>Ga0209190_1000824_pt1 | contig 22281 bp, 22 predicted proteins | sample M_140205_XF_Meta_FD_187315 | JGI IMG/M metagenome (GOLD analysis project Ga0209190, IMG submission 187315) | Freshwater microbial communities from Lake Montjoie, Canada to study carbon cycling - M_140205_XF_MetaG (SPAdes) (version 2) | ecosystem: Environmental > Aquatic > Freshwater > Lake... | reverse complement strand
TTTCGCATCATTAATTCCAGCCCCGTGCTTGCCTTTACTTCCCAACCCGTGCTTGCCTCTACGCCCTCTTCAAGCCAGCCAATTACTTTGCGCCAAGGTGAAGACACTTCTTTAGAAGGCCTCAAAGCCACTTTCGACAAACTCTTACCGCGCATCACCAATACTTCATCGATGCTCTTGCCAAACGACCCGCGCGTGAGCACGTGGAACGCACTCACCGCTTATTCCGCGGCACGCACTGCAACGCCAGCGCAAAGTGCGGCGTACACCGATGCCATTTCCTCATCTCTTACCGATTTACGTTCTGCAGTGAGTTTGCCGAAATCAGCCAACTTCACCTTGAGTGGCCATAACAGCGAAATTCAACTTCAAGTAAAAAACTCCAGCGCCTCAGCCCTGAAAGTGATCCTGCGCTACCGAAGTGCAAAGCTCACCTTCCCCCAGAATTCACAAGTCATTGAGCTGCCTGCCAATTCCAGCACCAATATTGCGGTGAAGGTGGTGGCGCGAAGCAATGGTCGCTTCCCGGTGTATTTCCAACTTTTTACTCCGCGCGGCAATAACCCACTGACAGAGGAATTGAAGGTCACCGCTCGCGTGAGCGCACTTGCGGGTCTTGGTCTTGTGGCCAGTGCCACCGCCATTATTGTTCTGCTCACATGGTGGGCGCACAACTGGCGTTCACGGCGCCGGCGTGCCCTTTCAGCACTCATCGCCCCAGAATAAGGCACTACGGTAGAAGCACTATGACGATTCGCATTGTTACCGACAGCGCTTGTGACCTTCCACAGCACCTCATTGCACAACACAAAATTGTTGTTGTTCCCCTCACTATTCGCTTCGGTGAAACCGACTACATCGATGGTGAAGATTTCACTCCGAAGGAGTTTTGGGCAAAGTGCACGGCTTCTCCTGTCCTTCCCGAAACTGCCGCCCCCTCGCCTGGCCAGTTTGAGGCCGCCTACCGCCGCCTCCAAAGCGAGGGTGCAACAGGTGTGCTCGTGGTCTCGTTATCGTCAGGCGTTTCGGCCACAATGCAAAGCGCTGAAATTGCAGCCCGCCTTGTGGGTGAAGACACGGCAAACCCCTTTTCGGTGCAAGTAATCGATTCTCGCAGCGTGTCAATGGGTCAAGGCATCATTGCAACCTCTTGTGCAGTCAAGTCTGAACAAGGTGCAAGCCTCAGTGAAGTTGCCGCCCTCGCTACGGCACTGAGCCATCGCGTGCATGTATACGGTGCACTCGACACCCTGGACAACCTGAAAAAAGGTGGTCGCATTGGCGGTGTGAAGGGAATGTTGGCTTCAGCACTGTCCATCAAGCCCATTATCGACGTACGCGGCGGCAAAGTAGAAGAGGGCGGGCGCCAGCGCACACGCTCGAAGGCACTTGCATTCTTGTTAGAAAAAGTGAAAGAGCATGGCAACATCTCCAACCTCGCAGTCTTGCAAGCCGACTGCGATGACACCGACGCATTCCTCTCGTCACTGCGCACAATCTATTCAGGCAGTATCGAAGTCGGCGAAATTGGTGCGGTCATCGGCGCACATGCCGGTCGTGGCACCATGGGTATTGCATTTTTTGACGCTGAATAAAAACGCCTCTCCCCATCGCATTGCCTCAATCGTGCAACGCTGCGCAACTAGCGTGATGCACAGCAATGTCTCCCTCACTTATACCCAACACACTTATTGGTGCGCGCTATCGATTGGTGCGTCGCATTGGTCAAGGTGGTATGGCGGAAGTGTGGTTAGCGAAAGACACCTCACTAGATCGCGACGTTGCTGTCAAAGTAATGCGCGCGCATCACGACGATGACCGCATAGGAAATGAACGCTTTCGCCGCGAAGCAAAGGCATCAGCAGCACTGAGCTCACCCAACATCGTGACGGTGTACGACGTTGTAGAAGATGCCGGCCGTCAAGCAGTTGTCATGGAATATATCAACGGGCAAAGCCTGCGTGAGCTACTCGACAAACGACATCGCATTAGCCCTAGTCTCACGGTTCACATTGGTATGGCGGTAGCAACCGCACTCGATGCAGCCCATGCGAAAGATCTTGTTCACCGCGACATTAAGCCGGCAAACATTCTCATTACTCCAAGTGGTCGCGTGCTTCTCACCGACTTTGGAATTGCAAAAACTTTAAATGGAAATGAATCTGATCTCACTAATGACAACATCATGATGGGAACTGCTAAGTACTTATCGCCCGAGCAGGTAAGTGGTAAAAAGCTAGACGGGCGTGCAGATTTATACTCACTTGGCCTTGTGCTTTATGAATGCTTAGCGGGTCGTGTGCCATTCGTTGGCGGCACCGATGTAGAAACTGCACTTGCCCGCGTGCAAGGTGATGCGCCCGACATTTCAAAAATTCGCCCCACATTGCAACCAGTGTTGGTGCGGATCATTCATCAAATGTTGGCCCGTGACCCGGAGCAACGACAGCCTTCAGGCGAAGCAGTGCGCGCTGCACTTTACGCCGCGCGCGAAATTGGTTTAGATGGAACACCAACAGGCTTAACCCCACCATATGGCAACACCATGCCAGTGAATGCACAGGACTTGTTGCACGACTCCGCGCCAACAACCACAACTGCAGCAGGTATTCCCGGTGAACCAGTTATCAGTAAGCCCACTCCACGTACCGAAACTTCTCGCAGTTCAAGTTCATCGCGACCAGTGAATAAGGCTTTGGAAAAACGTGCGCACCGCATCACACCAACCTCCATATTGGCTGCGGCTGTGGTCATTGGTGTTGTGCTTGCTGGCTTTGTATTGTGGCGCAGCGTGTCGTCGCCTTCCACAACACCCGCTGCAAGTGCCTCCACCACACCGGTTGCAACGGGGCCAGTCAACATTGTCAGTGTCAGTAGTTATGACCCCGACGGCGATGACAACGTTGAAAACGATGACCAGCTCCCCAATTTGCGTGATGGAAAGTCGGGAACTCAGTGGCGCACCGTGTGCTACGGCAACGATCACTTCGGAAGTAAGAACGGCGTGGGTTTCGTTGCCGAGTTGTCGGGTCGCAGTACAGGAACACTGTCTGTTGATTTCGGTTATGCCCCCTGGGAGATCGATGTTTACGGTTATTCCGACACAAAGCCGAGCACGCTTGCGGGCTGGGGGCCTGCACTTGCTGGCTCTGCAGGCGAGAACCCCGGGGAAGCCACCTTCAACATCTCCGCACCGTCGCAGTACGTCCTTGTTTACTTACGTTCAGCAGCCCGCAGCCCGCAGTGTTCCACCACCAACCCATTTCAAGGTGTCATCAATGACATCAGCTTTGTTTCAGCGTCCGCACCGTAATAAATGTCTTTGGCTAGCCTTCCCGTATGGAAACTGAGCGCCTTCTTGAACGCGCCCAGTCGGGCGATGTTTCAGCGGTCGACCAGTTGTTGCGTGTGCACTACGGCGCCGTTCACTCGGTATGTCACCGTATGTTGCTCAGCCGAGAAAGTGCCGACGACGCCGTACAAAATGCTCTCATTGCTATTGTCAAAGGCCTTCCTCGTTTCGACGGAAAAGCTGCTCTCTCCACCTGGATCTACCGTATTGCAACAAATTCGGCGATAGATGAAATTCGACGTGTTCGCCGAAATGGTGGAACCGTTCCATTAAATGATGACGCAAGTGCCCACGCATTGGCGAGCGAACATGCTGTCGACCCCACCGCTCTTCTTGCAGAACACCTTGTTGACTCATCGCGGGTGGCCCAAGCCTTAGGCACTTTGCCCGAAGAATTTCGTGCTGCGGTGGTCTTGCGCTACATCTCGGACCTCGATTATGCCGATATTGCAGCCGTCCTTGAGGTTCCCGTCGGCACCGTCAGGTCGCGCTTGGCCAGGGGGAAAAAGCTCCTTGCCGAGAAATTGGCCGACCCGACAACACTTTCCCCTCCAGACGAACCAAACTTAGGTGCCCCGTCATCTCCACCCACGGGTTCATCATCATGACCACACCTTCTCTTGACCCCACCGACAATGGCCCGCTCGAGGCTGCGTTGCGTCATTTAGGCACCACCCCCGACCCTGCTGTACGCGATGAGCATATTGCTATTGCCCTTGGCCACATTGTCGGTGCCGAGAAAAACGAACCCAGCAATGTGGTCTCGCTTGCATCGCGGCGCCCTAACCGCGTTTTCATAGCGCTCAGTGCCGTGGCCGCCGTTGGGCTTTTTGCATTAGGGCTTGGCCTCGGAAACCGCGACAACAATTCGCCCGCCGAAATCTCCTTAATAAAAAATGCCGCGCCTACCGCAAGCGTGAAGCCCCGCGCATGTGTAAGTACAGAAGTTTCCTCCACCACCGACACATTCCTCATTGCGGGTAGCCCACCATCACTCGTTGCCAAAGAAGTACGCAATGGCGTTCCCACTCTCACCGTGTACAACGCCATCACTTGCGACATCTTGTGGCAAGTACCCGCCAAATAGTTGTTCCCGAAGAGAAAGACCTTTAGCCATTAGGCTGATTACGTGCTCTCTAACCCATTCACCGACCCCGATTGGGCGCGCAACACCGTTGCCTTCATCGACAAGTGGGTGGTCTTTGTTCGCGACCGCACTACCCGCCCCGTTATCACTTGGGTACGCGGCATTGTCTATGGCTTCTTAGTCGCCACTGGTGTTGTCATCATGGTCGTGCTCTTTGCCATTGGCACAACACGGGCATTACAGGCCGCACTCGATACTGCCTTTTCACGCACAACAGCCGTATGGTTTTCGTATCTCATTTTGGGCAGTCTTTTTTTACTCATCGGATTACTCGTTGCGCGTAAGCAGCATCGTAAATCTGTCGAACCCAATTCCTAACTCTCACTAAATCTTTGGAGACTTTTATGGCAACACATCATCACGTTCTCATTATTGGCTCTGGGCCTGCCGGGCTCACAGCCGCTATTTACACCGCTCGCGCCAATTTGAACCCGTTCATTATTGAAGGTGAAGTGTCTTCCACAACCGATCAACCAGGTGGGCAACTCATGCTCACCACTGAAGTTGAAAACTTTCCTGGTTTCCCCGAGGGCATTATGGGTCCAGAACTCATGGGCCGTTTTCGTGAACAAGCAGCACGCTTTGGTGCATCATTTCTCACCGACAAAGCAACGCGTGTCGATTTTTCTGCGCGTCCTTTTCGTGTGTGGACACGCGATCAGGAATTCACCGCCGACTCCGTCATTGTAAGTACAGGTGCGCAGTCTTTGTGGTTGGGTCTTCCCAATGAAACTGCACTCGTTGGTCACGGCGTTTCTACGTGTGCAACATGCGACGGATTCTTTTTCCGTGGCAAAGAAATTGTGGTCGTGGGCGGTGGCGACAGCGCCGTGGAAGAGGCAACCTTCCTGACCAAGTTCGCTTCAAAAGTCACCATTGTGCATCGTCGTTCAGAATTACGTGCGTCAAAAATTATGCGTGATCGTGCAGAAAATAACGAGCGCATTGAGTTCAAATGGAATAGTGCAGTTGTTGAACTGCAAGGTACCGACGCACTTGAAGGCATCGTGCTTGAAGACACAGTCACCGGTGAGCGTTCCCAAATGAATGTGTCTGGTCTCTTTATTGCCATTGGTCATAAACCAAATACTGGCCTTTTCACAGGCATCCTCGACATGGAAGAAAACGGGTACCTTGCTACCCTCCCTGGGTCGTCATACACCAACATTCCTGGGGTTTTCGCCTGTGGTGATGTTCAAGACCATACCTATCGTCAAGCAATTACTGCTGCAGGGTCGGGATGCATGGCAGCCATCGATTGTGAGCGCTGGCTCGAGTCAGAGCACGCTTCTCTCGCCTAGACTTCAATTAGAGAAGAAAAAAGGAGCCCCCATGGCAGACGGCATTGTTACTCTCACCAGTTCTACATTCGACGAAACAGTAATTGGTTCAAGCAAACCAATTCTTGTTGACTTCTGGGCCGAATGGTGCGGCCCATGCAAAATGATTGCTCCCATACTTGCGGAAATTGCTGTTGAGCAAAAAGATTCTCTTGTGGTGAGCAAGCTCAACGTTGATGACCACGGTGACATTGCTCAGCGTTACAACGTCATGAGTATTCCTACATTGTTGTTGTTCAACAATGGCGAACTTGTGAAGCGCCTCGTTGGTGCAAAAGGCAAGGGCGCACTCTTGCAGGAGTTGTCAGAATTTCTGACCCCTTCCCTCTAACTGCTGGCCAACGCAACGAGACCGTTCGCGATCTCCAGCGACGGTTACGTAGTTGTGGCTTCATTCAACACACTCTCGATGAAGAGGGTTTCTTTTGTGTTGCCACCGAAAAAGCTCTCGTAGAGTTTCAAGCATCGCGCGGCCTACGCACCGACGGTGTATGCGATATAGCAGCGTGGAACGCACTTGTTGAAGCATCGTGGTCACTAGGTGATCGCATGTTGTATCTTACTTCACCAAACTTTCGTGGAGACGATGTCACACAACTGCAATCATTGCTCTCGCGTTTAGGGTTCGATTGTGGTCGTGTTGATGGCATCTTTGGCCCCCTTCTGGCGCACGCCATTGGTGAGTTTCAAAAAAATGCAGGCATCTCTATTGACGGCATCTGCAGTACCGACACGGTGGCTGCACTCGAACGCTTAAGCTCGCAAACCGGAGAGGGTCCAGGTATCTCTTCTCTGCGCGACACCGAGCGCTTTCGTGCCACAGGTGATGACAGAAAATTGCGCCGTGTTGTGGTGGGCCAATTTGGCGGGCTCAGCGGAGTCGCCCGCCTCATTTCTCGCGCACTACGCGATGCACATGAAATTGTGATGTTGGTCGACGAGCCCGATGTGGCCGCACACGTGTTGGCTGCCAACCATTTCCAAGCCGATACCTATGTTGGGCTTGAAGCACATGGCGAACCCACCTGCACCATTGCTTTTTATGCAGTGCCTGGCTTTAGTTCAGCAGGTGGAGAACTGCTGAGTAGCGCCATCGCTGATGCACTACGTGCCGCAGTGCCCTCTCTTACTGTGAACTGTGTAGGAATGCGCCTTCCTATTTTGCGAGAAACGCGAATGCCGGCAGTGATGTGCAGCCTCGGACCATTCGATGTCATCACCCAACACGGCCCCGAAGTTGCCGAAGCTATTGCCTCAGTTTTAACCCAGCAATAATCCACAGCTTTATCCACATGCTATGCACAAGGTTTTCCCAGCGTTATCCTCAGGTTTATCCACAGGCTGTGTATAACCTCAAGGCGAGGTTGATGTCATCCTCGTCTAGACATTAAGACTTTTAAAAATGCGTTAGGCCTGTTCGGTCATCTTGCGGTAGATCCGTTCCAAATCTTCGAGGTCGGCAAAGTCGATTCCCACCCGGCCACGCTTCCCGTTCATTGCTACCGTCACTTTGGTTGCAAGAAACTCGCTTAAGAGGTTTTCGAGTTCTAACAAACCTGGTGGCCGCAGCGCTGGCTTTTTCCCCGTGGGCTGAGCAGGTTCATCTACTTCAACAATGGGCTTGCCGCCCTGGCGCTCGCGTACCGCGTCTTCTACTGCACGTACCGACCAACCTTCGTCCACCGCACGGCGTGCCAATTGTTCTTGGAACGCACGGTCGGGTGTTCCCAAAATTGCTTTGGCATGCCCAGCAGCTAAGCGACCATCGGCCAACAAGTGCTGAATACTGGGAGGCAAAGTAAGTAGGCGTAACGCGTTGGTAATGGCCGAACGGCTTTTCCCCACTCGGCTGGCAATTTTTTCATGCGTAAATGCAAAGTCGTCCATTAACTGCTGATATGCCGATGCTTCTTCTAACGGGGTGAGGTCTTGGCGATGAAGGTTCTCTACCAGTGCTTGCTCGACCGATGCAATATCGTCGGTGGGGCGCACCACGGCAGGAACAGTGGCGAGGCCAGCTCGTGTTGCTGCCCGCCAACGCCGTTCACCGGCAATGAGCTGATATTTTCCATCGGCTAGTTGGCGCACCAAGATGGGTTGCAATACGCCAATGGCACGAATGGAATCGGTGAGTTCCGACAATGCGCTTTCGTCGAAATGCACACGTGGTTGGTTGGGGTTTGCCTCAATGGACTGCACGGGGACATCGCGCAAGAGAGGGCCGTTGACCCCAGTTGCTGCTCCCACTTCAGTTTTCTCTACCAGGTCGGCCGTGATGAGGGCTCCGAGACCTTTACCTAATCCACTTTTACGCGCCACTGACAATCTCCTTTGCTGCTGCCCGATATGCCTTGGCGCCAGAAGAACCGGAGTCGAAGGTGGTGATGGGCTGTCCAAATGATGGTGCTTCGCTTAAGCGCACATTGCGGGGGATCACGGTCTTATAGACACGCTCTCCAAATTTATTACGCAACTCCTCCACCACCTGATCGGCCAAATTATTGCGCATATACATCACGCACAAAAAGGTGGGGTCGGGGAGGTTGGGGTTCAAGTTCTTGCGAATGAGGTGCAGGTTCTTCAGCAAAATCTCAATGCCTTCCAGCGGAATGTATTCCGTCTGAACTGGCGTAATAATTTCCGTCGCTGCGGTCAGTGCGTTCACGGTGAGCAAACCCACCGATGGTGGGCAGTCAATAAGGATGTAGTCCCACTGGTCGGCAACGGGGGCAATGGCGTTACGCAAACGACCTTCGCGGCCAAAGGCCGACACAAGCTCAATTTCTGCTCCGGCCAGATTGATGTTCGACGGAACAATAAAGAGGTTTTTCACTGCAGTAGGTTCCACAGCGTCTTCGAGCGGCACCTCTTGAATGAGCACGTCGTAGATGGTGTTCTCAAGATCGCGGGTGTCGATGCCCAGCGATGACGAGGCATTGCCCTGTGGGTCGAGGTCAATGATGAGCGTCCGTAGCCCCATCTCTGCGAAGCAGGCGCCGAGGTTCACTGTGGAGGTGGTCTTCGCTACGCCACCTTTATTGTTGGAAACAGCGATGATGCGGGGTCCCGTTGCAGAGGTTGACATGCCTCCATATTACTCACGCCTGCCTCAAAGGCGGGTGGATGGGGAAATAAAATGTTCCACGTGGAACATCGCTTTTGGTCAATAACTCCCCGTTATTAACCATTTGACCCCCATATTGCCCATGAATGGATGTTCCACGTGGAACATTGGGGATCTTTTTCAACGCTCCGTTTTTTTGGTGAAGCGAGCGAGGTGCAGTATCAGCTCTGGCCCTTCGAGCCCGGCGGCGGCAACCACCGCCTGCTCCCAGCGGTTGGCGCTGCCTGCTGGAGGTTCGCTCACCAATACGGTTCCCCCCGGTCGAACGAGCGCCGCTGAGTACTTGAGGGTTGTTTCGTGTGGGCCAAATCCGCGAGACATCGCGGCATCAAAAGTTTCTTGCCACTCGTCTTGTCGGGTGAGTGCACCAACATCGGCGCACACCACGTGCACCCGGTGGCTCCACCCCAACGACACAATGGCACGCTCGAGCGCATCGGTGCGCTTGGCTCGCCTGTCAACCAAGGTGATTTCCAACTCGGGTCGCAGCTCGGCAACTACCAAACCAGGAACCCCTGCTCCTGAACCAAGGTCCACCACACGCCGGCAAGAGTCGGGGAGGGCAAAAGCAAACGCACCGGCGTGCTCAATCACTTCGCTGATAGGGCGAAGGCCAAGCGCGCCGATGCGTTGTGCGTCGGTCAAGATCTCGTGAACGGTGCGCGCCACGAGAAGTTTCTTACTCGCCAGACTGTGCTGGCTCTACCACAATTTGACGATATGGATCGTCGCCACGTGAGCGGGTGACTACACCAGTCTGTTCAGACAAGGCGTCGTGCACCACTTTGCGATCGGCAGATGCCATTGGCTCAAGAACACGAGGCTGGCCGGACTCCACTACTTCGCCCGCTACTTTCAGGGCAAAACGGGTGAGTGCATCGCGGCGGCGCTCACGGTAACCAGCAACATCAACGCGCAAGCGTGTGTCGTGATCGCCCAAGCGACGCTGTGCGACCACTCGAGTGAGGTCTTGCAGTGCCAAGAGCGTATTGCCACGTGGGCCCACCAAGAGGCCAAGATCGTCGCCGTTCACTTGTGCTTCAAGCTCTTCGCCTTCGCGCTCGACAACCACTGTTCCGACAAGGCCAAATGCATTGACAACACCCGTGAGGAAGGTAACTGCCTGAGCGCTCACCAACGCAGGGTCGACCGGGTCGCCCTTTGGACGATCGTCATCGCGTGGTTCACGCGGTGGGCGGCGGTTGCCCTCACCGGCAGGTTTTGCCTGGCGGGGGCGGTCGTTATTGCGGCCGCGAGAGTTTGAACGCTCGGGACGTGCTTCGCCCGAGGTCTCTTCGGTGCTGTTGGTCTTTTCGCCAGCAGGCTTGCGGCGTGGGTTACGGCGCTCTGTTTTCTGACGGGCTTGCGTGGGGCGAACGCGAGCACGCACGCGAGCTTCGCCGCGTGTACGCCCAAATAAACCCTGTGTTGGCTCTTCCAAAATATCGAATTCGGCGTCGTCTTCAGCTACTCCCAATGCGTCGAGAGCTGCGTTTTTTGCCTCGTCGATACTACGACCTGTTGTTTCTACCCATTCCATGACTTCATCCTTCGTTCTGTGTTCACGTTAATTATTAGACTTTTAGTTTATTTATTGCGCTTTGATGGCGGAATTGGTCGCTGTGGGCGACCGCTTGGCGCAGGCTTATTCTTCGACGGTGTCACACGTTTGCTGTGCACTGGTGCCGGCTTGTCGACCTTGTCGGGCTTGAGTGCTTTGCCTGGTTTGCCCTTTGCATCTTTTGCCATATCGCTGGCCACTTTGCTGGCAGCTTGTGCTTGGCGTCCGATGGCACCATCGTGACCATAGAAGCGCTTCGTGATGTAGAGCTGCTGCAAGATACGAACCACGGCTTGCGTGAAGTAGTAAATAACGAGTCCTGTGGGCAAAAACACTTGGAATACAGCGAACCCAACGGGGAGATACTGCATCACTTTCGCCTGTGTAGGCGACATGGAAGCACTGGTGGTGCGCGAAGCAATCATTCTTTGTTGCACCAAGAAGGTGAAGGCCAGCAACACAATCATGAGGGCATACGGGATGCCTTTCACAAAGTCTTCGCCCATTACTTTTGCTGGCGACTTAGCAAGGTCGAGGCCAAATGCCAGCATCTCTTTCGACTTGTCGAGTGCGAGATAGATCTTCGAATCTTTGGCGATGTAGCTGGGGTTGAAGGTGCCGTCGGTGCCCAACTTCGACAAACCGCGCAACACGCGGAACATAATGATGAACACAGGCAACTGCGCAACAAGCGGCAGGCACGAGGCCAGCGGGTTCACCTTGTGCTCTGAATAGAGCTTCATCATTTCTTCGTTTAATTTTTGGCGATCGCTCTTATATTGCTGCTGCAACTTGCGCATTTCTGGCTGCAAACGCTGCATTTCCAACATGCCTTTGGTGCTCTTCAAGGTGAGCGGGGTAATGAGAAGCATGATGGAGAGGGCCACTAATGCAATGGCAAATGCATAGTTGCTGGTCAAACCATAAAAAACGCTGACGAGCCAGGCTGCTGCTTGAAACATTTTTTTATTTTCCTAACAGTTCATGTGAGTGAGATGTATGCGCTTCGGGCACTGGGTCGAAACCCGATGGCCCAAAGGGGCGGCACCGCAACAGCCGCTTGGCGGTGAGCCAAAACCCGCGGGTGGTGCCATGAAGCACAAAGGCTTCGTGGGCGAAAGACGAGCAGGAAGGAGAGAACCGGCACGGCGATGGTCGCCCCGACCGAGCTCCTTGGTAAAACTCGATTGCCGACAGGCAACGCTCATTCAAGGTGCGCTGGGTCATGAGACCTTCTGTTTGGCGGTAGTGATGAGTTGCAACATGGTGTTTGTGAGTTCCTGAAACGACAATGCGGTGGCTTCTTTGTGTGCCCCAATGAGGTAATACCCCGGAACCAATTGGCTCGTATTTGCTGACAAAATTTCTCTCATTTGGCGCCGAATGCGGTTTCGCACGACGGCTGAACCGGTGTGGCGCCCTAAGGCATAAGCCACACATGGCTGAGAAAGAGCAGGGTCAACAAGCACGGAACACCACACAGAGCCCACGCGCACACGAACACCTTCACGCCCTAAACGGCGAAAAATAGCGTGTTCGTGAATGCGTCCGATCAAGCGGAGAGGCGGTAGCGGCCCTTGGCGCGGCGGTTTTTAAGAATTTCACGACCGGCACGAGTGCTCATGCGATGGCGAAAACCGTGCTTTTTGGCGCGACGACGATTGTTTGGCTGGAAAGTACGCTTCATGGGTCCAGGATCTTTCGAATGATGTGAGGTGAACGGGAACCGCGAGAGGCAGGGCCGGGGCTACGAGAGCGAAGCGGCACGTCGATTCGGGTGACCACTGGCAAGGCTAGGCGAGACCAGCCCCCATTCCCAACCAAGGCTCCATTTTTTTGCCCTGTGGATAATCTGCTATGGTACCTTTCCCACCAAAAAAGTGGCGAAAAGCATGAAAAACACCTGAAAACCGTCCACAGCCTGTGGATAACCTTGTGTATAAAAAGTGTTTTTCGCCGCCAAACACCGTACCAGCGCGAAAGGAGACCCACATGGCAGAACACGACACCGTGTGGACAGCGGTCTCTTCGTTGCTTCGGGCCCAGGTGTCTGAAGCGGTGTGGCTCTCCACTTTTCAAGACGTCATTCCTTTGCCCGGCGGCGACGACGCGTTGCGCCTGCAAGTGCCGAACGGCCACATTAAAGAACGCATTCTCACCCGCTACTTGCAATTGGTGCTCGACGCCCTTGCCGAAATTGATGAGAACGATCGCCAGCTTGTGGTGGAAGTGGCACCCATTGCGGAAGGCGAGAGCGATACCGGCCAGCCCGACGACTTCCCCCGCGGTTCGTTCGACGACGACTTAGCCCTCACTGGCAGTGCGGCAACTTCTCTGCGTGGGCAAGCCATTGGGCTTAACCCCCGCTATACCTTCGACACGTTTGTAAAGGGCGCATCAAACCAATTTGCCCTGGCCGCCGCCCACCGCGTGGCTGAAACCCCGGCCCGGTCGTACAACCCGTTGTTCATTTACGGCTCGGCAGGGTTAGGAAAAACTCACCTTTTGCACGCCATTGGCGAATACGTTCACCAGAACTATTCCCATTACGAAGTGCGCTACGTGTCAACAGAAACATTTATGAACGAATACGTTGACGCCATTCGCAGCAACACCACGGCCGCTTTTAAACGCAGGTACCGCGAAGTTGACGTTCTGCTCATTGACGACATCCAGTTCATGGAAGGCAAAGAAGGCCTCCAGGAAGAGTTTTTCCATACGTTCAACTCGTTGCACGGCGCGAACAAGCAAATTGTTATTTCCTCCGACCGCGTGCCCGACGCAATTCCTACTTTGGAAGATCGTTTGCGAGGCCGTTTCCGTTGGGGTCTCATTACCGACGTGCAGCCGCCAGACCTCGAAACCCGGTTGGCTATTTTGCGCAACTACGCCGAGCGCAACGGCACCAAAGTGCCCGACGACGTTCTTGAATTCATTGCTGCCAATATCACCTCGAATATTCGTGAACTCGAAGGCGCCCTTATTCGCGTCACCGCCTTCGCGGCCCTGAACCGCGTCAATATGAACGTGGCAACCGCCCAAGACCTCCTTGCCGACCTCTTATCGCAGTCAGCCACTCGTGTGCGTAGCGATGAAGAGTTCCTGGCCGACATTGCTGCATACCTCGGTTACAGCGTTGAAGCCTTGCGTGGGAAGAGCCGCCAACGGCCATTGGTCATGGCTCGTCAAATTGCGATGTATGTCATGCGTGAACAGACCGAATTGAGCTATCCATCTTTAGCGCGCCTCTTTGGTGGTCGCGACCACACCACCGTTATTCACGCTGTTGAAAAAGTTGGCCGTTTAATGGCTGAACGTAAACAGGTGTACGACCAAGTCACCGAGCTTTTCCGCCGGGCGAAAAAAGGATGAGTGCCGTGTTATTAGCGCTGGGGACAACGTGTGGCTTGCCAAGTGGACAAACTGCGTCACATTGGGCACAAAGTGGGGTTTATCCCCCACAGCGCACACATGTTCGCCTTCCCCTGTGGAAAACTGTGGATAACCAGCGTCGTTCCTTTTCTTTTCCTTTATTGGTCCAAACCAACGTTGTCCACAATCCACAGCCCTTATTACAAGCATTAAGTATTTATCTCCCATTCACTGTCAATAACACAAACCCCCCTCACGGCATATTGAGCCAACAAAGGAGCCGCTATGAAGTTTCGTTGTGAACGAGAACAACTCGCTGAAGCACTCGGTTTAGCTTCACGTATTGCCTCAGGTCGTGTTGGTGCGTTACCAGCATTGTCTGGTGTGCGTTTGCAAGTGAAGGGTGATCAGTTGCATCTCACCTCAACCGACAACGACATGTCACTGCAAGCAACACTTGCAGTTGGTGGCGAGAAAGACGGCGTAGCGCTCATTAGTGCAAAGTTATTGAACGATATTGTTCGTTCGCTGCCTGAAGGAAAAATAACGGTCGAAGTACAAGTGGAATCACTCACTGTAAAAAGTGGCCGTTCACAATTTACGGTTCCTACGTACAACGCAATGGATTTTCCCAACGTCACACCATCGACTGGCCCAGCACTCAGTGTGTCTGCTGGTGAACTTGGTGAAGCACTTCGCAAAGTTGTGCGCGCTGCAAGCACCGACCAAATGCGTATTGCACTCACAGGTGTTCTTATGTCTGGCGAAGACGGCAACTTCCGTCTTGTTGCCACCGACTCGTATCGCTTAGCGGTATGTGATGTGCCCAGCATTGTTGTGAGTTCTGCAACACGTGTATTGGTTCCCAGTAAAGCTCTAGGCGAAGTACAACGGTTGTTGAGCGGAGCGAAAGACGCAAACATTCGCCTCGACGAAAACTCTGTCACTTTCGAAGTAGACGGCACACAACTCACCACCCGGTTGCTCACTAACGAATACCCCACATACAAAACACTTATCCAGGGCACATACCCCAACAACATCACAGTCAACCGGGAGCAACTTCTCGACGCATTGCGCCGTGCTCGCATTCTTGCCCGCGACCAAGGCCCTGTGCGTTTACACATGAGTGCAAACGGTTTGAAAATAATGGCCGGTACCAAAGACAACGATGAGTTTGAAGAAGACATAGACGCCGTATTCTCGGGCGATGAACTCACCATTGCGTTTAACTCGGAATATCTTGCAGCAGGAATTGATGCAATTGCCGGCCAAGACGTCATTATTAAAACAAGCGACCCAGCGAAACCTGCTGTGGTGACTGGCGTTGGCGAACACTCCGAGCAGTACTTGTATCTCTTAATGCCACAAAGACTTTAGAAACCATTAAGCACGAAGTGAGATCTGTGTGTTTGTTGAACACTTAACACTCACGAACTTTCGCAACTACGAAGAAGCCGACGTTTCCTTTACGCATGGAACCACTGCACTGCTCGGTGCAAATGGTCAAGGTAAAACAAGCCTGGCTGAAGCTTTAACGTATTTAGCAACGCTCGATAGTTTTCGCGGCGTTCCCACAGAAACACTTATTCGCAATGGTGCCGACACCGCAATTTTAAGGGCAACAGTAAAACACCCTGACGGGCGTAAGTTATTGATCGAAGTAGAACTCTCGCGCACAGGCCGCAATAAAGCGCAAGTAAATAAGCAACGCCTCGTGCGCAACCGCGACTTATTAGGAGTTTTACGTACAACAATTTTTTCACCAGACGATTTGGCGCTCATTAAAGATGGCCCAAGTGAACGCCGTCGATTCATTGACGACGCTCTTGTTGCTATTGCAGTGAAACACGACGCAACACGACGTGATGTAGAACGCATTGTGAAACAACGCAATGCATTACTCAAACAAATTGGCTATCGCTCATCGGTATCGCAACTCACCAACGAACAAGTAGTGACCCTCGATGTGTGGGATGAAAAATTCGCGATTGCTGGGGGGGCTCTTGGCGATGCACGTGCACAACTTGTTGCGCGACTACAACCGTTAGTCAACGAGGCGTACGAGCACCTTGCAGGCAAACCCACACCGACCGATGTGGTGTACGAACCCGATTGGCGCCGTATTGGCTTGGGGTTCGCACTGAAAGAAAACCGCGGCGAAGACCTGCGCCGTTCCTCAACAACTGTTGGCCCACATCGCGACGATATTGAACTGCTCATCAACGGTCTACCTGCTCGCACGCAAGCATCTCAAGGGGAACAACGAACACTTGCTCTCGCTTTACGGCTAGCAACACACCGCCTGGTAACAGAAGAAGTAGGAGCGCCACCTGTGTTGGTTCTCGACGATGTGTTGTCGGAATTAGACCCTTCGCGAGCAACTGCTTTGCTTCAGTACATGCCTTTAGGGCAAGTCATTATTACCAGTGCTAGTGGCTTACCGGTTGCGGCAAAACCAGAGCGCATTTTGTACATCACCGCAGGAAAAATTTCTGAAGATCCGGCCACAAGCGGAAGCGCAAAGTGATGTCGCAGCGCCCACCAGAAGAACCAACTTCACTCATCGACTCCATGCGGTCTGTATTGAAGCGACTCAAAATGGACGATGGCGACTCGGTGGGCAGTGTCTTTCAATCGTGGGATGCAGTTGTTGGCCCCGACATTGCACAGCACATTCAGCCAGTGAAACTAGACAACGGAGTATTAATAGTTGATGCAACCGATGCCGGTTGGGCAACGCAGTTTCGCTTCTTGGAAGCCGACGTGAAACAACGATTTTTTGAACACACAGGTTCACGTATTGACAGCATTGTGGTGCGTCAAAAACGGCGTCGTTAGCAGTGCGCGCCAAGTGGATGAGTGTGGGTATAACAGATCTGAGTGAGCAAAATTGGTACACTAAGACACGTATTTACGACATGACTTTTTACTCTCTCGCTTCCTTTTTTATGTCCTTGGTGCCACTACTTCTGCACACACTTAGACACAGGTGGTCTGTCATGTCATCTGACGCTTTGTTCTCTATTCATTCACTACATCGAGGTTGATCCGTGTCCAGCACAGAAAAGAAAAGTTCGGCAAAAAAGCCCACTGCTGACTACGGCGCAAAAGACATTCAGGTCTTAGAAGGTCTCGACCCCGTCCGCAAGCGCCCCGGTATGTACATCGGGTCCACAGGTCTGGCTGGCTTGCACCACCTCATCTGGGAAGTGGTCGACAACGCGGTCGACGAAGCAATGGCTGGGTTCTGTACCCGTATCGATGTCATCATTCAGGCCGACGGCGGATGCCGGGTGGAAGACAATGGTCGCGGTATTCCCGTTGACCCCTATCCATCGGGGCCACACAAAGGAAAAAGCGCTGCAGAAGTAGTGCTCACCGTGTTGCACGCCGGCGGCAAGTTTGGCGGCGAGGGCTACAAAGTGTCGGGTGGCCTTCACGGAGTGGGCGTGAGCGTGGTGAACGCATTGTCAACCAAGTTGTTGCTCGAAATCGACCGCGGCGGCGAGCGGTATGAGCTCGAATTCGTTGACGGTGGAAAAATGAAGGGCAAGCTCCAAAAAGTGGGCGCTTCTCCTGCCAAGGGGCGCGCCAACGGTACGAGCGTTACTTTTTACCCAGACCCCATCATTTTTGCTGCTGAAGGAACAGAGTTTGTGGCGCGCACCGTTATGGAGCGCTTGCAAACAATGGCTTTTTTGAATAAGGGCCTTGAAGTGGTTTTTAGCGATGAACGTGCCGATAAGGCACAAAAAGTGGTGTTCCAGTACAAGGGCGGCATCGTTGACTTCGTTAAACACTTGAATGCTTCTAAAGAAGCTCTCTTCAGCAAGGTTGCACACTTTGAAGTGGAAGACGAAGAAGAAGGCATGCAAGCCGACGTTGCGATGCAGTGGAACACTGGCTATTACGAAGGTATTCACGGCTATGCCAACGGTATTTCCACCACAGAAGGTGGCATGCACGTCGAGGGGTTCAAAACTGCGCTCACCTCGGTGCTCAATAAATATGCACGCGACAAAGGCATCTTGAAAGAAAAAGAAGAGAACCTTTTGGGTGAAGATATTCGTGAAGGAATGACCGCCATCGTGGCGGTGAAACTGCGCGAACCACAATTTGAGGGTCAGACTAAAGCAAAACTTGGCAACGTGCCGATGCGTTCGTTTGTTCAAAAGGCAACAAACAAAGCCCTTGCTGAATGGCTCGACGAAAACCCCGCTGAATCTAACAAAGTAGTGAAAAAAGCAATTGCCGCAGCCAGGCTCGCCTTGCCGCAAAAAATGCGCGCAACGCTGTACGGCGCAAAACCGCACTTGCCGGTGCAGGCATGCCCGACAAATTGAAAGACTGCTCAAGTGGAAGCCCCGCCGAAAGCGAACTCTTCATTGTGGAAGGCGACAGCGCTGGTGGTACAGCAGTAGACGCACGCGACCCACGCGTACAAGCAATCTTGCCCATCCGCGGAAAAATCTTGAACGTTGAGCGTTCACGACTCGACAAGATGTTGAAGAACAACGAAATTCAAGCGCTCATCACTGCAATTGGTGGCGGCGTAGGCGACGAGTTCGATGCATCCAAAGCGCGATATCACAAAATTATTGCCCTTGCCGACGCCGACGTAGACGGCAGCCACATTCGCACGTTGCTCCTCACGTTCTTCTATCGCCAAATGAAACCAATGGTTGAAGCTGGCTTTGTGTACATCGCACAACCACCACTGTTCTCTACGGAAATTGGTAAAGAGAAAATTTATTTGAAGGACGAAGTAGCTAAAGCTGCTTTCCTCGCCGACAAACCGAATCACAAAAAAGAATTTCAGCGCTTGAAGGGTCTTGGTGAAATGGACTGGCAAGAATTGCGCTCCACCACCATGGATCCAATGACACGCACACTTTTGCAAGTAACAGTTGAAGAAGCTGCCATTGCCGACGATGTGATGAGCGTGTTAATGGGTGACGATGTGGAAAGCCGCAAGAACTTCATTGTTACCAATGCCCGCGACGTACGAAATCTCGACTTCTAAAAATGTTTTCTAGTAAAAGGCTTCTCTCATGACCAACGTGCCTCTCGAACCACCAGACTCCATCCAGCCCGTTCCGTTGCAAGACGAAATGGAAAGGTCGTTTCTCGACTACGCCATGTCGGTCATTATGTCGCGCGCCTTGCCCGACGTGCGCGACGGCTTAAAGCCAGTACACCGCCGCATTATTTGGGACATGGACCAACAGGGCTTTCGTCCCGACCGCCCATTCGTGAAATGTGCGCGCGTTACCGGCGACACCATGGCGCGCTATCACCCACATGGTGACGGCGCTATTTACGACGCTTTGGTACGTATGGCCCAGCCGTTCTCGCTGCGCCACCCACTCATCGACTTCCACGGCAACTACGGCTCGCCCGACTTTGGTCCTGCCGCAAGTCGTTACACAGAAGCACGTTTGCATTCACTAGCAATGTTGCTCTTGGCCGACATCGACGAAAACACCGTCGACATGATTGCCAACTACGACGGAACGACCGAAGAGCCAACTGTTCTTCCGGCACGCTTCCCGAACTTGTTGGTCAACGGCAGCCAAGGCATTGCTGTTGGAATGGCCACCAGCATTCCGCCACACAACATGGGTGAAGTAATTGATGCAACGCTTGCACTCACTGCAAACCCCGAGGCATCGGTCGACGACCTCATGAAACACGTGAAAGGCCCCGACTTCCCAACAGGTGGAGTCATCCTTGGACGCTCGGGAATTTTCGACGCATGTCGTACAGGCCGTGGCAGCATCAAGGTGCGCGCCAAAGCAAGCATTGAAGAAGGCCGCCGTGGCCAAATGCAAATTCTTGTAACAGAACTTCCATACCAAACAAGTTGTTCAGCAGTAGCAGGACGCATTCAAGAACTTGTTGACTCTGGAAACCTCGACGGCATTGCCGACGTGAACGACAACTCATCTGGCGGCAAGACCGAACTCATCATTACGTTGAAGCGCGATGCCAACGCAAACGTTGTGTTGAACAATCTCTACAAACTTACACAACTTCAAACCAGCTTCCCTGTAAACATGGTTGCCTTGGTCGATGGTGTGCCGCGCACTATCAACTTGAAAATGGCCCTCGAGGGTTACATTGCTCACCAAATTGATGTCATCACACGGCGCTCGCAGTTCCGTCTTGACAAAGCACGCGACCGTCAACACATTTTGGAAGGCCGCTTAAAGGCACTCGATGTTATTGATGCCATTATCAAACTCATTCGCAGCAGCGATGATGCAGGTAGTGCCAAAGAAGCATTAATGGTGAAGCCGTACGAGTTCTCTGAACGTCAGGCCATCGACATTCTCGATATGCAGTTGCGTCAACTCACTAAGTTGTCACGCATTGACATTGAGAAAGAAATGGAAGAACTCAATGCGCGCATTAAAGAACTTGAAGAAATTCTCAATAACCCAGTCGTGCTTCGCGCATTAATTTCTAAAGAACTCAGCGAAGTAAAAGCAAAATTTGCTACACCACGCGTGTGCCAAATTATTGCTGACACTGGCGAAATGGGTATTGAAGATCTCGTTGACGACAAAGAGTTGGTCATCGTTATGACCAACGCTCAATACGTGAAAGCAGTTCCCGCATCATCATTCCGCACACAAAGTCGTGGCGGCCGCGGTGTGGCTGGTGCAAAGATGAAAACTGACGACATCGTCAAGCACGTCATTTTTACAACGTCGCACGCATATCTCTTGTTCTTCTCCAACAGGGGTCGTGTGTATCGATTGCGAGCAGTCGATATTCCAGAACGTGAGCGCACGGCAAAGGGCATTCCTATTGTCAACTTGTTGCCACTGCAACCAGGCGAAAACATTCAAGCCATCATTGACACGCGCGAATTCCCAGGCGAGCGCAACTTGTTCTTTGCTACCAAGCAAGGCCAAGTAAAAAAGACAGCGTTCAACGAATACGACTCGGGTCGTCGCGACGGGCTCATTGCGCTCAACTTGCGCCCACACGATGAACTCGTGCGCGTTATTGAAACGTCCGGCACCGACGACATCTTTATGGTTGCCCGCAGTGGTCAAACCATTCGTTTCAGCGAAGAAGATGTTCGCCCAATGGGCCGAGCAGCAGCTGGTGTACGCGGCATGAAACTCAAAGCCGGAGACGAAGTGGTGTCGTGCGACCTTGCACGTGACGACGCAGCCATTCTTATTGTCACCGACTCGGGTTATGGCAAGCGCACGCAAATTGACAAGTTCAATACGCAAGGCCGTGGTGGTCAAGGCGTTATTGGCATCAAGCTCACCAGCAAAAAAGGCCACGTTGCCGCAGCATTCATGGTGGGCATCGACGACGACATCGTTGCGGTGTCTTCAGGCGGCGTCACCATTCGCATGGCAGTGAAAGAAATTTCAAGCCAGGGTCGCGAAGCAACGGGTGTTCGCGTCATGAGCCTCGACGATGGCCAGAGCGTGGCGTCGGTTGCACTCATTTTGGCAACAGACGAAGAAGAGTAAAACCCTTCGTGTTCAGTGTGCTTACCTGTGGTGTTCTTGTTGCCATGGTGCTCAACGTGTTGGGTACTCACGGCGCGCAAACCATTGAACGCACACGGGCCCATATTGCAGCCGATGCTGCGGCACTTGCCGCAGTGAGTTTGGGCGAAGAGGGTGCAGCGCATTTAGCTACGGCAAATGGCGCCGACCTCATTTCCTTTCGCCGCCTTGGGCCGCTCTTGCAATCGGTAGAGGTGTGGGTGCAATACGGGCGTGAACGAGCCGTGAGTTACGCACAATGAGGGTGCGATAGCGCCATAGACTGACTCCGTGGCTCGCCGTTCGCTCGAAAAATCGCTCACTCCCGCACCTCGCGTGCGCCGGGTCAATCGTGTGGTGCGCGACATCGACCCATGGAGCGTTTTCAAAGTCACCCTCGTTTTCCACTTCGTGCTCTATGTGATGGTCCTCATTTCAAGCATTTTGATCTGGAACGTTGCCAACTCAACGGGCACCGTCGACAACGTTGAGCGCTTTATGGAGTCCTTCGGATGGGAGACTTTTCGCTTCGACGGGGGCCAAATCTTCCATAATTTATGGATCTTGGGCTTATTTCTGGTCTTTTTACTCACCGGCCTTGCCGTTGTGGTGGCAGCAGTTTTCAACCTCATCGCCGACTTGGTGGGGGGAGTGAGGGTTTCTGTCTTAGAAGAAGAAGTCGTGCAACGTGTGGTTGAGGGAAACCCCCTCGACCGTTAGGCTTCACCACCTGCATACGTGCGGGGCTATAGCTCAGTCGGTTAGAGCGCATCCCTGATAAGGATGAGGTCGCAAGTTCGATTCTTGCTAGCCCCACCATGAAACTTTTCCGCCGTGCACTTCTCGCCCTGGGCGTTGCAGTGGG
>Ga0209190_1000819_pt1 | contig 22336 bp, 23 predicted proteins | sample M_140205_XF_Meta_FD_187315 | JGI IMG/M metagenome (GOLD analysis project Ga0209190, IMG submission 187315) | Freshwater microbial communities from Lake Montjoie, Canada to study carbon cycling - M_140205_XF_MetaG (SPAdes) (version 2) | ecosystem: Environmental > Aquatic > Freshwater > Lake... | reverse complement strand
AATAATTTGTGAAACCCACTCAACAATAAAACCAACTAAAAATCCTAACATAAAAAAGTAAGTATATATATTGTATTTATTTTTTTAATCCTTTTTAATCCAATACTTCGCCTTACAGATAGGGCATTCTTTATTACCAATATTACAAATATTTAATTTACAACCTTTACAAATAAGATGACCGCAACTGGGAACTTCGCTATTTTCTTTTGTAAGAGTTTCAAAGCATACAGGGCAGTCAGTTAATTCACCAACCTTTTCATATAGTTCTAAAAATTGTTTTCCCAAATATACAATATCAATATCTCCCCCACTTTTTATGGTTTCTATTAATTTTCTATTCTCTGCTCTAACCCCACTAAAATATTGTGCGAGTTCATCATAGTCATCACGCAGGGTATAATAGTTCTTCCACCCAACCTTTGCCTTGCTTTCCAAACGCTTTCTCTCTGCCGTCGTAATCGTCGTCGTCATTCTATATATTATATATCTTTATTTTTTTAAATCCTTTTTTTTATATATTATATATTTTTATTTTTATTTATTTTAATCCAGTAGCGATTACAATATTTTCTAACGCTGTTGCTCTGCTACAAGCAGTATAACATAATTTAGTATTTTCAGTCATACGCTTAAAGTCCCATAGTATAACCTTGCCCTTATAGGTTGCCCCCTGACTTTTATGAGCGGTTGATGCGTAGTTCGCAAGGAAATATTCGTGGAAATCTTCGGTTGCTATTTCAACATCTTCACCACCTTCATCTCTGCTTAAAACTATTTTTTCTTCATCGCACCAACTTACCATAAACTCTTCGCTATTAACTATTCCCAGTTCAGTAGTATTCTTCCAGCACATTACAGGTAATCCGTTATAAAGATATACTGGTTGTCGTCTATCCTTTGGGTCATCAACCATCATAATAGTTTCGCCTATCTTGCGTTCAATTTTTTTAGGTTCATAATCAAGGAACAAGTATTCGTCAGTTTGCGTTTTAAAATAATCCATACAACGCTTATTAATATCTACTCGTGTTCGGTTTAAGAAGCATATTGATTTGCTGGTATAAATATCATCGCAGGAAACTTCTTCTTCCTTCAATCCTTCCCATACCCCTTCTTCACAACCCTTTTCTAAAAAGTCCCATAGTTGCTGGTCGTATCGTTGCTTTTCGCTCAACTCAATTCGGTTGTTATTACAAAGGAACTTTACGATAGGGTGATTAAATATATCGCTTGGAGCAGTTCGCCCTTCTTCAATAGGAGGTAGTTGTCGCCAGTCGCCCAGTAATATAAATATCGCTCGTGGGTTTTCTTTTTTAAGCAACATCAAATATTTCCATAGTTCATTACTAATCATACCTATCTCATCAATCACAAAATATTTGTATTTCTTTAATCCGTTCATCGTTTTTCGTGGTATAGTTCCAGCACTCGTAATATGGAAAGTTTTATGGATTGTTGTTCCCATAATACCTCGTGATGCCTTATTAGTAAAACTCATCGTCTTTGTATCAGCATAAGTTTTAGTTTCCTTACCATACTCATCAACTTCGGTTGTATCATCAAGTTTTAATACCTTACTCGCAAAGGCAGATTTAGGAACGAAACTTTTACCTGTTCCTGCTCTACCTTCCAGTAGTAGTCCGCCATTATCAATCGCATACTTAATAATATCAACCCAGTCGCTACTATTTTTAAATTGTGGGTTATGCTTCCAGTCCTTCTCAAACTCTTTTATTTCTACTGCTCGGTCAGTTTTCATAGTGCTTTTAAAGTTCCAGTTTTTAACCTCAACGGAGTAATCGCCCCAGTTATTAGTCATATCTCGTATGGGTATTTTACCACCCAGCGATACTACTAAATCGGTATGCCTGTAAATAATTTCTCCGCCAACCTTCTTACCTAAATCATACAACCGCATATTACTCCAATCTAAAATCTGTAAATACATAGGTAGTGTATATTCGTTCATACAGGTTCTACTTTCGTATCCATAAAGGAATAATTTTGTATCATCGCTTCCTTCCAAAGTTTTAAGAATAATATTATCTTTGTGAAAGCGTGTGTAGTTGTTTTCAATAAACTCTGGGTTAAAGAAGTATCGCTCAAAATCCGCTTCGTTTTCAGGTCGCTCACAGGATAAGTAGTGCCTCCATACTGCTTCTGCGTCCATATCAATTTCAGCAGTTCTGTTTATCTTATCGGTCTTACCTAAATATCCAGCAATCATATTAATCATCAACTTACCCAAACTTGTTCCCCTTGTTTTTTCTTTTATTGCTTTTATTAAAGGGTCAAAGTGGTTAAGGGGTATAGGTGCTTCACTTGCGGTTTTTAAAGTATGGAGTAGTTGCTTTTTAATTACTAACTCAATCCCTACCTCAATTGCCTTTTCAATAATTTTATTTGAGTAAATATTTGTTTTATGGAGCAGGGTTAAATCATCAGTTTCTACATAGTATAATCCTGTTTTCAATTCCCCATCATAATCCTCCCAAGTATCTTCCAAGTCAAACTTAATCCAGTTGTCGTATGGATTTTTTAAGCAGGTGGAATAACACTTATTAATATCTATTCCAATAATATCGCCATCTATAATCTGCTGTTGATATTTAGATTTCGGTGGAAATACTACTCGGTGATACTTCATCACTTCTTTTGTTTCTGTAATCGGTTCGCCAGTAAATATATTTTTATAAGTTTTCTTTTCAATAACAACATACTTCATTCTAACGCTAATAGGTGCTATAACCTCATACAACTCGTCTAACTGCCTTGTTGCCCCATAGTGAGTTCGGTATTTAACATTCTGCGTAGTAAGCGTCTTATGAACCAAAGGATTAACTCTTGATGTGATTATGGTATTACCCCCATCTTCAAATCCTTCATCGTGTTCCTTCCAAGTATCCATCAATAACGAATTAACTGATTGCCCTTGATAATCTGCTCCGCAATATTCTAATACTGCTTTTTCAGGTCGCTCGGTTAAATAAATCGTATCGCCAATTTTAAATCTTTGTATGGTATTTTCATCAACCCTTAACGATTTAGGGTTAGGTAAAGTTTTTGTTTGTTTAATAATTTTTATAGCAAAGTCATTCCCAGTCGGTTCATCTTCCGCTGGATAAACAATTTTATCGTTTTCCTTGTCCTTACCCACTTTATCCTCAAACGCAAAATCCTCACTAACCCACTTTTGTTTTTCTTCATCAGGTTTATCTGCTTCTCTGTTAATAGCAGAAACGGATAATCTTTTTTGTTTATCTTCAATAGGGTAGAAGTGATTATTACAAGATATAAATATCAGCGGAGGGTGTGTTCTATTAATAGATTTTGTGTATTCAACTAATTTTTCGTTTTTATCCAAAGCAATCATACCAATATCAAACTTTTTACAAAACTCTACAATTTGTTCTACGCAAACCCCCTGTTCTCGTGGATTAGGGAACTCATCGCAACTGAATATTCCGTCAAGATTATCGTATGCTCGTTCTCGGTCATCAGCAGGAAGAACTTTCTTAAAACCTGATTTACCAGCGTATTTGTGATATACATAATCATAAACGCAAGTATCTTCATTCAAGTCCCAAGCAGTATCGCCTACATAATCCAAGTCCAATTTCAAAGCACCAACTCTTCGCATACGAGCAACTCTAACTCCCTTTGCTACAAGTTTGCCTCCAACGATAGGAACGATAGTGGGTTGTCCTAAATTAGGTTCGCTAATCTCATCAACCTCCGCATTACTTTCTTCCAACCTGTTTATTTCGTCCTGCTGGGATTGTGCTACGCTTTCGTTAATACCATATCTTCTACCTTGAACCTGTCCGTTGTAGGTTCTATTAATCCGTTTGCCCCATCTGCCCTTATCTTCCTTAAACCTAATTCGGTAGGTAAAAGTATATTGCTGTATGATGGTTTGATTATCGGTAGTATATTTGTCCTTGATGTTTTGCTTAACTGCCTTCACAAAGTCCTTATAAACCTTGCTTGACTTGTTGCTATTATCAGTAATATTAGAGTAGCGTTGAGTAGCAGGTCTAACTCCAATTTGAGTAGCAATAGTGTTCCATCTTGGTCTTGTGATTTGATTTCCGCTAAATCCGTAAAAACCCAATTCAGTTTTAATAGTAGGTCGGTTCATCTTATATATATACTATATATTTTCTTTTTAAATCCTTTTTTTACTAAATTATATATTAGATATTCGTTTAATTCCGTTTCAATTTTATTTATATATCCCTTTCAATTTTATAGTAAATCGGTTTCAATTTTTTTTTAAATCGCCTAAATAATTACTAACTAATATTTTATAAAAAAAACTTTCAATTTTTTACAAAATTATAACTTTACAGAACAACCTTTCGTGGTCTGCCTCGTAGTGCTGGTGGTGAGTTCTCACGCTTCTTATCACGATACTTTTGATTAGCAACACGGCATCTCTCCTTAAACTTGTCGTTCCACTCTTCATCAACTTTCTTGGTGTGATAATAATTCCGCTGGAACTCATTATACTTATCAATATTCTTTTCTCGGTAGGTCATAATTGCCTTCTTCACCGCAGGGGTGTAATAATTTTTGGTTTCAGTTAGTTCTTCCATAGTTATATATATAATATTACAATATTTAAATCCTTTTCAACCTAACTTATTAATTCGTTCCTTTAATATTTTATCATTCGTTTTCGTATCAATAGACCACGAGTTTAAAAAATCATCAAAGCGTTCTGCGACCATATCGTTAGTGGTTAATTTGGTTTTAACTTGGTAAGTAAAGAAGTAATCACAAAGGATACAGAACCTACCACAATTCTCACTACTAACATCTTGTATTTGTCTGTTAGAATAAGCAAACGGAGTAAAAGGTTTAAGAAAATCTCTAACTTGCTCTGGCGGACTAATTCCAAAACTATCAAAATACACAGCAAATCCAGCAGGAAAAATACGAGCAAATACCCAGTGAGTTCCACTGCCCTTATCACTATCTTCCATATTAATATAATAAGAACCTACGCTACGCTTTTGCGGTAATTTATCTTTGCTAAACACACCAATAATAGGCAGTTTAAGACCCTTTGCTATTTCCTCAATATCAAAATTGGTAATCATATTATATAGTATATACATACATAATATTATTTTAATCCTTTTTCCACCAACACTTAAATACTTGTTTTCTTTTGCTCTTACTTACTAAATCATCAGGAACAATACAACCAGTATAATTTATATTAACCAGTTTATCAATTGGGATATACAGGTGTAATTTCTTTGGTTTAAAAGGTGTGTATTCAGTATCGCCATAATCAATACCTTCTCTAACAGCATCTTCTGCTCCAATAGCATCATAATTTTCTTGTGTTAATTCCCATTCATACAATCCATCTAAAAACCCAAACAAAAAATAATATCTCTTATCTGTTGTATCTTCACCCCACGCTTCCACTTTATTAAATCCAATCATAGTTGTATCGTAGTAGTGATGGTCGTTGTTTCTTGATTTTAATTCCACTTTTGTCTTATCATTCTCCCAGTCATAAACCTTCATAATATTCTTCATAGTGATATTGTTGCGTTTAACATCACCATACTTTTCAATAATATCAGGTTCATAAAGTTTTTCATTAAGGTCGCCCATAAATACATAAGGACGATTAGCAGGTTTTACCATTCGGTGAAAGTAAGAAGGAGGGGGCGTTTTATACGATATACTCATATTATATATATTAGATATATTAGTTCTTTAAGTTAATATTTACCTAAATTATATATTAAATATTTAATTATTTAATTAAAAAGGTAAAAAGTTGCCTAAAAGAGAACCCACTATTGAACCAAACTTGCCTCTTCCTTCTTTCTTACCAATAGGGTCGTAAGATTGAATACCACGAGTAGGCATAAAAGGTCGCATAGCAGGACTACTCATATCAGCGTAAGGACTACCTTGCTGTATAGGCATACCAACCATACCACCATAACGCCCAGCAGGATATATTCCACCACCATAACTTCCAGCAGGATTAATACCTCCACCATTCTCTCCTAATCCTAAATCCATAATCTGCTTATAAGGAGCGGAAACATAAGGAGAACCGCAACCCATACTCATAGGAACTTTACGCATTCTTCCACCGCTTACTCTCTTCTTGGCGTAATCACTTGCTAAATCAATCGCAACAGGAGCAACTGCTTTACCAACAGATTTGAGAACATCAAAAATACCTTCACCTGAAACACGACGCTTTGCTTCCTTACTTGCTAAATCAATTGCGATAGGAGCAACCACTTTACCAACGGATTTGAGAACATCAAAAAGACCCTTACCACTCATTCTATCAATTACATCTTCACCCTGTTTAAGAGCATATCTAATACCCTTATTATTACTCAAAGAACCTAAAACCTTTTTGGCGGAAGCAGGAAGCATAGCGAGTGCCTGTTGTGCTACATCGCTAATCATCTCTGGTTTAATAGTAATAGCACCACCCTTTTTAAGAGTGCGTTTTTGTGCTGGTGATAGATTTAAAGGCAACGCCATTCCACCACCCAAACGCTCTTTGGCGTATTTACTTGCTAAATCAATTGCGATAGGAGCAACTACTTTTCCAACTGACTTCAAAACATCCATAAACCCTTCGCCTTCCATAGGAGGAGGATTACGCATACCCTTTTTACCCCCCATTCCACCACGCTTACCCTTATCTCCGCCCATACGACTTTTAACCATACTTGGAGCGATGCTAATTCTGCTTCTTGATTGAGGCACATTCATAACTTCCATTCTTATATATATTGGTATATATAAAAATCTAAAAAAAATATTGCTAAACACGAGATACGCTATTGTTTTCTCACACTTTTAACAAAAACAGATTTAATAAAACTTCTTTTTATTTATTACTTATTTACTGAACTCTTGCCCCAGTTCTAACATCAACCACAATTTGGCGTTCAAACTCAATAAAGACCATAAAGTCAATTGTGTTAGGAGAGTTGTTAATACCTGATACTTGGACTGCCTTTGCGACACCATCTTCACTTGGAATGGAGCGACCTGCGTTTCCGTAGTAGTATCTGTATAAACTTTCAAACTCACTAAATCCAATCAAACCTGACGATAGAGAAGTAGTCAAACTGCCGTTCAACTGGTTAGAGGAAACAAGTTGCTCGTAGAAGGTTTCATAATCGTATTGGAGATTGTTGATAAACAAGTTCTTACCGCTAATTTGGATTTGGAAGTTGGAAAGAGAAATAGGGTCAGGAGTTCCACCAGTAGTAGAGAAGGGAGAAAGAAGAGAAGAGGTGGTTGTTCCAGCAAGAGGAGTAGTAGTAGCATAAGTAGAGGCAACGCCGTTGGACGCTTTGGGAAGCAGAGGAATTACCAAAATACCACGAATATTCGGTATGCCGTTCGTCACGAGGAAAGAGAAAGTGCCTCCTGACGATACACCAGTAAAGGAGTATTGGAACAAATCATTATACACGATTTTCTTGGTAGGAGTTAAACTCAAATATCTTTGCTCTGCGATTGGCGACATAGTATAGGCAGGAGCGTATAGACGCACACTCGTCACAGGAGCAGACACAGAGGTAGTGAATTGACCTGATAAGAATTGTGTTCTAACAATAGACAAACCAATCTTAACGCTTTCAGGGGAAGCAGGAAGGGTTTGTGCGAGAGGAACAGCATTATATAAACCTTGTCCTATATCCATAGAGGCAACCATCACAGGGTTAGTTCCACCACCACCCAAAATAGTAGGAGTAGAGGTTAGTGCTACACAACCAGTATTGGATTGAGCGGTAGAAGCACCAGCGACACCAGCAACAACTGAAACCGCACCAGCAATTACACCAGCACAAGCACCAATTGTGAAATAAACTTGGTTAGTGTTGAGGTAGATACGCATAGTAGAACCTTTAAGTAGAGGACACTTTTGGTAAAAGTCCGCAATATCTTTAAGACGAATAACGGCGTCAAAAACAATAGAGCGAGTGGTTGATGCCTTCTGGACGTATGACTGGAAGATTTGGTTATATCCTGACGAGGAAGCAACAGAAGTGGTTGCCGTGCCTGACGAACCTGCGAGTAGAGAAACTTGGTTAGAAGTCAAAGAGTTTGCGAGGGTAGGGGTGACGGCAGAACCCAAGTTGGAAAGGGAGTAGTTCAACCACGCCATTCTTTGCTGAAATCCAGCGTTGTAAAGTTGGCGAAGACCATCACTATCATCACCACAAAGAGCGTCAGGTTGAACCTGTAATATTTGAGAAAAACCACTCATAGGAGCAGTATTAGCAGTCCCAGCAGTTGTAGCGACTGAAAGCGTAGCAGTAGAAGGAACACCTGCGACATACACAATTGCCGTGATGTAAGAACCAACAGGAACAGATAGACCCTGAATAAACATACCAACCGCCAACTGACCTGTAAGAGTGGTAATTGCCGTCACAGCAGTAGAAGTTGCCGTCACGAGCGACCCAGTCCAGTATCCGTAAGAGGTCATAGAAACATAAGGGCAAGTGCGGTTATTACAGAACCCTTGACCGCTTGTATTCATAAAGTTAAGAAGTGAGGCAGCGGTAGAGTTGTTGTTATACAACCAAGACCTCGCAGTATCAGGGCAGAAACCACACACAGCACCCCAATTCTGTATATCATTCTGCGACCAACTGGTAAGATTTTTAAAAGAGCAAAACACATTCAAGAAAGGAGTTTGCTGTATAATACTGCCGTTATTGAACTCAACAGACATACTATGTAGGATATTCCAAAACCCATTCTTCATACCCATCATATAATCCAAACTATTTGATGCTGTAATTGCCGTAGCAGAACCCTCCGCTTGTAAGACCAAAGGCATAGCAATAAACGCCTCGCTCCAATTAATATAAGAACCGCTGTTGGAAAGGGAAGTTGTGTCTAAAACAATTTGCCCTGAATAACTGCCGTTGTTATTATCATTCACATACAACCACTGCTTATCAACAAACTCGCTGGAAGACACTTCCGTATTGACGCTTTCTTCAAAGACAAGATTATCCATTATATATATACTATACAAAATATATTTTTTTGTATCGTATCGCTAAATCTTTTACCTAAACATCAAAGGATATATACTTCTTTGGAACTTTTGGTTGTGCGATTTTCAAATTACGCAGAATATCACTTTTACGCTGAACCATTCCTTTTTCGTAGATTTCAGGAACTAATCCTGAACCCATAGTTCTTTTATTACTTCTTGCGATATTGTGATTTTTGCTAATACCCATACTTGTTCTTAAACCTGCTCCACTTGTCGTTGAACCTAATCTGTGAATATACATACTATATATTATATAAGAGAAAATTAATTTATGATGATGCTAAACCTTCCAATTCACCCTTATCTGCGATGACTAACAATATTACTAAATTAGGGTCTTGTAGCAAAGTTGGGATATTATTTTGGTCTGTAAAGAAAACTTGGAAAGAGTTATACTGCCCTGGTTGTATATCAATAAAACTATACTGATTGGGAGCAATAGTAAATTGAGAACCGAAAGTAGCGTTAGGGGCAAAACTATAAAGCAACGAGTTAGGAATAGCAAAATTGTTATTCAATAGATTACAATTCAAAACATAAGACGATAGTGGAGATACTTGTGGAACAGAAGTAGAATTAAAAGTTTGGATAGTAGAATAACTGGGAGATTGAGAGGCAGTCATAGCATAAAAAGTTCCTGTAATAGCACCGATGGTTTGCGATACAGAAACCAACCAAGCGTTCGCTGAACCTGATACAATATAAGTTCCAGCAGTAATACCTGTTCCTGATATAACCATACCTGCTAAAAGAGAAGGAGAACCAGTTGTCGTTAAAGCAGTTCCAACAATAGAAGTAATAGTAAAGGTAGTAGTTGAAGGAGAGTTAGTAATAACTGCTTGGGCGAGTGGTGTGGTAGGGGTAGTAGAAGCATAACCAGTTGCTCCTTGTGGGTAATATCCAGCAGAGAACCCAATAATATTTCTAAAATTGTTTGCTAATACTCTAAACATAGGAGTAATAGGACTTGTAGGTCTGCTCCAATAAACAGGAGTAGTAGGAGAAGAAGTTGTGATGGTAGAAGCAGTGTAAGTTCCAATAGTATAAGTAGCAACAGGGTATGTTGCTAAACTAATAGGAAAGCAATTTACATCAATCTGGTAGGTAGAAGCGTTAATAACCATAGTAATAAAATAATAATAGTTTCCAGCAGTATCTAAAAGGTAGTGTCCTTGTTGAACCATAACAAAGTGTAAAAAATCGTTGAGCGTAGAAATCTCATAAAATCCATCAGGTATGGTAATCGTAATTTCTCTTCCATCAACCCAAACATAACTAAACTGATTGTTGCCCTGTGAGGCAGTAATATTAAAGGTTGAATAAAACATCTGTATTGACCCAAGTGCTAATTTTTGTCCTTTCACAAACTCCACATTACCAGCAGGGAAGTTGTATTTATAAACTGAATTATTTGTGTTAGGAACGACATTACTACTATTCACGATAAGAGTTCTCATATTATATATATTATACAATATAAAATAATTAGACAGATAATTCAATAAGTAAGTTCATTCCATCTTGTTTGGATATTTTGCCTTGCGACATAAACTTCACTACTAATTTCCTTAATTCTTTTAATAAAGCAACACTATTATTTCCTGCTAAATATTCTCCCTTCAAAAGGGTAAATCTATCGTTGTCTTCTTTATCCTCGTTGCTAATTGTTCTTTTTAATTTGAGTGAGTTTAATATACCAGCACCAGTAGCAATTTTTTCAAAAAGTTGTCTTTCCTCAATAGGTATTTGTTCGTAAATACGATTACTTACCTTACCAGTATCCAATAGTTCTAACACAAACTCCTTCATCACATCACTAATAGGCGTTGGTTTAAATTGAGGTATGCGTCCTAAACTTGGAAACTTTACATTCAAAATATCACGCTCTTTAAGTTGAGGCATATTAATCACATACTTACCAAATTGCCTGTATGTAGGTTCAGGTTCATACTTAACCCCTGCTCCAATTTTTTTAGTTCTAATTCTGCCGTTCTTTGCCTTCAAACCAAAACCGCTTTTTTCAGTTGAAAAGGTTTCTTTATCCGTAGCATCACTCATAACAGAAGAAGAAGAACCTCCTGCCCCTAACGAGTTTAATAATATAAAATCTCTCAAATTACTCATATTTACAGCACCTTTAATATTCGTGGAATACCAATTACTAAACGCTTGGTCGTTTCTACCAAATTGGACTACATCTGCCTTTGTAAGTTTTTTATTACCTGTTGCTCGTATAACATAAATATTTTGTTGAGTGCCTGGCGTTCCTCCTGCGGTTGTGGTGGTTGCTACTGCTAATAGTGGAACTTCTCTTGTTCCTACTACTACTTGTGCTATTATATTAATATCATCTCCTCCGCTCGGTGTGCTACTTTCAGCAATATCTCGCCTTATTTCTTCTAATCGGTCAAGTTGGGCGTCGCTCACACCTGATAGTGCCTTTTCTATTTGTTGAACTCCTTCTACCTGTGAAACTCTACCACTATTAATATCTGCTATTATTCTTTGGATTTGAACTTGCGTAGGCATCTCAGCAGTAATAGTTTGTAGCATATTAAGCGTTTCAAATTGGTTTAGTTCATTACCCATACTAACTCTTCTAAACTCTTCGTTGGAAGGTATAGCATTCTGTAAGCGTTGTATTCTATCCAAAAGCGGTGCTACAACATAACGAGGTAATCTATCAAACTGGTCTTCCAAATAATCCTGTAAAGTAGCAAACTGATTTCTTGTAGGTAAGATTGCCCTAATATCGTTGATATTATCAGTCAAAGCGTTAAACTTGTTAGTAATAGAGGATAAGTTCGTGGAAACTCCTTTTGATTGTTCCAACTCTTCCTTAAACTTCCTCAAATATTCCACGAAAAAAGTTGGCGACAAAAGACCCTTCGCAAAGCGTCTGTTAATATCACGCTCTATTTCAGGAAACGATTGGTTCATAGTAAATAACTCATCAGGGGTAAGTTCTCCAATAATAGCACCTGCTTCTCTATACTGGAATAATCGTAAGAGATTATCAAGGGCAGTTTTTTCTTGTAGTGCTATATCTGCTTGTATTTCAGCAGGAGATTTAAGTTGCTGTGGGGTTTGCTCCTGAACCTCTCCACGCTGGAAACCTGCTCTCGCCTGTGCTACATTCGCATCGTTCGCAATAGCAATACGGAGCAGTTCATCTTGGGTCATAACCGCTTTTGAGTAGTCGCTTGGTTTTTGTAAGTTTCGTATCAATAAACTTCCAGTTCCGCTCATTCTGTTTTATATTTTATCGTGAGAAAATAAAATATAAAAATTGTTGCGAAAAAGTTATAACACTATTGCTATTTCTCTTCTTCTGTATCCTCAATATCATAAATATCGTTAAACCCCTTCCTAAATCTATCTCGTTGTTCTGTTTCTAAATCTATCAACAAGAAGTTCTTTTTCTCGGCAGTTGCGTCTTTATACATACAGGTAAGCGTTTCTTTACTCATACCCAAATCAAACTCTCGCCCAATCATCGTAAGGTTTTTCATACTACTAATTTGTTTTATTATCAGGTAGGTCATATTGTTTCTAATCATCTTCGGCACAGCATAATAGGACTGCGTAATATACACTAAACTTGCGTTTTTCTTTCTTGCTCTCAAAAAGAATTGTTCCATCGGTTTTTGGTTCTTTTCACCTACTAAATCGTCCATTACTATTAAAGTTTGCTGTTCCTTATTGAGTTTATCTAAATCAGGCATTCCGTCCTTATCAATCTCCATCATCTTCAACCCTTTCTTACCAAGTTTCTCATCAATAAAGTTATACAAAGGTTCGTCTTTGTTTTTCGTCACGATATAAATATTTTCAAAAGTATCAGGCATATTGTATATCAACGACATAAGCGTTTGAGTTTTTCCTGACCCTGACGAACCCATAATAATCATACGGAATGGTAATTTGATATGGTGTGTTTCGTAGTGTGGATTATGAGTTTTTAGCAAGAACCTTTCAGGTATTTTCTTATACCAATCTACTAACTCTGCTTTCTTTTTCTCTTTGGGAGGCATAATATATATAACTGATAGAAAATAATATACTGCTATATTATATTCAAGAATGGCGACTAAACCTGAAAATCCATCACCAATATTTAATCTACCTGTATTCATACCTTCAAATTGGACTGATATTACTACATCATCTTCAACCACATCAACACCAGTGATAAGCACAAAAATAGTTGGCGAAATTGTTGCTTATCAAGGAACTACTTTACCTTCTTCTAATTGGTTATGGTGTGATGGGGCAAACTACGACGCTTTGGTATATACTGATTTGTTTGCTGTAATAGGTTATAGTTATGGAATATTTACTGACCCTACCCCAGCATCATCATCAACATCAGCAGGGGCGGACTTAATTTATTCTCCTCAATTAAATACAGGCACAGCAGTTCCTTTTGCTACTGAAACGATAAGCAAACTCTTTTGGACTATTGTTATACCAACTAATACCGCTACTGGAACGCCTAACGATTTTACACTAACTACACCTGTATCTGCTACTTTTACTGGGTCTTCTTCGCCTGTTGGTTTTTCAACACTGGTAATAAGTTTATCGGTTAGTGCTAATTACGAGATTTATAAAGATGGTGTTTTTTTTGATGCTGGAACAGCAGATTTAGCGTCAGGAGGAGTTAGTCCTCTTACATACACTATATCTAATACATCAAGTCCAGTGACCTTTAACGGCGATGCTCCTATTGGTAATTTTAGTATGAGTTTTAAACCTGATATACAATCTACATCATCAACTTACACTATTAAATTAGTTTTAATCTATTCAAACAGCGGTAATGTATTGGGAGGAAGTAATGGGTGGGGAAGCACTATTGGAATGTTAAGTAATAGCACAACTTCCGTAGCAACTTACTCTATAAGTGGTGGGACTTTTACTTATACCTCTGCTACGCCAACTGGTTATGCTGTTGCGAGTGCTACTTGGAATGGGGCAACCTATTTTGATGTTCCTGATTTATGTGGTAAAAGTCCTGTTGGTAGTGATACAACGGCAAATATTGGAACTACCTACGCAGGTTCGTCTGTTGTTTCAGGCGGTAATAGAGTTATGACTTCTAATCAATTAGCAACGCATTCTCATAGTATAAATATATCACCAACAGGTAATATGTTGGTGTCTTTCGGTCAAAATAATTCGGTTCAAGGTATAGGTGCTGGTAGTGGTGATATTGTTAAAACTGCTCTTTATAATCAAGCGACTTATACAGCAACAGCGAGTAATACTGGTAGTTCTACTGAATTATTACCGCCCTTTAATGTTTCTAATTTCATAATAAGGGCAAATTAAATATCTGCCTATAATATAATCAATATGGGAACACGACCAGAAAATCCTACGCCTATTATTAACGCTCCAATTTTTATACCTAATTATTGGATTAACACCCCCAAAGTAGGAGATAATAATACAACAACTATTACAACATCATCAATTTTAGGGCAAGTAATTATGGTTGCGAGAACTACTTTACCTTCTGCTAATTTTGTATGGTGTGATGGTTCTTCCTATCCTATTACTCAATACCCTACCTTATTTGCTTTAATTGGTTATTATTATGGCGGTGGAGGTGATACTTTTTCTGTTCCTGATTTAAGAAATAAAACCTTTGTTGGTGCTGATTTAACATCAACTTTGACTACAACTTATCAAGGAAACCCTTTTTATTCAAGCGGAAATAAAACCATAGAAGAAGTCCAATTATCAACGCATACTCACGCTCTTACCTTTGCCCCAGCAAATATGGCGATTGGTGTTAATTTTAATGTGACGAGTAATGGAGTTGGTCCGTATATTTTTAACCCTCTCGCACCTATTAATGTGAATGGAACAAGTTTAGGGGTCAATTCCAATATGGGGAATGCTGGTATTGAAGATGATTATTTACTACCTTTCTTTGTTTGTAATTATGTTATAAGGGCAATTTAATATATACTTATAATATAATTATGGCGGAAAACTCAATAGAAAACCCTGCTCCTTTATTTCCATTACCTATCTTTATACCTTCAAATTGGACTGATTTTGGTGATGATACAAGTAGTAGTTCAAACATAACCTCAACTGCCTTTATAGGGCAAATAACTATATTTACTGGAACAACTTTACCTGATAAGTGGGTGTGGTGTGATGGAACTTCTTATTCTACTGGGGTTTATGAGGATTTATTTGGATTTATTGGATATACTTATGGTGGTTCAGGTGCTAATTTTAATGTTCCAAACTGCTTGGGTAAATCTCCTTATGGTGCTGATAATACAGGTATTTTAACTGCTACTTATCAAGGTTCTTCTGTTGCTACTGGTGGTAATAGAAACCTTACAAGCGGACAATTAACAACCCATAATCATAATGTTTCAATCTCTCCTGATAATATGGTTCAAAACGCACAATTTAACGAAGCAAATAGAGGTGAAAATACGCCATCTAACGACCCAAGTTTTAAAAACTTTACTGGATATACACAAACAACCCTATCTATTACTGCTGGTAGTGCTGGTAATTCAGCAGATTTTTTACCCCCTTTTTCGGTAGTTAAATATATTATTAGGGTTCAAAATTAGCACCTACGGATTTTAACACCCAACCTGTTATGATATACTTATGATGACTAACAGGCATCAACCCTGAATGTGGATAAGTCCAACAGGCAGGAAATAAAACTAACTTACCTTGCTCTGGTCGCACCTTACCTTTATTAAAAAAACTTGTTTCTCCACCTTCCTCAACATCATTCAAATACCAAATATAAGTAATTGCTCTATCCATTCTTTCTTTATGATATACCTGATGGTCGTTATGAAAAACATACTTACCCACACCCTTTTCGTATTTCTGTATTTGAAATCCCAAATCCTTTACATTCTTACACAGCAATAAACTAATATCCTTGTTTAAGTATTCAAAATATTCGTTTAACGCTTTACTTAACTCGTTAGTCAATACTTTATCAATATCTTTCCACGCATCAGGATTAGCGGATAAGTGAAAGTCAGTTGTATCTTTAATATTAGTATCCTTACCACTATAAGTAATACCTGCTGTCCGTTTATCCTCCAATTCAAACCTCTCTATGATTTCACCGCACAACGATTTAGACAAAGAGTTTTTTATAGTGTAAATATAAAAGTCATTCGTTATTGAATTATTCATCTAAACTTATTATATATTGTTATTATATAATATTATGAGTAGTTCAGTCGCACCTTTATTTCCAAAAACAAGTATATTTATTCCTGCCTTTTGGGCGTCAGCAAGAAGTCAAACTTTAACAGAGGAAGAAGCAGACGCACGATATTTAAGATTTCCAACAGGTCAAGGAACGGAAAGCATACCAAACCTTATTGTATCAGGTAGTTCCACTTTGGGAGCAGTAAGTGCCTCAACTATTAGTCAATCAGGAACTTATACTAATACTAATCCTACAACCACTGCGAAAAAGATTACTATTGCTAATGCTACGCCGTCAATTTCCATCACAGATGGAACAAATACTAATCTTCTTTCACCCACACTAATAGGTGGAGCAAATACTACTACGAATGGTAATTTTATTATAAAAACAGATAGTTCGCTTACTCTAAACGATAGTTCTCCTAATGTAATTCAAACTACACTCGCTGATGGTGCGATACTTATTAACGATATTACAAACTCACTATCAGCAACCCTCGCACAAAGCAACTTATCTTTTCAAAACGCCACGCCTACTACTACCTATTATCAGGGGAGCGGTTTTTTTAGTAATGATAATTCTATTTATTGTAATAATACTAATGGGTTTATGTTGGGTTATGGAAGTGCTACAAACTCAACTATTTTGGATTTGACTAAATTGGAGATGAAAAATAATACTCTTAATGATACTATTTTATTACAGAATGGCGGTTCAGCAAATCCTGCTATGACTATATCAACTACGGATATTGGGACAGGTAATCAAAAATATTCTGCTTGGGGGGTGAGTGATGGAGGTTGGACTTATACTGATGTTGCCTTATCAACAGCAAAATACCTACGCTTTACTAATCCTGCTCTTGGTTCTTCCACTATACAGCATACCGATTTAATAAATAACGCTCCTCTTGTAATCCAAACCGACCAAGATTTACAGATGACTATTGGGAGTGGAAAAAACCTGATAATGACGAACTTACCTACGAGTAATCCAAGTATTACTGGTGCTTTGTGGAATAATAGTGGCGTTTTAAATATTTCTTAAAAAATATCCTTATATATTATGATGACGAGCGACGGACAAACAATTTCTGTATTAGAAGAAATATTGTGTGAGAAAGAACCAGCGAGATTATGGTATGAAAAATATTGGTGTTGTTTTTGCTTCTACAAAGAAAAGAATATATAACTATAATATAATGTTGAGTGAAGTATTTTGGGTTGCCTTTATTGGGACTTTATCAGGGTGTATAATTAAATTAGCAAGTATGGCGTATAAGTCAAAGTGTAAAGAGGTTGCCTGTTGTTGTATGAAAATAGTTAGAGATGTTGAAGCAGAAGAAAAAGAAACAGAGTTTTTAGCAACACACAAACCTGATATTAGTAATAAAGATGAAAAATAATTCCTCCTCTAATATATAATGATTGACCCTGAAAATCTATTAAAACAAATACTTTTAAAACAGCAATATAAGGGTGAATATAAAATAGACCCTTATGCTTACAAACAGGCAAAAAAGTTGGGTGTAAAGATTGAACCAAGTAAAAAGAAGTTCAAAAAAATAGATATTTATGATTACAATAACCAGTATATTATGAGTGTTGGGGATACAAGATATAATGATTACAGAAGTTATATTAAAGAAAAGGGGCAAGAATACGCTGATACAAGAAGGCGATTGTATAAAATTAGGCACGAAAAGAATAGACATAAAGAAGGCACAGCGTCTTATTATGCCGACCAGTTATTGTGGTAATTATGGAAATTATTATATAGTTGAATATATATAATAATGGTAAAAAAGAATACTTTTGTTCCAGTTCAAGATTTAGCAGGTAATATTCTTATGGTTGAACCTGTTAAGAAGAAGCGTGGTCGTCCCTCCAAAAAACCAGCAGAGGAAAATATCACTATGGTTATTAACGAAGTAAAAAAGCGTGGTCGCCCAAAGAAATACTCTACGGCAGAAGAGGCAAGAAAAGCAAAGAGTGCTAATACTATGGCGAGTGCTAAAAAGCGTAAGGGTGTTAGTTCTTTACATCAAAAATTAAGTCCAGAGGAAATTGATAAATTAGAAACAGAAGGAGAAGGTATTTTAGGTGATTTATATTCAGGAGCAAAAAAGGTTGTTGGAAAGGTTGTTGGAAAAGTCAAAGACGCAGTTGTAGAAAAAGTTAAAAAGGTCAAAGATACTGCTACTGCTATTATTTATGGTCGTAATGACTATCCGCCAAAGGTTCGCAATATTATTAGCAAATATGGTGATAAGAATATTACTGGAATTACGCTTGGTAGAACCCCACTGGGAACTCCACTATTAACTGCCTTACAAGTAGCGAGTGGTAATACTTTTAGTCAAAAGTTAGAAAATACCCCTTATGATACACTCTTTCACTTATTTATCTGTATTCAGTTAGATAGTAAGGATAGGATTACTTTTGAAAAGAATGAGGTTATTAACGCTGAAAATACTTGTAAATCACCAAAAGAAACTGAAACTAAAAATATTACAAGTAGCGACATTCCAACAGGACTAACTTTAAACGATGCTTTAAACAAGACCAAAGAGCGTATGGGTGGAAAGTTTTTTACTTATTCCGCAAAGGATAATAATTGTCAGGACTTCATCGTTGCTTTTTTAACTGCTAATAATATTGGAACTGAAACTGATAAATCTTGGGTGAAACAGGAAACCAAAGTTCTATTTGAAGGCAACGACAGATTAAGAAAGATTGCTAATACTTTAACAGATATAGGTGCGAGATTTGATGTAATAAAGCAGGGTGTAGGAACAGAAGGAGGTGCTGTATGGAAGGGAGCAACTGACCCAGAGTTTTTAAAGGAATATTTAAGAAAGAAAGAGGAACAAAAAAAACTGGAAGGTGGAGAAATAAAATCTAATACTAATACAAAGATGGCGAACAAGTGGATAGAGTATGTTAAAGCGTATGCTAAAAAGAACAATATGAAGTATAGCGAGGCACTCAAAGACCCAAAGTGTAAAGCAGGTTATAAAGGAGGCGAAGGGATTTTTGATGTATTGAAAGAAGTAGGAAAAGCGGTTGCTCCTGTCGCTATTGATTTAGCAAGTAATTACGCCAAAAAGAAATTAAGTGGTGGTAGTATGCCTACATCAAGGGACGAATATATTGCTGAATTATACGACCAAGCAAATCTCGGTGCGAATGGTAGAGTTAAACTTTAAGGCAATTTTCAGGTTTGTAATTTTCAGGGTAATCGTCAGGGTGTGCTGGAATATGGACGCTGGTTTGGAATATATCCTTCGTCCAGTGCTTACGCTTTTCCTCGTTATAAATCTTCGCATACTTATCAGTTAGTTTGCTTGTTAGTGTTTTTAATTGACGCTCTAATATAGGGTGGAGTTTATCTGCCCTTTCAGTAATCTCCTTCAAATAACTAATCAGTTCTACTGGTAGTTTTTCAGCATACTTCTTACCTGCGTCTGTATCCAACCCTAAAATAAATCCTCCAAAATAAATTGTGAGGTTATAACAGATTGTAAAATACAAACAAAGACGGCAAAGTGCTTTTTGTGATGGTTTCTCTTGCGACTGATTAATAATATCAAAGTCCTTGTTAATTTCGTTAAACAAACACTTCATTCCTAATTCAGTAATAAACCCTTGACTATCAGTTAGGTTAAGAACCATACTCATAAAGGGGTATAAAAAAAAGTCGTTGCTTGTATCAGCGTCTATTAGATTTTTAAATCCAACGATGTTTTCAACTTGCTTCTCAAAGGATACTTCTTCCATAATAATATATTATACAATAAGATATTATTTTATTCAACTCTTCCTAAATCCACGACTTCCAATTTTATATTTATAGGTTCTTTTATTTTTATTTTTTTATTTGCGACTTCATTCTCAATCCGTCTTTTTAGTTTGGAAAATAAATACTTATCACCATAATATACAATAACCCCTTCACCTTCTTCTTTAACCATTCCATCACTATTTATTGTTCTTTCCATACTTACAATATTTATATATTTTATTTTACAACAATTTTTTTATTTTTAAGCAGGGCAATTTTTGCGTCAGTTTTTTTTACCTTGCTTTCCAATTCTGCTCTATACTTTTTAAAGGTATGGATATACAGGAAGAACTTATACCACTTATCAAGTTGTTTATAGTTGGGGTCGCAACTCCATTCGGCATCTCGGTTTGCTAAAAGTTTATCAACCCTCATCATATCCTTCTTCTTGCTAAATAATTTTTGTGTTTCATCAACAATCATACGACACCACCTTTCCTTCTGTTCTTTTGGTGCTACACTCATACTGGGGAAAATAGCACAACTTTCCTTCAAATTAATAAGCAATTTTTTTGGAACTTTAAACAGGTAATCATCAACATCACGCCACCAACTAAATCCACTATCTATTTGTCGCAGTATTGAGAACTTCCTTGTATAAGTCAATTCAGGTTGTAAATATTGTTTTATTACATACACCATATCGTAAGGTAGATATTTTACAAAGTTTATAGCATCAAACTTTTTAACTCGTTCAATCATAGCAAGTTTATTTTGTATTTCCTTTTTCTTTTTATTAACAACATCATCAATAAAATTGTCTAAACTTTTTAAGTAAGCAACTTCATCTTCATCAGTAGCAATTTGATTTGCCCCCTTTCGCAATTCGCTAAACCCTACTATGGTTTGTTCCATACGCATCGTCCCATTCAGTTCGGTAATAAGTGGATAGTTTGCTTTTAATTCTGCGTTCATTCTTATCTATATATTATATATCGGTTTTTATTTATACCCTTTCAATTTATTATATAATTACTTTCAATTTTTTACTTTCAATTTTTTTTTAAATAGATATTAATTTCTAACTAATATATATAATTATGTCGCCAAAGGATTTTAAACCTAATAGATATACCGCTAAACAAAAGCAGGATATTGCTTCACAAGTAAAAGATATATCACAGGAAGACGCAATAGAAGATTTTGAGAAATTACAGCAGGTAGGTTGTGATGCTAAAAATAAAGGTTTAAGCAGAGTTGGTAATGAGGTTGTAGATAGATTTACCCAAGTTGAGCGATTGGAAACAAAAGGTAAGAGTGGTGTTAATTTTTATGATTTGTATTTTAACAGATTTAAACTCACGCAACCATCAATAAAAAGCATACTGGAATATTATGGAACGACTGCTAAACAAGCATCAGTAAAAGTATGGTATAGAATTATGAACCTTTATTATAGTTCAATCACAATATTTAGACCTTTGGTTGCTATGGAAGTTTATTGTAAATATAAACCAAAAGCAATTTTAGATTTCACTATGGGTTGGGGCGGAAGAATGGTTGGTGCTTGTGCTTTAAATATTCCCAAGTATATTGGTATAGATAATAATACCCAACTAAAACGACCTTATGCGAACCTTAAAAAACTTATGGACGAGTTGAGTGAAACCAAAACAGAATTGTATTTTACTGATGCCGTCAAGTTTAATTACGCCAAGTTGGATTATGATATGGTGCTTACAAGTCCTCCTTACTACAATATTGAAGAGTATGAGGGTCAGGTCAGGAAAACCAAAGATGATTGGGATAGGGAGTTTTATGAACCAGTATTTAAAAAAACTTTTGATAATATGAAAAGGGGTGGATATTATTGCCTTAATATTCCAGAGGAACTTTATACCAGAGTTGCTATTAAGTTGTTTGGAAAACCAACTGAACTTATTGGATTGAAGAAGAGCAAGAGAACAGGCGACCAAAAATATAGTGAGTTTATTTATGTATGGAAGAAGAAATAAAAAAATACAATTTATACAATTATTTTTAGTTGTTTTTGTTTCCAATAATTATCCCATAAATAACAAAGATACAATCCCATTATATATATAAGTTTTTATTTTTTATTTAGATTTCTTCCTCACTATCACTATCACACAAATCTTCACAATCTTTATAGTCAGGTATTTTTACTTCGTTCGTCATATTATTCATCATTACTTCTGCGTATAATCTATGGTTTAACCAATCTATAA
>Ga0209190_1000818_pt1 | contig 22337 bp, 22 predicted proteins | sample M_140205_XF_Meta_FD_187315 | JGI IMG/M metagenome (GOLD analysis project Ga0209190, IMG submission 187315) | Freshwater microbial communities from Lake Montjoie, Canada to study carbon cycling - M_140205_XF_MetaG (SPAdes) (version 2) | ecosystem: Environmental > Aquatic > Freshwater > Lake... | reverse complement strand
AAGCAAGTAGTTTTAGAGATTCTTCGAATAATAATTTTGCTGTAACAAGACGTTACAATTTAGCTAGGTCAGCCGCAAACGTACCTAATATAATTAGGTTCAATCCTTTTGGTGTGTCCGGTAACGCATATAGTGTTTCAGCAAATGCCACATATCATGGAAGTATGGATTTTACATATGGAAATTATAATGCAGGTTTAACTGTTTCTGCACCAATATCTTGTCCTGGTGAATTTACTTGGGAGTGTTATGCTTATGTACCGTATATTCCATCCAGTATTGGTTGGCTTCAATTTAATTTAACTGAAGGTCCATATCGTTGGGGTGGATGGGTCACAACAGATGGAACTGTACAAGCTAACCTATATGGTTCTGGTAATCAAGGTTTTACTGGTGCCGGAGCTGTTATTACAGGAGCTTGGTCACATTATGCCTTTACAAGAGACGGTACTGGCACAGTAAGATTTTTTAGAGATGGTGTTGTACTAGGTTCCACCTCAATAGGAAACCAATATGGTAGTCAATTAGGCAATGGTACAGGAGTTTATTTAAATGGTCCAGGTATTACTTGTGATGTTAAATTTTATCAAGGTGTTTGTTTATATGCAAGTGCTTTTACACCAACATGGCAACCATTAGAAAATTCAAACAACCCTACTATTTTTTTAAAAGGTACGAATGGTGTTGTGTATGACCATACTTTATTAAATAATTATCGTTTGGTTAACGCTACTTCAAATACGACAGTTATAAAAAATGGAACAGCTAGTATTGGTTTTACAGGTTCTAGTAGTTATATGTACTCGGCCGTGGCATCAAGTAGTTCTGGAACTCAATCATATTTAAATAGAGATTTTACCGTTGAGGCATGGGTTTATTTTAACACAGTAGCTTCAGCACAACCTATTATGGCATACGGCACTTCTGGAGCTTCCTCACAATTATTGTTCTCATTAAGTAATACTTTAGGTTTACGTTGGAATTTCTCTGGTGCAACAACGGATATTAATCAAGGTTCGGCTTCAGGTTGGACAACAGGTACATGGTATCACGTTGCTGCAACCAGAGTGGGTACTCAGATTACTTTATGGAAAAATGGAGCAAACGTAGCTTCGGGTACAGCAAGTACATCATATGGTGGTGTAGATTTATATGTTGGTGGTAGTACTGGTGATTCTTTATATATGAATGGTAATATAGATGACTTCCGAATTACTAATGGACAAGCTAGATATACTACAACATTTTCTCCCCCAACATCAATAACTCTACAATAAATAAGACATGGCCTTTCCTATTTCCCCCACCACCGGACAAATTGCTGTAGTTGATGGCATTTCATATGTCTATTCTGCAACAACCAATAGTTGGAAAAGACAATCTTTTTCAATAACAGATATTAATACTGGTATAGATGTTACACAGAACACAAGAATATCTAGCACAGATAACACAGCAACTGCTGCATACGCTAAAGCAAATGCGGCCTTTGATAAAGCAAACACCGGTGTATCAACATCAACGGACGATTACGCTAGGACCACAGCCAACACAGCAACTAATAATATCACCATACTACAAGGTGTTGATACCACACAAAATACCAGAATTTCTAGTACAGATAATACTGCAACTGCGGCCTATGCCAAAGCAAATGCGGCCTTTGATAAGGCCAATACTGGTGGTTCAGGTGGGTCATCTTCTGGTTATCTAGCTAACTCGGTTATCATAGCCAATACAACTGGTTACTTAACAAACACTAGTGCGTTACTATATTACACATCAAATAATAATTTAGTATTGACAGGTAATGTTATTGCTGGTGGGGTTAGAAGCACAACATCTTCTTCAGCACCAACCAATCCAACTGTTGGTGATATTTGGTATGAAACTACAACCGATATCATTTATAGATTTACAAATGATGGTTCTAATAGTTACTGGCTTGATATATCTAGTGCCACAGTTTCTTCAAATACTTCAAGTAGTAATACAAGTAGTTCCGGTGGAGGTGCGGTAGCAAGTGGAGTAATCTATGAGAATTCACAGAACGTTGCTTCTAATTATACAATCACTGCAGGTAAAAATGCTATGTCCGCTGGACCTATCACTATAAATACAGGAGTGACAGTAACTATTCCAACAGGTTCACGTTGGGTAATTGTTTAAGGATAAACTATGGCAGGTGCACTTACCGTTGACACATTAAACTCAAGTACCGGAGTATTAGCTACTCAGAATGGTATGACTGGCGTTGCGAAGGCATGGGTAGCTTTTAATGGAACAACAAATACAATCCGTTCTTCTTTTAATGTTACTTCAACGACAAAAATTGGTACAGGTAATTATCAAATAAATTTAACAACGGCAATGCCAAATGCAAATTATGCTGTAATTGGAATGTGTCAATATCAAAATAATGCAGGACAAACCATTTTAGAAGGCCCAAGTGATGCAACAACTTCATCATTTGAAGTTTGGTCAAGGGCAAATAATAACACAGCATATGATAGTGATTTAATTAATGTATCAGTATTCAGTTCATAAGGATATATAATGGCCGGCACAATAGTTCTTGACGCAATCACAGATGGTACAGGTAATACAGTATCAGGTTCTACTGTGGTTAAAGGTTCAGCTAAAGCGTGGGTTGTTTATACTTCTACAGGACAATTAATTCTAAATTCATTTAATGTTAGTTCTGTTACTTACAATGGTACAGGAGATTTTACAATAAATTTTACTACTGCTATGCCAACGACTAATTATGCTGTGGTCTGTTCAAGAGATGCAGCCTCAGGTGCTGGTCCATATACAGCTAATAGATATAGTGGAGGAACTTACTCAACTACCGCAGTGAGAATTATAGTAATGTCATCAACAGCTGTGGGCAATTTTGATGGATGTTCAGTAGCGATATTCAGTTAACATTTTTTTTAATAAAGGGAAATAAAAATGCAAGTAATTATTCATGAAAACAATAACGGTGGCGTATCTGTGACCGTACCAACGGGTGAACTTTCCATTGAAGCCGTTAAAACAAAAGATACTCCAAGTGGTTCAATCATTGTAGACTCTGATACTTTACCAAATTCAGACAATGATTTCTTTGATGCTTGGCAGTTAAGTGGTTCAACAGTATCAGTTAATATTAGTAAAGCAAAAGAGATTACTAAGAAAAGATTGAGAGCTGAAAGAGAACCTTTGTTGGCTGCTCAAGATGTATTATTTCAAAGAGCATTGGAAACTTCTGCTGATACAACAGCAATCGTGGCTGAAAAACAAAGACTCAGAGATATTACTACTCAAGTTGATTCAGCAACAACTACTGCTGAACTCAGAGCAATGAAGGCAGAAGCCTAAAATGGCAGTTGCTATTAATGGAACTTCTGGATTAACATTCAATGATTCTACCACTATAACTAGTGGTTATAGTGGCGCTAAAGCATGGGTAAATTTTAATGGAACTGGAACAGTAGCCATTCGTGCGTCTTATAATGTTTCTAGTATTACCGATATTGGCACAGGAGAATATAGAATTAATTTTACAAATCCTATGCCTGATACTAATTATGTTTGTACTGGTTCAACTGCTTGGACTACAGGACAACCCTCTGCAATTGTTGGTTCAGGAACAACAGATGGTTCTTTTACAACTTCAAGTCTAAAAATATATGTTCTTGGTAATTCCAGTGATGGTTTAATTGATGTTAGCACTTGTATGGTTGCAATATTCAGTTCATAATTTTTAGATAAAATAACCTATGGCTTTTCCTAGCTCACCTTCCAATAATCAAACGGCTATCGTTAATGGTATAACGCACGCCTATGATTCATCTAAAAATGCTTGGGTCAGACAACAGACATCCATATCGGCATCCGGATCTGATGATTTGGCCAGAACCATAGCCAATACAGCAACAAATAACATAACCATAATTCAAGGTGTTAATACTAGCCAAAATACTAGATTATCGGTTATTGAAGGTGGATTAATTAGTGCCAACGCTAACACCGTTTATTTAAATACTTTAATCACCACTAATAACACCAGAATATCGGTGATTGAAGGTGGTCTCATTACTGCCAATGCTAATACATTAATGTTACAAGGTGTTAATACTAGCCAAAATACTAGATTATCGGTTATTGAAGGCGGTTTAATATCAGCTAATGCAAACACCATTTTCTTAAATAGTTTAATCACTACCAATAATACCAGAATTGATAGTGCAAACAATACTGCTAGAGCAGCCTATGATAAAGCTAATGCGGCTTTTGATAAGGCAAATACTGGTGGTAGTGGTGGTTCCACCTCAACCTCATCAAATACTGCACCAGTATCACCAGCTGTTGGTGATATTTGGTATAAAATTTCAAACGATACAATTTATAGATATACAAATGATGGTACAAGTAATTATTGGGTAGATACAAGTAGTTCAACAGTTTCAACAACAGGTAGTGGTACGGCATATAGTCGTACCAGTTTTACGGCTACAGCAGGTCAAACAACTTTCTCAGTAACATACACAGTTAATTATATTCAAGTGTATGTGAACGGTGTTTTATTAAACGCAGCAGATTATACAGCAACTAGTGGAACTAATATTGTATTGGCTGTTGCTTGTACTGTTGGTGATATTGTTGAGACAGTTGCTTTCACAATTAATTCGGTAACTACAACAACTAGTACCGCTAGTAATGCTTATGCGGATGCCAATACGGTTATCTTCATAAATAATAACGTAATTTCAGCCAATGCTAACATTGCGGCCAACAAAGGTGCTATGAGTGTTGGTCCTGTATATTATGCGGCAGGTGTTACAGTTAATATGGCAGCCAATTCTAGGTGGGTAATTCTATGAGCTCTCAAGTTTTTGCAGGTGATACTTCAGGTAGTATAACAATTCAAGCACCAGCCGTTGCTGGTACTGGTGTATTAACTTTACCTGCGAATACTACAGGTATAATAGGGATAAGGACAGGAGTATTACAGGTTGTAGCTAATACATTAACTACAGCCACAAGTTCAACAAGCACAACAGATGTTACAGTTGGTTTAATTGCGACTATAACACCAACAAGTGCAACAAGCAAAATACTTGTTATGTATAATTTACATGGATCTACTACAAATTCTTTACAGGCAACTATATATCGTGGAGCAACCCCTATTTGTGTGAGTACAGTTGGCGCATCAGGCAGAAACTCAACAAGTTCTTATGTACCAGGCACAATTCAATCAAGCTTTTTAGGTACTCAGTCTCAACAGTTTCTTGATTCTCCAGCAACAATATCACCAATAACATATGATATAAGATGTAATACTGATGCTGGAACTTTTTATATTAATAGAAGGGGTGTTGATACTTTCTTTGGTACAACATCAACTATTACCCTCATGGAGATTGCAGTATGAGTACCATATCTTCAGGAAGTTCAGGTTTAACTTGGACATCAGACAACTCAAGTAATTTGGCCATAACTTTAACTAGTATTGTTGATAACACAGGTAATACAGTAACAGGTTCTACTGTGGTTAATGGTTCGGCAAAAGCTTGGGTAAATTTTAACCCAAATAGTCCTGTTGTTATTAATTCTTCTTATAATATTTCTAGTATTACAAGAACTGGAACAGGGGCATTTACTTTAACTTTTACAAATGCTATGGTTGATGTTAATTATAGTGCTGTATTTGGAGGAAGAGCTGCAAATGGAGTAATGGGGTTTTTTCTTGAAATTAACGATACTGCTGGCATTGTAAGAACAACAACACAATTATCTGTGTATTCTATACAAGGTGGTTCTTTTTCTTTATCAGATACAAATACAAAAATGTCAGTAGCAATTTACAGATAAAAATAATATGAGCACAATATCAGCCGGCACAAACGTTAATACAAGCCTAAACTACTCAGCAGACACCACAGGTAACTTGGTGTTTCAAAGTGGTAGTTCTGCAAACACGGCATTAACTTTAGATAGTTCACAGAATGCTACGTTTACTAGTAATGTGAGTGTTAAAACTTCCACTGGTACATATACAGATGTCGTTAGAGGATTAGCAAAAGCATGGGTTGTTTATACTTCTACAGGACAATTAATTCTAAATTCATTTAATGTTAGTTCTGTTACTTACAATGGTACAGGAGATTTTACAATAAATTTTATTACTGCTATGCCAACGGCTAATTATGCTGTGGTCTGTTCAAGGGATGCAGCCTCAGGTGCTGGTCCATATACAGCTAATAGATATAGTGGAGGAACTTACTCAAATACCGCAGTGAGAATTATAGTAATGTCATCAACAGTTGTGGGTAATTTTGATGGATGTTCAGTAGCAATATTCAGTTAATAATTGTCCACCTAGAAACCTAAATATAAATAATAACGAACATAAAAGACTAAAACTACATGGCATTTCCTAATTCTCCCACAAATGGCCAAAGTACTACCGTAGATGGTATAGATTATACCTATTCTTCGTCTGAAAATAGTTGGACTAGACAAACTCTAGTTGTTAGTACAGATACCACAGCATCACCAAACACAGTCATACTCCAAGGTGTTAATTTAACTCAAAACACCAGAATTACTGTATTAGAGGGTGTTAATACTACTCAGAATACTAATATAACAACCGTTACTGGTTTGGCTCAGGCAGCCTTTGATAAGGCCAACACAGGTGTATCTACCTCAACAGATGATTATGCTAGAACTACATCCAATACAGCAACAAATAATATAGTTATACTCCAAGGTGTTAATACTACACAGAATACCAGAATTTCTAGCGTTGATAATACTGCAACTGCGGCCTATGCCAAAGCAAACGCAGCATTTGATAAAGCAAACACAGGTGTAACTAGTTCGATTGATGATTATGCTAGAACAACAGCTAATACTGCAACCAATAATATCACCATATTACAAGGTGTAAACACAACTCAAAACACCAATATAACAAATGCCACTAGTTTAGCTCAAGCGGCTTACAATCAAGCCAACACAGGTGGTTTAGTAAGTAACACCGGTAATATTACAGTAAGTACATTCACAGGTGATGGAACTACAGTAGCATTTAATTTGCCTGTTACTCCAACAAATAAAGACTACACATTTATAACTTTTGATGGTGCCACACAGTTAAAAGCATCATACTCATTGAGTGGTAATTTAATTACATTCTCTGAGGCACCATTAGTCGGTGAGAATATTGAAATAATTTCTTTCACCAATGGTGTAATCACATCTTATGATACATTGGCTAGAGATATAGCCAACACGGCAACGAATAATATTGTTATACTCCAAAGTGTCAATACAACACAGAACACTAGGTTGTCCGTAGTTGAAGGTGGTTTGATTTCGGCCAATGCCAATACAGTATATTTAAATAGTTTAATCACAACCAATAACACCAGAATATCGGTGATTGAAGGTGGACTGATATCCGCCAATGCAAATTCAGCCTACTTGCAAGGTGCTCTGAATACTGCCAATACTAATATCAACACCAAGTTTAATTCAAGTGGTGGTACGATATCTGGTTCAGTAACCATTTCAGGTAACAACGATTTAATTGTGACTGGTAATCTAATAATTACTGGTAACATATCTTCTCAGAATGTACAGCAGTTAGCCGTTGCTGATCCATTACTTGTTTTAGGTTTAGGAAATTATGTTTCCGACACTAAAGATATTGGTTTTGCAGGACATTATAACGATGGGGCTAACGCTCAGACAGGTTTGATTCGAGATTCTGGAACTAAAGAGTATCACTTTTTTACAGGATATACTCCAGAAGTTGATGTAACTAATAATATTGATATTAACCATGCCAGTTTTGTTAGTGCGAATGTTAATGCTAGTACGTTCAAAGGTAACTTAATTGCCACAACGGCAGTAGTTGGTGGAGTAAATTTACTCAATGTAAATACAAGCCAAAACACCAGAATGTCGGTAATTGAAGGTGGTTTAATATCATCCAATGCAAACACCGTATTTCTGAATAGTTTAATTACCACTAATAATACTAGGATTGCTGTTGTAGAAGGTGGTTTGATTAGTGCAAACGCCAATACAATATATTTAAATAGTTTAATTACTACAAATAATACTAGGATTTCTAGTGTTGATAATACTGCAACAGCTGCCTATGCCAAAGCAAATGCGGCTTTCGATAAGGCCAACACAGGTGGATCTGGTAGTTCTTCGGGTTACTTAGCAAACGCAGTCATCATAGCCAACACAACTGGTTACCTATCAAACACTAGCTCGATACAATTTTTTACTTCGAATAATAATTTAGTATTAACAGGTAATATTATTGCTGGTGGTGTTAGAAGTACAACCTCATCATCTCCACCTTCTTCTCCAACACCTGGTGATGTTTGGTACAACACAACGGATGACGTACTATATAGATATACATATGATGGAGTAAATAATTATTGGGTTGATATTATTACACCGACTATTACATCAAACACAACAAGTTCAATAGATGTGGTAAATCCATTTCTATTAATGGGGGCATAAATGGCAATTAATTATAAAGTTTTAGGACAAATAAATCCAACATCCAATACATCAACAACATTGTATACTGTACCAGCATCTACAAGTGCAGTACTAAGTACAATTACTGTATGTAATCAAGCGAACACAAGTGCAACATTTAGATTAGCTGTTCAACCAGCTGGTATTGCTCTAGTAGCAAAACATTTTATAAATTATAACACTACTGTTCCTGGAAATGATACAGTTTCTTTAACTCTTGGTATTACATTAGGTAATACTGATATTGTTTCATGTAATGCAAGTTCAAGCACAATAAGTTTCTCTGCATTTGGTAGTGAGATAGTTTAATGGCCATCAAGACTTCTAGTCAATCTTTACTTTCTAGAGGATCCACAACAACAGCAATAAGTGGGTTTGGTGGAGGCGCATCTTCAGGTGGTGGTTCATCTACTATCACAAGTATTTCTTATCTTGCATCCAATGGTGTTGCATTAACTGCCAACGCTGCACCTACTGTAAGCAATTCATTAATAAAAATTGTTGGTACTGGTTTTACTTCTGGTGCTAATGTTTATCTAAATGGTTTATTACAACCATCAGCCAACGTAACATTTGTAAATTCAACCGAACTAAGGTTGAATATGCCACCACTTACAACAAACACCTATTCTTTAATGACGTTTGATTCTACTGGTGCTGGTTCAGTTTATTATCCAGGTGTTCGTTTTAATCCGTATCCTATTTGGGGTAATACTGTTTTCAATCTCACAACTGCAGTATCACAACAATTAACCGTGACTGATTATGGATCTGGTTCCGTTACATTTAGTTTGGCTTCTGGTAATACTTTACCATCAGGTTTAACATTATCAGCTAATGGATTAATGAGTGGAACTGTAACATCTGGAACATATACTTTTTATGTTAATGCTATCGATTCTGAAAATGAAATTTCTCCCCAACAAGTTACATTAATTGCTGTTACAAATGTAACAGTTGAATATTTAATAGTTGCTGGTGGTGCAGGTGGTGGGCTCAATATTGGTGGAGGTGGTGGTGCAGGTGGTTATAGAACAAATTATGGATCAACAGCAATAACTTTAGCGCCATCGACTGCTTATACAGTCACCGTAGGTAGTGGTGGTAGTGGAGCAATATACCCTAATTTTGGCACAAAAGGTGCAAGCGGTGGAGTTTCTTCTTTAGTTGGTGGTGCAATATCAATTGAATCTGCCGGTGGCGGTGGTGGTGGTGCATATAATAATGTAGGTGGTAACTCTGGTGGTTCTGGAGGAGGAGCCGGAGGTAATGGCCAAGGAAATTCACCGGCAGCTGGATCTGGAAATACGCCTTCTGTTAGTCCAAGTCAAGGTAATTCTGGCGGAACTGGCTCAAGTTATTCATTTAATGCCGGTGGTGGCGGTGGAGCAGGTGCTATCGGCACACATGCGTATGATGGCCCACCAGTTCGTGGTGGTATAGGGTTAAGTAATTCTATAACAGGTTCGGCTATTTATTATGCTGGCGGCGGTTCGGCTGGAAGAAGTGGTACCACAGCAGGTTATTCTGGTATTTCTGGAGGAGGAGGAGCTGGAGGTTACGAATATGGCGGTGGATCAGACGGAACAGTTAATACCGGTGGCGGAGGCGGTGGTGGTGGCGGAGGCTTTTCTGGATGGGCAGGCGGATCCGGAATCGTTATACTTCGAACAACATCAACTGCATCTGGAACAACAGGTTCTCCAACAGTCACAACAGATGCAGGATTTAATGTGTATAAATTTACCGCATCAGGAACAATTACATTTTAACATCTTCTGGTCATACATAAATAAGAGAAGAAAACAGGATAAATTAAATGGCTTTTCCAAGTTCACCTACTAACGGACAAACAGCAACGGTTGATGGCATAACCTACACCTATGCTTCTGCGACAAACAGTTGGAAAAGACAATCGTTTTTAGTAACAGACATAGTTGATACTTCAGCTACAGCAAATACAGTCATACTTCAAGGTGTTAATGTTACACAGAACACCAGAATATCGGTAATAGAAGGTGGATTAATTTCTGCTAACGCCAATACTGTTTACTTAAATGGTTTAATCACAACCAATAACACCAGAATATCGGTAATTGAAGGTGTTAATACCACTCAGAATACTAATATAACAACCGTTACTGGTTTAGCTCAAGCGGCTTTCGATAAAGCAAACACAGGCGTATCCACATCAACAGACGATTACGCTAGAACTACCGCTAACACAGCAACCAATAATATTACGATATTACAAGGTGTTAATACTACACAGAATACTAGAATAACTAGTGCAGATAATACAGCAACTGCGGCCTATGCCAAAGCAAACGCCGCATTTGATAAAGCAAATACCGGTGTATCCACATCTACCGATGATTACGCTAGAACTACCGCAAACACGGCAACAAATAATATTACCATATTACAAGGTGTTAATGCTACACAGAATACTAATATAACTTATGGTACCAATCTAGCACAGGCTGCTTATAATCAAGCTAATACTGGTGGTCTAGTAAGTAACACAGGAATTATAACTGTTGATACATTTACAGGTGACGGAACTACAGTAACATTTTCATTAACAGTAACTCCAGTAACTAAAAATTATACATCAATAACTTTTGATGGTGCAACTCAATTAAAATCATCATACTCTTTAAGTGGTAATATAATTACATTCTCCGAAGCACCATTGACTGGCGAGAATATTGAAGTAATCTCCTTTACAAATGGTGTTATTACCTCTTATGATACTGTCGCTAGAGATTTAGCTAATACGGCATCAAATAATATAGTTATACTTCAAGGTGTTAATGCTACACAAAATACCAATATAACAACAATTAGTGGTTTGGCTCAGGCGGCCTTTGATAAAGCAAATACTGGTGTATCAACATCAACAGATGATTACGCTAGAACTGCATCCAATACAGCAACGAACAATATAGTTATAATTCAAGGTGTAAACACAACACAAAACACCAATATAACTTATGCAACCAGTTTAGCACAGGCCGCATACAATCAAGCTAATACTGGTGGTCTAGTAAGTAATACAGGAATTATAACTGTCGATACGTTCACAGGCGATGGAAGTACAGTAGCGTTTACATTAACGGTAACTCCAGTAACTAAAAACTATACTTCAATAACAATCGATGGTGCCACACAGTTAAAATCGGCATACACATTAAGTGGTAATATAGTTACTCTGTCTGGAGCACCTTTAACTGGTGAGAATATTGAAGTAATCTCCTTTACAAATGGTGTTATTACATCCTTTGATACTGTTGCTAGAGACATAGCAAACACAGCAACCAATAATATTACTATATTACAAGGTGTAAACACAACACAAAACACCAGAATAACTAGTGCAGACAATACTGCAACAGCTGCCTATGCCAAAGCAAATGCGGCCTTTGATAAGGCCAATACCGGTGTATCAACATCAACAGATGACTACGCTAGAACTACCGCTAACACAGCAACCAATAATATCACCATATTACAAGGTGTTAACACCACACAGAATACCAATATAACAAATGCCACTAGTTTAGCACAGTCTGCTTTTGATGCAGCTAATACTTTAAATGGTACTTTTACAATTCAATATCTAGTAGTAGCGGGTGGCGGACCTGGTGGTACACAGACAGGTGGTGGCGGTGGTGCAGGAGGAGTTTTATCAAGTTATCTTCAATCTGAGGGTGCTACATATACTGTGACCGTAGGATCTGGTGCTGCAGGTAGAACTACTTATGGTAATGGAAGTCCTGGAGCAAATTCTTCTTTTATAGGTTCTACAAATAGTATTGTTGCTGTCGGTGGTGGTTACGGTAGTACAACTAGTACTGGTGGTAATGGAGGTTCTGGTGGTGGTACAGGATCCGGTGGCGGACTTGTTGGTGGTACAGGAATTGCTGGACAAGGAAATAATGGTGGTGGAACAGATGGCACAGGAATTAATTATCCATCAGGTGGTGGCGGTGGTGCCGGTGCAACAGGTGGTGTTGCTTCAGGCTCTGTAGCTGGTTCTGGTGGTGCAGGTCGAGCAAATCCAATAAGCACTTCTACTATAGGTCAACTTAGTGGTGGAATATATTATGTTGGTGGCGGTGGTGGTGGTGGAATTTATGGTTCTGGAACTGCTGGTTCAGGCGGTTTAGGAGGTGGTGGAGCTGGATCTTCTAGTGCTTCAACACCAGCAAGTGGTTCTGTTAATACAGGTGGCGGTGGAGGTGGTTCTGGACTCAACGCAATTTCTGGTGCCGGTGGTTCTGGTGTAGTTATTCTCCGTACATTAGCACTCGCAGACTCAACCACAGGTTCACCAACAGTTACTTATGATGGCGCATATAATATATACACCTTCACTTCTTCCGGTTCAATTGTATTTCCTGCAACTACTACAGCAGCAGAAGTTATTGATATAACAGCTAGAGATGATGTAGTTACATTACAAAGTGTAAACACTACTCAAAATACTAGAATAGCGGTAATAGAAGGTGTAAACACAACTCAAAATACTAGAATGTCTGTGATTGAGAGTGGTTTAATTACTGCTAATGCTAACTCAGCATACTTAACTAGCGTAAACACTACACAAAATACCAACATTACATTTGCTACTAGTTTAGCACAAGCCGCTTTTGATAAAGCCAATACAGGTAGTAGTGGTGGTTCTAATGTTACAATAGTTACCTCAGATAGTTTTGTTGGTAATGGTTCAAATGTGGCATTTACTTTATCTGTTACTCCATCAAGCAAAGACTATACGATTATAACTTTTGATGGTGCAGTTCAATTAAGGTCATCTTATTCTTTAGCTGCCAACACAATTACTTTCACGGAAGCTCCACTTAATGGAGAGAATGTTGAAGTAACATCGTTTAGTAGTATGGCCGCAACCACAACAGTTACTATAAATACATTCACAGGCGATGGCTCTACCGTAGCGTACACATTATCAGTATCACCATCAAGTAAAGATTATACGTTTGTAAACTTTGATGGTACTGCACAATTGAGGTCTAGTTATTCATTAAGTGGTAATATACTTACCTTTACTGAAGCACCTTTAGTAGGTGAAAACATTGAAGTGACTTCATTTACCACAAATAGTACATCAAGTGGTACAACAATTGGTAAAGCAATTGCCATGTCAATAATATTCGGAGGATAAAATGGCAGCACCAAATATAGTAAGTTTAACCACAATCACAGGCAAGACGGCAGTAGCCAATGTTACAACAGTTTCAGCCAATGTGATTACAAATGCGGCCGCTAGTGGTACTGTGTTAAAAATTAATAATGTTGTATTATCAAATTATACTAGTGCAACTGCAACAGGTAATGTTCTAATCAATAGAGCAGGAACAAATTATTATCTTGGTGGATCAATTGCTATACCACCAACATCTACTTTAGTTTTAGTTGGTAAAGATATGGCATTTTATATGGAAGAAGGTGATGTTTTGCAGGCTTTAGCTTCAGCAAACAGTTCAATTTCTTTAGTTGCTTCATACGAAATTATAAGTTAATATGCGTACCAGAGCAAACTTTGGAGTTATCGGAAATACTAGAACAATTTCAACCTCTACAGTAGGTGGAATGTTTAGTATTGATGACCAAAGGGTTGCTAAACAAGGATCAAATTGGCCTAGTTTATCTGTTAGTGTTCAATATCTATTAGTTGCTGGTGGTGGCGGCGGTGGAGGCGCATTCACTTTTGGTAACGGTTCAGGTGGTGGTGGAGGTGGCGGATTAATATCAAGTGTGACTGCTTTAATACCTGGAACAGTTTATACAATTACCGTTGGTGCTGGCGGTGTAGGTGGTGTGAGTGGTTCTGCACCAACTTTGGCCGCAAATTCATCAATCACAGGCTTAACAGCGGCAGTAGCTGGTGGTTATGGCGCATATTGGAGTACAGCATCAGTTACACAACCTGCATTAAATGGTGGTTCAGGTGGTGGTGGTGCGGATGCTACCAATTACGGCACTGGTACAACAGGTCAAGGTTATAGAGGTGGAACAGGGAATAGTAATGGAGGTGGTGGAGGTGGTGGAGCAAATGTTTCAACTGGTATAGGTTATAATGCAGGATCTAGTTCTGGTGGAAATGGTGGTGATGGGTTATCAAATAACATAACTGGTTCAGCTGTTATTTATTCTACTGGTGGCGGCGGTGGTGTTTATACTGGAAGCCCAGCAGGAAGTGGTGGTTCAAGTAGTGTAAATGGTGGAAATGGTGGAACTAGAGGTGCTAACGGAAGTAATGCAAATACTAATACCGGAGGTGGTGGAGGTGGTGGAGCTGCAGGAGCTAGTTCTTCTGCGACCGGTGGTAACGGAGGTTCAGGAGTTGTTATACTTAGAACAACAGCTAGTGCAGCTTCTACAACAGGTTCACCAACAGTCACAACAGATGCAGGTTACAATGTATATAAATTCACTGCATCAGGAACAATTACGTTTTAATTTTTAATATAAAGAAAGGAAGTAGAGAATGAGTCATTTTGCTAAAGTAGAAAACGGAATAGTAACTCAGGTTATTGTTATCGAACAAGATGTTTTAAACACAGGACATTGGGGTGATCCATCTCTTTGGGTTCAAACATCATACAACACACACGGTGGTGTTCACACAAATGGTGGAACTCCATTGAGAAAAAACTTTGCTGGAATTGGTTACACATATGACAGCCAACGTGATGCTTTTTATTCACCAAAACCATATAACTCATGGTTATTAGATGAAACTTCTTGCACATGGAAAGCACCTGTTGATATGCCAACTGAAGGTCGTTATACTTGGAATGAAGAAACATTATCTTGGGTAGAAGTAGAAACTGTACCACAATAAATAAATATAAATAATCCTATTACAGGAAGAGAAAAATGCCTAGCACAAGAATAAAAACCCTCAGTAGAATATCATCATATAATGTCGATGTAATTAACGCCAATTCGGTTACCGTTTTAGGTTCTAGCGTTGTCGGTGGTGCTGGTATTGATGCTTATGCTAGAACAACAGCAAACACGGCTACAGATAATATCACCATATTACAAGGTGTTGATGTAACTCAAAACACTAGGATAACTAGTGCAGATAACACAGCAACGGCAGCCTACGCTAAAGCAAACGCAGCTTTCAACCAAGCAAACACCGATTATACCACAATAACAGTAACTTCTGGTGTCTATGGTAATGCAACCTTTGTTCCAGTCATCACATTGGGTGCCAATGGTCGAGTGATTGCAGTAACAAACACAGCAATTAGTTCTGGTGGTGGAGGTGGTGCAACGATTACTGATGATACCACATCTAGTGGTACTCGGTATATCACCATGACCACACAGACTTCTGGTTCACAGTCGATTGCAAACACATCAACAACAAAATTATATTTTCAACCATCTACTGGAACATTAAGTTCTACAATTTTCTCCTCACTATCAGATGAGACTAAAAAAACAAACATCAATGTAATTAGTAATTCTTTAAATGTTACTGAAAATATTAGAGGTGTTACGTTTGATTGGACTGATGGAACAGGAAGTAGTGCTGGTCTAATAGCACAAGATGTTGAAAAATATCTCCCTCAACTAATCCATATTGACGAAAATGGAACCAAAGCATTAAATTATAATGGTGTTATTGGTGTTCTCGTTGAAGCAGTCAAAGAACTTTCCGAAAGAGTCAAACAGCTAGAGAGTAAGTAATGCCTGGCCAGTTTTTATCCCCCGATGGCGATTTAGAGTCCGCATTTGTATCCGATCCTGCGATAATAGACCAGTTCGCAAAGACTGGTTCTTTATGGGTATGGGGACAAAATTATCAAGGGTCGTTAGGAACCGGCACTCCCTATGAAACTTCTTCGAGTGTTCTTGCGCCTATACAAGTATCCGGAACTACTTGGAAACAAATTGCTAGAGGATATGACAGTCAAGCAGCCATTAAAACCGATGGCACCTTATGGACATGGGGACGTGGAGACCTTGGTAGCTTAGGTGATAATACAGCAGTCGATAAATCCAGTCCAGTACAAACAATTGCTGGTGGAACCAATTGGAAAGAAGTATCTGTAGGGCTTCAAATTGTTCATGCAATTAAAACAGATGGTACTTTATGGGCATGGGGCCGAAATAGCGAAGGTGGATTAGGTGACGGTACAACAACAAATAGATCCAGTCCAGTACAAATAGCTGGAAATACTTGGAAACAAGTTTTTAGTGGTAGATGGTATGCTGCGGCCATCAAAACTGATGGCACTTTATGGGGATGGGGATATAATGGTTATGGTCAAGTAGGTGATGGCACAACAACAAATAGATCCAGTCCAGTACAAATAGCAGGAACTACTTGGAAATTTGTAAGCACGGGTTGGTATCATTCTGCTGCCATTAAAACCGATGGTACCCTATGGGTGTGGGGAGATAATCAAGTAGGCGCATTGGGTGATGGCACACTAGATACCAAATCCAGTCCAGTACAAACAATTACTGCTGGTACAAATTGGAAACAAGTGGCTGTCGGAGGTTATTTTACAACAGCCATTAAAACCGATGGTACCTTATGGACATGGGGTAATAATGATTCTGGTCAATTAGGTGATGGTACTACATCAGTAAATAAATCCACTCCAATACAAATAGCTGGTACTACATGGAAACAAATATCTTCCGGATATGCTTCATCCGGCGCTATTAAAACCGATGGTAGCTTATGGACATGGGGCCAAGGGTATGCTGGAGTATTAGGTGACGGAACAACAACCACTAGAAACAGTCCAGTACAAACAATTGCTGGTGGAACCAATTGGAAAAAAGTGTCTGTTAGTCCATATTCAATTGGCGGTACTTCAGCTATATATTTCTATGATGCTGGTAATTTATATCCATAATTAATTTAAAAGAAAATTAAAATGTTCATAATAGTACAAAACAACTATGTAGTGGTCTTAGAAAGTAATTAATGCCCGGTCAATTTTTATCTCCTGATGGTGATTTAGAATCCGCATTTGTAACTGATACTGCGATAATAGACCAGTTTGCAAAGACTGGTTCTTTATGGGGATGGGGAGGTAATGGTAGTGGTCAATTAGGTGAAGGCACACTAGATAGTAAATCCAGTCCAGTACAAACAGTTGCAGGTGGTACCAATTGGAATGATGTAACATCTTCAGGAAGCCATGGTATAGGTATAAAAACCGATGGCACTTTATGGGCATGGGGTTATAATTTTTATGGAAACTTAGGTGATGGTACAACAACAGATAAATCTAGTCCAGTACAAATTGCTGGAACTACTTGGAAAAAAGTTTTTGGAGCATTTAGAAATAGCACCTTAGCAATAAAAACCGATGGCACTTTATGGGGTTGGGGGCGAAATAATTATAACCAATTAGGTGACAATACAAATATAAGTAGATCCAGTCCGGTACAAACTGTTGCTGGCGGTAATAATTGGAAAGACGTTGCAGCGGGTTGGTGGAATTCATCGGGACTAAAAACTGATGGTACTTTATGGATTTGGGGAGAAAATTCTTATGGCCAAATAGGTGATAACACATACGATGGTAGATCCAGTCCAGTACAAATTGCGGGTACTACATGGAAACAAGCAGCATCATTTGGTAATCTTCACACAGTAGCCATTAAAACCGATGGTACTCTATGGACATGGGGAAATAATTCTGATGGTTACTTAGGTGACGGCACAACAACAAGTAGGATTACTCCAGCGCAAATAGATGGCACCACATGGAAAATATTTTCTTGTGGTGGTTATCATACTGCCGCCATTAAAACCGATGGCACTCTATGGACATGGGGTAAAAATACTTATTATGGCCAATTAGGTGACGGCACAAAAACAAGTAGATCCAGTCCGGTACAAATATCTGGTACCAATTGGAAAATGGTGTCTTGTGGAAAATACTATACTACAGCTATTAAAACCGATGGCACTCTATGGGCATGGGGTGATAATGGTTATGGTCAATTAGGTGATGGTACAACAACACTTAAATCTAGTCCAGTACAGATTGGTGGAAATAATTGGAAAAAAGTATGTGGTGGAGCTAATCATACGTTTGGTATTTATTTCTATGACGCTGGTAATTTATATCCATAAATATAATTAATTAATTAAAAGGAAATTAAAATGTTCGTAATAGTACAAAACAATTATGTAGTCTTAGGCCCAATGGTATGGAATCGTTTTCGGTTTCAAAACTTTCTATTGGAAGAATGTGAAGTAACTTTCACTTTAGATTCAAGAAACGATAGTGAGACTGCGGTAGTTGTATCGGATGAAATTAAAATTCTTCCGACTGCAACAACACCAGATCCATCTTACAATCCTAAAACACAAATATTACATGGACCATTTTGGACGTATACCGATTCTTTGGCAACATCGTCTTACCAAGTAGTTGATAAGAGTGTTGAAGCTGTCAAGAATGAATTGATTGCCGTGGCTGCCAATGAGCGTTGGATCAAAACAAGCAATACTGTTCCTGTTACTATCAATAGTACCGAATATAAATTTGATACCACAACACAAACAACATCAGCACTACAACAAGCAATTACTGCCAATGTTTCTAGTCTAAATTGGAAACTAAAAGGTGAATGGATTACATTATCATCTTCTGATGTTTCAACAGTATACAATGCAATCGTGGCACACACACAAACTTGTTTTGATTGGGAACATTCTAAGGTTGCTGAGATAAATAATTGTACAACACTTGCAGAACTCGATGCACTTGTTATCGTTACACCTTTCACACCTCCTAATTTACCAGGAATCTAATAGAGTTTTATGCCTACCACAAATTTTAAAAACTCCTCTGGTACTGATATAGGAAATACCTTAGTCGAAAAGTCTTATCTAATCGACAGGTATCCAGAATTAGCGGATACTTTTAAACAGGCTGGATTATACTCAACAGGCTACAATAATTACGGACAATTAGGCGACGGTACAACAACAAGTAGAACCAGTCCAGTACCAACAATTGCTGGTGGAACTACTTGGAAATTAGTTGATGGAACACATTATAATGGATCAGTAGCTGCAATTAAAACCGATGGTACTTTATGGACATGGGGTTATAATGCTAACGGTGAATTAGGCCTAGGCAATACAACAAATAGATCCTCACCCACACAGGTTGGTTCCAGTACAACTTGGAAAACTGTTAATACGGGTAATTCTAGAAATGTTACTATGTTGGCTATAAAAACCGACGGTACTTTATGGGGTTGGGGATATAATGATAACTGGCCAATTAATTCAACAGCAAGTCCTGGGTACTTTAGTTCACCAGTGCAAATAGGTTCCGAAACTAATTGGAAAGAAATAGGTACAGGATGGGCAAACCACATTGGCGCAATTAAAACCGATGGTACTTTATGGACATGGGGTTATAGTAATGGTAGAGGTTCTCAAGGTCATGGGGACTCTAATATCAATAGAAGTACGCCGACACAAGTTGGATCCGACACAAATTGGAAATTTTTAAGTGTAGGAAATCAACATATGTCCGCAATTAAAACTGATGGTACTTTATGGGGTTGGGGTAGAAATCAAGAAGGACAATGTGGCGATGGTACATTATCCAATAGATCCAGTCCAGTACAAACTATTTCTAGTGGGACAAATTGGAAATTTGTTTGTGCTGGAGGTTATACAACGGGTGCAATTAAAACTGACGGTACTTTATGGTTATGGGGAGATGGATCTTGGGGTAATGCTGGTAATGGTGTATCAGACATGGCTACTGGAAACCCTAAAATATCTTCTCCCGTACAAACAATTACCGGCGGCACAAATTGGAAGCAAGTACACCTTAAACAAAATACTGTATCAGCTATCAAAACCGATGGTACTTTATGGAGATGGGGCACAATAGACGGTTCTACAAATGCATCAACTCCTGTGCAAATATTACCTGGTACCACAAATTGGAAATCAACAAGTTCGGGTATGTATACTTTTTGGTCTATCCGTGACGATTCTGCTGATATATTTGGAAACACTCTATAAGTAATCATGCCTACTACAAATTTTAAAAACTCCTCTGGTACTGATATAGGTAATACTCTAGTTGAAAAGTCATATCTAATCGACAGGTATCCTGAATTGGCGGATACTTTTAAACAGGCTGGAGCTTGGGCTTGGGGGTATAATTCTCTCAATAATTTAGGTGATGGTACAACAACACATAGAAGTTCACCTATATTGGTGTTGGGTGGAGGCACAAATTGGGCAATTTTATCTTCCGGAAGATATCATACTGCAGGTATAAAATCTGATAATACTTTATGGGTATGGGGTTATGATGATGTTGGCCAATTAGGAGTAAATACAACTGGTGTAACTAGGTCAACTCCTGTACAAACAGTTGCTGCCGGTACTAATTGGAAACAAGTATCGTGTGGTGATAAATTTTCAGCAGCCATTAAAACCGATGGTACATTATGGACATGGGGACGTAATAACTTTGGTCAATTAGGTGATGGTACTACAACAAATAATCCAAGTCCAGTACAAATAGCTGGTACCACATGGAAACAAGTGTCAGCTGGATCTGAAAGTACGGGTGTAATTAAAACCGATGGTACTTTATGGACATTTGGAGTCAATGAGTTTCCAAAATATATGTTAGGTGACGGCACCACAACAAATAGATCCAGTCCAGTACAAATAGCTGGAACTACATGGAAACAAGTGTCTATGGGAGTTAGACAGGGTGGCGCTATTAAGACCGATGGCACTCTATGGATGTGGGGAGATAGAGGTGATGGTGGAGTAGGAGATGGTGTAGTATCTGGTTTTACAGGAATATCAAGTCCAGTACAAACTACTGCAGGAGGAACCAATTGGAAAAAAATTAGTGTTGGAGGTTTTTGTACATTGGCAATAAAAACCGACGGCACTCTTTGGGGTTGGGGCTGGAATCCTGTCGGTAAGCTTGGTGATGGCACAACAACAGCTAAATCCACTCCAATACAAATAGCTGGTACCACATGGAAAACAGTTGTTAATGGTCTTGCATATAACGGTGCTACAGCTGCCATTAAAACCGACGGCACTTTATGGACATGGGGAAGTAATAGTAATTATGGAGCATTAGGTGACAATACAACAACCGACAGATCCAGTCCAGTTCAAATTTATGGTGCTGGCGCCAATTGGAAACTAGTAGCTTGTGGCCACTATTTTGTGACTGCCATCCGTGACGATTCTGCTGATATATTTGGAAACACTCTATGATACATCCTTTGGTGAAGTTGATTACAGTTGATGGTTTTTTTACACAAGAACAAGCAGTAACATTATCGAGAACTGTAGATACATTAAAATATGAGAAGTCGGAGTTTGGTAAAGAAATACCCAATTTTAATTTAGTACCACCTGATGCAAACAAATTGTTCTCAGACATCATAGGTACTAATATTGTAGTAGATGAAGAACGTTCTGGTGTGTTTAGGTTTCCAGAATTGTTTGTACACTTTGAAGGTTTTGAAGGATCAAATGAATGGTGTTTTATGGTGGCTTTAGAACCATCAACATTCAATGTGTATGAGAATTTAAGAGGTCCTAAAAATGCTTTAGAAGGACACAAATTAGGTTACAGAAATTTGTTTGAGTGGGATTTAAAAACAAATTACTTATTGGATCCAGGTCAAGGAATTTTGTTTCGACCATGGTTGTTTCATTCGTTTGATACTGGATTAATACAAATGTTTAG
>Ga0209190_1000815_pt1 | contig 22397 bp, 13 predicted proteins | sample M_140205_XF_Meta_FD_187315 | JGI IMG/M metagenome (GOLD analysis project Ga0209190, IMG submission 187315) | Freshwater microbial communities from Lake Montjoie, Canada to study carbon cycling - M_140205_XF_MetaG (SPAdes) (version 2) | ecosystem: Environmental > Aquatic > Freshwater > Lake... | reverse complement strand
CTGCAGGTTGCCGAACAGGGCGTTGCCCGAGGAGTCGCTGCCCGACAGGAACACTGCCAGCCAGCCCAGGAAGGCCGACAGCAGCGGGAACAGGACGCCCGAAGCGGCGACGCCCAGGCCCAGCGTATAGGTCAGGCCCGAATAGTTCATCAGGTAGGCCAGGCCCACGATGGTGGCGACGGTCAGCGACGGCAGCAGGATCTGCTTGAAGGCCGTGCTCACGGCCTGGAAGAAGTTGCTGATGCTGAGGCCCACGGCGATGGCCGTGATGATCGCCGTCACCAGGATGGCGGTGCCGGTGGCGAAGGGCTGGAAATTCCAGATCGCCGCATAGGGCTTCTCATACAGGGTGATGAAGACCTGGTTGTGCAGGCCCGGCCACTGGATCGGCTGGGCGAACTTGGTGGCGATGGCGTAGTGGGTCCAGACCAGAACCACGGCGCACATGATCAGCCAGGGCAGCCAGCCCTGCCACAGCGGAACGTTACGGTGCGGCGAGTTGGGATCCTCGGCCGGGACGACCAGCGCATACTCGGCATTGTAGGCCGGCTTCCAGACCTTGAGGAACAGCACGGTGCAGATCAGCGAGGAGCCCGCCGAGATCACGTCTGTCAGTTCGTAGGTGTAGTTGGAGGCGACGAACTGGCCCAGCGCGAAGGAGAAGCCGGCGACAAAGATGACCGGGAAGATCTCGCGCACCGACTTCAGGCCGCCATACATCGCGATGACATAGAAGGGCAGCAGCATGGCGAAGAAGGGCAGCTGGCGGCCGACCATCGAGCCCAGCGTCTGGGCGGGAAGGCCCGTGACGCCGGCCAGGGTGGTGATCGGGATGCCCAGCGAGCCAAAGGCCACCGGCGCGGTGTTGAAGATCAAGGCATAGACGACGGCGTCCAGCGACTTGAAGCCCAGCATGATCAGCAGCGAGGCGGTGATCGCCACCGGCGCGCCGAAGCCCGACACGCCTTCCAGCAGCGAGCCGAAGCCATAGCCCAGCACGATGAGGACGATGCGCTTGTCGTTGGGCAGGTTGGCCAGCACCCAGCGACGGAAGGCATCGAAGCGGCCCGACAGCAGGGCGATATTGTAAAGAATGAGAGCGGCGAACACGATCCACATGATCGGCCACAGCGCGAAGGCGACACCCGCAGCGGTGGCGTTGAGCGCCATGCCCGCCGGCATCTGCCAGAAGGCAATGGCGATGATCAGGGCGCTGGCCAGGCCCGCGATGGAGGATTGCCATGCCGGGCGGCGCAGCACACCCAGCATCACCAGCACCACGATGACCGGAATGGACGCCACCAGGAACGACAGCGGCAGGCTGCCGCCGATGGGTGTCAGTAATTGTTGGAACATCTCGCCTCTCCATTGGCGGCGCCGGATGGCGCCGCGTTTCCCCACATCACCTGGTTGTGTCCGGTGATGCTTCTGTTGTTCGGGAATTTCCGTTGCGCGGGTGCAAACGATCTTCCGGACCGATCACTCGGCGCCGTAGGTCACGGTTGCTCTCGCAGATCCCCTTCGTGCGTGGGGCCTGTTAGAGCAAAAAAATCGGTTTCAGAAAAGGTAATTGCCTGTGTGCAGTGCAGCAACGAAAGGTGCAGTGCGGTCAAAATGGTCGCGCTGCGGCGATGCTGACGCGGCCTATTTATTCCAGGTCGAGGCAACGTGGTCGGGATCGTCCTGCGAGCTGCGTTCGGAGAGCAGGAAGTCGAAATAGCCGCAGGTTCTGCCGCCGGGATATTCGCGGCAGATGGTCGGGCGCGCCGTGTAAATGGTGCAGCCGCGCTTTTCCGTATCGAAGAAGCGGCAGATGCGGCCGAAATGCTCATCGTCCTTGCGGCGCATGGCATAGGGCTCGTCGCCCTCGACCTTGGTGAACTTCTTGCGCGCGTCCTTGAAGGACAGGCCGAAATGATCGGCCAGCCGCTCCACATCGCGCTTCTTGAGGGGGATCACCGGGTAGGAGCAGCAATAACCCGGACACTTCGAACAATTATAGACCGCCACGATGCCCTGCGCGTGATGCTGCTTCGACCCTTATAACGTGAGGCGGCTCGCATGGTGTGGCCATGTCGTCGCGCCGTCATCCAGGCTTGTGGAGAAGCCCTGCGGCTCGCTTCGGTGGGCCCCCGGTGCGCCGGGTCGCCGCGCCCAGCGGGCGCCCGTCTTGGGGCAAGCCGTAAAACCTGATTAAGTTCATGATTATGCTTGATATTTATAGAAATTCAGACCCGCGTCATTTCTGCGACTGGCTCGCAAAATGCCAAAGGATCGCAGGCCACGCACATCTGTCATGTTGCGCCGCAAATGGCGGCATGGTGACATAGGGCGTAAATCTAATAAGAAGCGGGCAAATTCCCGGTGCCTTCCCTCAGCTTAGGGGGAGGGACGGGTATTCATGCCCGCGATGGGCACTTTTGGGGTTTAGTATGAGCCTGCCGCCGAAACAGGGTCTTTATGACCCTCGCAACGAGCATGACGCCTGTGGCGTCGGTTTTGTCGCCAACATCAAGGGCGCGAAGTCCCACACCATTGTCGGCCAGGGGCTCCAGCTCCTGATCAATCTCGACCATCGTGGTGCCGTGGGCGCGGACCCGCTGGTGGGCGACGGCGCCGGCATCCTGATCCAGGTTCCCGACCCCCTGTTCCGCCAATGGGCGGACGCGACCGGCGTGCCCCTGCCGCCGCCGGGCGATTACGGCGTCGCCATGTGCTTCCTGCCGCGCGAGCCCAAGGCCCGCGAGATCGTGGTCAAGCAGTTCGAGCATTTCATCCGCGTCGAGGGCCAGAAGCTGCTGGGCTGGCGCGATGTGCCGACCGATCCCGCCGGGTTGGGCCAGACCGTGCTGGACGGCATGCCGCTGATCCGCCAGGCGATCATCGCCAAGGGTCCGCACACCCGCGACCAGGATGCGTTCGAGCGCAAGCTGCTCACCATTCGCAAGCAGACCCAGAATCCGCTGGCCGAGCTCGCCGCCAAGCACAAGCTGCCGGCGATCAACGACCTCTACATGCCCAGCCTCTCCAGCCGCACTCTCGTTTATAAGGGCCTGTTGCTGGCGCATGACGTGGGCCGCTTCTATCGCGACCTGCAGGATCCGCTGTGCGTTTCGGCGGTGGCGCTGGTGCATCAGCGTTTCTCCACCAACACCTTCCCGTCCTGGAAGCTGGCGCATCCCTACCGCTTCATCGCCCACAATGGCGAAATCAACACGGTGCGCGGCAACGTCAACTGGATGAATGCGCGCCGCCGCAGCCTGCAGTCGGACCTGCTGGGCCCCGACCTCGACAAGATGTGGCCGCTGATCGCGCACGGCCAGTCCGACACCGCCAGCCTCGACAATGCGCTCGAACTGCTGGTGGCCGGCGGCTATCCGCTGGCGCATGCCGTCATGATGCTGATCCCCGAAGCCTGGGCCGGCAACAAGATGATGGATGCAAAGCGCAAGGCTTTCTACGAATACCATGCCGCACTGATGGAGCCGTGGGATGGCCCTGCGGCCATCGCCTTCACCGATGGCCGCCAGATCGGCGCCACGCTGGACCGCAATGGCCTGCGTCCCGCCCGCTACATCGTCACCAATGACGACCTCATCATCCTGGCGTCCGAATCCGGCGTCATCCCGGTGGCCGAAGAAAAGATCATCAAGAAGTGGCGCCTGCAGCCCGGCAAGATGCTGCTGATCGACTTCGAGGAAGGCCGCATCGTCCAGGACGAAGAGATCAAGGCCAAGTTCGCCAACGCCGAGCCCTATGAGGATTGGCTGAAGGCCACCCAGTTCAAGCTGGAGGAACTGTCCGAGCTGCCGGACGATCGCCGTCCCGCCGCCAACGATCCGTCGCTGTTGCTCGATCGCCAGCAGGCCTTCGGCTACACCCAGGAAGACCTGTCCTTCTTCCTGGAGCCGATGGCGCGCCTGGCCGATGAACCGCTGGGTTCGATGGGCACCGACACGCCGCTGGCCGTGCTCTCCAGCAAGCCGAAGCTGCTCTACAACTACTTCAAGCAGAATTTCGCCCAGGTCACCAATCCGCCGATCGATCCGATCCGCGAGGAACTGGTGATGAGCCTGGTGTCGATGATCGGGCCGCGTCCCAATCTTTTGGGTTTGGGCGAGGCGGGCGCGCACAAGCGGCTGGAAGTTTCACAGCCGGTGCTGACGAACAGCGATGTCGAGAAGATCCGCTCCATTTCCGAACTGGTGGATGGCGCTTTCCGCACCGCCACCATCGATTGCACCTGGCCGGCGTCTGAAGGTGCCGACGGCCTCTCCAATGCGATGGTGCGCATCTGCCTCAACGCCACCGATGCCGTGCTGGCGGACAACAACATCCTGATCCTGTCGGACCGGGCCGTGTCGCCGGACCGCATCGCCATTCCCGCCGCGCTGGCGACGGCGGCCATCCATCATCACCTGGTGCGCCAGGGTCTGCGCATGCAGACCGGGCTGGTCGTGGAAACCGGCGAAGCCCGCGAAGTGCATCATTTCTGCGTGCTGGCCGGCTATGGCGCCGAGGCGGTCAATCCGTATCTCGCCTTTGAGACGCTCGAGCAGATTCGCCAGAGCCAGAATCTGGCCCTCAAGCCCTATGAAGTGCAGAAGAACTACATCAAGGCGGTGGGCAAGGGCATCCTGAAGGTGATGTCCAAGATGGGCATCTCGGCCTACCAGTCCTATTGCGGCGCGCAAATCTTCGACGCTGTCGGCCTGTCCTCCGACTTCATCGAGAAATACTTCACCGGTACTGCCACCACCATTGAAGGCATCGGCCTGGCCGAGCTGGCGTTGGAAGCCGTGCGCCGCCATCGCGACGCCTATGGCACCAACCCGATCTACCAGAATGCGCTGGATGTCGGCGGCGACTATGCCTTCCGCCTGCGCGGCGAAGAGCATGCCTGGACGCCGGATTCGGTTTCCCGCCTGCAGCATGCGGTGCGTGGCAAGAACCCGGCCGAGTACCATCTTTTCGCCAAGACCATCAACGAACAGTCCGAGCGCCTACTCACCATTCGCGGCCTGATGAAGTTTAAGGCCAGCGAAGGCGTGCCGCTGGACGAGGTCGAGGCTGCCAGCGATATCGTCAAGCGCTTCGCCACCGGCGCGATGAGCTTCGGCTCGATCAGCCGCGAGGCGCACACCACACTGGCCATCGCCATGAACCGCATCGGCGGCCGTTCCAACACGGGCGAGGGCGGCGAGGAGCCGGATCGTTTCGTGGCCCTGCCTAATGGCGACACGATGCGGTCCAAGATCAAGCAGGTTGCCTCGGGCCGTTTCGGCGTCACCACCGAATACCTGGTCAACGCCGACGACATCCAGATCAAGATGGCCCAGGGCGCCAAGCCCGGCGAAGGCGGCCAGTTGCCCGGCCACAAGGTCGACAAGAACATCGCCAAGGTGCGTCACTCGACGCCGGGCGTGGGCCTGATCTCGCCGCCGCCGCACCACGACATCTATTCCATCGAAGACCTGGCGCAGCTGATCCGCGACCTCAAGAGCGTCAACAGCGCCGCCCGCATCTCGGTCAAGCTGGTGTCGGAAGTGGGTGTCGGTACCGTGGCGGCAGGCGTCGCCAAGTGCCGCGCCGACCACATCACCATCTCCGGTTACGAAGGCGGCACCGGCGCGTCGCCGCTGACCTCGCTGACCCATGCCGGCAGCCCATGGGAAATCGGCATGGCCGAAACCCAGCAGACGCTGGTGCTCAACGGTTTGCGCGGCCGCGTCGCGGTGCAGGCCGATGGTGGCCTGCGCACCGGCCGCGATGTCGCCATCGCGGCGCTGCTGGGCGCCGACGAGTTCGGCTTCGCCACCGCGCCGCTGATCGCGGCGGGCTGCATCATGATGCGCAAGTGCCATCTCAACACCTGCCCTGTCGGCGTCGCCACCCAGGACCCGGTGCTGCGCAAGCGCTTCACTGGCCAGCCCGAGCATGTGATCAACTATTTCTTCTTCGTCGCCGAAGAACTGCGCGAGATCATGGCGCAGTTGGGCTTCCGCACCGTGGCCGAAATGACCGGCCGGGTGGACATGCTGGAAACAGCCACGGCCGTCTCGCACTGGAAGGCCAAGGGCATCGACCTGTCGCGCCTGCTCTACAACGCCAAGCCCAAGGACGGCGCCGCCATCCGGCATTGCGAAATCCAGAATCATGGCCTGGAAACCGCGCTGGACCATGACCTGATCGCCGCCGCCCGTCCCAGCATCGAAAACGGCCAGCCGGTGCGGCTGCAGCGTTCCGTCCGCAACGTGGACCGCACCGTCGGCGCCATGCTGTCGGGCGAAGTCGCCAAGAAGCACGGCCATGCCGGCCTGCCGGAAGACACCATCCATGTCACCTTTACCGGCACCGCCGGGCAGAGCTTCGGCGCCTTCCTGTCGCGGGGCGTTTCGGTCGAACTGATCGGTGACGGCAACGACTATGTCGGCAAGGGCCTGTCGGGCGGCCGCATCGTCGTGAAGCCGCCCACCGGCCTGTCGCGCGATCCGTCCGAGAACATCATTGTCGGCAACACGGTGCTGTACGGCGCCATCGCGGGCGAAGCCTATTTCCAGGGCGTGGCGGGCGAACGTTTCGCCGTGCGCAACTCCGGCGCCATCGCCGTGGTGGAAGGCACTGGCGATCATGGCTGCGAATACATGACCGGCGGCGTCGTGCTGGTGCTGGGCAAGACCGGCCGCAACTTCGCGGCAGGCATGTCGGGCGGCGTGGCCTATGTCTATGACCCGGACGGCGATTTCGAGAAACGCTGCAACATGGCGATGGTCAAGCTCGAGCGCATTGCGCCCTTCTGCGGCGTCGAGGACCCCGAGCTGCCGCGCCAGCGTTCGCTCAATGTCTCCGATCCCGGCATGGGCGACCTGCTGCGCTTCGACGCCGAACGCATTCGCATCCTGGTGGAGCGCCACCTGCTGCACACCGGCAGCCCGCGCGCCAAGGACATCCTCGACAATTGCGAGGCCAGCCTGGCCAAGTTCGTGAAGGTCATGCCGATGGACTACGCCAAGGCATTAACCGACATGAAGGCCGAGCGCACCGCCGCCGTCGCTGCTGAGTAAGAACCATGGGAAAAATCACAGGCTTCCTCGAGATCGACCGGCTGGATCGCGGCTATGAAAAGCCCGACACGCGCCTGCACAACTACAAGGAATTCGTCCATCCGCTGCCCTATGCGGAAGTGGGCCGCCAGGCGGCGCGCTGCATGGATTGCGGCATTCCCTTCTGTCACAATGGCTGCCCGGTCAACAATCTGATCCCGGACTGGAACAACCTGGTCTATCGCGACCAGTGGCGCAGTGCGCTCGAGACGCTGCACTCCACCAACAACTTCCCGGAATTCACCGGCCGCGTTTGCCCCGCGCCTTGCGAGTCCAGTTGCACGCTCAACATCCAGGACACGCCGGTCACCATCAAGACCATCGAATGCCAGATCGTCGATCGTGGCTGGGAAGAAGGCTGGATCCAGCCGGTGCTGGCGCCCAGTAAGAGCGGCAAGACGGTGGCGGTGGTGGGTTCGGGCCCGGCGGGCCTGGCCTGCGCCCAGCAACTGGCGCGCGCCGGTCATTCGGTGACGCTGTTCGAAAAGAGCGACCGCATCGGCGGCCTGCTCCGTTACGGCATTCCCGATTTCAAGATGGAAAAGCATCCCATCGACCGCCGCATGCGCCAGATGGAGGCCGAAGGCGTGATCTTCCGTCCGGGTGTCGAGGTCGGCGCCGGCACCTCGGTGCAGCAGCTTCTCACCGACTATGATGCGCTGGTGATGTCGGGTGGCGCCGAAGCGCCGCGCGACCTGGCCGTGCAGAACCGCGAACTGGATGGCATCCATTTCGCGATGGACTTCCTCACCCAGCAGAACAAGCGGGTGGCGGGTGATGCCGAGGAAGAGGCGGCCCCGAACGGAACGCTGACCGCCAAGGGAAAGCATGTCGTGGTGATCGGCGGTGGCGATACCGGCTCGGACTGCATTGGCACCTCCAACCGTCATGGCGCACTGTCGGTGACGCAGCTGGAAATCATGCCCAAGCCGCCGGCGAAGGAAAACAAGCAGCTGGTGTGGCCCGACTGGCCCCTGAAGCTGCGCACCTCCTCGTCGCATGACGAGGGTGCGGGCCGTGACTGGGCCGTCTCGGCCAAGCGTGCTGTCGGCGAGAACGGCAAGATCACGGGTCTTGAGTGCGTTCGCGTCGAGTGGAAGCTGGGCGATGGCGGCAAGATGAACATGGTCGATGTCCCGGGCAGCGAATTCACCCTGAAGGCAGATCTGGTGCTGCTGGCGATGGGCTTTGTCGGCCCGCGCAAGGCTGGCCTGGTGGAGCAGGCGGGCGTGGCGCTGGATCCGCGCGGCAATGTTGCGGCCAATACCGCCGACTATAAGAGCAGCCAGGACAAGGTCTTTGCCTGTGGCGACATGCGCCGGGGCCAGTCCCTCGTCGTATGGGCGATCCGCGAAGGCCGCCAGTGCGCGCGCTCGGTGGATGAATTCCTGATGGGAAGTACACAATTGCCGAGCTAAGGCGTGGCGGAGCGCAACTGCCTCGCGCTTGAGTCGTTAGCTCGCCAGCACCAGTCCGACCGGCGCCGCGCTGGCGTTCTGCAACGCCTGCGTCGCATGGACCAGCGAACGCGCCTGCAGCTTTTCGCGCCGCGACACCAGCAGCGTGGCGTCGGCGTGGCGCGCGATCAGCGATGCATCGGGCCCCGACAGCGGGGGCCCGCAATCCAGGATCACGAAATCACAGGCATCGCCCAGGATATCGATCAGCCGCGCCATCTGGGGCGACGCGAACATGGTGGCGGCGTTGCTGGGCCGCGCCTTCAGCGTCAGCAGGAAAGCCTGGCCGCGCGGCACGCGCAGGAAGAACAGCCAGGCAAGGAAGGCGGGATTGGGCAGGCTGCTGCCGATATGGGCGGTGCTGACGAACAGCGTCCAGGGCATGCGGAATTCGTCCAGGATGTCGGCCGCCACGCCCAGCGTGTAGCGATAGCCGTCGTCCGACATCAGGAAGAGGCTGCGGCTGTACTTCTCGGGCTGGGCCATGACATCGTCGATGGCGCCCAGCGGCAGGACGTCGCAATCGAATTTCTTCAGCGCCGACAGGATGGCGCGAAAATGCGCGACTTCGTGGTGATTGGTCTGCAGTCGCGGGTGCGGCGCTCGACGCCGTGGAAGAAGAGCGCGGCAGGCTGGCCGGTACGGCGCAGCGCGGCAGGGGGTATCCACCGGCCGAGTTCACGCGCGATCCGTCCAGCGGCAAGACCCATACCCTATATTGGCTAACCCGGCTTAACCGGAGGTTGCCGGGACGCCAATCCGGTCAGCCCATGCCCAGCGAGGCGCTGAGGGCGTGGAAGGCCCGCATGACCAGCCCGGGGAAGGCGATGATTGCGACCGCCCAGATGGCCGTGGCGGCGGCGTTGGGGATCTGGAAGTGCCAGAACTTCACTTGGCTCATCCCCGCCACCAGCGGCACGATGGAGCGGAAGGGGCCGGTGAAGCGGCCGATAAAGACGGCCCAGACCTCCCAGCGGCGGAAGAAATCCAGGCCCTTTTTCAGCTGGCCTTCGAAATGACGGAACGGCCATAAGTGTATGATCTGATGATTATATTTCATGCCGATGGCATAGCAGATCCAGTCGCCCGCCATGGAGCCCAAAAAGGCGCCCGTGATGGCGGGAAAGATGGAGATGTGGCTGGCCTCGATCACCCCGCCCATCGTCAGCAGCAGGAGGGTGCCGGGGATCAGGGCGGAAATGCCAACAAACGATTCCGTGAAGGCGATAATGGCGGCGATGGGAAAGCCCCACAGGGGATGGGCGCGCGCGGTTTCTTGGACGAAGATGAACAGGTCGTGAAACAGCTCCTGAAACACGCTTTCTCCCAATTCTTGTCTGCTGGCGCCCGGAACGCGCCACTGCACATAGCGTGCGGTGGTCAGATGTACCAGAACCCTCGGTAATCTGAGACAGATTGGACATATTTTCGGGACAGGGGGGGTGCTATCTTATCCCTCCTCACTCTGGTGACGGAGCCGGATTTTGCACCGAACCAGCGGCCCGTAAACCTCCGTCCTTCGCAACCGCACTGCCGACTGAAATCTTGGATTTGGACCGACCATGACCAACCGTCGTGAAGACGAACTTTCCACATGGGGGAAGCTGAAGCTCTGGAGCGGCGATCATCCGATGCTTTCGCGCCCGCTCTGGTTCGCGCTGGCCTGCGCACTCCTTTATGGTGTGGTCACATTGCTGGCGCCCGATCCCCGTCTCGGCTTCCGCACCGCCGGTCAGGGCGGTCCTGGCGGCGGTCGCGGTCCCGGTGGCCCGGGCGGCAATCAGGCGCAGCCAGTGGTCGTCGCCACCGCGACGCGCGGCGACATCAACGTCACCGTCAAAGCGCTGGGCAGCGTCACTCCGCTCGCCACTGCCGTGGTGCGGCCGCAAGCCTCGGGCATGCTGCTCAAGATCAATTTCACTGAAGGCCAGATGGTCCGCGCCGGCGATGTGCTGGCCGAGATCGATCCGCGTCCCTACAGGGCGACGCTGGACCAGGTTGAAGCCGTGCTAGCGCGCGACCAGGCGAACCTCGCCAACCAGAAGTTGGACCTGGCCCGTTATGAAGAGCTGGCCAAGCAGAACGCCACTTCCCAGCAGGTATTGAACGCCTCGCGGGCCACAGTGGCGGTAACAACCGCCAATATCCAGGCCGACACGGCCAATGTGCAGAATGCCCGCATCAACCTCGGCTATACCCGCGTGGTCTCGCCTGTGAGCGGCCGCGTCGGCCTGCACCTGGTTGATGTCGGCAATATCGTTTCCAACGGCCAGAGCGGAGGCCTGGTGGTGGTGACACAGCTCGATCCCATGTCGGTGCTGTTCACCGTGCCGGAAGACAATGTCGCGCCCATCAGCGAGCAGATGGCGGCCGGCGCCACGCTTGTGGTCGATGCCTGGGACCGCAGCCAGACCAACAAAATCACCAGCGGCACGCTGGTGACGGTGGACAATGTGATCGATGCCACTACCGGTTCGGTGAAGCTCCGCGCCCTGTTCGACAACAAGGACGGCAAGCTCTTCCCCAACCAGTTCGTCAATGTCCGCCTGATCGTCAACACGCTGCATGACCAGACCATCATTCCGTTGCAGGCGGTGCAGCGCGGCGCGGCCGGCACCTTCGTCTTCGTGGTCAATGCCGACAAGACCGTTTCGACACGCGTCATCAAAATGGGCGTGCAGGAAGGCGAAAGGGTTGCCATTACCGAAGGGTTGGAGCCCGGCGACACGGTGGTGGTGCAGGGCGCCGACCGCCTGCGCGACGGCGCCGAAGTAACCATTCCCGACGTCAAGACCGCGATCGCGGCGCCGTCTGCCGGCGCCGGTGCTGCCGCTGGTGGAGGTGGTCGCGGACGGGGCGCTCTCAGCCCGGCGGCGATTGCCCGGATTACCGCCGGCTGTGCCGATGACATCAAAAAATATTGCGCGTCGCCCGCGCAGCTCAATGCACGTGGTCCGGGTGGCGGCCTGCGCGGCGGCCCTGGCGGTGGCGGTGGCGGTGGCGGTGGCGGCGCCGCCGGTGGTCAGGCCAATCCGCAGATGCAAGTGGTCCGCTGCCTCAATCGCAATCGCGACGAACTCAGCCGTCAATGCACCTCGGCCCTGCCGCAGAATGGCCGCGGTAGCGGCGGCGGTTTCGCGGGCGGCGGCGGTTTCCCCTGATCGCTCTCCCGATCCCTTCAAGCCCGGGCATTTTGTAACATCATGAATCCTTGCGCACTCTTTATCCGCCGGCCGGTCGCGACTTCGCTCCTGGCGATCGCGATACTGTTGGTGGGCCTGACCGGCTTCAGCCAGTTGCCGCTCTCGGCGCTGCCGGAAGTCGATTACCCCACCATCCAGGTCCAGGCCTTCTATCCCGGCGCTAGCCCGGATGTGATGGCGACCTCGGTGACGGCGGTGCTGGAGCGCAATTTCGGCCAGATGCCGGGCTTGCGCGAAATGACCTCGGTCTCATCGGGCGGCCAGTCGGTCGTCACCCTGCAATTCTCGCTGGCGCTCAACCTCGATGTCGCCGAACAGCAGGTCCAGGCGGCCATCAACCAGGGCGGCACCCTGCTGCCGGCGCTGCCGCAGCCGCCGATCTATCGCAAGGTCAATCCCGCCGACGCGCCGGTGATCACCTTGGCGCTGTATTCCAGGACCCTTCCGCTCACCGAAGTGCAGGACATTGCCGACACCCGCATTGCCCAGAAAATCTCGCAGCTCAACGGCGTCGGCGTGGTCTCGATGCCCGGCGCGCCGCGTCCGGCCGTGCGGGTGCAGGCCAATCTGCAGCAGCTTTCGGCCTATGGCCTGAATATCGACGATCTGCGCACCACCATTTCCAATAACAATCAGAATGGCGCCAAGGGCCAGTTCGACGGCGCCGGCCAGTCCTACACCATCAACGCCAACGACCAGTTGCGCACCGCCGACGAATATCGCCGCATTGTTGTCACCTACAAAAACGGCGCCCCGGTCTATCTCGCCGATGTCGCCGAGGTGATCGAAAGCGCCGAGAACAACCGGCTAAGCAGCTGGGCCGGCCTGCCGGGCGGCCGCGGCACAATTCCCGCCGTGCTGATCAATGTACAGCGCCAGCCCTTGGCCAACGTCATCGCCGTGGTCGATGCCATCAAGATCCTGGTGCCGCAGATGCGCGCCAGCCTGCCCGGCTCGATGTCGCTCGACGTCCTCACCGACCGCACCGTCGCCATCCGCGCTTCGGTCCATGACACCCAGATGGAGCTGATCCTGGCGGTGATCCTGGTGGTGCTGGTGATCTTCGTCTTCCTGCGCAACATCCCGGCCACCATCATTCCCGGCCTGTCGGTGCCGTTGTCGATCATCGGCACCTTCGCGGTGATGTTCCTGATGGGCTTCTCGCTCAACAACCTGTCTCTGATGGCGCTCACCATCTCCGCCGGCTTCGTGGTCGATGACGCCATCGTTATGATCGAGAACATTTCGCGCTATCTCGAGAAGGGCGAAACACCGTTCAACGCCGCCATGCGGGGCGCGGGCGAAATCGGCTTCACCATCGTCTCGCTTACCGTGTCGCTGATCGCGGTGCTGATCCCGCTGCTGTTCATGGAAGATGTCGTGGGGCGCCTGTTCCGCGAATTCGCCCTGACCCTGACCATCTGCATCCTGATCTCGGCCGTGGTGTCGCTCACCGTGGTGCCGATGCTCTGCGCCAAGCTGATGCACAGCCACGATCCGGCCCATCCCCAGCTGCATGGCAAGTTCTTCACCATGACCGAGGGATGGTACGAGAATCTGGTCGCCGGCTATGACCGCATCCTGGTCTGGGTACTGAACCATCAGCGTTTCACCCTGGCTGTGGCGGTGGGCACGCTGGCCCTGACCGTCGTGATGTACACCTTCATCCCCAAGGGCTTCTTCCCCACCCAGGATACCGGCTTCATCCAGGCCATTACCGAAGGCGACCCCACCGTCTCCTTTGCCGCGATGGCTGAGCGCCAGACTGCGCTGGCCGAGCAGGTGCTGAAGGATCCTGCGGTCGCCAGCCTGTCTTCCTTCATCGGCGTCGACGGCACCAACAACACCCTCAACAGTGGCCGTTTCATGATCAACCTCAAGCCCAAGGACGCGCGCGACGAACTCGCGGTCGTGGTGGCCCGCCTGAAGCAGTTGGGCGAGGTCGTTCCGGGCATCACCTATTACCTGCAGCCGGTGCAGGACCTTTCCACCGATTCCGTGGTCGGCCGCGCACAGTATAATTTCGTGCTGCAATCGGCCTCGACCGCGACCCTCGAAGCTTTCGTGCCCAAGCTGATGGACCAGCTCAAGCGCCGGCCGGAGATCATCAACCCCTCCACGCCCTTCCTCGACCAGGGCCTTTCCGTCCACCTGATCGTGGACCGCGACACTGCCGCCCGTTTCGGCATCACCTCGAACACGGTCGCCAATGCGCTTTATTCCAGCTTCGGCCAGCGCATCGTCACCACTATGTACACCCAGTCCAACCAGTATCGCGTCATCCTGGAAGCCGATCCCAAGATCCAGGACAGCATCCGTTCGCTGGAGAACATCTATGTTTCTGCCGGCGGGAACCAGGTCCAGCTTTCCACCGTGGCGCGCCTGGAACAGCGCAAGGTGCCCCTGCAGATCAACCATCTGGCCCAGTTTCCCTCGGCCGGCATCTCCTTCGATACGGCGCCCGGCTATTCACTGGGTTCGGCGGTGAACGCCATTGTGCAGGCACAGGCCGATGCCGGCATGCCGCCCACCATCACCGCCCAGTTCCAGGGCTCGGCCTATTCCTTCCAGTTGGCCCTCACCAGCCAGATCCTGCTGATCCTGGCCGCCATCATCACTGTCTATATTGTCCTGGGCGTGCTGTATGAGAGCTTCATCCATCCGGTGACCATCCTCTCGACCCTGCCTTCGGCCGGCGTCGGCGCCCTGCTGGCCCTGATCGTCACCGGCCATGACCTCAACATCGTCTCGATCATCGGCATCATCCTTCTGATCGGCATCGTGATGAAGAACGCCATCATGATGATCGACTTCGCGCTCGAGGCCGAGCGCAACGAAGGCAAGAATGCCACCGACGCCATCTACCAGGCGGCGCTGCTGCGCTTCCGGCCCATCCTGATGACCACGGTGGCGGCCCTGTTCGGCGCCCTGCCGCTGGTGTTCGGCTCGGGCATGGGCGCGGAATTGCGTCATCCGCTGGGCATTGCCATCGTGGGCGGCCTGTTGATGAGCCAGTTGCTCACCCTGTTCACCACCCCGGTGATCTATATCTATTTCAGCCAACTCGGGGATCAGTTCCGCGCCTGGCGCGCCCGCCGCCGCGGAGTGTCCGCAACCCCGGTCACGCAGGCACATTAAAAAGGACTTTTGGCCATGATCTCTGCCTTTGTCCGACGCCCGATCGCCACCACCCTCCTCGCCATAGGGCTCGCGCTGTCCGGAGTGGGCGCCCTGGCTCTGCTGCCGGTGGCGCCTATGCCCAATATCGACATACCCACCATCAATGTCTCGGCCGGCCTGCCCGGCGCCAGTCCGGAGACCATGTCCTCCGCCGTGGCGAACCCGCTGGAGCGGCACCTGGGCGCCATCGCCTATGTCACCGAGATGACTTCGCGTTCCAGCCTGGGCAACACCAACGTCACCCTCCAGTTCGACATCAGCCGCGATGTCGATGGCGCCCTGCGCAGTGTCCAGTCGGCGATCCAGGCCGCCATGCCCGACCTGCAGGGGCTGCGCAATCCACCGCGGGCCCGCAAATTCAACCCCGCGAACCAGCCGATCCTCAGCATCGCGCTGACTTCGTCGACTCTTACCCCGGCCCAGATCTATGACGAGGCCGCCAACATCCTGCAGCAGCGCCTGTCGCAGGTGGACGGCGTCGGCGACGCCACGCCCCAGGGCGCCTCGGCGCCGGCGGTGCGGGTCGATCTCAATCCCCGCGCTATCTTCAAGTACGGCATCAACCTCAATACCATCAGCGGCGCCATCCGCTCGGCCAATGGCGGTTCCACCAGCCCCAAGGGCGCCATCGAGCAGGGCCCGCAGCGCATCCAGATCTATTCTAACGACAATGCCAGCAATGCCGACGATTTCCGCAACCTGATCGTCGCCTATCGTAACAACTCGCCGGTGCGGCTGTCGGACGTGGCCACCGTCTATGACGGCCAGGAGAATGTCCGCAACATGGGCTTTGCCAACGGCAAGCCCGCCGTAATCATGAATGTCTTCCAGCAGCCCGGCAGCAATGTCCTCCAGGTGGTGGACAGGATTAAGGCGATCCTGCCGGAGCTGCAGCAATCGCTGCCGCAGGCGATCGACCCCATCGTGGTGGTGCAGGACCCCACCACATCTATCCGCAACTCGGTGCGTGACGTCGAGGTAACGCTGGTGCTTTCCACCATCCTGGTGGTGCTAGTGGTCTTCCTTTTCCTGCGCAATTTCCGCGCCACGCTGGTGCCGGCGGTCTCGGTGCCCCTGGCGCTGATGGGCACCTTCAGCGGCATGTATGTGATGGGCTACAGCCTGAACAACTTCTCGCTGATGGCCCTGATCGTCTCGACCGGCTTTGTGGTCGACAACGCCATCGTGGTGCTGGAAAACGTCACCCGCCATCTCGAGCTGGGCAAGGGCCGGGTGGAAGCCGCCATGGTCGGCACCAGTGAAGTCGCCTTCACCGTCGTCTCGATGAGCATTTCGCTGGTGGCGGTGTTCATCCCCATCCTGTTTTTTCCCGGCATCGTCGGCAAGATCTTCCATGAATTTGCCATGGTGCTGACCATCGCCATCCTGATGTCTCTGATCGTGTCGCTGACGGTCACGCCGATGATGTGCGCCTATATCGACCAGGCCAATCCGGAGACCGAGAATCTCCTGATGCGCGGCGCCCGCCGTACCTTCGAGGCCAGCCTGAATTTCTATCGCCGCACCCTGGACTGGGCGCTGGACAATCCCAAGACCATCATGGCGACCCTGTTCGTCGCCATTCTCCTCAATGTCTATCTCTACAGCATCCTGCCCGGTGGCTTTTTCCCGCAGACCGATGAAGGCCGCCTCAATGGCCAGATCCGTGGCGACCAGACGGCCTCGTTCGACAGCATAAAGCCGAAATTCCTCCGCTTCATGGAAGTCATCCGGGCCGATCCGGCGGTGCAGACCGTGGCCGGCTATCTGGGCGGCGGTGGGATGGGCGGCGGCGGCAGTGGCCAGCTCCAGATCACGCTCAAGCCCCGGGCCGAGCGCGGCTATGTCAGCAGCGAGCAAGTCCGCACCCGGCTGGTGCCGAAGCTGAACGAGATTGCCGGCGCCCGCGCTTTCCTCAATTCCGCCTCTTCGGTGCAGGTGCGCGCCGGCGGCGGTGGCGGCAGCGGCAATTACTCCTATTCGGTGCAGGGCGACACGATTGAGGACCTGAGGGAATGGGTGCCCAAGATCCAGGACGCGCTTTATGGCGTGCCCGAAATCGACTCGGTTGATCCCGACCAGCAGCCGGGCGGCCTGGAGATGCAGTTGCAGATCGACCGCCAGACCGCCGCGCGCATGGGCCTGGCGACCAACCAGATCTCCCAAACCCTGGGGAGCCTGTTCAGCGAGTCCGCGGTCTCGACCATCTACCGGGACAAGAACCAGTATCGCGTCATCATGGAAGTATCGCCCGGCTTCTGGGAGAGCCCGGATTCGCTCAAGGACGTCTATGTCTCGACCGCGGGCAATATCTCGGGCTCTCAAGCCACGGCCGGTAGCGTTTCCAGCAATGCTACCACCGCGGGCGGTGACCCAAGCGCGGCCCAGGCCGCGGCGGAAGCGGTGCGCAACCAGCAGCAGAATGCGATAAGCGGCGGCCGCGGCAATACCAGCGCCGCGGTTTCCACCCGCGTCGAAAAGATGGTGCCGCTCTCGGCCTTTGTCAGCATGGGCTCGGGCACGGCGCCGCTCTCGATCGCCCACCAAGACGGCTTCGTCGCCACCTCCTTCTCCTACAGTGTGCCGGAAGGCGTCACGGTGGGACAGGCGACGTCGGCCATCAACCGCGTCATGGCGGGTATCCATGTCCCGATCTCGGTCCATGGTGGCTTTGTTGGCACGGCGCAGCTCGCCAACAATACGGCGGCGGCCCTGCCGATGCTGATCCTGGCGGCGGTAGTGATCATCTATCTCGTGCTGGGCATGCTCTATGAGAGCTATATCCATCCGCTGACCATCATCTCGACCCTGCCTTCGGCCGGCGTCGGCGCCTTCCTGGCGCTGCTGCTCTTTCGCATTGAGTTCAGCCTGATCGCCTTTATCGGGGTGATGCTGCTGATCGGCGTGGTCAAGAAGAACGCGATCATCATGATCGACTTCGCCATCGCGCTGCAGCGGGCCGAGAATCTTACCCCCCGCGAGGCGATCTACCGCGCCTCGATCCTGCGCTTCCGCCCCATCATGATGACCACCATGGGCGCCATCCTGGGCGCGCTGCCGCTGGCGGTGGGCGTGGGCGAGGGCTATGAGCTGCGCCAGCCGCTGGGCATCTCGATCGTGGGCGGCCTGGTGGTCAGCCAGGCGCTGACCCTCTACACCACGCCGGTGATCTACATATATCTCGACCGCTTCGCCTCCTGGTGCACGCGTACCTGGAACCGCCTCTATGGCGGCCTGTTCCGCCAGGCCTCGGCCGTGGCGCCGGCCGAATAGGCGCTGCTCCTCACAAAGAAAAAGGCGCCCGTGAAGGGCGCCTTTTTCTTTGCACTTGTGCGCAGATCAGAAGTTCGGCAGGTCCTCGTTCGCCGCTTCGCCCCGGATCTGGGCGTTGCGGTTCTGGCGATAGAGGCTGCGGCTCGTGGCATAGAAGTCGATCGAGGTGCGCTCGATAGATTCCACCGTGTCCAGCGTGCCTTCGCGCTTGTCCAGCACGGTCAGGCCACCGCGGATCATCGTGTAGAGGGTGGAGTTGTTCCACGTCATGTAGGTGAGGGGGTCGAAGGCGATGTCGACGCCGGTGCCCAGGATGTCGCGCGGCGGCTTGGGTCCGACAAACGGCAGCACGATATAGGAGCCTTCCGCCACGCCGCCCTTGCCCAGGGTGATGCCGAAGTCATTGTCATGGCCGGGGATGCCCATGTCGGCCGCGACATCCAGCAGGCCACCCAGGCCGATGGTGGAATTGATCATGAAGCGGCCGAAGGTGTTGACGGCCTTGTCGCCCTCGCCCTGCAGCACGTCATTGGCCAGCACCACCGGCGAATTGAGGTTGGTCAGGGCGTTGCGCACGCCCTGGCGGGCGGGCTGGGGCACGGCGGCGCGGTAGAACGTGGCCGCCGGCTTTGCCACCGCCTTGTCGAGCGCGATGCTGAAGGCAAAAATCTCGCGGTTGCCCGGCTCGAACGGATCATTCGCCGCCAGGGACTGGGGGTCTGTCGTGGTGCAGGCCGTCAGCACCAGGGTGCCAAGGAGGGCCGCAATCAGGGGGGAGCGGTTTTTCATGGTGGCCGAAAATAGCGGGATCAAAATAAAATACTGTTACCCCCGGTCCGGGGATCAGCGTGATAACTCACAATATTGGGATTCGTGCCGTGCGCGGCAAGGCCCGGCGGCGCCAAATCTGGGGATGCGACCAGATGGCCACGGGGCGGGGCGATCCTGCCGCCGTCCACATCCCGGATTCCTCAACCAATGGTAAAGGCGAAGGCCAGGGTCATGCCCGGCCGCCGGGGCTAACCCCGGCCCACAAAAGGCATGTTGGTGGCCATCACCGTCATGAACAGCACATTCGCCGACAGCGGCAGGCTGGCCATGTAGGCGACGGCGCGGGCGGCTTCATCCAGATCCATGCGCGGTTCCGGCAGGATACGGCCATCGGCCTGCGGCAGGCCTTCGAGCGCCTTCAGCGTCATGTCGGTGGCGGCGTTGCCGATATCGATCTGGCCGCAGGCGATGTCGAAGGCGCGGCCGTCCAGGGCGGTGGATTTGGTCAGGCCGGTGATGGCGTGCTTGGTGGCGGTATAGGGCGCGGTGTTGGGCCGGGGCGTCGTGGCGCTGATCGAGCCATTGTTGATGATGCGCCCGCCGCGCGGATCCTGGGCCTTCATCAGGCGGAACGCCTGCTGCGTGCAGAGGAAGGCGCCGGTGAGATTGGCACCCAGGGCGGCCTGCCATTGCACGAAGCTGAGCTCTTCCACCGGCACGTTCGGCGTGCCCACACCGGCATTGTTGAAGAGAAGATCGAGGCGGCCGAATTTCTTCTTCAGCGTCGTGAACAGCGCCGCAACGCTGTCGGGGTCGCCGACATCGGTGGAAATGGCGATGCTCTCGCCCGCCAGCAGCGCCGAGGTTTCCTCCAGCGGCTGCAGCCGCCGCCCCGCCAGCACCAGCGCGAAACCGGCCTGCGACAGCGCCTGTGCCGAGGCGCGTCCGATGCCGGACCCGGCGCCCGTGACCAGCGCGACCCTTGCCGCCGTCACTGCGCGAATTCCACTTTGAGCAGCGTCATGCGGAAGACCAGCGCCTGCTTGGCCGGGATCACCGGCGGGCGGCCTTCCTCGCCATAGGCCAGCGCATAGGGGATCACCAGCTCCCACTCGTCGCCTTCCTTCATCATCGCCAGCGCCTCGACCCAGCCGGGGATCAGCCCGCCCGCCGGGAAGGTGCGTGGGCCGCTATTGGGATCGGCGGGATCGGCAGGCACGGTCTGGTCGAAGACGCTGCCATTGATGAGCTGGCCCTTGTAGAGGACCGTCACCTGGTCGGCGGTGGTCAGCGGGGTCTTGCCGGTGCCCGCCTTGATGACCTTGTAAAGCAGGCCATCGCCCGTCTTGATGACGCCCGGCTGCTTCTCGTAGTCGGCCAGGAACTTGGCGTTGGACGCCTCGGTGGTGTCGTAATGCGGTCCTGCCACGCCCGGCGCCGTGGCCGCAGCCTGGGCGGGCTTCGGTTCGCCGGCCTGTTCGGCGGGTTTCTGGTCGCAGGCCGCCAAAGTCAGGGCGGAAAAGGCGAAAACGGCGGCAAGCAGGGGACGCATCGGGGCTCCTAGGGAAAGACGGGCCGTTATAGCAGCCAAGGACAGGGGCAATTCAATGTCCGCCGAAAGCCCTATATTCTACCAAGTTTATAGGGTATTTTCCGGGCCATGATTTCACAAAAAGCCCGCTATGCCCTCCGGGCGCTGCTGTACCTGACGGCGAAGGGCGGCGACACGCCCATCCAGATCAGCGAGATCGCCGAGGCCGAGCGGCTGCCGCGCAAGTTCCTGGAGCAGATCCTGGCCGAGCTGAAAAAGCCCGGCATCGTGCGCAGCCATCGGGGCCGGGCTGGCGGCTATTCGCTGGGGCGCGCCGCCAAGGACATCAGCTTTGCCGACGTGCTGCGGGTGACCGACGGCCCCCTGGCGCTCAGCCCCTGTGTCAGCGTCATGGCCTACCGCAAATGCGACGACTGCTTCGAGGAAACAGTCTGCGCCATCCGCAAGGCGCTGCTGGCCGCCCGCGACGCCACCGCAGAAATCCTGGAATCCCGCAATCTGGCGCAGGCTGCGGCGCAATTGAAACGCTCCGGCGCCCTTTAACCCCGGCGAAGCCAGCAGCTTCGTTTTCCCTGGAGATCCCGTATTTTGCACGTCCCCGCTACCAGATGCAGAGTGCCGTTCGGCTGGTGCCGCCAGATGGAGCGGCGCGGGCGCGGGCGTTTGACCGTGGCGCGAAACTTGTCGGATAAGCGCCTGCCATGAGCGCGCCCGGCCTTTCCCTGATTGCCCGCCCCCGCAGCGTCCTGCCGGGATTCCGCCTCTCGATGGGCTTCACGCTCTTTTATCTCGCCTCGCTGGTGCTCATCCCGCTGATGGCGCTGGTGCTGCGGCCGTTCGAACTGTCCTTCGAAGACCTCTGGACCGCCGTCACCGCCACCCGCACCCTGGGGGCGCTGCGCCTGTCCTTCGGCACGGCGCTGGCCGCCGCGCTGATCGATTCGGTGTTCGGCCTCATCATCGCCTGGGTGCTGGTGCGGTACTGTTTCTTCGGCAAGGGCCTGCTCGATGCGCTGATCGACCTGCCTTTTGCGCTGCCCACGGCGGTGGCGGGTATCGCGCTGTCCACGCTCTACGCGCCCAATGGCTGGATCGGCGCAGTCTTCATGGAATACGGCATCCGCATCGCCTACACGCCCTGGGGCGTGCTGGTCGCCATGACCTTCATTGCGCTGCCTTTCACCGTGCGCACCATCCAGCCGGTGATGGCGGAACTGCGCGGCGATGCCGAAGAGGCCGCCGCCACGCTAGGGGCGACCCGGTTCCAGATCCTGTCGCGGGTAGTGCTGCCGGCGCTGCTGCCCGCCATCCTCACCGGCATCGCGCTCGCTTTCGCCCGCGCCGCTGGTGAATATGGCTCGATCATCTTCATCGCCGGCAACCTGCCCAACATTTCCGAGATCGCGCCGCTGCTGATCGTGATCAAGCTGGAGCAGTATGACTATGCCGGCGCCGCCGCCATCGGCGCGATGATGCTGCTGGCCTCTTTCATCATGCTGCTGGCCCTGAACGCGCTGCAGTCCTGGGCGTCGAAGAGGCGCTGATGGCAAGATCCTTTTTCAATGGTCGCTCTGGCTCACGCCGACGCTCCTTCCGCAGCCCGACCGAAGACTCAGCAGCGCTGAAGCTGACGCTGAGCGCCATCGCCATCGCCTTTGTCGGCGTCTTCCTGGTGCTGCCGCTGCTCGTGGTCTTCACCGAGGCCTTTGCCGGGGGCTGGGGCCATGTCTGGACCACCATCACCGCCCCGGACAGCCTCGCCGCCATCAAGCTGTCGCTGACCGCTGCCGCCATCGCGGTGCCGCTCAACACCGTCTTCGGCATTGCCGCCGCCTGGGCCATCGCCAAGTTCGATTTC
>Ga0209190_1000814_pt1 | contig 22433 bp, 30 predicted proteins | sample M_140205_XF_Meta_FD_187315 | JGI IMG/M metagenome (GOLD analysis project Ga0209190, IMG submission 187315) | Freshwater microbial communities from Lake Montjoie, Canada to study carbon cycling - M_140205_XF_MetaG (SPAdes) (version 2) | ecosystem: Environmental > Aquatic > Freshwater > Lake... | reverse complement strand
GTGGCGGAGGTGCCAGCGGTGGAGCCGACTCCTGCGGTGGAGTTTTATTACCGAAAAGCCAAAAAGGATTTTATCATGGTGCGAGGCCGCACGATCACACCTTTGTCAGAGTCAGGGCTCAAGATGGCGCTCAGGCAGGAGGGCATTGTGGCAGATAAAGACCAGACCGAGTTTGAGGTTTATCGAGTCATGACCGGCAGCGCCATTGACTATGACGGCTCAATGCCTGGCTATCCGTTGGGGCTCCATGAAGAAGGTGGGCGGCGCTATTACTGCGACTCTGGCCCGACTTGGTTTGATGGTGCGTTGGTATCACATGATACCGGCACCGGGTGGGAGACGATCCACAAGCTGACCACTAGACTCTTTGCGCCACCCATTGACGGTGAGGAGCCCGGAGAGTCTCGGGCGTGGTGGCACTGGATATGGGCGCTTAAGATGAGCAGAGAGGCGCTGAGACTGGCAACCCAACCGCTCGAGGGTGGACAGCGCAGGCAGGTGCGACCAGGGCAGGCAATGGTGCTTTGTGGCCCAAAAAACTGCGGCAAATCGTTTCTGGTGGGCACAATCATCCGCCCATTGCTCGGAGGCCGACAGCAGGACGCTCATAAAGCGTTTGCCAGTGGTGCCGACAGCTTCAATGGCGAACTGCTTAATGGTGAGGTGTGGACCGTTGACGACAAAGAGCACTCCCACCGCATTGACCAGCGTCGCCAGTTTGGGGCCAGCATCAAAAGCATGATGTACTCTGGCAGGGTGGGCTTTCATGCCAAACACAAGGAACAGGTGACACTCCAACCTTGGGCGCGGCTGTTTATCCTATGCAACGACCAAGACGACGCCATCCGGGTGCTGCCGCCGTTGACTCCCGACATTGAGGACAAAATGCATCTGTTCCGTTGCTACTGGTCGCCGACCCCAATGCCGACATCCACCGGCGCTGAGTGGAGCGCTTATGAGGCGCAGATCCACGCTGAGTTGCCAGCGTTTGCGGGCTGGCTCGACGCGCACGAGTTACCAGACAATGCCAAGGATCAGCGTAATGGGTCCGTGTGCTGGCATGACCCTTACATTGTGAGTCTGCTGTCCATCCAATCGCCAGAGCACCAATTAGGGCAGTTGTTGACGCACTGCGTGGACCGTGGGCTCGTGGTGTCATCAACGCCATTGGTGGCAATGGCCATCCTTGACGCCATGCGAGAGGATGACGGCATCCGTCAGACAGCCCGTAACCTAGTGCACGATGACCCTGCCATCCTTGGTCGGTACCTCGGCAGGATTGTGGCAGACTCTGCCCGCTACCGGCGCACCATGGGGCTGGATTTGACGGTGGCAGGCAAGCGCAGGGGGGCGACAATGTACCAGGTGCGGCTGGTGCCGGAGTGCGAGGATGCGAGGCAAGGGTTTTCCGAAAACGGCTAACCTCGCAGTCAAATTTCCAGAGTAATTTTGCCAAAATGCGAGGATGCGAGGCAAAAGTCCCCACTTTATATACTATATATATATTATTTATTGATCTTCTCATGTAAAAAGTACAACATCAACCTCGCATCCTCGCATTTGGCTTGGAAGTGACACAAAACAAACAACATACAACGTGCGAGGCAAAACGTAAAAAAAAAGTCACCTCGCAACCAGAGTAAACAACATGGAACATACACGACAACAACGACTTGAAGAACGGCTCATTTTACTCGAGGAAACATGCGCAGACCTCAGAATTAAGCTTGAGTGTTCAATTTCCTTACACCTGGGAGCCAAATGCGTTCTGACCGGCGAACAGGCAGAGCTGTGGCGCAAGACCTACAATGAGCTACTGCAGGAGGTGGCAAAATGAGCCATCTATGGGGAGACGAAGACCCGCTGCACGTCCAGGACGAGCCAACGTGCCCGACATGCTGCAATCCGATGAGCAGGCACTGGTGCAACCCCCATGAGTGGGAGTGTGAAGGGTGCCGGGATGAGGAGACGGACCTTGTGGAGGTGACGCCATGATCTGGATACGCACCTACCGCTGCACCGCCGATTACCAGCCCTACAGGCAGTGGCTCATCGAGGCGCAGGCTCAATGAGAGTATTAATTGCTTGCGAGCATAGCGGCACAGTTCGAGATGCGTTCCGCGCCCTCGGTCACGACGCCGTCTCCTGCGACCTGCTGCCACCCGACAAGCCTGGCCCACACTACCAAGGTGATGTGAGTGACATCATCGCTGACGGTGTCACTTGGCTGCACAAAGATCCCAGGCGGTGGGAAAAACTGGATGAAGCGGCACAGTTTTTCTCTGCCCTCCTGAACGCTCCAATACCGCGCATTGCCATCGAGAACCCAATCATGCACAAGTACGCTAAAGAGCGCATTGGCGGCATAAAGCAGACCCAGGTCATTCAGCCTTGGATGTTTGGGCACCAGGAACAAAAGGCAACATGCCTCTGGCTTAAAGGACTGTCGGCATTGACTCCAACCAACGACGTAAAAGAGCAGATGCTAAAACTACCGTCACGAGCACGGCAACGGCTATATTACCTGTCGCCGAGCGCAGACCGTTGGAAGATCCGATCCACAACTTATCAAGGCATTGCCAATGCTATGGCAGAGCAGTGGGGATAAAAACACGCAGGAATTAAACACGAAAAACGCTGATGCGTTTAAACCAACAGAGTAAAATTGAACATGAACACAGACGATAAAAACATGACAACACAGGACTTGATTAAACACCTTCGGGAATTAATGCCGCTGGGGCCACAAATAGCAACACTGGTGAACGTAGCCGCCGACAGGCTGGAGGAGTTGCAGCGGCTCAACGATTCAATGCAGGTAGATCGGGATCTCTGGATCAAAGTGGGACGCGAGAAGCTTAAGGCAATAGAGATGGAACGCGACGAAGCCCGCGCCGCTTGGCAAGTTCAGCGGGCAAACAAAAACACATTGGCAGATTTGGCTGTTGCGATTGAGCAACGCGACGAAGCCCGCGCCGATGTGGAGCGGTTGAAGGCAGAACTACACGATACGATTGATTCTTACAAATTGAACAACCTTCAGCCAAAGACAACTCGCCCAGAGCCATCGCGGCTGGAGATTGCGGCCATGGCGATGCAAGGCTTTATTACAAGCTCTGGATTTATTATTGATCTCCCCAAAAACTCATTGGAATACGCAGACGCACTCATCGCAGCAGCAAAGGAGGCCAAATGACCGACGAACAGATTAACGCGGCAGTTGCAAAAGCAAGTGGATGGAGCAAAGAGGAAGGCTTTTATGTGTGGCACAGCAATGGAATTGACCGCACTTGTTGGGAACTATGGGATTGGTGCAACGACCTCAACGCAATGCATGAAGCGGAAAAAATGCTGACACGTGAAGAAATGGAAGATTACGTGATTGAAGTGATGCAGTTTTCACACGAACCAATGATAGCAACAGCCCGCCAACGCGCAGAGGCGTTTCTGCGGACGATGGGCAAGTGGGAGGAGGCAAAATGAGCATACACGACGAGCAGGAGATTGAGCGGCTGCACGCCAGCGTTGAGGAGTTGCGCGATGCCCTAGCAATGTCAGAGCGACAGCTTAAAGATGCAATGTGGCTTTTGGCAGACTCAAAGCCTGCAAAGGGTGACATCCTCTCCTGCCAGATTTGGCGACAAAGGGTGACTAGACTGCAGCATGATTTTAAACATGGCACGCCTTAAGCTGCGATCTAGCGTCCACACTAACCGATTAAGGGCGGATGGAGTGGGACTGATGTGAGAGTTGCCCGGCTCCTCGTGTGAGGATGTCCGGGCTTTTCACTTTTATGGGGATTTACAGTGTAACGACAGAGACACATCGGTGGCTGGCAATTGTCAGGGCTGACAGTGATCTTGAGGCTGCAATGGTGGCAGTGTTAGCCATGGAGGGCTGGGAGGTGGATGATGAGCCGGTGCATGTGTGGGGTCAGCATGGAAACCACGATGCGGCACAAAGGCTCGGTGATCGGGAGATGATAGGATGGCAATTGTTAGGCAAGGCCGAATAGTTGGGCGATGAATGGGGGGGCGCTCATAGCACAAGTTTTGACTCGACACAGCCAAGCAGCTAGGCAAGGTTTGCCTACATGGATGAGGAAACAATTGCCGAGTTAATGGATCTTGCAGACCTTACAGAGGGACAAGCGGCAGGAATTGCCGAGTGGCATGAGGAGCGATTGAACGAGGAGCGCGCAGACTGGGGCGGGATTGTGGTGGTAAGATTGTTGACGTGGTTGATGGATGGGCATCAGACCGCTGACATGCGGATCAGAGTGGCGGCAACAGCATACGGGCTCGGGCTTGGACATTTGACGCCGTATAAAAGCCAAGAGGCGGCGTCAAAAGCACTGGGAGTGGGACCAATGGCAATTAGCGACATGGCAAAAAGAGCCAAGGGAGCGATACACCCCCAATAAGGAGTCTCCTAAGGCAAAAATCGATCGACGTCATGAAGGGCACCCCTTCTGTTTTTTTGTGAAATCGGCAAAAAGTTCCCTATTAATGGAAGATCCTACCTATGGCTCGGCAAAAATTACCTAGCAAGAAAGAACTCACCCTAGGCGAGGTGGCGGAAAAATATCAGGTAAGCGACGCCGCCACTTTTGCTTGGAAAAAGCAGATGCGCGCCGCTGGACTCCCGTGGACATGGGAAGGCATTGAAAAGTTTAAGGACATCAAGCGTGCGCAGCCGGTGGGGGAACTGGCCGACATCAAAAAGCAGAAGCTTCAAAAAGAAGTGGAGCGATTAGACATTAAAATCCAGCGAGAACGCGCGGAACTGGTACTGGCCGCCGAGGTGCAGGAGGCATTCACGCGCATCCTTTCCATCTGGTGCTCTGAGATTGATGCTCTAGTCAACGACTTGCCAGGCCAGATTGGCGGACTCTCTGAAAACGAGATGCTTCCAAAGCTTAAAAGCCGAGGCGAGATGCTTAAGCGCAACGCAGGCCAAGCCATCTCCATGCTGCCATGACGCCCGACTGTATTAAGGCCGGTGCTGCTGCCGGGATTCAGTTGGCATTTGATGGTGATCCTCTGGACTGGCTCGAGCGGCATGTCAGATTCCCACACTCGAGCCGCTCAACACATTTTGACCGGCAGGTTGCTCCATGGTGGAACGCCGTCATCAACGATTTTGCAGACCCGACGTGCCGCCAGACTTTCGTCCAGGCATGTACCGGCGCAGGCAAATCAACCGCACTGGAGGCGTTGACCTGCTGGGCAGTGGCGCAACAGCCAGGGCCCATGCTTAGTATTACACAGACCGACGCCACTTCCGCGGAGTGGATGGCGACAAGGCTTATGCCGGTGCTCAACGCCTGCGAACCGCTCAAGGGGCTGATGCCACGCAACCGGCACCACACTAAAAAGGATGGCATCTACTTTGCCCACATGGCACTCATGCTCGGGGGCGCTAACAGCAGCAATGCGCAGGAAAAAAGCGTGCAGACACTGTTTCTCGACGAATGCTGGCAATACTCAGACTTGATCGGGCAGTTTAAAAAGCGAATGCACGACCGCTGGAACCGGTATTGCCTGCTAGTCAGCCAGTCCTACGAGGAGCCGCACGCATTAACAGAGGAGTGGCGATCCGGCGAGGAATTCCAGTGGTGCCATCAGTGTCCTGGGTGCGAGCAATGGGTAAAGCCTGACTGGATAAACATCAAATACGACGAGGCCAAAAACGAAAAGGGCGAATGGAGTTGGGGCGAGCTTGTCAAAAGCGTCCGTCATGAGTGCCCGCACTGCCAACATCAGACGCCCGACACCGTGGCAGCCAGGCGAACGTTGACGCAGCGCAGTCAGTGGATCTCTGAAGGTAATGACCACGTGGAGGGCCACCGCAGCCGGAGAGTCTCAGCGCAGTCTGTCTGGTGGATCCGGTGGGCAGATTTGGTAATCCAGTGGGTACAGGCTAACGACGCCAAACACCTTGGAGTGTACCAGGGCATCAAAGATTTCAGGATGCAACGGTTGGCGCAGCCTTGGGCACTTGAAGCAGAAATGCCAGCGCTCGAACTTGAGGCGTCAGAGTATTTCGTCAATGAGTGGCAGGATGGACGGCCACTAGAGGACGAGGCGGCCAGAGTAATGGCAATTGATGTCCAGCAGGATCACTACTGGGTGGTAGTCCGATGCTGGCTTAAAAATGGGTACAGCAAACTACTCTGGGCGGGCAAGGTATTGACGTTGGACCAACTTCGCGAAATTCAGACGCGCCTAAAGATCCCCGACAAGCGCACTATGATGGACGCAGGCAACAGCTTTCATGGAAAAGTCTACGATCAATGCGCAAAATACGGATGGACCGCATTAATCGGACGAGCGGAAGACTACTTTACGGTCCGAGGCACCGATAACAAGCCGGTGAAACGCTACTACTCCGCACCGGACCACGTTGTTGCGCCGACAGTGAGACTGGCACCGACAGCACAGTTTCCGCAGGGCCGCCGAGCACAGGTGCTGTTCTTTCACTGGGCATCGGATCCCATCAAAGACATCCTCGCCAATCTGCGCAACACTGGCTCCCCGGTGTGGGAGTTCCCGCAGGACGCCCCGCCGGAATATGTGCGCCACATGAATTCCGAGCGCAAACGCGCCACCGTGGACAAACGGACTAAGCGCACCAGGCTGCGGTGGACGTTCACCGGCAGGCCAAACCATCTGTGGGATTGCGAGGCAATGCAGGTGCTGACGGCGCAGATATTGGGGATCCTGCCGGACATGGCACAGGAGGCACCGCAGGAAACAGTTGACGAGACGCCGGTGGAGGCGTAGGTTGCCCACGAAGGTCTTCTAGTTCTTCACCGAACCCTCTAAGGAGCGCTCTCTGCGCTTTTTAGGGCCGCGCCGCTTCTGGTAATCATCCGCCAGATGCGGCGCTTTACTTTACAGAGAGACCCTTAGTATGGTCCCGAATTACAAGACACTGCTTCGCGTATTTTTGACGCGCGACATTGCAGAGTTGGAAATGATCCGAGATTCTAAATTTGACATGACACTCTCTGGGAGGTCTAACTTAGTGTCCTCCAGCATTGACGGGGCCGCATTCCAATTTGTTGTTGGCGGCACTCTGACCCCCATTGACGTGGTGATGCTCGCGCAGACCGCCATTGACTATAAACGCGCAGGCATCAATGCGCCACAACGCGCCACCCAGGCATTTTTTCTATGAGTCTGCTCGATAGAGTTAAGCGGCTTTTTAGTTCCGATAGAACTCCAAAAGTGCAAGGCACTTACGACGGTTACCGTCGTCAACGTCTCATAGAGGGCGGCGTTTATGCGCAGCCTTTCTGGCAAAACCACACGCTGAGCATTTCCAAAGAACTGAATGTTTCTGAGTGGAGAACTCTGAACAGCGCAGCCCGGAAGCTTTACTGGAACACCGGCGTAGTCAATGCCGCCATTGACCAAAAGTCTATGCTCTCGGTGGGCGCCGCAATGCGTCCAGTGTTCATGGGCGGCAAGGGCAATGAGGCCGCAAGGGCATGGGGCAAAGAGGCAGAGGCAATGCTTTTAGACTGGTTCCAGATCTGCTACGTTGACGGCAAAAATTGGTGGGAGGGGCTGAGACTCGAGAGCACAGCCATCGACCGCGAAGGCGACATGCTCACCGTTTTGACGACGGCGGCCAGTGGCTATCCGCAACTACAGCAGGTGCCATGGCACCAGGTGGGCAGCCGCGAGGAGACAGAGTACGTCCGCGAGGGCCGGTACAAAGGCACGCGCATTTACAATGGAGTCATTCTCAACGGAGCCAACCGTGCAGTGGCTTACAGAGTGCTCGGGGCCGCTGCAGATGGCTCAGAAGACAAAGACATCCCGGCGCAGAGCGCAATGCTTACCATGGATCCCCGCGAAGTGGACCAGATCCGAGGCATCTCCGCGTTTGCACCAGCAATCCGCGATCTTCTGGCGTTCAAGGATCTGGGTGATGACATCCAAGCCGCTTCAAGGATGGCGGCCAAGATTGGGCTTTTGGTGACTAACCAAGAGGGGCTAGCACAGCCTAACGACGCGCTTTATGCGCTATCAGATACTGTCCCGCAAAACTGCCCGCCCGGACTGCGCATCACTCCCATGCAGGGGGGGCGTATTGAATACATGCAGGCAGGTGCAGGTGAAAGCATCACGCAGTTGGAGGCATCAATTCCGACAGAGGCGCAGGACCGCCTGCAAGAGCGCTTAATCCGCAACGCTCTTTTGGCCGCGCAGTGGCCGCCAGAGTTTGGATGGGACATGTCTAAACTCGGGGGCGCATCTGCACGCATCATTCTGGAGCAGGTCAACCGCGTGACTTCAGAACGCCATGCCTATCTTTCAGGATTTTGTAAACGCCGGTGCGCGTATGCCGTCGCCAAGTTTATTGAGCTGGGAATGCTGCGGCCATACCCAGGACCAGACGCCGCCCGAGGTGGTGCCTATCAATTTAGATTTACGGAGACTCCGCGACTCACTGCGGACAGCGGCTACGCAAACCGCGACGCAATCGAAGCCTATCGCGCCGGTATGCGTAGCATGACAGACATTCTGGCGAGTGGATCCAAAACACTGGAAGAGCATTTGGACGAGGTGGAAAACGAAGAACTGGAGATCCAAAAGCGCGCCAAGCGCTCTGGACTCACTCGAGACGTTTTTGGGATTCTGACTCCCAACGGAAACCCGCAACTTACCACTCCCAATGAAATTTAAACGCATCCTCGAGGCCGTCTACGCGAAGCCCTGGAACATCACGCCGGGAGGCTACGACGCCGTCAAACGCCTTGTCGATAACCGACTCAACGGCAACGGCGGGATGGAAGACATGATGGAGATGACCTCTGGCCGTGAGGAGATGGAGATCGACGGCCAAGGGATTGCACACATTGACGTTTGCGGCACGCTGGTGCGTTACGCAACACCGCTTGAGGCCTGCTGTGGTGCATACTCTTACGAATGGCTGGAGGAAGACATTGAGTCTGCCATCGAAGCTGGATGCCGGGGCGTGATGATCGAGTTCGACAGTCCCGGCGGATCCTGTGAAGGCAATGCCGAGTGTGCCGACATTGTCCAGGACTTGGCAAAGAGCGTGCCGGTGATGGCTTACTCAGATTCTCAGTGTTGCTCGGCAGCTTACAATCTGGCGTCTTCGTGCTCGATGATTTATGGCTCCATCGGATCTGTTTGGGGCTCAATTTCCACAATCATTCCTTGGGTCGACGAGTCCGCTATGTGGACCGCTGAGGGCATGAAGTGGGATCCAGTCACCAACGCCGAGGGGATCCTTAAAGGCGCAGGCATGGGACCATCGCTGACCCCGGCACAGCGTGCTAGTCTCCAGCAGATCGTCCAGGACAGCTTTGAGCTTTTTAAGGCTAACGTGACGCGCAACCGAGCAGTGCCGGATGAAGCCATGACTGGAGCCGCTTACGTTGCGCCGCGCGCCATCGGCTACAAATTAATTGATAAAATAGCAACGGAAAAGATTGCATATGAAAAGCTGGTGAGTATGCTGCGCTAGTCTGTTGTTCATTCGTGCTTGTTTCGCGCCCGGTGGGTATCCCCTGCCGGGCGTTTTTCTTTACGCGGTGGACATAGGTATGGATCTACCATCCAACCTACACGATGCGCTGACAGCGCTTCAGGCCGCCCGCGCAGACGTGGCAGCTCTGGAATCCTTAACCGCTGAACACGCACTCGTCGTGGAGGCACTCTCTGCACAAAAGGCAAAAGTCTCTGAACTTTGCGAGGCCATCACAAAGGCCGACGCAGACCGTTTGGCACTCGCACAGGAACTGGACGCACTCAGGGCAACGCAGACAGACGCAGCCGCAAAGGCTAACGTCATCGTTGCATCTTTGGGCGTGGAGCCGGTGGCGATCCAGTCTGAGCAGGCAACCGTTGTAAAATCTTCAACGGAACTTTGGGCTGAGTTCCATAGCCTTTCATTTCAAGACCGTCCTGCTTTTTACCAAAAGCACAAAGCAACTCTAAACAAATAACCAACCTCTAAAGAAAGAACCTATTTATGTCCAACACGATAAGCGGTGTAAACCTCAACGCGGTTGCAATGGAATCGTTGCCTGCGCTTCAAAATATCTTCGCTCCATTGGCGGCCATCAGCACAAATTTCTCTTCTGACATTTCTGCTTCTGGCGCTTCTGTTACGACTCGTTATCCTGTCAAACCAACTGCGGTTGACCTCTCTAATGGGTATGGACCGCAAGGAGTTGAGACTGTGGCAAAGACCATTACGCTCACGAGCTTCCAAGGGTTCCCTTATGGGTTCAACGATTTGGAGCGTTCCAAGTCTGCCATCGACCTGAACCAGCTTTTCGTTGAGCCCGCTTTGCAGGCCACCGGCGCAAAAGTGTTTGGTGATCTGTGGAATCTCGTGACGTCCAGCAACTTCAACAGCGTCGGCATCAACGCTGGAAACTTTGATCGCAATGATCTTGCCGACCTGCGCGCACAGCTCAATCTTGCTGGCGCTCCTCAGCAAGGCCGTGCGGTGGTGCTAAATCCAACGTATTTCGCCAGTTTGGTAAAGTCGTTGAACAGCGCTGAATTCCCTGGCTTCATCCGTGAAAAAACGGAAGGCTTCATTCCCCGCGTTGCCGGGTTTGACGTGTACGAGTCTGACCTTGCAGACGCCAACGGCCAAGGCTTGGGTGGGTTTGCTTTCCACAAATCCGCGTTGCTGATGGCAGCCCGCCGCGTTGACGCTTCTGGAGCCGCTGAAACTGGCACCGAAGTGGCTGACGTTGTTATCCCTGGACTCAATCTTCCGGTCCAATATCGGAGGTGGTATTCCAACGAATATGGGAGCCTCAATTATGTTTTTGGTGTATTATATGGAGTGCTCGCGGGGCGCACCGAAATGGGCATCCGTATTGTCGCTGAGTAATTAATCGCAATCGGAGCGGGTGGCTGCAATGGCTGCCCGCTCCTTTGCACATCTATTATATGCCAAAACCGCTTACAGTAATCATTCAGAATCAGGCAATTGTCGCTACGTTTACGGACTACGACATGGCAGTAAAAGAGTTCCGCGCAATGTCGCCGGACTCTGGCGAACTTAGCCTGCACATCCTCAACCGCCCGGATCGCCAAAAGGGCAAGCCGCTTGTTGTCAAAGACGTGCAACCAGCACCGCAACCGGCACCGAAACGCAACCGTGAACGGCTAATTTAATGTCTGACTGGCGCGACATAACCAACGCAGCAATGGGTGACGCTCTCGGCTACATGCAGGCCGACAGCGTAACTTATGAGGGCGTGACTGTCGATTGCGTGGCAAACGAGAAGACATCGGACCTTTTGGCTATGGGTGGCTACGAACAGCACTTTGCAGGCTTTGTCCGAGTACGTAGAGAAGGCTTTCCCGAGCCGGTAAAAGGCGTGCGCATTACCGTCAATGGCACCGAGCGGCGCATCACGTCGTGGGATGAGGATCCGATCTCTTGGAAGATTTACTTGGAGGACATCTCAAGATGATTGACGGCATCTTGGCGCAGTCCATCGCAACCGCTATTAGTAGCGCATTTCCTAACGTGTACATTGGGACACCGCAGGACAATGACAGCATCGCGATGCCTGCGATTTTAATGCAATTGCGGTCTGATTTTGTAGTGGGATCAACACTTGAGCGCGGCACGCTTACACTCAATGTTTGCTCTCAAGCTGACGACACGACGCCAGCAGAACATGCTCAATTTTGCTTAGGTGTCGCCACCTTTATGAGGACGCTTTCCATCACGTCTGACGTTGTGCAGTTGGATGGGCTGGTGACGGCCAGCGCTGACGAGCAGCACGCCGAGCGCCACTGGCAAACGCCTCTCGTTTACACAATTGGATTCTCACCAAAATCTTAAAATATTATGCCAACATTTGGAGCAGCAACTTTGGGAGGCACAGCGCCCTCGGGATATCTTCAAGAATCCTCAAAAGAGGTCACAGTGGAACTTGCAACTATTCGCGGCGCAACTGGCCCAATTGCAGAGGCTTCCGTTAAACCGCGATCAATCACAACGACAATCTGCAAATCCAAAGGAGACGCCACGCTTGTTGCTGTTCATGGCATTGGAGCTTTCACTAGCGCTGTCACATCCGCAAAGGTTTCTCAAACTAACGACGACTATTCCACATCTGAGGCAACACTAACCACATACGCCTAATTATGAGCACATTTGGAGTCACTTTTATTTCTGGTGGCGGGTACGTTGAATCTGTTGATGTGGAAAAAAAGGCTGAGACTAAACAGCTTTTGACATCAGACGGCCATCATGGCCAGGCGTATTCTTTCGACACCATTTTTACGTTTAGCGCTCGAGGGAAGGGAGACAACCCCTACACGGCAGGCGCTGGTGATGCGGGTCTACCCGTAACTGGTGCCTCGTTTATTACGTCCTCAAAGACGACTACAAAAAACGACGACTGGCAGGGATGGGAAATCTCTGGAACAGCTTACGCGCACGCCTAACCGGCGCACCAAATTCTTCTAATATATGGACCAAGGAAAAGCATACACATGGCTCGTAGATGACAAAGATCCCGCTAAAAGCGGAAACACGGATCTCGTCATGGCATGGCACACAATGGGCGGCAAACTCGCCCCAAGACCTTTTGAAAAGGTTGAGGAAGATGGCAAACCGCGCATAACTTGGGTTGTTGAAGCATCGACGCCAGCCGACATAAACGGTGACAGCGTTAAATTTGAGGAGTTCAAAAAGCGCTGGGAGGATCTTGAGTGGTGCAAAGCTAACGATTGGCACCCAATTGCCATCATGCGCGCGTTCCGAGACAACTGTCGAGACGGCAAACGGTGGGCGCGGGAGCAGGCTACCGGGATCTGTAAAACCAAAGGCAACTCTCGAATCGTTGTTTATCCGCACTCGCCTACGTGGCTTAAGGAAGAATTTGCTCGCTTTATATGAACCCATTTTTACTCGCTAATGAAAAAGTGGGCGGCATTGAAGTCAGACCGTTCAGCGTCACCACTCAGCTTGCCATTGATGCACTTTCTGACTGCAAATTTAATCGCGCAGAGCAAGCCGCGTCTTTGATGTGGATGCAAATGCGGCCACCGGCAGAAGTTAAACAGGCCATCACTGACGGCACGATTGAAGCTCTGGTGAGAGAGATGGCCGAGCAGATGCCACTGGCCTATTTAAAGCCAATCGAAGACTGGGCCGAGCGGCAAAACCAGATGATCATTGAAGGCCGCGTAGATATTATTCCGCGCGACTCCTCGGGAGGGTCCGAGCCGGGAAACTAGATGGGCCGGAGTGGTGCGAAAGTTTCGTAATCACCCTGGCCCGAGAGACTGGATGGACTGAGGAATTTTTGATGCAAGCCCCACTAGCCAAACTGATGCGGTATTACCACGCGGCGTTGTGGGTCAACGGCGCGTGGACTCGCAAGGCCGCGTCTAAAGACAAGGTGGCAAACGTGGAAGAGATGCTAGCAAACTTCAAACCAAGCTTTGAGGAGGAAGACGATGGCGAAGTTTATTAGCACCAACATCCAAGGTTTGGAGACTTTTGCAGATTACCTGAATGCGATCTATCTGACCGGCAAACGCTCGATGAAAGAACAGGCATACACACATTTTGGGGGCGTGGTGCGGAATATGTACGCCATCACCTTCCCCATGGGCGGCAAAAACCGAAGTGGATCTTTTAAGTTCAACAAAAATGGCGAACGCACCGGATCTGTTGATTTTGCTGGTGGCAAAAAAGCCGGACAAATTGTCATCGCTCGAGATGTCAACAATGCTTTTATGACGCCAAAAGAAGCCGCGGTCATGCTTTCTGGCGAGCGCATGAGGGCATTTCAAGAGGTTTTTAAAAAGTACCGCAACGAATCACCAGAAGCCGCTTTCGTTTGGTATCTTGGAACGCGCAATAAGTTTAAGCATCCAAAGCCAGTCAGAAGGCCAGTGACGGGCCGAAATAAGGCTTTCGTTTACAAAAAGCTTACAGAGAGACAGGGGACAGTAGCAGCGGGGTGGAACAAGGCAGGCGCATATTTTGGCATCACCGTACCATCTTGGATTTCAAAATGGGGATCCGCTAACAGCAGTTTGACAGTGCAGGAAAGTGAAAACACTTACAAATTTGTTGCAGTCTGCAGCACGTCGCATCCAAACGCGGCAGAGCTACAAGCAGACGCTGACAAGGCCATGAACATGCAAAAAGGCAACATGAAGCGCATTCTGTTGAACCTTTTAAAGCAACAAAATAAACGCGGAGGATTTGTCTCAAAATGAGCGACGTAACATTATCTCTGGGCGTCGATGCCTCCCAAATGGAGTCAGGCCTTGGAAGGGCCAAAAGCGCGCTAAAGGGACTGGAATCGCAGGCCAATCAAAAGGGCATCTTTGAACGTATTAACAACGACGTCAAAAATCTTGGCGGCACATTTTCAACGCTCAAAGATCAGTTAGCTGGTGGCAACATTGTGGGTGCACTAGCTACAGTCTCAAGGGCCGGAGTCGGGATGGGATCGTTAGCGCCGCTTTTAGGAGGCGTGGCAATAGCCATGGCTGGGGTAGCAGTGGTGGCTAGAGGCATGTGGACGGCGATGTCCAGGGCTAAGGAGATGCGCAACACCGCAGAGCAGTCCGGGCTGTTGGTAACAGAGTTGATGCCACTTCAAAAAATCTTTGGTCAAGTGGGGCTTGAGGCAGAGCAAATCCCGGTGGTGATGACTCAATTGCGTGCATCGCTTGAGACTCTTGGGGATCCAGCATCTAAGGCATCCAAGGCCTTTGAAAAGATCGGACTTAATGCCGAGTCATTTAAGGGCAAGTCGTACTACGAAGCATTAAAGCTGATTGGCGGTGCTCTTGGCAGCGCTAAAGATAAAACCGACGCTCTAAACGCCGCAACAGAGGCCTTTGGTGCGAAAAAAGGCGTAAAGGTAGGGCAAGCATTAGCGGGGGCTGATTTTGGCAAAATGGAGGCATCTACGCCTGAATCTGCTAAAATCATTCAAGAGCAGGGTGAGATGTTTCAAAAATTTCAGATTGCCATTCAGAATCTCAAACCATCTTTGGATGGTTTATTTTTGGGAATGGCATCTGAAATAATCCCGGCGCTGATGGATGCCGCTGCAAAAATTGAAAAGTTAGACTTGGTTGGCATGGGTAAAAGCTTTGGAAAAAGCATTTCTGAGGGACTGACAAAAGCGCTTGAGCTCAAAGAACGATTGGCATTTGTAATGGCAACACCTGCAGAACGGAAAGAAATGCAGGCTCAAAAGCTTAAAGAATACGAGGAAGAACGAAAAAGACAGCTTATTCCAGGTTATGCAGAAGCGCAAAAAGCTGCTGAACCTCAGCTTCACAATTATCCGATGCCGTCGGAAGGACCACAGGCGGCCAGAGGCGCAACTGTCAGCACTGGCGAAGCTAAAGCCCTTAAAATTGAACGTCCTGAATCCTTGATGTCTAGCATTGCCAAAATGGGCGGCGGTGCATCGGGCATGGGCGTAGAGAGTCTTAATGTGCAACGCGAGCAGCTTAGTGTGATGCAGCAGATGCTGGCAGCTCTTAGGGCATCAACAAACACTCAAGGGAGAGCGTCAATGATAGACATTTACGGAAACTCTGACATTGCCGTCACCGCTTAATTTATGGACGCCATTCAAACCAAGATTGAAGAGTCAAGGGACATTCAAAAGATTCTGTTGCAGACAATTACGCAGCAGAGTATTGCTGATATTGAGCCAAACGAAAATGCTCGAAGCTATCGAAAAGAGCAGGTAGACGGCGTCTACACAATGGTTGAAGAGTTTTTGCTCGACCAGGGTGCGCCGCAATATTCCGTGGATGGCTCGGTGAGCAGTGAGCCGCTCGAAAGTCACAAGCTTTTTAAAGATGTGGGAGCCGCTACAAAAGCAAACTGGGCAACATGGAAACGCAATCCAAGCGCGGACTCACTAGCAAAAGCCAACTCTGCGTCTGTTGGACCATTTTGGACTCCGCAAACGGATGGCATTTTGGATGAGTATTTTGCAATCTTTTGGGTGCTTTATTCGGCAGGGATTGAAAGTTACTACGCACCCCGAATCACGATACGCATGACCCTTTTGATGGGCGATCCTCCTAACATGACAAGTCTTGGCACCATTGATACAAATGGATGGCCGGGAGCTGGCCTTTCTTTGCCGCCGGGAATGAACTTCATTCTTTCGAGCTGCCATGCACAGCAAGAGGGGGATCAGTGGCGGACGACTTATGAATATTTAGGCAGCAACCCAGCCTCTGGTGAAGGCTGGAATGGGCCAATTTACGCAGGAGGCTAAAATGTTTTTGCGCTATTTCCAACGCGGCGAACCTATCAGCGCGGATAAACTCAATGACATTGTCAATGCTGTCAGGGCCAATGAAGTTACCCCAGGAGATGGCTATACTGTTTCAAAAACTCCCGTTGGCACTTCGTTAAACATTGCTTCCGGAAGTAGCGGAGGAGGGAGCGGAGGTGGAAATGCGATATCAATTCAAGGACGGCTTGTTCTTAATATTCCACCACTGCCAAAAATGTCTTTGCTTTGGAATAAAGCACAAGATGCTTGGGAGCCTGGATATGCGGCGGATTGTGCGTTTCGCGTTACAAATGCCAGCATTACTGGGGTCTCACAGGTGGAAGTAGAACACCACACCGTTAACACACCCTCCGCGAGATGGCCAGTTGGCATGGGTCCGGGACAAGGTCCGTTTTATATTCCTATCACGGAAAACGTATACATATATGTGCGAATTGCGTTTGTGGCAAACGACGTAATTGTATCCAACGCTGCAGATGCAGTCACGGTAGTTAGCAGGGCGGATTTGACGCCTAACACGGTGAACGAGGAGTATATATTACTGGCAGTTGTGACGTATTTGGATGGTGTGATCACTGCGATCACAAACAATTGTGCAAGCGCAACTGCCAACCCATGCACCCTTCGTTGGTCGTAATTAAGCCATGAATTGCAAGGAGTTTGAGCATTCGTTGACTGACAGGGTAAACTTCAAAGTTCACATTTCGTTTTACAATTTTCCCGACTACGCTGGGGACATAATTTTAAAAACACCAAATAGGACCAGACGTGTAAAAACCTGCACTGCTACTGCTGGCCCACGGTTTTCAAATGCCTTTTGCGGCAGATGGGAATTGTGGTTTGGATATTATCCAACCACATTTTTGGACACTTCTGGAGTAACTCCAACTTTGGATGCGGATCAGATTGAATGGCCTGCGCAGCAAAATTTTAAACCGTGGGATGAAACTGATCCATTTTACACGCGAGCATTGGAAGTATGGGATGCCACGCCGATTGCAAACAAGGTGTTCAGCTTTTTTATCAACTTACCAGAATATGCCACGGTTTTCATCGTCGAATTTGAACAAGCACGCGACGGGGCAACTGGAACCATCACTGTGGTGGGCATTGATCCTCCGGTAAACGTGGGTGACGCAGTGTTAACCATCGAGAAAAAATGAGCATACCGCCATGGCTGCTAAACAAGCGGCACAAGACTTGCCAAAACTGCGAGATCGTCAAAACATGTTGCGACAAAGAAACCTTGCTCAATGCGGTGCCATTTTGTAGTCTAGGAAAACTCCACAGCGCGGATGACGAAATCCGCTGGCGGCAGGCATGGCCGGAGGGCGTGGATGCGGTAAGCGGCTGTTGCGACTCTGCTTTACATGGACCCCATTAGTATGGTCCCTGCTTCGTTTTCCAACACAATCACCCGAGGAGGGGACTGGACATGGGGCTTTCAGATTCGCGAGCAAGGGCCATGCAGCGCTCTGGCAGACCTGACCCTTTGGACGTTTACAAGCACCCTCACGACCGCTGCAGGCGCGGCATTGACAACTCCAAGCTTTTTGCTACACACGCCAGAGTGCCCAGTCTTTAGCTTGACGCACACACAGACAGCAGCACTGGCGCGGCAGACTGGTGCCATTTTAACCATTCACGCCGTCCGCCCGGATGGCTTTGACTTTGTCTTGGCGCGCGGGCGCGTAACCATCAATTGATATGAGTTGTGACTCCAACTGCGGGACTTTGGTAATTGAGCTTTTGACCGGCGTGCCGGGGATCCCCGGACAATCTACAATGCCTGGACCGCAAGGGCCGCAAGGCGATCAAGGGCCAATTGGGCCACAGGGACCGCAAGGCATTCAGGGGCCGACTGGCAACACCGGCGCGCAAGGCGTTAAGGGCGACACTGGCGAGCAGGGCATTCAGGGAATCCAGGGCATTCAGGGGGTCAAAGGCGATACCGGCGCGACTGGATCCAAGGGAGATCAAGGCATCCAAGGTATCAAGGGCGACACCGGCAGTCAGGGCGCAAAGGGCGACACGGGAGCCAAAGGCGACACTGGTGCTCAGGGTATCCGAGGCATTCAAGGAGAGCAGGGAATTCAAGGCATCCAAGGCCTTAAAGGCGATACTGGAGCCAAAGGAGATGCCGGCGCGCAAGGCATTCAAGGTATCCAAGGAGAGCAGGGTATCCAAGGCGTTAAAGGCGACACAGGATCGCAGGGGCCAAAGGGCGATACTGGCGCAACTGGTGACAAATATGCTGCTGCCTCGAGCACCACTTTAACTTTGGCAATAGGCGCAAAAACATTGACTCTAGCGCCTCTCGGGCTGGCCTATACGCTGTCACAGCCGGTGATTATTGCAGCCACGGGGGGCACAATGACAGGCACCGTCACTAGCTATTCCCCGACGACTGGGGTAATGGTGGCGCAGATCACCAGTTTCACAGGCAGCGGATCCGCGAGTGATTGGACGGTTAATCTGTCTGGAGTCGCTGGCGTACAGGGGCCACAGGGGCCACAGGGTGAGCAAGGGCTAAAAGGCGATACCGGCGCGACTGGCGCGCAAGGCGTTAAAGGCGATACAGGAGCACAGGGAGCCAAAGGTGATAAAGGCGATACCGGCGACCAGGGTATACAGGGCATCCAAGGGATTCAAGGCGTCAAAGGGGACACTGGAGCGCAAGGAGCAAAAGGCGATACTGGCAACACCGGCGCAACCGGGCAGGGACTTACAAACAAAGGCGCGTGGAACTCCGTAGACACTTTTGCTGCCTACGACATTGTGACCTTTGGCGGCAGCTCTTATGTAGCGTTGCAGGCAGTGCCCGCAAACACTCCCACATCAAACACTAGTTACTGGCAGTTGATGGCATCAAAGGGTGACACCGGTGCACAAGGAGTCAAAGGTGATACCGGATCTACTGGAGCCAAAGGAGATCAAGGAATACAGGGCATCCAGGGCGAGCAAGGGAACCAAGGCATCCAGGGAATTCAAGGGATTCAGGGGGTAAAAGGCGATCAAGGCGACGTGGGGCCACAAGGCCCAGAGGGCACCGTCACAACTGTTGCCGGTAGCAGCGTCAGCGCATTCACTGGGGACGGATCCGAAACCGTTTTTGCGCCGCTTAACGGCTACAACGGCACGGGCGCAGGCGGGTACCTTGCCAGCGTTGGCGGCATTGACCAGCGCCCGACTACCGACTGGACAATCTCGAGCGCAAATGGCGGCACAATCACCTTTGCCAGCGCACCACCTAATGGCGCGCCAATTGTCGTTCGTGCGTTTGTGGGGGCATCTGGAGGCGGCGGAGGAAGTGGAGACGCTACATCGCTGCAGGGTCGCGCATTGGCCGACACAGCACCGACCGACGGGCAAGCAGTGGTATGGGACTCGACAAACTCAACGTGGAAACCCGGCACTGTGTCTGGTGGTGGCTCTGGTGATGCAACATCGTTACAGAGCCGCGCATTGGCTGACACAGCGCCAACAGAGTCACAAACGCTGCTTTGGGATGGAAACGCGTATACATGGAAACCCCATGATGGGATTGGTGGGCGAAAGTATTACGATGCTAACATTTATAAACAAGGGGATCTCGCTTGGACTGCATTGGCTGATCCTATTTGGGTTGCCACTGAAGACTGGTACGTGACAGGCATGCCGCCTTTTATCGGATCTAGCGTTTGGGCTCCGATAAAAGCTGATGCAGTTAGATTACAAAATAGATCATTTGCGGTAACGGCACCCACCGACGGACAGGCAATTGTTTGGGACGATGCAAATGGAACGTGGACCCCAAAAAGCGTTCTTAAAAATGCCTCTTTAAACACCGATGCGCTTGCAATTGGAGGCACAGCAAATGCGGATTATGCAACAGCAATAGGATACTCTAGCGTTGCCTCTGGTGCTTTTGCGGTTGCAATCGGATCCTCAGCAACAGCAGCAGCAAATTCAACGGGAATTAATGCTCAAGCTGATGCAAATTCGATTGTGATTGGCCCTATAAATCCGACTGCCGTTTCAATTGGAGGATATAACATTGTAAACATGGCAGGCGAAATTCAAAATCACACTACTCGAATTGATTTTCTAGACGGCGAAGAAGCAAACACTCGCAGCAAAATCAACGAAATTATCACATTTGTGAATTCCATCGGCGCTAACATCTCGCCTCTCTAATTTTATGCTGAACAAACCAACAGCCGACATGCTCAACGCGGCGGGATCCGCAACCCCGCAGGGACTCGGGACTGCCAGCGCTGGGACTGCCACGGCCTACTCTCGCGAGGATCACGTGCACGCAATTCCGACGCTGTCCGGCGACGTGACCAACACGGGAGCAGCGGTGACTGTTGCTAAACTCCAAGGCGCAGCAGTGTCATCCAGCACTCCTAACAGCGGGCAAGTCCTCACGTGGGATGGCACGCAGTGGGCACCAGCAACCAACAACAGCGGCGGCGGCGGTGGTGCTAATGGCCTAACATACTATCTCAACCAGAGCACCGCAGCAGACGCACCAACGACCGGCATTACTGGCACGCCGCATCAACTCGGGCGCAGTGGCGAGGCCGCGCAGACCACGCTAACAAGCGGCACCCTCACTCAAAACGTGTGGACTTTGCTTGCTGGTTTTGTGAGCGAATCCACTCCAATTGATCCAGACGTGACGCTGATCCCGGCAGGTCTTTGGGATTTTAACGTGTGGGCATTTGGAGATGCGAACACGAACGCAGGCACCAGCATCCGGTGCCGCGTCTATAAATACAATGGCACAACGCTGACAGAGATTGCTTCGCCATCGAGCGATCAGGTCATCAACGGCACCTCTGCGCAGTACTCGCTTTCGGTTTTAATTCCGCAAACCACGCTCCAATTAACCGACCGCATCTATGTCGCGATCGAGGCGCGCGCAACAGGCAGCAACCATAACGTCACGCTGCAGTTTGGCGACTCTACCCCGTCGCACGTTCATACGTCTTTGCCGCTGGTGGGCGGCACAGGCCTTTGGAAAAGTATTGCTGGAGTGTTACAATCACCGGCGTCGTTGCTTGTTAACGCAGACGTGGATGCTGCCGCGGGGATAGCATGGAGCAAAATTGCGGCCATGGCGGGTACTGATTACCAGGCTCCAATTGGCACAATCTCTGGCATCGTCAAGGGCAATGGTGCTAACGCACTCACGGCAGCAGTAGCGGCGGACGTTGCCACTCTGCTGGGCAGCCAGACAGCGGCGACTGTATATGCGGCACCTGCGGGTGCGGCAGGCACGGCCCAATTTAGAGCGTTGACGACAACCGATATCCCTGGGCTTGATGCGGAAAAGATCATTAGCGGCATTTTGCCAACAGCGCGCGGCGGGACTGGGACAACTGCCGGTATCACCGCCATTAATACCACGCAGATTGCATCTCTGACGACTGCGCAGACGGCCAATTTGATCCCGCAGTTGACGACCTCCGGGTTGTTGTCGCTAACGCAGATGCCAACCATACCCGTGGCCAATGGCGGAACAGGAGCAACTAATGCCTCAAATGCAAAAGTTAATCTTGAAGTGCCACTAAAAGGGTATTGCAAATACGCAACCACTACAGCTCTTCCGACTAATACAGCTCCAACAGCGCTAACTTTGACGGCAACTGCAAATGGAGCGCTTTCTGTTGACGGTGTTGCTGTTTCCGTTGGAGACCGCATTCTTGTAAAAGATGAAGCCGGTCAGCAAAACAACGGAATTTATGATGTAACAGTTGCAGGCAGCGGAAGCGCAGCATGGTCTTTAACTCGTTCGACTGATTTTAATCAAGGTTTTGAAGTTAATGTTGGAGACATTGTTCCAATTTTACTGGGATCAACTCTTGCAAATACTTTTTGGATTCAAAAAAGTGATGTTTCAACAATTGGAACAGATGTAATTACGTTTGTTAGTTCCGCGCTTGGGGGAATTCTTCCAGTAACCAAAGGCGGTACAGGAGCAACAGACGCAGCAACAGCACGCGCAAATCTAGGCATCACTGGGGGCACGCCTACAGACGTGCAGGTGTTTTATGCTCCTGGTGGAACTTGGACAAAGCTTGCTGGGGCTAAAAGCGTTCAAATCACGCTTGTTGCTGGCGGGGGTGGTGGA
>Ga0209190_1000813_pt1 | contig 22457 bp, 20 predicted proteins | sample M_140205_XF_Meta_FD_187315 | JGI IMG/M metagenome (GOLD analysis project Ga0209190, IMG submission 187315) | Freshwater microbial communities from Lake Montjoie, Canada to study carbon cycling - M_140205_XF_MetaG (SPAdes) (version 2) | ecosystem: Environmental > Aquatic > Freshwater > Lake... | reverse complement strand
CTAACGACGAGAAGTGGTCATGAAACCCATTCGAGGCGAGGAGCATTGCTTGAAGCGCCAACTCCCCTGGAGGGTCCGTGTCATACCCCGTGATCACATGATCAAAATCGTGACTCGCTACTGACGAATGCGGTCCACCATCTTCTCCGGGGAATGGGGAGTCAAACTGCTGGTAGTACTGGAAATATGTGCGGCCAAGACTTAACGGAGGGCAGCTCTCTAATGCTCGCAGCTTGGCCCCAAAGTTACGGTCCTCCTCAGCCTTCGCGCGTTCTCCACTCGGTGGCGCACTGAGTCGACTCCAGTCAGCAGCAACCTTCTCTACCTCTCCTTGAATTGCATCACGAGCCAGAATAAGCATCGGCTCATCTACTCCAAGCGCGGATACGTACTCCTCAACTAAATCCGCCTGCGCTTCGTCGTAGGGATGGCGGCAGAACTCAAGTACTACCAATAGATCGGCAACACGGTGGCGATCATCTGGATCGACTATCGCTGCAAGGTCTTCGGGAGAGAGCGGGGTAAGCGACTCGGCATCTATATCGGCACCGAAGTAACCGTGCAGAAGACTCTGAACGAGATTTATCTGCTCACGCGTAGGGCCGCCGGTTATGGAGGCCGCACCTATCAGCCCGCGCGCTATCTCAATATCAGTGTTCATAAGTTTTTAGATCTCCGTAATTACGAGAGTGCTTGCCTACGTACCAAGAATTGCAAGGCAGTTGGCGCGCTCAGCACCCGCTGGTACTGGGGTTGGCATCTCTTTGACTGCGGCATTCCCGCCGACAGTTGTAGCTACCGCTGCGCACTCACGCTTGTATCCAGACTGGTAATAAACCGTGTTCCCTACCTGAGCCGGAGCATTCGATGCTGGAAGCGTTTGGTAACCAAGAGCGCGCAGAGTATTGGTGCTAGTAGCGGCTGCGCCCCCAACTCCTGAACCATTGAGAACCAGAACAGTTACTTGCTGCGGTGTGCGGACTGTTCCTGTCTCCTTCGGGTCAGCCTTAGTTGTTGTCGTAGTTCCGCGAGATGTAGATGTGGTGGGGGCAGCAGTAGTAGTGGTGGTTCCACCATCGCCGATTGGGCCCGATCCGTCATCAATAACCTGCAGCAAGACGATTCCGATAATGATCGCAAGGACGATTAACAGCGCAGCGCGAACAGCCGGGTTGCTAAGTGCTCCGGCGCTCGCTGCAGGCCCTCGACGACGAGGGGCTCCGCCTACTGGGGTCATCTGATCCGTCATGCTTGCGACTCTCCGATTGAATTCACACAGGCTCCGTTCAAGCCGCCGTTATTTTTGGGCTAACAGGTAAATCTGACCCTATCCCGCGCACCTCGCTTGCGCGTGTCAAAGATCTCTTCAATGGAGCCGAAGGTCGGACTCGAACCGACGACCTGCCGCTTACAAGGCGGCTGCTCTGGCCAACTGAGCTACTCCGGCATTCACAAGCACTTGGCCCGCGATGGTCCCAAACCGTAGTCTCGAAACCGCTACTTTCCCGAGAGCGGGGAGATATTTAACGCCCAACCCTTACTCTTGGCCGCGACGCCTGGCAACCGCGAAGCAGGCGACGGCGGCGGCGGCTGAGACATTGAGGCTGTCTAGGTGCCCGAAGGTTGGGATACTCGCTATGAGGTCGCATCTTCCACGGGTGAGCCTCGAGAGCCCACTCCCCTCTGCACCGAGCACAATCACAATCGGAGCATCGGCGACCGGGATCTCATTTACATCTACGTCCCCGTCAGCGTCTAATCCAACTGACCAGACTCCAGCCCTCTTCGCCCTCTCAAGAAATGACGGAACACCTGAGGTCTGTGCAATCGGAAGCCACTCAGCGGCACCTGCTGCTGCCTTCATTGCAGACGGAGTCAACCGGGCACTTCTGTGCTTGGGGAGTACAAACCCTGTGGCGCCTGCCTGCTCAGCAGTTCGCATAACTGCACCCAGGTTGCCCGGGTCAGTGACACCATCAAGCACAACAATGAAGGCCCTCGGGTCCTCGAGTAGTGCGTCAATCTCAACGGGCTCAATCGAGGAGGCGAGAGCAATCACACCTTGTGGCGACTCCGATCGAGCAACCGCCTCCATCTGGGTCGCACCGACTTCGCGCACGCGAACGCGCTGTTCGCGAGCAAGCTCAATAATCTCTTCGATGGCCGGGGAGTTCTCTCGCCCTACTGAGATTAATAATTCCTTTACATCTCTTCTATCGGCGCGCAACAACTCGCGTACTGCATTGACGCCCTCAACTTGATCCCCGCCTAAGCCACGCTCGCGCTCTGGCGGCTGCGAGGAGTAGTCGTCGAATGCATCAGAGTCGCGCCCACGGCCGCGGTCTGAGAAGTCTCCGCGCTGCTCACTCGAACCCCTACGCCCGCCGTCGCGATAACCACCTCGTCCGGAGTTATTACCGGCTCTATTACCGGCACTATTTCCGGCTCTATTTCCGGAACTATTACTTCCGCGCTCTCCGCCGCGCCGGTCGTTACTCATCGGTGCCACTGCGTACCGCTAGGTCCGTCCTCGAGCACAACACCGCGCTGAGCGAGTTCGTCTCTGATCCTGTCGGCTCCAGCAAAGTCTCTTGACGCTCGCGCCTCTTCACGCTGCAGCACCAATGAGTCGATCTCATCGGCATCGTCACCGCGCTCAGGGGTCCTCACCATTACCCCAAGGGCTCCGGCAAGCTCAAAAGCCGTCGCTGCAAAGGTCCCAGCAGTGAATAGGTCCCCAGCATCTATTGCAGAGTTTGCAGTGCTAATTGCATCGAATACAACGGCGAGTGCGGCAGGGGTTCCGAAGTCTTCATCCATGGCTGCGCTAAACGCTTCAACTAATGCAGTATCGGTCGAGCAGTCAGGCGGCAGGTCATTGGCATTTGCGCGCCTTGCTAGAGCATCGAGGCGCTCAACAGCCTTGCCTGCGGCCTCAATCTCAAGCGGGCCGAGTTCGGTCTGCGCACGATAATGAGTCTGCAGTACAGCGACGCGAACTGCTCTTCCGCCGTGAGCATCGATTGCCTCTCCCAGTGTGGTGAAGTTACCTAGCGACTTCGACATCTTCTCTCCGCCGACCATCACCATCCCGGAGTGAATCCAATGGCGAGCGAAGGGATGCCCCGCTGCCTCAGCCTGTGCGCGCTCATTCTCATGGTGCGGAAAGGTCAAGTCATCCCCGCCACCGTGAATATCAAATGCCTCTCCGAGGAGTAGGAGAGACATCGCGGTGCACTCGATATGCCACCCTGGCCTGCCGCGCCCCCATGGAGACTCCCAATCAGGTTCTCCTGGTTTTGCAGCTTTCCATAGAGCGAAATCAACAGGGCTCTTCTTCGCAGTGTCTATCTCAACGCGCGAGCCTGCACCTTCAAGAAGATCATCAAGCCTGCGGTTAGAGAGTTCGCCGTATCCGTCGTACGAAGGCACATTGAAGTAGACGCCCTGCCCATCAATTACATAGGCATGATCTTTCTCGATTAACTCGGCGATTAATTCGAGCATCTCGGAGATGTACTGAGTTGCGTGGGGAGTCTCGTCCGGTCGAAGAACATCGAGACGATCCATCTCGAACCAATAGGCATCTTCGTATGTGCGCGCTACCTCGGACTCAGTAAGGCCTTCACGCGCAGCGCGCCCAATTATTTTGTCCTCAATGTCAGTGATGTTGCTCACAAACATGACACTGAGCCCGCTCCACGTTAAGTAGCGGCGAATGCTGTCAAATACAACAGCGGTGCGGCCGTGCCCAAGGTGCGGAGCGTCATAGACGGTAGGTCCACAGACATAGATAGAGACACTCCCAGGGACCCGGGGAGAGAGGTTGACCCTGCGGCCAAGAAGTGTGTCGTGCAGGCGAATACGAACGGTCATTGCAGCGAGGTTACCCGCGCTCAATCAGAATCAACCTTTGTTGAGCATCGCCACTGCCCAACAGGCGATTCCCTCGACCCGGCCAACGAAACCAAGGCCCTCTCCGCGTTTCGGGGTAACGGAGACATGCAGGGCCACACCGAGCGGCTCCTGGAGGGGCGTGAGAGCCTGGGCAAGCCCTGACTGCATCGCAGCGAGATGCTCAGCGAGACGTGGCTGCTCAGCGGCTATCACGACATCTACGTTCTGGAGCCACCAACCCTGAGCGCTGACCCGCCGAGCCACATCCGAGAGTAAATCCATCGATGAAATGCCAGAATATTGGGGGTCGCTCGCTGGAAAGAGCGACCCGAGATCGGGGAGCCCCGCCGGTCCGAGCAGCGAGTCGGCAACAGCATGTGCGACGACATCTGCATCTGAGTGACCAACTAGGCCCTGGCCCTCGATCCTCACTCCACCAATGACGAGTGGAGAATCACCGCCGAATGGGTGAACATCAAAACCAAGCCCAACGCGAAAGATCATGCGCTCTCCCCTGCCTCGCCTGTACTCGTGGAGCGCTCCGCTAAGAGAGCCTCGAGTCGCGTTAGGTCACTGCCTTCGGTAATTTTTTGATTAAGCGCATCGCCCTGCACGACCATGACGGTACCCCCAATTGCCTCGATCAATCCAGCGTCATCTGTTGCATCCCCGCCAGCAAGATGCGCGTCTCGGAGCTTCGCAGCATTGAAAGCCTGTGGTGTCTGCACCGCTACGAGTTCACTTCGATTGAGTGTCTCTACAACCATGCCTTGGCTTACGCGCTTGATTGTGTCGGGGATTGCAATACCTGGAACTGCGCCATCGGCACCGGCCTTCACTGCATCAATTACTGCGGAGTAAGTCGCACGTGTTGCAAGTGGGCGCGCCACATCATGTACAACTATCACCTCCACCTCGGGAGGAATCACAGCGAGCCCAGCGCGAACTGAGTCGGATCTCTGCGCCCCGCCTTCAACTACAGCGTGGACCGGCGGCCCAACCCATGACTCGCCCGCGGGGAGTACAAGTACAACGGCATCTACAGCATCGTGGGCTCCGTGGATGGCGCGATCAATGATGCGCGCCCCAGCAAGATCTAGGAACTGCTTCTGAGCCCCAAAGCGCGTGCCGCTACCCGCTCCAAGAAGAATTGCCCAAGTGGTCATTCGCCAATGATGCCCGAGGATGCAGGTGTTTCGCGCAAACTAACTGCAGGCTTTGCAAAAATTAGGCGCCCTGCTGCATTTGGAACCACAGAGGAGACCACTATCTCCATCGGTTCGTCGCCAATTGACGCTGCCCCGCCGTTAACAATCACCATAGAGCCATCATCGAGAAATCCAACTCCTTGACCCGGCTCGCGCCCGGCTTTGAGAATTCGAAGCGTCATTCGCTCGCCGGCAAGAACCGCTGGAGCTAGATCAGCCGCGAGCCGTCGAAGATTGAGAGTCGGGACTCCCTGAATCTCCGCGACACTAGCTAGTTGAGCATCCGCTGTTAGGAGACGCAGGGAGAGTCGCTTAGCAAGTGCAACAAGTTTGGCATCGACCTGAGCGATCTCGGGCATCTCATCATCGAGCACACTGATTCTCACGGACCCAGCGCTCTTAATGTGCTCAAGTGTCTCTAGCCCACGCCGAGCGCGTCTTGCGCGAGGGTCCTCGCTCCCAGCATCGGCGAAGCCTTGTATTTCGTCTAGAACAAATCTCGCTACGAATAGATCATCTCGGAGCACGCCAGAGTCGAGCAGCCCGGCGAATCGTCCATCCATCAGCGCTGAGGTATCTAGGAGATATCCATCACGAGGATCGAATGCCTCAGCGCGAACAAGCGGTCGCGTTGAGAGTCCGGCGGCCGCGAATAGGTCGCCACTACGAGAAGCGGCGATGCGAAATCCGAGTGCCCCTAATACCCAAGTTGCGATACCGGCTATTGGAATGGAGATCGCAGGGCGCACATGTAGGAGGAGCGGAAGCGTCAAAATTGTCCCTGCTACCGCTCCAGCGATGGCACCGAGTGCGCCGACCACAAGTTGCGGCCCGGGTAGGCGCGCAACGCGTCTCTCAACTACACCTAAAACACGATCTGTTGTACGGCCGAGCAGACCTCCGCTTATGTACCCGATGAGAACACCGAGCATCGCCCCAATTCCGCCTGCCGAGGGAGCGGATGGCACTAAATCGCGAGCAAGCCAATAGCCCGCGGCGGTACCCAGGAGCACCATGAACCCGCGCATTACCTCGACAAACAAAGCCACACCTCCAAGAGGATGAGCACTCGTTCAACGAGTACCCACAAAACGATCCCTTAGGCATCGGCGTCTTGGAGTCTGTTCTTTAGGGGCCAACCTCACCCCTTGGCTATTTATCTAGAAGCCCTAACGGGGTCTAAGTGTCGAGTACTCAGGCTTTCTTGGCAGGGGCTTTCTTAGCGACCACTTTCTTGGCGACCACTTTCTTGGCGGGGGCTTTCTTGGCGACCACTTTCTTGGCGACGGCTTTCTTAGCAGCCGCCTTCTTAGCGACCGGGGCTGGAGCCTTCTCGGCAGTCTCCGCTTTGGGGGCCTTAGCGGCAGTCTTGGCTGCGGTCTTAACCGGGGCCTTCTTTGCCGGAGCTGCAACTTCCTTAGGCTTGCGAACAACAGCACGCTTAGGAGTAGTCGGGTCTATCAAAGGCTTGCGGTCAGGGATCGGCTTAGGGGTTGGAACGCCTCCGGTCTTACCGAGTACCTCGTCAAGCTTCATCTCCGCTGTGTCTTCATCGACATTGAGCGCAAAGGTCAACTCGCTTACGAGTATCTGGCGCGCTTTGCCAAGCATGCGCTTCTCGCCTGCGCTTAGGCCTTTATCGCGCTCACGAATTGTCAGGTTACGGACAACCTCGGCGACCTGGTAGATATCTCCGCTCTTCAACTTCTCTACGTGATTCTTAAAACGACGGGACCAGTTGCTTGGCATGCGCGCCTCGCGCTTACGCAGAACGGCGAATACCTCCTCGACCTCCGCGTCATTGATCACATCTCGTAGTCCAATTTCGGCTGCGTTATCTGCGGGCACCTTTAGGGTCAACTCGCCATAAGCGAGTCGGAGGACTAGGTAATCTCGCCGAACCCCAAGGGGATCGGAGACCTTCTCAAGTCGCTCAATTGTGGCCGCACCGTGATGTGGATAAACGACTTTGTCTCCGACCTCGAAAGGCATGTAACTCCTTGGGGCTAAAACCCCTATAACTAGTAGCCGCAGACGGCGGCGGGGAACCTCCATTGTACAGGGTTTTTCACCAAACCCGAAATGGAGCCGATTCCTTAGATAATTGATGTGTGGCTAGTCTGCAGGGGTGCCGCAAAGACGCTTACTCGACACCACACAACTATTCGCCTCTATGCCCCCTGAGGTACTTGAGTCCTTACGAGATCAAGCAAAGGTCCAGAACTTCCCAAAGGGCTCCAATCTCTTCACAGAGGGCGATACTGCGACTGAACTTTTCGTAGTTGTCGAGGGGCGCATCGCAATCGCTACGCAAGCTAGCGACGGTCGAGAGACTTTAGTTGCCGTGATGGAGACGGGGGGTCTGTTCGGTGAACTTGGAGCCTTTGATGACCAGCCCCGCTCTGCCGATGCACGCGCTCTAGTTGATTCACAAGTGATTGCTATTCCCTATGAAGCGGTGCGCAGAGAGTTTGAGCAGCACCCCGAGTTGCTGTGGTTAATCGTCCGACTCCTAGCGCAGCGTTTACGAGCCACAGACGAAGCTCTCGCCGACTCTGTATTCCTTGACGTACCAGCGCGAACTGCTAAGCGCCTTCTCGAACTAGCGGGAGAACGCGACGAGTTTCAACTCCCTATGACTCAAGAGGATCTTGCAGGGCTCGTCGGAGCATCGCGCGAGCGCGTTAACAAAGCGCTGGCAATGTTTACGCGACTCGGATGGATCGAGACCGTAGGGCGCGCTAACTATCGCATTCTCGACCGAGAGAGCCTTGCGCAGAGAGCCGAGCAGTAGGCGACTTTAGAGTCACGAGAACTCTTGAGAGACGCCAGCGCTGAGACTCTCCGGATCGGTTAGAGAAAGATCAGTTAGCGAAGAAACGCAAGAACCCTTGACCAGGCATCGGCAGAGTCATCGGCCCTGTGTGCAGGGCGATCCGGGTCATGTACGAATCCGTGGTCTGCCTCGGGGTAAACAACTACTTCAGATCCCTCAATAGCATTGAGCGCACTGCGCAACTCCTCGATATCTTCTGCGGGAGTCCACTGATCTACCCCGCCAAAAATCCCTAACACTGGGCATGCGCTGGAGATCCCATCCAATGGGTCGGTGAGCGTCTCGCTCCGCCAAGCATCCGGTGCATGAATCATTCCGTAGAAGGCAACGGCCCGATCGAATCGCCCTGACGCAGCGGCCTTAAGCGCATACATCCCACCGAAGCAGAAGCCAATAACTGCCACTTCGCTAACGCCATCGTTAACAACGAGGTAATCGGCTGCTGCCTCGAGGCTCCCTAACTGAATCTCGTCTTTTAGGTCCTTAACCATCCCAAGGCGTGCCGCAGCGTCAAGACTCTCGAGCACTGTTGCTGGGGTCTCAGAGAAAGGATTCGGTGAGACGACTGCGAACCCTTGGCTAGCAAGTCGGCTCGCCAGGTCATCGAATAGTGGTCGTATCCCAAGGATGTCTGGATGTAAAACAACTCCGCTGCTCGGCATTCCAAGCGGGCGCGCATGAATAGCGTCGATAGGGCCTGCGGGCCCCTTGAGGAGAATTCTCTCTACCTCAACTTCTTCTGAACCTGTCTCTAACGCTGACATGCTGCTCCTACTTATATCTCTCAAGAATCGACGACTCAACAATACGAGCGATTCCGTCTTTGATTACCTGCGCTCTCACCTCGCCGACCCCATCTACCTCAATGAGTTCATCGAGGCTTGCGCGCATAATGCGCGTCAAGGAACCGAACTGCGTAACAACTTGGTCTGAGACGCTCGCCGGCAAACGTGGAATCTTCGCAAGGAGTCGCAGACCGCGTGGCCTAACGCCCCCCTCCATCTCCTGCTCATCTGAGTAACCGAGCGTCCGAGCAACATCCTCAACCACTAGGAGCGACTCTCCCTCGAGCGCACTGAGCGCTACGAGTATCTCTGTGGCATTTGGGGCCGTTGTTGATCGATAATCGCTAATTAACATGCGGTATTCGTCGTCGACACCAGCCGTTAACTCCTCAAGTTGAAGCATCACAAGACGCCCATCAGTGCCGAGTTCGTTTATGTACCCCTCAATCTCTTCAGAGATACGGCGCACCATCTCTGCACGCTGCATAGCGGTTGCAACATCTCTCCATGTCACTAAGTCTTCAATCTCTGTGACTGAGAGGCTCGTAGTTACTGCGTCGAGGCGTACTCGATAACGCTCGAGAATCTGCATTGCCTGATCAGCGCGCGCGAGCACACGCGAGACTGGCTCGAGTTGCCGCTTCTCGCCGCGCCGGTGAATCGCTACAACGCTCATATCCTCTGAGACGGTGATCGTTGGAGCATCTACCTGACGACCAACTCGCTCGGCGGTGCGGTGGCGAGTGCCTGTCTCGGTAGTTGGAGTATTCGGATCTGGGACAAGATGAACATTCGCCCTTGCAATACGCGATGCATCCGCCGAGAGGATGATCGCACCATCCATTTTTGCTAACTCTGAGAGTCGCTGCGGCGTGAACTCGGCATCAAGGAGAAAACCTCCAGAGCAGATCCCAAGCACCTCTGGGCCATCACCCACGACAATGAGAGCGCCCATGCGCGCCTGAAGGATGCGGTCAAGCCCCTCTCGAAGGGGCTGCCCGGGGGCAACGAGGCGCAGCGAGTTGATCATCGCTTGGGATTTTCCTGGTATCGGCAACGCTGCTCCTCTCGAGGTTGCGGGAGATTACCGCGACCGAGCGATGCCGCGTCTCTTAGGAGACCGCTCGCTGCTGATCGAGGCTCAGTCCAACTGCTGCCAGTGCCTCAACAACGCTCCCAACACGTATTAGCTCGATGCCCTCTACCCCTGCCGAGGAGGCCGGGACAATCGCTCTGCGGAATCCAAGGCGCGCAGCCTCAGCAAGGCGACGCGGAGTCTGGCCAGCTTGGCGCAACTCCCCGCCTAATCCGATCTCACCGATCGCTACAAGATCATCGGGGACTGCTACCCCGATGCGCGCACTCGCTACAGCGATCGCGACTGCAAGGTCTGCCCCTGCCTCAATTACACGCACTCCACCGGCAACGCTTGCATAGACATCTACGTCAGCGACTGAGACTCCGGCTCGCGCATCTAGTACCGCAAGAAGCATCGCTAAGCGGCTCGACTCAAGCCCCTGTGCACTACGGCGTGGCATCGGAGCCGTAGAAGAATTTACGAGCGCCTGTACCTCTACCAATAATGGGCGTGCGCCCTCGAGCACTGGTGCAACAATCGAGCCTGGAAGCCCAGGGCGACGATCGGTTAAGAAGAGTGCGGATGGATCTGGGACATCTATGAGGCCTGCCTCGCCCATCTCAAATAATCCAAGTTCGTGCGTTGATCCGAAACGATGCTTAAGAGCGCGCAGCATTCGCAGCGCATGGTGGCGATCGCCCTCAAATTGTAAGACCGTATCTACAACGTGCTCGAGTGCGCGCGGTCCAGCAAGTTGCCCATCTTTTGTGACATGCCCGACTAATACAACAGAGATACCGCGCTCCTTCGCTAAACGCACTAAGCGCTGTGCGCACTCCCTAACTTGAGTTACCGATCCCGGGCTTCCTGGAAGGTCTGGATCGTGCACTGTTTGAATGGAGTCGATCGCAAGTACATCAGGGGCGACGGCATCAACCTGCGCCAACACATTGTGCAGTGACGTATCTGAGACGACCAGCAGGCTTGGCTCGAGGACCCCGAGTCGGTCAGCGCGCATCCGTACTTGCTCACATGACTCCTCTGCAGACACCAGTAAGCAGCGCGCACCATCGGCGGCCATGCGCCCAAGCGCTTGGAGCATGAGAGTTGATTTCCCCATACCTGGCTCGCCGACTAAAAGCGTCACAGACCCGGGTACCAACCCTCCATCTAAGACTCGATCCAACTCAGGAACACCGGTCGCGCGGCGCTGTGCCCCGATTGGGTCAATCAAGTTGATAGAGACGGCCGTTGGCATAGGGCTAGAGGCCGCTCGAGCCTGAGGCGCAGCAACCTCTTCGACGAGGGTGTTCCATGCCCCGCACTCTGGGCAACGCCCCAGCCAGCGGGGAGTTTGGGCTCCACAATCGGTACAGGAATGGCGAACACGTGTTCGAGTCATGAAGGAAGCGTAGCGTAGGGCTGTGACACAATTCGCGCATCTAGTAATCGGCTTCGATTTAGACATGACTCTGATCGACTCACGCCCCGGAGTAGCCCATACTTTCGAGGCCCTAAACCGCCTTCTAGGCACATCAATTCCCGGCGACCAACTCTCAGAGCAGCTCGGTCCAACACTCGAGACCGTTCTTGCCGATTACTTCCCCCCAGAGGAGATAGAGGGGGTCTGTGATCAGTTTCGCTCCATTTATGCAGATCTAGGCCCCAAGGGATCAAGCCTCCTCCCTGGGGCGCTCGAGGCATTCGAGGCTGTAGAGGCTGCGGGTGGGAAGAATCTCGTCATCACCGCAAAGTTCGAGCCCAATGCACACCGCTGCCTCGATGCCGTTGGCCTAAGAGCAGCGCATGTAGTCGGGTGGCGTCATGGCCCCGCAAAGGCAGATGCACTAATCGAGCACTCTGCGCTTGCCTACGTAGGCGACACCCCGCCAGATATGCATGCGGCACTCGTCGCAGGCATCACAGCTATGGGCGTCGCTACTGGGCCATGGAGCGCAAATGAACTCATGGGTGAAGGAGCCAATTTTGTGATGGCGTCATTGCTTGAGTTTCCAGAACGACTTAACGCACTTCTATCAAGCTGAGTAGCACCAGAGAACAGAACCAGAGTGCGAGTAATGCGCGTCACTTATGGGGAGCATGCTTACCGTGCGCGCTGCGAGGCCTATGCCTCTCCACCTCATCGCTTGGTTGAGCGGGGGCGTGAGCGCCGTGGTGTCCATGACGATTTGCGTGCCGCCCGTGTGGCCTACGGCGTGCGCGGATCGAACCTGCAAGTAGAACTAAGAGCGCACTTATGACGAGTGCGCATCCAAGAAGAAGCAGCGATATCGCTTTTGGATGCCATACCTTGGTCGAGCTAGCTAATGCGATGCGACCGCTACTAGCCGCTCCATTCTTCGCATCGCCCTCGCTCGCTGCTCTACTAATCACTCCGCCGGGCAACTCAGACTTTAGGGAGAAGCGAATATTCCTGTCGGCACGATCGTTGAGGTTCTCCTCGACGATCTCAGGCGCTACCCCAGCGTTGCGTAATACCTGTGACAGTGCTGGATCATTCGCCAATCCAAGTTTGAGCGCAGCGGGGTCTAGTTCGAGATCAACAGAGTATTTATCAACAAGTGCTCCAGGCTTATGAATGACCACCGCTCTGCTGAAGAATGAGGACTCTTCTCCGACAATCTCGTTCAGAATCGGCGCCACACCCTGCGGATTTGCAAACGAGTGCCATGCGGTTATCGACGCGCCTTCGCTAGTGCGCCTCCACTTCGAGATCTGCCAACCTGCAGCGGATAGATCGTCTACGCGCAGAGTTGTCTCTAGAGTTCGCCCGTCTACCTCGGCTGCAGTTACAGCGGCCTTATCTATATCGACCTTGAGAATGACGCGCCCAGAGCCATCACTATTGAGTCTCAACACCACAGCGGTATCGACGCGGCAAGCGGCGAGCAGAAAGCTCGCCGCAAGCAACAACAATATTAAACGCCATCGCGCCATGCGATCGCGCTCCGTTACCGCCCTATCTCTCGGTGCCGCTCTCAGTAGCGCTCTCGGCTAGCTCGACCGGTGGGAGCACAACACTCTCAGACTGTCGGAAGACGATCTCGCCATCCTCGACATCTATGAGAATTGACTGCCCGATTCCGACCTCTTTCCAGAGAAGCTTCTCAGACAGCGGATCCTCGACATAGCGCTGAATTGCGCGACGCAAGGGACGAGCACCGAGTGTCGGGTCATAACCCTTCTCTGTAAGCAGGTCGCGCGCCGCATCGGTTAGGTCAAGCGTGATGCCCTTGCTCTCAAGTTGAGTCTGAACCCTCTTAAGGAGGAGATCAACGATCGAGTGAACCTCATCACGTGATAGTTCACTGAAGACAATTACGTCATCGATACGGTTTAGGAACTCAGGGCGGAAGTGGCGCTTCAGTTCCTCGGTGACGCGCTCCTTCATTCTCTCGTAGTTGACACCATCATCGGCCTTTGCGAAACCAACACCAGTTTTACGAAGGTCGGCAGTACCGAGGTTTGAGGTCATGATGATCACGGTATTCTTGAAGTCGACAGTACGGCCTTGAGCATCTGTGAGTCGCCCATCCTCAAGAATCTGAAGAAGAGCGTTGAACACGTCTGGGTGGGCCTTCTCAATCTCATCGAAGAGAACAACTGAGAATGGCTTACGCCTAACAGCCTCGGTGAGCTGACCGCCTTCGTCATAACCCACATACCCAGGAGGCGAACCAACAAGACGCGAGACGGTGTGCTTCTCCATGTACTCGCTCATGTCGAGTTGAATGAGTGAAGCCTCATCGCCGAATAGGAACTCTGCAAGAGTTTTTGCCAACTCGGTCTTGCCCACACCAGATGGCCCAAGGAAAATAAACGATCCAGATGGGCGTTTCGGGTCTTTTAGACCAGAGCGTGTCCGGCGGATTGCCTTTGAGACAGCGACAACAGCCTGCTCCTGTCCAATGATTCTCTTGTGGAGCTCATCCTCCATGCGCAGCAGTTTGGCAGTCTCTTCCTCGGTAAGTTTGTAGACCGGGATTCCAGTCCAGAGCGCAAGCACCTCTGCAATGGACTCCTCAGTTACCTCGTTGAAGAGATCAACTCCCTCGGCGCGGAACTCCACCTCTTTCGTTGCTCGTTGCGCGATGAGTTCTTTCTCACGGTCGCGCAATGATGCGGCAGTCTCAAACTGCTGTGCCTCGATTGCGGCTTCTTTCTCTTTGCGCACAGAGGAGATCGCATCTTCGATCTCGCGGTAGTCAGGTGGTGCCTGCATGCGACGGATACGAAGGCGCGCTCCGGCCTCATCGATGAGGTCAATTGCCTTATCAGGGAGATGGCGATCCGAGATATAGCGGTCTGCAAGGTTCGCAGCAGCAACCAATGCCTGGTCTGTGATGGTTACGCGATGGTGCTGCTCGTAACGCTCACGGAGTCCCTTAAGAATCTCGATTGTGTGCGCAACAGATGGCTCCTCAACCTTGATTGGCTGAAAGCGTCGCTCTAGCGCAGCATCTTTCTCAAGGTGCTTGCGGTACTCGTCGAGAGTTGTTGCACCTACGGTCTGCAGTTCACCGCGAGCAAGCATTGGCTTGAGGATGCTCGCAGCATCTATCGCACCCTCTGCTGCACCAGCCCCAACGAGAGTGTGAATCTCGTCTATGAAGAGAATGATGTCGCCACGGGTGCGAATCTCCTTTAGAACCTTCTTGAGGCGCTCCTCAAAATCACCGCGATAACGCGAGCCAGCGACAAGGGCACCGAGGTCAAGGGTATACAACTGCTTGTCTACAAGCGTCTCAGGCACATCGCCCTCAACAATCTTGGCGGCTAGACCCTCTACAATTGCAGTCTTTCCAACCCCAGGCTCACCGATCAGAACCGGGTTGTTCTTCGTACGACGCGAGAGAACCTGCATCACGCGCTCAATCTCTTTCTCGCGACCGATTACAGGATCAAGTTTGTTCTCGCGCGCCATCTGGGTGAGGTTGCGTCCGAACTGATCAAGCACGAGCGATCCGGTTGGCTGTGCCTCGCCGGTTGCTCCTGCTGCTGGGGCTGCTTCCTTGCCACCTGCGTAACCCGAGAGGAGTTGAATTACCTGCTGGCGTACGCGCGATAGATCTGCACCGAGCTTCACGAGTACCTGAGCGGCTACACCTTCACCCTCACGGATCAATCCAAGAAGAATGTGCTCGGTACCTATGTAGTTGTGGCCAAGTTGAAGTGCTTCGCGCAGAGATAGTTCTAGAACTTTTTTGGCTCGTGGAGTAAACGGAATGTGACCCGAGGGTGCGGTGCCGCCCTGCCCAATGATCTCCTCGACCTGCGCGCGCACAGCCTCAAGAGAGATTCCAAGGGACTCAAGCGCCTTAGCGGCGACTCCTTCGCCCTCATGGATTAGCCCAAGCAGGATGTGCTCGGTCCCGATGTAGTTGTGATTAAGCAGGCGAGCTTCTTCCTGCGCTAGTACGACAACTCTTCTTGCTCGGTCAGTAAAGCGTTCGAACACTTGAGACCACCTCTCGTGGCTTTTATGGATCTGACTATGAAGTCTGGCTCGCTGTAATTATCTCGCTGTAAATGTCTCGCTATAACTGGTGACGGCACTCTTGAGTCTCTTAATCCTCAAGCCTGCCCCGGCTATTGCACCGGACCCGCATTGTATCGGCCAAGAATCCCATTCCCTTAGGGTCACACCCTAAGTGCATGGAATTTTTCGATGTAGGTAATACGTCACAGCGCTCTGATTTGTTCCCGAGCCCGGTTGGAGAGGATCCGCCGAGGGCCGTAACCTGCATAAACATGTCACCGCTTGAGGCGCTCGGCCTCCCCGAACTCCCAACCGATCTCATTCGCGTTGAGGAGGCGCTGCGGTCATCGGTAGCCCACTCGGACCCATTTCTCGCAGATGTTGCTGGGCATTTAGTCGCAGCCGGAGGGAAACGGCTCCGCCCCGCTCTGACTATCTGCTCGGCCTACGCATCCCTCGGCGTTAGCGGCAGCAAACACACAGAGCGCTCGGCGAGCACAGCCGCCATCGCTGGTGGATGCTCAGTTGAGTTGGTTCACATCGGATCCCTCTACCACGACGACGTGATCGACGAAGCCAAGACTCGCCGAGGTGTTGAGAGCGTCAATTCGCGTTGGTCCAACATCGTGGCGATTCTTGCTGGCGACTTCTTACTAGCGAGAGCATCAGAGATTGCAGCGTCACTCGGTGCTGACGTCGCATCATTACTTGCAACAACAATCACTGAACTCTGCAGAGGGCAGATACTCGAACTCCAGCACACCTTCGATGCAGACCATGATCGAGATGCCTATCTATCCGCTATTGCAGGTAAGACTGCATCACTATTCGGGACCTCGTGCCGTATCGGTGGGATGGTCTCTGATGTCGATGAATCTACGCTCGACTCTCTGACCGCGTTTGGCGAGCACCTCGGAATGTGCTTCCAAATCGTCGACGACATTCTCGACCTGACGGCTGACACTGAGACTCTCGGTAAGCCTGCTGGCAACGACATCATGGAGGGCGTTTACACGCTCCCAGTTATCTGCGCTCGAGAGAACTCACCTGAATTGCGATCAATGCTCGGCGAGAAAGTTACGCAGGATGAGGCAGATGCAATTCGTGACCTAGTGCGCAAGAGCGATGGGCTACAGATTGCTCGCGAGTTCGCTAACTCAGAGGCTGAGAAGGCCAAAGCAGCTCTTGTAAACGCGAAGGACCTCGACCCAGAAATTATCAGTGGCATGTGCCGACTCGTGGAGACACTGATAGTTCGCAGCACCTGAGAAGAGAGACAAAGCACGCAGCCCTAGCTATTAGGCGTGATCTCGCTCTCTGCTTCTTCCACGGCTAGTGCTCTGATTACCTCGGGCCTCTCAGGGCGCGACTGTGGAAAGAGAATTACCTCGCGAATGGATGCAACCCCTGCGATGAGCATCACTAACCGGTCAATCCCAATACCGAGGCCACCGGTCGGCGGGAGCCCATACTCAATGGCCCGCAAATAATCTTCATCCACCCCGTGCGCCTCTGCATCGCCATCCGCTTGGAGCTGCGCCTGTGCTTCAAATCGCTCGCGTTGATCAACTGGATCGTTCAACTCACTAAAAGCATTGGCGAGTTCGCGCCCACCAATTATCGCCTCAAAGCGCTCCGTCAATGTCGAGTCATCTCGATGCACTCGGGCAAGTGGCGATACCTCTCTTGGGTAATCAAGTACGAATACTGGGCCTACCAACTTGTGCTCGGTCGTCTTCTCGTAAATCTCGAGCATAAGTTTCCCTGATCCCCAGGACTGCTCGTACGGCACCTCAAACTTGTCGCAGAGAATACGTACTGCCTCAACGGGCATACTTGGGTGCACGTCAACGCCAGCATGCTCGATGATTGCATCGCGAAGCGTCACGCGTCTCCAAGGCGGAGCTAACTCGAGCACCTCGCCATCGTGAATAACTTGTGTTGTTCCCAGAGCAACCATCGCGCAGTGTGCAACTAGCTCTTCGGTCAGGGTCATCATCTCGCCATAGTCAACAAATGCTTCATAGAGTTCGAGCATGGTGAACTCTGGGTTGTGACGGGTAGAGAGCCCCTCATTTCTAAATACCCTGCCCATCTCATAGACCTTGTCGAACCCTGCGACGATTAGACGCTTTAGATGTAGCTCGAGGGCAATGCGGAGCACGAGATCCATGTCGAGAGCATTGTGGTGCGTCAGGAATGGACGCGCTGCGGCACCGCCAGCCTGATCGTGGAGTACCGGGGTCTCGACCTCAATAAACCCAAGCGAGCCGAGGTAGTCGCGGATAGCAGCCATCACTTTGAATCGAATCTCAAATACGCGACGCGCCTCTTCGTTGACAATTAGGTCGACATACCTCTGACGGAAACGAGTATCGACATCCGAGAGCCCATGCCACTTGTCGGGGAGAGGCCGCAGCGCCTTGGCGAGCAATTGGAAGGATCGCACCTTTACCGATAGCTCACCTTTGCGTGTTGTCATTACAACCCCCTCGACACCTACCCAGTCCCCTAGGTCAAGAGCGTCGAAGTCGTTGTGTCCTTCAATACCTATCTCGCCCTCGGATACAAATAGCTGCACCGCTCCAGAGCCATCGCGCATCGTTGCAAATGTCAGTTTGCCTTGGCGCCTTAGGAGCAATAGACGACCGGCTATGCGTACGACTTCGTCGGTCTCAGTGCCGGCCTCAAGGTCTGGAAACTTTTCGCGCAAGCCGCCGATCGTGGTGCTGCGGTCAAAACGCACTGGATAAGGCTCGATGCCCGCGTCACGCATCCTCTCGACTTTTTCGAGGCGGCGCGTTCGTTCATCTGTTGGGCGTTCTGGAGTATCGGTCATTGGTTTCTCTCCCACACAATGCGCAGACCCTCGAGGGTGAGCCACGGCTCGAAGTGCTCAATGGTTCTCGAATATGGAACCATGAGCTCGGCCAATCCACCTGTTGCGATGACTGTGCATTTCCCTAACTCTGCTTGGAAACGCTCGACCATCGAATCAACCTGACCACTAAATCCATAGATAGCGCCGGACTGAATCGACTCCACCGTCGTCTTACCGATCACATTTCTAGGCGCAACGAGTTCGACTCTGCGTAGGGCAGCGGCGCGCCCAAATAATGCATCTAACGAGATCTCGATACCGGGCAGAATCGCACCACCGAGATACTCGCCTTTCTCGCTAATGGCCTCAATGGTGTTGGCGGTTCCAAAATCCACAACGACTGTCGGCCCGCCATATTTTTCATACGCTGCGACCGCGTCTGCGATGCGATCCGGCCCAACTTCCTTCGGGTTGTCGTAGAGAATCGGCATTCCGGTTCGTACGCCGGGCTCAATAACTAGCGCCTCAAAGCCAAAGTATCTACGGGTCATATCACGAAGCGACGCAGTGATCCGAGGGACACCGGAGCAGATTGCAACTCCGGTAATTTCGTCATCAAACGAAAACCCGTGGAACCCAAGGAACTGCTGAATCATCAATGCCAGCTCGTCCGAGGTCCGCTCAGCCGCGGTTGCGATGCGCCAGTGGTCAGCGAGGGTCTCCCCATCAAAGAGCCCAATAACAGTCTGTGTGTTTCCTGTATCGATTGCTAGAAGCATCTAATCGAGGTCCAGTCCTATGTCGACCGCTGGGGCCGAGTGCGTAATTGCGCCTACCGATATAAATGTTGCACCGGCCAGCGCATAGTCGCCGACAGTATCTATTGAGACCCCGCCGGATACCTCTAATTGAACATCCGGCCCAGCGATCTGACGCGCTTCGCGAACCATCTCAGGAGTCATGTTGTCGAGGAGAATTAGATCAGCGCCAACCTCGATCGCCTCTCGCATTTGGTCGAGCGTGTCGCACTCGACCTCGACGATTCTCCCTGGCCAATGAGCTTTAGCCCTGCGTACTGCAGAGGTGAGGTCATAGTGAACAAGGTGGTTGTCCTTAATGAGCACCGCATCTGAGAGGCACTCCCGATGGTTAAACCCACCACCGGCACGCACCGCGGCCTTCTCCAGAGCGCGTAGCCCGGGGAGCGTCTTTCTCGTATCGCGAATCTGAGCCTTCCCATGTGCGCTCCTCACGTAACGCCGCGTGAGGGTCGCAACTCCAGAGCAGTGCTGGAGGAGATTCAAGGCAGTGCGCTCTGCAGAGAGAATTGATCGAAGCGAGCCGCTCACTAAGCCAAACGCAGCACCGGGTTGAACATCTGATCCATCAGGTGATGTCCATGCAACTACTAGGTCAGAGTCGACCTGGCGAAAGACTTCACTAGCAGCCGCTGTACCAGCAATTACTGCGTCTGCACGCGATACGAATCTCCCGGTTCCATATGCATCCTCAGGGATCACAGCGAGCGAGGTGAGATCTCCAAGGAGGCCGAAGTCTTCTCTAAGAGCAAGCGCTACAACCTCGCGGAGCATTCCTGCGGGTGGATCAAAATCTGTAGTCACACGACCTCCGTTGAGAGTCTCTTCGAATCCGTAAGTAGAACATCTGCGGGAGGCTGCGAGTGGGTTACCAGCGGAACAAAACTCGTCTCGTAGCCATTTAGATGGATAAATCTCCCAAGTAGAGCGGTGCTCTGGTCTGTAAAATCAAGTCGCGTATGGGTCCCACGGGACTCCTCTCGACGAAGTGCTGCTGTCACAAGCGTGCGCGCCACCGTCACAAGATTATTCATCTCGTACTGCGCTGGAGTCTCTGCATGCATGCTGAGTGGGAGCACATCAAGGACTCCAGTGAGGCTCCCAGCATCGCGTAAAACGCCGGCCCCAAAAGTCATGGCACGCTGCAGGGCCCCGAGAGTTATCGAGGCGCGGACAGAGGATTCGTTGGAGCGAGTCGCAATAACGGCATGCTGCCTCGAGGCTGCAGAGAGAACGCTGCGCAGAACTCCGGTGGCGAGCGGCTCCTGCCTTCCATCAAGAATTGCCTCAACTGCTCGTGGAGCGAATACCAGACCATCAAGAAGCGAGTTTGAGGCGAGGCGATTGGCTCCGTGTACCCCCGAACATGCCACCTCTCCGCATGCCCATAGACCGGGCAGTGTTGTTGCACCGTCTAGGTCGGTACAGATTCCGCCCGAGAGGTAATGAGCAGCAGGGGCTACAGGCAGCAGATCGCGCTCGGGATCCAGCCCCGCGGCGCGAGCAGCTCTAGCGACTGTTGGAAAACGCTGAGCAAAGTCACTAATCGCAGTTGCATCTAAGAACAAGTGCGCAAGGTTGCGCGCAACTAGGCGTCGAGTAATAGCGCGCGCAACTACATCCCGAGGCGCTAGGTCGCCGAGTGGGTGCTCCGCCTGCATAAAGGCCTCGCCGTTCTCGTCGCGAAGGACTGCTCCCTCTCCGCGCAATGCTTCACTCAACAATGGTCTAGGCATCAGAGCTACATCGAGTGCCGTCGGGTGGAACTGCATGAATTCGATATCCGCTATGGCTGCACCCGCTCGATAAGCCATTGCGATTCCATCGCCGGTCGAGACTGGCGGATTCGTCGTTACAGCAAAGAGTTGCCCTGCTCCACCAGTAGCAAGCAGAACATTTCGTGCGCGCACTTCCTGAAGAGTCCCATCCGGTGCAATTGCAGTAACCCCTACAACAGCTCCACCCTCCAGAATTAGATCAACAGTGAACCAACGCTCGCGTGCCTCGATACCCGGGTGATCATCAAGGGCAGCAACTAGCGCTCGCTCGATCTCAGCACCGGTTGCGTCTCCGCCGGCATGCACGACCCGTGCAAGGGAGTGCCCCCCTTCGCGTGCTAGCTCAAGTTCGCCGTCAATCGCTGCACGATCGAACTCGGCGCCGAGTGCCATGAGATCTCGAACTCGGCGCGGACCCTCGCGCACTAAGACGTCGACTGCCTCAATGTCGCAGAGGCCACCACCGGCATCGAGGGTGTCAGCACGATGGAGCGCTGGGGAGTCAGGCTCGGAGAGCGCAGCAGCGACACCTCCCTGCGCGTAGTTCGTTGCGGTATTCGAGAGGGCGCCCTTAGTAAGCACCGTTACCTTTAGACCTGCATCCGCTGCGCGTATTGCAGCAGAGAGCCCCGCGATACCGCTGCCGAGGACTAGGAGATCAAGCATCTACTCAGCCTACGACCGCACGAAGGAAAGGCCGTCACGCAGCGCCCCAAGATCGGCGAGCAATTTGCCACTGGGGTCGAGGGTAAAAGAGACGTTGTCGATTAGGCGAGCGGCGCCGACACGCGCTGCCACAGCCGCAACATACTCACGACCGACCTCAATAGTCTCGGTGATGGTGAGGTCGTCACCGGTTAAGACCTCGGCATAATCAATCGTCACCCCCTGAGAACTGCCAAGAGACTGGACCAGGTCAGACTCAATTTGGAGCCGGTTACGTTCTCCCGCGTCTATCGAATCAACCAGTGCAAAGAGTGACCGTGAGAGCGCAAGTGCATTCTGGCGGGCAGGCACATCTAAGTAAGTGTTGCGGCTCGACATTGCAAGGCCATCGTCCTCACGCACCGTCGGGCACTCGACCACATTCACCGGCAGACTCAAATCGCGGACGAGGCGCTTCACTACAGCAACCTGCTGATAGTCCTTCTTCCCAAAGAAAGCATCGCATGGACCAACCACTCCAAAGAGCTTCGCTACCACCGTTGCGACTCCAGCAAAGTGCGTAGGCCTCGAGGCTCCACAGAGCCTGTCGGTTAGGCCCGTCACTGTCACCACTGTCCGCATTGGCACCGGATACATCTCTTCAACACTTGGATGGAAAACAATCTCAACGCCCTCCGCGGTACAGGCTTCGATGTCACTCTCGAGATCACGCGGGTAGCCGGCGAGGTCTTCGTTGACTCCAAACTGAAGCGGGTTCACGAATATCGATACCACTACTAGATCGCAGGCAGTGCGGGCGCGTGCCATCAGTGCCCTGTGGCCAGCATGAAGGAAGCCCATCGTTGGAACAAACCCGATGGATCTCCCGTCGTGGCGTGCAGCCTCGAGGGTTCGGCGCAGTTCGTCAACGTGGCTAATGATCCTCAAGAGAGCATCTCCTCAAGTGCAGCATCATCCCGGCCGGAGAGACGAAGCGCATCGCGCGCCAAAGCCTTATATACCGCCAACTCTGATGGATCTATATCTCTGAGATGTGCCTCAATCGTTGCAGTGTCTCCGCGAGACACCGG
>Ga0209190_1000812_pt1 | contig 22460 bp, 18 predicted proteins | sample M_140205_XF_Meta_FD_187315 | JGI IMG/M metagenome (GOLD analysis project Ga0209190, IMG submission 187315) | Freshwater microbial communities from Lake Montjoie, Canada to study carbon cycling - M_140205_XF_MetaG (SPAdes) (version 2) | ecosystem: Environmental > Aquatic > Freshwater > Lake... | reverse complement strand
GTCTACGTTAGGGAAAAGTGTGCGCCAATTCTTTGGCTCTAGCTTTGCTGTTAGAATCTGATCATCACAGTACTTGTATTCAGTGGCACCTGCTACATGATACTCTGCTGTTGGCATTGCTTCTGCTGTGTACCAGGGATTGCCAAACACATAGATGTAGGGCTGTTCGAATGGATTGGGCATCCAGTTGCTGTCAATATCCCACTGGCATTCGTTCTTTAGCGTCCGCCAATGCTCTTTGACTGTGCGTGGCTTTACACTAACAATGTGGTCAATGACGTACTTGCGTTCTGTTGCACCTACTACAGCATACTCTGCTGTTGGCATTTCTTCTGCGGTATACCACTGATTGCCAAAGACATAGATGTAAGGTGGCTCAAAGGGATTAGGTGTCCATGCGGGATCTGGACGCCATTCAGCTTCCTTGCGTAGGAATGTCCACAGGTTAGGATTAGCCTTGAGTGAGACTACGCTTTCATCTACATATTTGCGCTCTGAGGCACCAGGCGCATGGTATTCAACTGTGGGCATCTCCTCAGCAGTGTACCAAGGGTTACCAAATACATAGATGTATGCTGGTTCAAAGGGATTAGGCATCCAATCCATGTCTACAGACCAGTTGGCCTCTGGCTTTAGTATCCGCCAACGGCTGGGTTCTTTCTTAACTGTAAGGACTTGATCATCGCAGTACTTGTATTCAGTAGCGCCGGGTACGTGATACTCTGCACTAGGCATTTCAACTGCTGTATACCAGGGATTGCCAAACACATAGATGTAGGGCGGTTCAAAGGGATTAGGTGCCCAAGAGTAATCAACTTGCCAGTCAACTTCGCTCTTGAGAATCCGCCAGCGTGTGCGATCAACATTAACAGTAAGCACTCGATCATCACTGTACTTGTAGTCTGTAGCACCAGGCATACGATATTCGGCGGTAGGCATCTCAATGGACGAGTACCAAGGGTTACCAAACACATGAATGTATGCTGGCTCAAAGGGATTAGGTGCCCAGTTAGGATCAATCTTCCAGTCTGCTTCTTTCTTTAAGATGTGCCAGTGCTTACGGTCAGCACGTACAGACACAACTTGTTCATCCATGTACTTGTATTCAGTGGCACCATGAACTTTATACTCAATTGTAGGCATTTCTACTGAGGTATACCAGGGATTACCAAACACATAAATGTAGGGTGGCTCAAAGGGATTGGGTGCCCAGGTCTTGTCTATGGTCCAATCTACCTCTGGCTTCAATATTTTCCAGCAACTATCATCTGCTTTAACAGACAAGACTTGATCGTCAACATACTTGCGTTCAGTGGCACCCGGCACGTGATATTCTGCTGTAGGCATTTCTACGGACGAGTACCAGGGGTTGCCAAATACGTAAATGTAGGGTGACTCAAAAGGATTAGGTGCCCAGCGGCTGTCAACGTCCCACTTGGCCTCAGACTTTAGTATGCGCCAGTTCTTAGAATCAGCACGTACACTCAAGACCTTTTGGTCTACATACTTGTACTTGGTCGCTCCTGGCACGTGATACTCTGCTGTAGGCATTTCAATGGCACTATACCAAGGATTACCAAATACATAGATGTACGGAGGCTCTGTGGGATCTGGTGCCCACAGTGGATCAACATGCCAACGTGCTTCATCTTTAAGGAACGTCCAGTTAGCTGTGTTTGTGCGTAATGCTACATAGACTTCATCTACATACTTGTATTCTACGGCACCTGGCACACGATATTCTGCTGTAGGCATTTCTCTTGATGTGTGAGTCTGATTACCAAAGACATAGACATAAGGAGGATCAAAAGGATTAGGCGACCAATCGCCTACTGTGGATACATCTGCATTAGAGTATAGTAGGTTCCAGTTGTTCTTGTTGAGTGTGATACTTACAACATTCTCGTCTACATACTTGCGTTCAGTGGCACCCGGCACATGGTACTCTGCCACTACTTCAACGTCAGTAAACCACTTCTTATTGCCAAACACATAGATGTAGGGAGGATCGTAGGGATTAGGTGCCCACCGAGGATCCACAGTCCACTTGAACTCAGGCTTTAGGAACCGCCAATGACGTTCTTCAGTGGTTAGCTTGACAACTTCCTCATCAATGAACTTGTATTCCGTAGCACCAGGTACGTGATACTCTGCTACAATTTCGTCAGTGCCAAACCAACGACTGCGGAACGCATAGATGTAAGGCGGATCGTAGGGGTTTGGTGCCCAGGCTGGATCAATGTGCCATTGCCCTTCATTTTTTAATATGCCCCAGTTGTCTGGATTTGTAGTTAAGGTTAATACTTCTTCATCAACAAACTTATACTCAGTAGCGCCTGGTACACGATATTCTGCTACTACTTCTTCTGCTGTGTACTGCAAGCTCTTAAAGGCGTAAATGAAGGGAGGGTCAAAGGGATTAGGCACCCAGGCAGGATCAATGTTCCAGTGTACGTCAGACTTTAGTATTTTAAACTGTGCAGGATCAGCAACAACTGTCAGAACAGGATCGTCAAGGTACTTGTACTCTGTGGCACCTGGCACATGATACTCGGCCACAACAGATTCACGCGGAAACCATTTGTTCTTAAATGCGTATATGTAGGGAGGCTCGTAGGGATTAGGAACCCAGTCTGGATCAATGCTCCAGTTAATACCTTCAGCCAATATCTTCCACTGTGCGTATTCTGTCCGGCGTGGCAAGTACCGACGATCATGATAGTGTTCTACCAACGGCAAATCATCTGTAGGTGCAAAGACAACACTAAACGCCTCAAACTGCGAGTTCAGCAAGAAGATGTGTGTTTGATGTTGTTCCCACGGAGCCACGCACCAACTGAAATCAAACTCACGTAGGTCTTTGCTGCCATCAATGTACCAAAAGAATCTTGTACGTGATTTTGTACGAGCTTGTTCTAGGGTTGTTGATGGCTGTTCGTGTGCAAACAGATTTGGCTTTGGGCCATGGTAAAATACATCAAACATTGATTAAGTTAAAACTTTGACTTTGTATAGATCCTGGAATGCCTGTGCATCAGCTTCGTCATTGACAATAGGCTGTCCGCGAACATTAAGGCTGGTGTTCAACAGCATAGGACATCCTGTTGCTTCATACCATGCTTCAAGCAATTGTCGAATGCCGCTACGGCAGTTGGCAGGCACAGTCTGCACACGGCTTGTACCGTCCTTGTGTACAATAGCAGGAAAGTCCCAGGGACGCTTACAGCGAGCCACTGCCTGCATGTAAGGACTGCTGTTCCAGTTCTTAGGCATATCAAAGTGCTTGTGTACATGTTCTTCGAGAATAACAGGGGCAAACGGCCTAAACTTCTGTCGTTGTTTGATCTCGTTGACTTTTTCTTTGATGTTCTTACCACGTGGGTCAGCTAGCAAACTGCGATTGCCTAGAGCACGTGGACCAAACTCTGCTTGGCCGTTGGCTACACCAACAATGCCAGTCTTCTGTAGTTCTGCTAGTAGTCCTTCTACTGGATACTCGCGACCAATACTCTTGCCAAGGTAAGCATCGACCCAGTTGAGCTTCTTGCCATAGGCCAATGCGGCTGCACCAAGACTTGATCCAGCATCGCCTGGGTTAGGCATGATCCAGATATTCTTGTACCACTCGCCCAGCAAGCGATTGGCCAAACAGTTAAGGGCTACACCACCGGCGTAGACTAAGTTGTTGCTTTCGTTTAACGTCTTGGCTTGATTGAGAATCCTACGTAGCTGTGCTTCCAGGATCATTTGCGTACTGCGAGCATAGTCGTAGGCATCTTGCTCGTCTTTAACAATGTGATTGTCTTTGATGCCAAGGTGTACATTTTCTTTGACCTTTAGTAGGTCACCATTGGCAAAGTACTTGCCAACAAGTTCGTTATAATAGCGAGGGCGGCCATAGGCGCTCATGCCCATAAGAATGTATTCTTCATCCATTGCTCGCAGTCCAACAAGATCAGTAACTGCGCTATAGAACAATCCTACGCTGTTGGGATAGTTGATCTTCCACAGTTGCTTATACTGTGCTGTTCCGGTCTTATCATAACTGGCTTGCCAAATAGTAATACTATTCCATTCGCCAATGGCATCAGTGACAATAACAGTGGCTTCTTCAAAAGGGCTTGTTTGAAATCCAGCGGCAGCATGACTCTTGTGATGCCCGTAGGTAGCAGTAGCAGCCTTACCAAACGGCCACTCACCTAGTTGCTGGTTAACAAGTCCATGTACTGTAAAACGCTGATGCCTTAGATCATTAAACTGCCCAGTGTACAGCAAGCGAGATGCTTTAAGGAGTGGATTCTCATAATAGGCAACCGTTTCAGGTTCGCCAAAGCGAAGTGCATCTGTGATGATACCCGAGTTTAGATTGCCATCATTCTTAACCTTACTGTAGCGTTCAGCGTGTCCAGCAAATAGAATGTCACCATCTTTAATAACACTTACACCAGCATCGTGAAAGCCAAAGCTAAGACCAATTATACTCATTGAGGTTCTCCGTAGATTGAATGTTATTATAAACTATCTAGTCTATAAAGTCAACTGTTATTTGTAGATAAACGGATCTCTCTTCTTGAGTGCCTTCATCTTCTTGCGGTAATTGATTTCCATCTTAATCTTGTACCAAATGTTTCTAAAAAATTTAATCATACTAATCTCCGTTCAGTGATCCAATTGTAAATGTTGTCAGCTATCAGCTGATGTCCCTGCAGGTTTGGGTGTGCATCGTCTTTGCTTACCTGTAGCTCTGGTGTTAACATTTCAAGCAATATACACTTATTTAAACAACCATTGAGCCAGGTAAAGTTCTCATTGATTCTCTGGTTAACCAGTGGTGTTTCCTGCACTGCTTTAACCCATAAAAATGTATCTACATGGGTGTAGAACACATAGGGTATCTTATGTAACTTAAAAAAATTACCCAGAGTTGTTACCTGCATTAAAAAATCTGACACATCTTTATGGTCGCCCTGCAGATTTTTGTAGTAAAGATCACTACGTACTGCTAACAGTTTATCATCCCTGGGCTCGTGTACTTCTGTCAGACCTGTGCCAACATCGTGCGATGATCCCATTGGATGAAAGTTGTACCAGTAGCCATCTAAGTTGTATTCTGTACGAACAAGTTCAGTCCATTGTATCAATGCCAGGTATTCTGTGACATCTTTGCCTTGATCTAATAGATTGTAAAAGAACTCCAATGTAGTGCGTACAATACGTTCGTTTGATCCGCCGTTCACTGAGTAATTAAACAACTGGTCAGCACCCAGTTTATCTTTAAGCCTACCTGGGTATGTTACCTGTAGTCGTTGCTGGTTTCGAGGACCCATGGCATAAGGAGTCATTCCCTGCGGATCTTCGTTGTGATTCTGATACAGCCCGCCGCCAAAGGTAAAGCTACATCCGTTAGCGAACAATTTCATTTTTAATAATCCAGTCATGCAATATCTCAGCAAACTGTTGATTGCCTAACCTACTAGGATGACTGTCAAAGGGCTCTCTGGAACAAGGATCAAGGTTTTGCTGAAGCATGTTGCCGTCAAAATAAGAACCATGCAACCAAGGATATAATTGATCAACTTGTTTCAGTCTGAGTTTAATATCGTCAAACTCGTCAGAGTCCAGGTATTGATTTAAAATTACACCAATACTGTCAATGTGTGTGTAGAACAGATAAGGTATCTTCATCTTTTCAAAGAATCCACCCAGTGCTGTTACATGTGAGATAAAGTCAGTGATGTCTTGCCTATTAGAGTGCAATTTTTTATAATAAAATTCTTTTCTATCATCGAGGTCATATACATGATGACCTGTTTTGTATTCTTGATAGGCAAAGTTGACGCCGGTAACACTCCAGTGGCCGTCAATAAAATACTCTTTCCTGGACAACTCACTCCACTGTATAATAGCAAGATAATTGGTTAAGTCTTCTCCTTGCTCTAGTGCATTTAAAAAATACTCTAGCGTTGTACGCACCAGCCTGCTGTTGCTGGCACCACCGCGGGCTAGATTAACATAGCTTTCAGCGCCTAGCTTTTCGGCCAGTCTGGCAGGATAGGTAATAGATAATCTTTCCTGATTGGCCGGGTGTTTGGAAAACCCGTCAAGCCAGTGTTTTTCCATGGCGTCATCTGTATACAGATTGTCATACATATTAAGGCCACCGCCAAAGGTAAAGCTACAACCATTGGCAAATACTTTCATCGATAATCACCATACTCGTCACTGCGAACTGTGTCTAAAGTAGCACAGTGTGGTCCACCGCTGAGCGTACGGCAATGGCGCATACGCACAGGCATAACGTCAAAGCCGTGATTCTCTAACTGTGCAATCAAGTTGGTCTGGCGTTCTTCAACAGCTACTAGCCGGTCGCTGAGGCTGAGAATATTCATGCCTAACCAAGGGCTTGCCGCTGCCCAGTCCTCAACATAAGGAGTTTCAATGGGATCGGCACACCAAATCTTTTCCCAGTTCTTAAAGTATTCTGGCAGGTTGTTTTCGTTGACACGCTTGGGGTTCAGCAACACCTTACCTTGTGCCAATGGCATAATAGTTGTGTCTAGATGTACGTAGGCGTAGACATTTTCAAGCATGTGTACACGATACCGGTCACCCAAGGTGTTCTGCAACCACTGTGCGCCTAGTCGATTGCCTGAGTTGCTGACAAGATAAAACAAGTCTGCACCACACTTGACAACGTTGGCAGCATCAAAGGCAATTTCAAAATCTGTTAGTGTGGGCCGGCTTAGGTCTGTGCGATCATACAGTGCATCTTTGAGCTCTGGCTTAGGGGCCGAAATCCAACGACTGCCATTCTTGAAGTAGTCCTTGAAGATCTCGCGCATACTAAATGTTTCGTAGTAGCGAGCACGTAATGGCATAGGTGTTTCAATGATTGTATCGCCAATGACCAATGCACTGTCGCGTGGGCAATAGTTGTAGTAGCCATCACTGAACCAGTCTGGGCTAGCATAAGTCTTTTCGTAGCTACGGGCTTCGGGACGAAGAACTTTAATGCCAACGCTTTCCAATTGTGTTTGGAAACGATCTAGATCTTCTACTGTTTCTTCGATGATCTGATCTGGGTATAGGCCAGCTGGCAAATACTGAGCACTGTCATAGTTAGCATAGTCAATGCAATGAATGTCTTTGCCCTTGACGTGAGGGATTTGTGCGTTTTCTGCACGACCCAACACTACTTCCTTGAGTGTGCCCCATTCGGTGTTTGAATTAATTTTGCTCATTTACTTTGGTTCTCCAACCTTGTTTTCTACGTCCGTACCAGTAGACGTTTACACAAAAATCTTGAAAGTCTTCAAAATTCTGTGCTGTAACAGTTAGGTTATTATGTTGATAAGGGTACTGTCTTGTATAGCTAATGAGTTCTAAGTCATTGGCTTCTACATCCTCGTTGGTGTCAACAGTAGGATACACTTCCTTTAAGAACCGTGAAAGATCATTAAAGAATTGTTCTCGTTGACGTTCGAATTCAATACAACTACTGCTTTCGTACTCCCAATAGATGTCGTCACTGCCAAAGATTTGTCGTCCCCAGAATGTTCCGTTGCCTATTGTGTACCTAAGAGATTCTTGTGTACGAGCATATTCGCTGTACAACACTGTGTCCTGATTTGCTTTCATCCAATTGTATAGTTTCAGATAAAAGTCACTGCGTTGCTCTTGGGCTTTCTTGTGTACACCCTCGGCAGTGCGCTTGGCCCAGCCTAAGCTGTGCATGGCAATGGCAAACCACTTGAACAAGAAACTCTCAATGTAATCTTCTTGAGTCATTGTGTTATGCTGTACTACGTAGTTGCCAATTTCCACAGGCACATCAGTCTTACGCTTGGCAAAAAAGCTGACCTGCGGAGTTACTGCAAATTTAAGATTGTACTTTTTAATGTACTCTGGATCCTGGAACTCAGTGTTACGATATGCTTCAAGTGGGTGTCCAAAGATCCAACCCTCGGGGTTAATGTCAATGACCTGTAGAATACCATTCTGCCAAGACTCGATTGTTTCCCCGGGTAAGCCTAGGATAAAGTCGTGGTAGGTTGGAATGCCACTTTCAATGTAACGCTTGGTGATTTCCCCAAGTCTGGCATTGGCAATGTTAAAACGCTTGATGTTGCCAAGTGCTGTTGGGTTACTACTCTGTAGTGCCAGTGTAACACCACCGCGATTCATTTCAGCAAGAATCAAACTCATTTCAAACACACGGTCCGGGCTGTTCTTTGCCCAGGTAGCATTGATCTTTTCTGGGTAACCTGTCTTGTTCTTCATGTCGCGAATGTACTTGACTAACTCAAGGTCGCGTTCAACAATGCCAAAGTTAGCATCAGCAATTTCTACATACTCAATCTTCATCTTAACAAACCAATCAATTTCAGCAATCAATCGTTCAGTGCTGAAGTTGTTTAGTTTGCTGTAGTAGTCTGCACCCAAGTCGCAGAAGGTGCAATGGTACGGACAGCCGCGGTTAGTTTCCCAGACTGGCATGAAGTTATAGTCGTAGCGACCAAAGTAGCTGTCAAAGATTCCTGTGATGTAGGGACTGGGAATTGTTTCTAGTTCTTTCTGACGTTGACGCACTGATGACTTAACGTAATTGTTATCTTTATTGATGTAGGCCACACCCGGAACTCCAGCAATGCTGTTTAAGTCATAGCTGAGTTCACGCAATAGTTCAAGCAATGTCTGCTCACCTTCGCCCCATACACTAATGTCAACTTGTGTGTGGGTACGTAGGTATGCTTCTTCCTGCTGTGCATTAGGGCCACCAATGATAATCTTACACTCAGGCCAACGATCTTTAATAGCTCTTGCTACACCTAAGTGATAGGCAGTGTTCCAGCCATAGTTACTGAACAGTGCTAGGTCAGGGGGATTGTTTTCCATCTTAGCAACATATTCAGCAGGCGATATCTTCTCAAAGAAAATATCAGCCAATTGATATTTGTCCTTTATCTCCGGAAACTGATTTACATAGCACCAGAGTATGCCAGAGCTATAAGGCAAGTACATACTACCACTGTAGTCTTCCTGGCACTGAAAGAAATAAACTTGTTGTTTCAAATGACTTATCCTAAATAATCGTTAAACACTGGTTGAAGGCTCAAATCTTTGTAGGTTAAATTACTACCTGTGTCTAGATTATCATCTGCTATAGTTTCCATCTTGAGTAGGCCTAAGGCTGCTTCTTCCGGAGTCATCATCATATGATATCCAATACATTCGTAATCGTCTTCGCTGTGCATTACTTCTTTGTGACGCCCATCGTATATCATTGGTCTGCACCACTTAACAAACTTAGGATCATTAGTTAGTATAACACCTCCGCGCCCAATTTTCAAGACCTTTCGGTGGTGAAAACTCACACAATAGAAAGAATTTTCTTTATACATACCACGACGGAAACGTGTGGCTGCATCAATGATTCCTGTGTTGCCAATTTCATATTCACCGCTCCACTCTTGATCAACAAAACGAATACGGTTACCAGCGTGGATACACTGCATGGGTGTGCTGGCGTATGTGTGCTTGGGTAATGTTAAAACTTTATCCCTGACATTAAGATATTTCATGCACAGGAACATAGCATTGCTACAGCTATCAACGCAGACAGCATACCGGGCGCCTGCATACTCTGCTAGTTGATTTTCAAACAGAGTAACAGCGTCCCAGGGATCGTTGATGGCGTATCCTTTACTTATGAGTTGGGATATCATAGGGCTCTCCAAGGTCTTTATCGAACCAATATAAACTACGGTGTGGTCGATCATCTGCTTTATACTGTGCATCACTGTAGTAATAGAACAGTCTAAAGGTGTTGCGGCTCATACCTTCAGGACAGGTTAATGGGTTAGGATAACCATGGAACCCACGCTTATGGTATCTCCAGATAACTGCACGATTGAACAAGGGAGGTACGCTTTGGATAGTCTTGTCGTTGTTAAAATCATTGAAGTCTAGGGCGCCGCCCCATTCTTCTTTCCAGTTGGGATTCAAGTACACAATAAAACTCAACATACGATGCACTTTAATCTGATCATTCCAGTTAAAGTCACTGTGCATCTGTAGTGTGTGTCCGGTAAAACTACGACTATAACCAGCACCTGTTAAATATGGATCAGGAATAAGGTCCTTGATGCCTGTTAGATTACACAACCATTCCATGCCCAGTGCGCTGTGCATCTGGTTGACAAACTCGTAGGCAACAGGAGCATGTTCTAGCTTTTTACACTCTTTCATGTAGCTGCCTTTGCGTGTAAACTCAGTCCAGTGTTGATCCGGGATTGACTCACACTCCTCTGACATCTTTAAAGCAAAGTCCTGCGGTAAAAAGTTCTCCAATGTAACCATTGGATACGGAGGAGTCCCCACAAACCTGTTGTTGAGCTCTTGAAAGTTGCCAAAGTTCTTTTTTAGATGTTTTATAATCTGCATAGTTTATTCCTTGTAAGTTATTTATTTGCAGTCCTAGCCCCGGTAAATACTTTTAAATATATCATGGAGTTACCGTATGATTCTCAATTGGAAGTATAACGCCGAAACTAAAATTGCCGCAGTGGACGTTGTCCCAGGCCTACGTTATGAAACCCCCGATGGCGGGCAGACCATCAATAAATTTGTTGATGGAGAGTTAGTTGATACTTTCCACAAATTTGGTCCAGACCGCAAGTTCACTGGATTCAGTGCAGACTCAAGCCACGACGTGGATCCAACTACATTTGTTGACGAGTGGCCAATTGAAGTTGCTTGGCTGGCCGCCGAATACTCGCACGTACTAGGACCATTGATTACAGACTGGGACTTGGGCTTTTTACACGAAGATGGAGAAATCCACGATGTTGGATCAAGGCGCGGAATGGGCGTTGTAAGTCCTGATAATCCTGTAAGTATCAATCGCATTTGTTTACCTGCTAGTGTGCAAGAATGGTGGGGTTGGGAACAGATTGCTCGCACAGACAAGAATCTTGACGAAGCCTGTCACGGCACGGGTATGCGTTGGATGCGTAACAAAGAAACTGGCAAAATTGTTCGCGTTGGCGACGGTCAACCACAAGTTCCCTGCTGTGTGTATCCAACCATGCACGGCCCTTACGAAGTAGACGTAGTCGACATTGCACTACACGATGGTGTATTAAATGAAGGTGTTATACTTTAAATCGTAAATTATCAATGACAGTGGGCAACGTGTGTTTCTTACTGCGTAATACAGCCCGATTAATGTTTGCAATAGACATCATCTTAAGATAATTATTGCGGAACTGATCGGGCTGTTCTGCTCTTAGCTTCTTCAACCTAACCAACTCTTTTACAACCATTTGTGTTCTGAGTGCCGCATCGGGCTCGTTGTCGTAACTCTCGTCAATGAATGGTGCATAGGTCTTATACTGTAATCTCTTTAGTCCAGACATTGCCCCTTGACTATTAACTACCATAAATGGTTTGTTCTTGTGTACAGGATAAAAAGTCTTTTCACTGTAGAAATGTTCTTTCTCAAACTTGGTTTCAGCAACAACTTCAAACAAAGTATTTTCCCGAGCTTCCTCAATGGGTGCTTTTAAATACTGGTCGTAAATTGGTTGGTCAGTAAAAGAATACTGTGTGCGATCGTCAACCTTAAGCGGATAACGTTCACGTAATGTTTCAAACTTTTCCATGATCTTTTCACAGTCAGGCAATGATGCCAGGAACTCACGTGCTCGTTTCTTGCCAAACTCAAAATCATGTTGATCATATCTAAACTTTGCCACTCCTGGACTTGTTACATACCCATCATCAATGAGATCATGATAGTGTAATAGCGCAATTAATCCTAGTCTGTGATCCCAAGGGTTCCAATTGAATGTGCAGAATAATTTCTTTTCGTTAAATGGAACAACATTTAACGGTACCAAACATTCTTGGTAAACACCGTGCCCACTGATGTCGTATCCGTTGACACAGATACATTCTTTAATTGGGTTTTTTACATTATTGTTTGCACAGAACTCTTGATAAACGTCATTGACGTTTGCAGAACAATTGATATAGAACGTTTTGTCAGGGTTTAAGCCGCAAAGTTCAACTATAGTATTTATGGTGTTGAAGATAGAATCGTTGCACCAGCCTTCTGTTGTATTATACAGCAAGGATGCTTTTTCTGTATCCACAGTGGCCGGAATAGTAAGCATAGCGCGGTTATACTGCATAAGTTCCTGCAGGATTGCCCAGTGTCCGTCACAGTGCCAGCCATCAAGACAGAAAATATTCATTGTTGCAGCCACTCGTTCACGAATATTATCGTCAAACCCTGTTAAGAACTTGTCAGCAATGATGCGATTTTCTATGTTCAGTAGGTGTTCGTTGGCTTTTAGAAATAATTTCCATTGATTTTTATATTGCATCGTCTAATAAATTCCGTTGTTTGATGTCCTGGTATAGTATGTCTGCATACTCAGTGTGTGCGCCTAGTTCATAATGATACCATGCACTTTTCTTGTAGGTAGTTGTTTCTGCCCAGTCCATGTAGGTAGATCCAGGCCTCATCCACTTGTAATTCTTTTCAAGTCCCAGATGTGGTGCAGTTTGAAAACTACTGTGATTTATAACTTTAATATTGTTCTGCTCTGCAAAGGCGTTTGCAGCCATTACATTTTTTACTTTGTTTAGCTCGGCTCGTTGCCCAGGGGCGTCACAGAGCAATTTAACATACAACTTGTAGAATTCCCGATGCACGTCGTGGTGTTCTGCTTGAGTTAAACTCATGCCTATGCTAAAGTTGAGCCACTTGTTCTGTTGTTCATCATAGAGCTCAATGCGTTCAGCACCGGTCCAGTTTAAGAAAACAATATCATCTTTGGCAATTTTATTGTTACGATACAATTCAAAGAGTTGGCGGAAAATATAATCGTTGCTGGCTCCCGGAAAGCCCAGGTTAACTGACTCATAGCCGAGTTTAGTGGCCAATTGTGCCGCAAAGCTATTGGCTAATCCAAAGGGTGTATTGTGTGTAATACCAAACCCTTCAATTTCGCAGCCAGACACATGACTGCATCCAATCAAGTAGGCACGACTCATTGCATCAACGCCCACAATTCTGGAATGGCTGCGCTCATGCTTTGATTACGCTGTTGGTCTAACATAGCGGTGTACTTCTGGAAGATCTGTAATTGTTCTTCCCAGTCCTCGTGACGATTCTGCTTGAGTGCGTTAATGGTGGCCTGGATGGCCTGCATATTATTTTCACGCCGGGCCAGGATCTTACTTGTGGGGATCCATGCTTCTAGTTTTTCAATGGCTTTCTCCCGAACTGCGTCTGGCAAGATACGGAAGTCTAGGCTACGTGGGTAATCGCAGATCAAGAAAGTTACATGAATCTCACGACCATATTTGAGTTCAAGACTTTCTGCGTAGTCCAGTAGTTCAGTGATGTTAAGAATGTTGTATACTTGGATCACAGGAGAGAACAGTAGGCTACCAACTACCTTACTTTCGCAGTATAGTTTAACGTTCTTGTCTACTGCTTCCCAGTGACTGGCACCACGAATGTATTCGTTTAGTGCGCCATGTGCATCAACACTAATGCACATCAATACCTTCTTGAACTTTTCTACAAGTTCAATAAAACGCGGCTTGATGTTGGTCATGTTACTGTTGAACACCAGCTCAATGTTCTGTGCAATGCCTAGTTCAACACACTTTTCCATGATCCAATACACACGTTCGATCAGTGTAGGCTCGCCACCGGTGAAGTACAGTTTAACTACGCTGGGCAACCATTCTTCCACTTGCTTTAAGAAGCGCGGGTCGTCTTCCCAGGGTGTAAGATTGTCAACAAACTGACCCCAGGTAAAGTTCTTCTTGAGGAACTGGCCTGCCTCGGGATCTGCTTGTTCAATGCGCTTGTATTCTTTTTGGATTTGACTGCTGTTCTGTGGCTGACACATTCTGCACTTTAAGTTACAGAGGTTGCCCAAGCGGAAGTCTAGGTACAAGGGTGCTTCGTCTACATGATAGTCGTTCTCAATACTACGCTCAATACGTTGCATGATTGCTTCGCCATGTCCACTGTACTCAAACCAGTCACGAATGTAGTTGGTGCGATAGCTGGGAAAGCCCATGCTCTCTAGATCATAGCAGTGTTCACAGCCTTTGACAACTTCGCCTTCAACCATCTGTTGGCGTATCTTACGCATGTGATTGCTGTTCCAGGTGTCAGCAATGTTGTGCCCACGATTCATGTCAAACATAGTGCCGTCATCGTTTTTAAAATTGTCACGAGCAACACAACACCAACTGGCAGTGCCAGTGGGCTGTGTCATAATATGTATCCATGGATATGGGCAGAATGTCTTGCTATCTTTGATGTTCATGTAGGATCTTTGCGTATTGGGGGAAGGTTGTGGCGAAGTTTTCTTGTCTGACTTGATCTATCTTGTCAGTCCAAGTTAGAAATTGTTGAAAGTGTTCGCTGTTGTCTTGATCTTCAATGTATTTAACAATGTTTTTAAACTGTTCGCTGTATTTGCTGGCCAACAAGTGATCATGTATCTGCTGTTTAACAGCCACCGGCAAGCACTTGGCAGAGTAATGCTCGGGTGCGTACACCATATTCCAGTGCAGATAGCAGTTGGGATACTGTGCGGCCCAGTCTGCTACTTCTTCCAGGTACCAGATGTTAAATGCACTGACACTACAGAAGAAAGCAACTTCAATGTTCTTTGGACCGTGCTCTAAGAGGTCACGAATGTTCTTGTTGACCAGTTCCCAGGGTGCAGGATGGCGCAGGTATGTGAAACGATCACCCACTCCGTCGATGCTGAAGAACACTTGTACCTTTTTAAACTTGCTCCAGGTATCGTAGTAACGTGCTAGATCCTGTGTGCCGTTGGTGTTGTAGCTCAACAGCTTGTCTTCTGTGCCGCCAATCTCTACTAGCTTGTTCAAGTATAAGGCATGTTCTTTGAGCAACATTGGCTCACCGCCAAACAACTCAAGAGTGTCAACCTTATCAGAGATCGAATAGAGGTTGTCCCAGAATACATTGTTATCCTTGGGCCACTTGCCCATTTCAATCATACGATCAGCATGATGCTTGTTGCCCAGTCCACTGCGTACTTCGTCCTCGGCCCACTTACTGCTGGCAAAGCTGGTGCAGATGCGGCATTTGAGATTACAGATATTGCCAAATTTCAAGTCCAGATAATGAATCTCTGGATTGTTGACTACTTCTGGAATACGATTCTGGAAACGAATAACTTCTCGTAGACGTTTGCTGGTTAACCCCGCACGTTCCTCATCCCAGCAGTTATAACAACTGCTGATCTGTTTGTTTTCTAAGAAGTCTTTGCGGATACCATCCATCCAGGCACTGTTAAACACAGTGTCAATTGTGGTTTCAGCAAAGTTGTAGGGCCGGCCGGTGCTGTCTTTAGCTGATTCTTGCTGTACGCAACATACACTGGCTTCGCCTGTGGTCTTACATTCAAGACCCAAGAAGGGCAACACACAGAAGTTGTCTGGTAGTTCGTGCTTACTGAGTATTTCTCTAGCTTGTTCTGGTGTCATCGTAATAGCTCTGGGAATGTTTTAGCAAAATCTTCTTCACGCAATAGATCAACTTTATTGGTCAGTCGCATAAACTTGTCCCATTCTTGATTGTGCAGGTCATGTTGCTTCATGTAGCCAATGGCACTGCGATATCCATTAACTGCACGACTGGTACCCGGGTGTTGTTCAAGCCATGCAAGTGTTTCTTCATACTTGGCAATGAACTCTTCTTTAATGTGTGCAGGGAGAATCTGGAAACGATAGTGTTCAGGATGCAATAGAACATTAACGTCCCAGTCAGCGGGTCGAATCAATCCTGTGTCAACCATGTGTCTATGGAAGTCTGGCATGTGCAATGCGTTAAACACACTGAGCGTACAACTGATGTACACATCGACCTTGGGTAGTTCTTCTTTAACACGCTGTAAGTTTTCAACAAAGCGGTCCCACTTAAAGCCTTTGCGTATGTATTCACCACGTTCAAACATGCCATCAATGCTGGCACCAATACGCACAGGGCGTTCAAACTTCTTCCATAGCTCAATAACGTCTTGGTCTTTGTACTTGAGTGTGGTGAAGTTTGTGTTATAGTTGATTGTTACATTAGTCTTGCCACGCTCAATGAGATAGTTAAGAATACGATAGTGTTCTTCCATCATTAATGGTTCGCCACCGGCAAAGTAAATGCCTTCAACATGCTCTAGATTAGGTTCTAGTTCGCTCCAGAGGTCATCAACTGTGGTCTTTAGACGTTGGAATTTAGGCCACTGTGGACCAATGTCGCCTAGTGCTAGACTGTCGTCATACCAACTACTGCTTAGTGCTGGGCCACAGGTGCGGCAGCTAAGATTACATAAGTTACTAAAGCGAATGTCCAAGTAGACCAGTCGCATTTCATCAACACTACCATCATTGTTGGTATTGTTTAATGCATACTCGCGCCAGTGATTATAGTCTCTATTGGCATTTACACGCAGACTTTCGTAGCCAGTGCTTTCGTGTTCGTAACAACGTTGGCAACCAACACTGGGCTTGTCTGCCAGCATGTTAAGACGAAGCTGTTTCATTTTGTCGCCATTCCATACAGCCTTTAGGCCGTTGTTGGCATCACCAATGTCTTCGCTGTAGGGTGTAAGGCAGCAGGGAAAGGTCTTGCCATTGGGCCATACGTGCATATGGATCCACGGCAGCACACAGAAGTTCTTACTGTTCTTTGATTCTTCTAGGTTCATTTTAACGCTTCTGCTAGTTCAGGAAATATTTCTTCAAATTTTTCATTGCGACTTACGTCCAGCCACTTAGTATACTGTAAAAAGCGTTCAACTGCAACCGGGTCACTGTCCTTATTAAGAGTCTGCGTGATATTATGCAGATCCCATGGACGCATTACAGGTCGGCAATCTTCAATTATTTTTTTCTTTAGACTTTCTGGTAAAGTCCAGGGACTAAGATATCCAGGATCGTAACACCAGTTCAAGTGTACATGCAGGCCCATCTGATTACTGAAGAAATTGTAGAACTCTGGCAGGTACAAGGCACTGTAGGTACTGATGGTCTGCACAATACTCAAGTCAATGAACGCATAATTGCGTAGCTTTTGTAAGTTGGCCAGTGTAATATTCCAATCACTGCCAGACCTAATGTAACTGTTGCGACGATCTAAGTCGTCAATGCTGGCGCTGACACTGATACGTTTAAACTGTTTCCATAACATAACCAGTTCGTCTGGCACCTGTGTAAGATTAATGTTATACCACAGCTCTACCTGCTTGTGCAGTCCACGCTCGATCAGCATTTCCAGATAACGGAAATGCTTTTTAACCATAGTAGGTTCGCCACCGTTAACATAGATACGCTGTAGACTATTGCTCTTTTCTAGCAGGTCATCCCAGAACTCATCCTGTTCAAACCATTCGCCTTTTTCAATGTTGCTGTAGTCTGTGACAAACTTTAGTTCGTTTTGCAACTTACTATATTCTGCAATCCACTTACTGCTACTAACAGGATTACAAGTACGGCAACGTAGGTTGCAGATGTTGCCAAGCCTAAGTTCAATGAAACGAAAATCAACATTGATAGTTCCATCGGGTAACATGCCATCAATAACAACCCGGCTGTTTTCCAAGTATCTAGCATTTTCTTCTTGCCTCTTTGATTTAATACCTGCACGTTCTTCATCATAGCAACGTGTGCAGGCCTTAGGTTCACGGCCTGCAGTCATTTCACAGCGTACTTGTTTAAAGAAGTCACTGTTCATTACACTGTCTATATTGTCTTTGTTCAGACTTAATATGCGATCGCCTGTACGAGCATTGCTGGCAGCATTAACGTGGTCGCTGACACAGCAAAGAGTCACACCACCGTGCGGGTGTGTGGCTAAATGCGTAAAGGGCAAACTGCAAATGGTTTTACTCATAAAGGATTTCCGTAGTCGTCTGACAGATATGTGCCCATTAAAATAGGTGTCTTGCTAACAACCTGTTCATAGAATTTCTTGCCTGTTTGCAGATCTCCGTCAACACGACCCAAGACATGACGACCTGGAATGAATGTGGCATGCATATAATCATAGTACTCTTCTACTTTATTAGCATTACACCACTTATAGAAATCGTTTCTGCTGATGTCGTGTACGTTTGGCGGGTCTTCGCTGTTATGAAAATGACAAAATACAAAGTCTGTTAGTATTCGCTGTTGTTTAACGTTACCCTGACGTACAGTTTCCATGTCGTTGGTTAACTGGCAATGCCAGAGATCCTTGCCAACTGTACTAAAGTCAGCAACCAGGTCGCCAGCAGTAGGTACAGTAAAGTGTCCATAGTCTGCTGGCTCAAGTCTATAGTATTCGCTGTTGGTACTGCTTAACAGTTCGTTACGAATACTCATATTAAAGTCAACATACTTGTCAATTTCTTTCCAGTTGTCTGGATTTTCAGGAGTACGTTTGATAAAGTGCGTGATGTTGTTAATCTTTTCTAAGAGATTAAACTTGTCCCAGTACTGTGAATCGTGGTCCGTGTCAACAGATGTTAATTCAAATTGATACTTGCTAAACAATGCGTGAATAGCTTCTAGCTTATCCCACTCAGCATCAACAACATCCACTTCATTGACTTTCATTTCGTCTGGAAAAATAATATCAAACTCGCGCAGTGCAACAATACTGTTGTTTAACTCTCGGCGAGCATTCTGCGACATTTCTATACTCAATGACGGATAGTAGTTGTATTGATTTACAACGTTATCGTTCCAGGTTTCTTCACGTATTCGTAGATATTCTTCAATCCATCTGACAGTCAGATCATGATTATTCAAACTATACGAAACAATGTTAACCTGGCCGTTTGCTTTGTCTGCATAAAAGTCCAAAGGCGCACGTGAATAGTTTGTTGTAAACCATTTAAAGTCCCCGGGGCCAAATACTAAATTATATTTCATTGTTATTACCTTAGAAAATTGGAGTCCCATCATCCTGCGACAGGTAGCATCCTAGCAATGTTGGTGTACGTGCAATTACATTATCGTAAAAGTCTTTGCCCGTGATCAATCCTTGTTCATTCTTACCTAATACGTGGCGACCGGGCTTATACATAGGAGCATTATAGTCAAGGTAGTCACCGACTTTGTTATCCTCGCACCACTTAAAGTGATTACGATGCATCCAAGGGTCTAGCTTATGAGTACTAAACATCAAGAATACATAGTCGGTAAGATAACGCTGTTGATTTACACTGTTACGATGCACAAGTTCAACGTCGTTGGTGCAAGAGCAAACAAAAAGATCCTTGCCCACAGTACTAAAATCTGCAACTAGGTCACCGCCCAATGGCTGTCCAAAGTCAGCGTAGTCTTCGTCCTGCAACTCGTAGTACTTAGACATGCTGTTGGTACGAATAGCCATGTTAAAGTTACTATGACGGTCTAGGTTCTGCCAGGCTACTTCAGTCTGTGGAGTAAGTTCAATGAAGTGAACAACATTATTAACTTTTTCAAATAAGCTGTACAGTTGTTTGTAATTAGGATTGGTATTCCAGTCTAGTTTAAGCAACTCTGTTTCAAATACAAAGTGAAGTTCGTTTAACTTGTGATTCTCAGGATCATTAACGTCGTTGTTTAGATACAATGCGTCTGGAATCTCGTAGCCAAATGTGCGAAGCTCGTCAAGAGTTTCATTCATTTCTTTCTTGGCCTGTAGTAGCGCAGGTGCGCTGACTGTTGGATAATAGTTATAATGATAGTTAAGGATTTCTGTGCTCTTGAAATTCTCAATCTGTTGCCGGCGATATTCGGGCCACATACTCAGAAATTTATGTGTCAAGGGCTTGTCGTTGAACGCATAGGTCAAGTGAGTGTTTTCTGAGTTATCCTTGATATCCATAAACTTACGTGTATACGCAATGTTAGATGTAAAGAAGTCAGCTTTTCCCGGACCAAAGACGATGTTGAATTTCATGATATTTCCCTGTTCCACCAAGCCAAAAGTTCTGGATCTCGGCTGTAAATTGTCTCAATGTTAACGGCTTCCTTGCGGATAACGTCTAGTTGTTGTTGATAGTGACGGCCGTTTTTAAATTGCTGGTCGTGAGTGTCTGGCCACTGTTCTGCAAATGTTGGTCTATCTTTCATCGCCTGGAGAGTTTTGACCAAAGTTTCTTGGCGGCGTGTCGCCTTTGGCTCCATATAGCTGAGTAGTTCGTCGATGTGGCGATCCAGTACAGCTCTGGGCCAAGCAAAAGGACTGAAGACAATATCAGGGTGGAACGCAAACATGATTTTAGTTTCAATTCGTACATCCAATTCTAAACTTAGATCAAATAGATCCTTAAGGCTAAACATGCCGGGTCCTGTGATAGTAAGGTCCAACATCATTTTATCCTTGCCGCCAGGCAATGCTAGTCCTTCTTTAAAGTTGGCCAACCATTGTTCCCAGACAATACCCTTACGGATAAACTCCACAATCTCACCTGTGCCGTCAATGCTGGCACACATCAACCAGTCTTTAAACTGCGGCAGGTAATCGTATAAGTTTTTACCAAAGTAGCGTGTACGGCTAAGATTACTATTATAACGTAAGTAGCAATTTTTCGCACTACCGTTCTTGACCATTTCTTCCAAGGCCCACCAGTGTACTTCGTACATCAATGGCTCACCGCCTACCCAATAGCATTCCTCTACGATACCGCGACTGATGGCGTCTTTGAATTCAGGTTCAACCACTTCAACCTGAAACTTCTGCATCTTATCCTTGACTTCTGGGATCATAAATGGTTGCCATTCAGGCGACCACATGTTGTTCTGTTTCTTTTCAGCTTCCCAACTACTGCTCAACTGTTCACCGCACATCCTGCACTTAAAATTGCATAGATTACTATAGCGGTAATCAAAAGAGATAGGCTCCATTGTAGTATAGCCCGTATCATCAGTCTTGTCAAAGCATTCCTGAATCTTGTTAGGGAATAAGCTACCAGTAAACCAACGCCGATAGTTGCTAACACTGAGAATATCGTCGTTACATACATCACACTGAGCAATACGCTCGCCACGCATAAGTTTGACACGTAAGTCCTTCATATAGTCACTGTTCCAGTGTTCCTTGAGGCTCACTGGGTTAAACTCATCAGCACGGGTTTTACTTTCAGTTACCTTGCCGTAACGCTCATCGTTACTGGAATCAATGTATTGCTTTTGAAAGCTGTGCTTTTCACGGCTGGCACAGCACAACCTACGTTCAGCCTGCGGGCTAATGTAGGTGTGTGTCCAGGGTGCAGTACAGAATACAGGGTTTGGGTTATCCTCTGCAGGGCCGCCCTTTTCCCAGATAGGAATGATTTTATTCATTGCGTCCTAGCTCATCCTTTTTAGTGTTCCACCCGTGTTTTATTTCATCGCTGACGTAGCCTGCTTCTGTGGTTGCAGGATCGCCTTTTAACTCAGCAACACCGTTGACTTCATCGCGATAAGCATTGGCATTGATTTCGTCTGCTGTTGGTACAGCAACATCAATGCTGTCTAGCCACTCAACATATTCCTTGGGCCATGTTGCACGGAAGTCCTTGCCACGGCGAACATCGTACTGTAAGTAGAAGTTCTTGAAGTCGTTCCATAGCTTGTCTTGTTCGCTGGTGTTGCTGTGCGGAGTCTTGATTACGTCTAGATAATCAACCAGTCGTTGCACATGAGCAACTTCCATCTCTGTAAACAACGGTGCGCCAGTGTCATCACGTTCATCACGTGCAACCACTGCTGCCAGCCATGCTTCGATCTTTTCCTTGTACATGGTTTTGATGTGTTCAGGAAGGATGGCAGGACTCTGGAAGCTAGGGAAACGCAACAGGTTAAGAGTCATTGTAGGATAACGATGCCCGTAAAGACGTTTGATTGCAATCATCTCGTCCATGAACTCAGTGATACTGGCCAAGCATAGACTGTTGATGGTCATCATAATGTGCAGGGCCTTGAGATTGCCCTCTGTGATGATACGATGGATATTCTGTTTCCACTCATCGTAGATCATGCCATCACGGATGTAGTCTGCATGTATGCCCAAGGCTTCCTGGCTGGTGTAGATTTCAAAGTCCGGGACGTAATGACTCATTTCAATGAGCTTGTCCATGAGTGCTTTCTTGGGCACTAGGTTACTGTTCATTGCATAGCGCAACTTCTTGGCACGTTCCGGATTGTTCTTAAACCAGTCAAACAGCTTCCATACACCCGGTGCCATCATTGGCTCGCCACCAGTGATGCGGATTTCTTCTAGGTTATCCTGTAGCCCTTCTTCCCACCAACGCCAGAAGGCCTTGATGTAGGGGTTATCTTCTTCTTTTTCAAAACCTTTCGCCCACGGTGCTGTATCAATAAAATGCCCGCGACCGTCACTTTGAATGTTGCGGTACGGACCAAACTTCTTGATGTCCTTGACCCATGTG
>Ga0209190_1000810_pt1 | contig 22484 bp, 20 predicted proteins | sample M_140205_XF_Meta_FD_187315 | JGI IMG/M metagenome (GOLD analysis project Ga0209190, IMG submission 187315) | Freshwater microbial communities from Lake Montjoie, Canada to study carbon cycling - M_140205_XF_MetaG (SPAdes) (version 2) | ecosystem: Environmental > Aquatic > Freshwater > Lake... | reverse complement strand
GCGAAGTATTCGCGGAGCAGAGATATCTGTAATTTTCCAAGATGCCTTGGCTGCTTTGAACCCTGTAATTACTGTTGGTGCTCAGATTCTTGAGGCGCTCAAGGTTCATCAGAACGGGGCCTCGGACTCTGAGCGTAAAGGCCGAGTGATTGAGCTGCTCGAGGTTGTGGGGATTCCTGACCCTGGAGAGCGTGCGGGGCAGTACCCGCATGAATACTCCGGCGGAATGCGCCAACGCGCCATGATCGCAATGGCTCTTGCTAACGATCCAGCTGTTCTTATCGCTGATGAGCCAACTACAGCTCTTGATGTAACAATTCAGGCCCAGGTTCTAGACGTGTTTCGACGAATACAGGATCGAACAAGTACCTCGGTGATGCTCATCACTCATGACCTCGGCGTTGTCGCTGGGACTGCAGATCGGGTGATGGTGATGTACGCAGGCCGACAGGCAGAGATCGGTACCGTTGATGAAATTTTCTACGAGCCCAGACACCCGTATACCGCAGGCTTGCTTGAGTCTCTTCCAAGGCTTGACCGACGCACAGACTCCAGTTCTCGGCTCTACCGCATTCACGGGCAGCCCCCGAGTCTGGTATTTGTTCCGTCTGGGTGTGCATTCCACCCACGTTGCGCGGTGGCCGATCAAGAGCGCTGCATCAACGAGAAGCCGAGTTTCGACGATTTGGGCTCATCGCACATGGCTGCCTGTCACTTCCCCGACAAAGCGGTCAACCTTCTCGGCGCCAAGTCATGAACGAATCCTCTCTCCCAAGTCCAATACTCGAGGTCAAGAACCTAGTTAAAGAGTTCCCCATTCGTAGCGGGTTCCTCCGTCGTCGAACAGGGGCTGTTCAGGCTGTCTCGGGGGTTTCGTTCTCAGTAAGTCCCGGCGATACCCTCGGAATAGTCGGGGAGTCAGGGTGTGGAAAATCAACTACAGGCCGTATGCTCACTCGCCTCATCGATGCAACCTCTGGTTCGATTGAGTTTGAGGGCGATGACGTCACGAAGGCTGACGGACGCAGACTTAGAGCGCTGCGGGCGCGAATGCAGATGGTCTTCCAAGATCCCTAGATCTCACTGAATCCGCGAATGACTGTTCACTCCACAATTGCAGAGCCGCTTCGGATTTATGGGAGATATAAAGAAGGGGGTGACGCACGGGTCAGATCGCTAATGGAGTTAGTTGGCCTGAATCCGGAGCATGCCAGTCGCTTTCCCCACGAATTCTCCGGAGGCCAGCGCCAAAGAATCGGGATAGCCAGAGCACTTGCGCTTGAGCCATCGCTATTGATTCTTGATGAACCCGTCTCGGCCCTCGATGTAAGTATTCAAGCTGGTGTCGTGAATTTGCTTGAGGATATTCAAGAGCGCTTGGGTTTGGCGTACGTCTTCATAGCGCACGATCTATCTGTAGTGCGACACATCTGCGACACAGTGGCCGTAATGTATCTAGGGAAGATCGTCGAGATGGGCCCGGCAGATGATGTCTACGAAAATCCGCAACATCCCTACACGCAGGCTCTACTAAGTGCAGTTCCAATCCCGGATCCTCGTAAAGAACGCCTGCGCAGACGACGCATTCTTGAGGGTGATGTTCCAAGCCCATCTAATCCACCTAGTGGGTGTCGGTTTCGAACGCGTTGCTGGAAGGCAAAGGATTTATGTGCCGAGGTCGTGCCCGAATTGGCCCCACACGGCTTAAGCGAAGTACAGGTATCAGCGTGCCACTTCTCAACAACCGAGGTCGTGCTCTGAGTTCGCTATGGAGAAGGCGGGGATTTAGCGCCGCATGTGTCATCGCTGCGATGGCCTCCTCGCTTAGTTGTAGTGCGGGGGAATCAAAGGCGAAGCCGCAACGCTTAGACCTTCTGCGATTTGCTGTCTCTGCTACCACAACGCTTGATCCCGCTGTTGCTTCGAATCCAGAGTCGATCTCCCTAGCCGAGTTGATAAGCCTCCCTCTAGTGCAGCTCGATCCGAACACTTCTGAGGTGCTTCCAGGCATCGCTAAATCGTGGCGAGGGAATAAGGAGCAGACTTCTTTCACATTCAATATTGATCAACGTGCTCGATTCTCAGCAGGGGCGCTTGTCGGCGCTGCTGATGTAAAAGCATCGCTAGAGCGAGTGGTGGCGCCAGGGACGCGCTCGCCAATTGCCGGACTTCTATCGGTAGTAGTCGGCTATGACGCGGCGCATGCAGCCGGCGGTCCAATAACTGGGATAGTCGCGAAGAATGCAACGACTGTCGTCTTTAACATCTCCAGACCAGACGCCACCTTCCCAATATCCCTTGGACACCCCGGCCTAGGAATAGTCGCCCCTGACGTGGATGAACCTGGCGGTCTATTCGGCACCGGTCCTTACCGCGTCTCAGGGATCACGGAGGGCGACTGGGAGATGACACGGCTGCGAGGGCCAGGAGCGAAGAAGATCCGTATCACTAAATACGACTCGGCCGATGAGGCGAGGCGAGCTGTTGAGGCCGGTAAGGCAGATATTGCAGCGATCACTCGTGAGGCAGGGACAACATTCAAAGGCGGACTTCGTCCGGTATCGGCACCCTATGTCGCTGTCTCTAATTATGCGTTGAACCTAGAGAACCCTAAATTCGTGAGTGTCGATTTCCGGGAGGCCATTCTCCGTGCACTTGATTCAGTCTCCTTGGTCCGTAAAACCTTCGGGCCAACGGTAGGGGTGGCTAATGGTGTTCTGCCCGAGACTGTGGCTGGGCACGGTGAGGACCCTTGTAAAAATGTCTGCGACTTCAACCTCGCTGCAGCGAAAGCAGCATTAGCTAGAGCGTTCCCTGCCGGGGGAGTGCCGACTTTCTCCATTGATTATGACGACACGCCAGCGCAGGCAAATCTCGCACTGGCCGCGCAGGCGCAACTGCGGGCCGCAGGGATCGAGACCACCCCGAGGCCACACCCGATATCCGATTACGACGATTTCTTGGCGAACGGAGAGCCCGACCTGTTCCGCCTCGGATGGGTAGCACTCGACCCGAGTGCTGAGGCATTCCTATTCCCTGTATTCGCATCTGGTGCACCAGAGAACGTTTCCCACATACAATCCTTAGCCTCGGACCTACTGGTTATCTCAGCCTCAACCACGGGCGACGCTAGGAAGCGTGCCGGGCTATATGCCAAAGCAGAGCGGGAGATCCTTCTTCAGGTTGCCGTCAAGCCCGTCGTTCAGTATCGATCTAGGTTCATCGCTCGCAGCACTGTGAAGGCTCTCAGTGTCGACGCTCTTGGTGGCATCTTCTCTAGTTATGCCGGGCTAGAGAATCGGTGAAGGGTACGCGCTAAAGTGTCGGCTCCACGTCGGAGTGGCGGAATCGGCAGACGCGCTAGCTTAAGGAGCTAGTGCCCGTAAGGGCGTGGGGGTTCAAGTCCCCCCTTCGACACTAGTAAGCGGAAGCTTGTCCCATGCCCCTTCCATAAGGGTGCTCAAAGTGTCATAATTGATGCATGGGCAGGGCAAAGAAGGACGGGACCACCCCAGCAAAGCGCGCCGAGGCACGATCTGATTCGGCCGACTCGCTCGAACTTTTTGAGTCGTTACCACCGCCGGTGATCATCTCTTTGCCAGGGCAGGGTCGGCGCAGGAGCGTCCGCTGGGAGAACAGGCTCAACGATCTCGCAGTCGTTTCGGTTGACGACCATCTCGATTGGCTGCGACCCTCTACTGGGTTTGAATGGTTCTCCGTTGCTTACGCCGTCCGCCGGTTCCGGTTCCCGCTGTCATTGCCCATCGACGATTGGGGTGGGGCAGCGTTTGCAATCCCGACGCGCAGCGGAGTGACAATCGTCGGATCAAATGCTGAGGCTGATGTGGACCTAGCTAACGACTTCTGGCTGCCGAAATGGCGCCATCGGGTTGCCATTGATGAACAGCGGAGAGCACGGCTACATAGCGACATAATCGTGCACCTCGGTCTGAGGTTCACCGACCAGATTCTCGGCGCAGTAGATAAACGCCGCCCCGGTGTGACCGCACTTCACCTCGTCGCTCCGAATGGTCCTGCGCAGCACTCGTCGTGGGGTCAGGTCCGCGGGTGGGCAGCGAGGAACGACCAGATGGCGCGACTGGCGTCGAGTTTCGGGTACGGCTCGCCCACGTAGGAGGCCGCGAGCGCCGACGCTGCGGGATGCCCCATCCATGCATGGGTGGCGCCCTGCACCACGACGTACTGCACCGCAGTGGTCCCGTCACAGGGCGACCACGTCGTCGAGGTGACCTCCCTGTTCGAGGGGTCAACGGCGACCTTCGGTGTGCCGGTGCAGTGGTTCGCGTTCGCGAGGGCATCGACCGCAGCGCGAGCCGGCCGGAAGACCACGCCCGAGATGCCCGTGCCGGTTCCGCCGGCGATCGGGTGGTTCGTGTCGGCGGTGCCGTGGAGGTGGAACACGGAGACCGGGTGGCTCGGCGCACACGTGTCGACCCCGAGACTGCCGGCCTGGAGGCCGATCGCAACGATCCGATCGGACAGTTCGCACGCGAGTCGGTACGCCATGATGGCGCCGTTCGAGTGCCCTGCTGCGAACGTGCGGTTCGGATCAATGGCGAACTGCGTGCGGACCCGGTCGATGACGGCACGGATGAATCCGACGTCGTCGACGGTATTGGCGGCCGCGGGACCGCAGCAGTACCCGCCGTTCCACGTCTGGAATCCCGTGCCGTCCGCGAGGTTGCCGATCCCGTCGGGGTACACGACGACGAATCGATTCGCCTCGGCGAGTGCATCGAAGCCGGAGTTGAGCGCGAACTGCGTCGAGGTGCCGAGACCGCCATGGAGTGCGACGAGCAGCGGCACGGGAGCGTCGGCGGGGAGCGACGCGGGCACGTAGAGCCGGTAGTGGCGGTTGCGACCGTCGGGGGTGCTGATGGTCCCCTCGGAGACCTGTCCGATGGCCGTGCTCGCCGGTTGGGTTCCGGCATACGGCAGGTAGGTCATCGCGGGTGGGAGCGGGCCGCACGCCGCGATGAGGGCGAGCACGGGTGTGACGACGGCGACGAGTGCATGGCGACGGAAGGTCCTTCTGGTCATCGGCGGTCCGCCCGGGTGTGGCGCAGCGCTTCGAGCGCGGCGATCGTGGAGGTGACGTGGAGGTCGGTCGCTCGAGCCACGGACAAATCGCCGTCGGCGCAGAGTCCGGCGAGTGCTGCGAGGCCGGCCAGATGCGCGGTGGCGAGTGCGCGCGCCTGCCGTGTCGGGAGACCGGCGTGACGGCGGTACCGGTCGGCCCACGCATCGGCGGCGTCGCTCCAGTAGGCGCTGCGGGCGGCTTCGATCGCAGGGGACAGGTGCTGGGCCGTCGTGAGCGCTCGCATCTTCCGGCCGGCAACCGACGCGATCTCGAGGTAAGCGCGGGTGCTGGCGCGCAGCGCGGCGTCGAAGGGCTGGCCAGGTGTCGTGGCATCTCGGACGTGGTCCCGAACCAGCGCCGCGTGTCGCTCGAGCAGAGCGATGATGAGGCCGTCGCGATCACCGAAGTGCTCGTAGACGACGGGGCGGGTCACGCCCGCGGCGCGGGCCACGGCGTCCATCCGCAGTGCGTCCGATCCTCCTGAGGCGAGGAGTCGTTCCGCAGCATCGAGGAGTAGGCGGCGCCGCTCCCGCGGATCCGTGCGCGGCGCTCGGATGCGGCGCGAGGTGGTGGCGGTCGGCATGGGTCGTACTATACCTCCAGAACGTAGGTAGTCAAGTCGCGCGTTCGCTCGGGTCGCTCGACTTCCGTGGTTCGGCTCAACGCTTCGACGATCGGACCAAGCTCTCGGCGCCGGATCGGCGAGAGTGCGTTGATGGCTTCGATAAGGTTTCGTTCTGTTGCTTTCACCCACGGATTCTCGCGTCATTGCCCTCCTCGCTCCCAACCCGCATTCAGAGACGATGGCGGTGAAGTGTCGAAGTCAAACCAAACTGGAGAGGTAACCATAAATACGTCATCAAGTCCCCCCTTCGACACCAAATTAGGAGACTTCGGCGCTAACTTCGCCGGCCGAATTACTCAAAGCTACGAGAGTGAGAGACTGGGTTTGAGCGGAGATGCGTCATCAGGCACACTAAAAATTCGCATTAATTCGTATTGAAAGTGTTAGTTTGGCCGCATGAAACCAGAAGTAATACTCAAAGGAACACTCCTATTCGCTGCCTTTGCAAGTTTCTTGCTTAGCGTAGGTATCTATTTCAATGCTGGCGATAATATGAACGGCAGGCTGAACGGGATTTTCATCGGGATCTGGGTACCTTCGATTCTTGCCCTCGGTACGTTTCTGCTCGCCCATCGCAAGACGTCTTAATGGACCAGACCGGAATCTTTATAGCGGGGACAATCGTTACCGCGATTGTGTTCACTGGTGGATTTCTCTACGCCATGTTCAGTTTTGGGCGTTGGGCAGAGAGAGACGAGATGCAAGGCTCTTGAATCAGAGATAACTCTCTACCCGGTATCCGAATCGGGAGGCATGAGTTCGAGGAAGCTAATTCGGAAGCCCCACAGGGGCCTTAACCTCGGCCCACGTGCTCTGCTCCCATTGGGAAGCCACTGGGTCTAGGAATTTTGGCGGAGCCAAATACTTGAGGCGCTGGTCATATACGTAATCCTTCGCATAGCCGGAGGCCACAGAGCCATTCGAGTTTGTGCCAACCGGTCCACGGTATCTCTGGGCCAAGATTCCGCGAACGTGCAGCGTGCCTAAAGATGACCCTCGATCCCAAAGTTGCACTCTCACGGAGTGGTTCACCGAGAGATTGGCAGCGTAGATATTCGGCTCTGTGAACTTCGCACTCCGTGCTGTCTCGTTAGGAAAATTCGCATTCAAACTGCAAGAACTCGAATTTCCACTGGTGCAACTTGCTGGATGGTAAATCTCTACAAAATTATTTGCGACCAATCCGAGCAGGTCGGATCCGCCAGTTCCTCCTTGGTATAGGAGGTGCCAAGTAATGACGATGTTGTTCTCCGCTGCAATGGTTAGCTGCCCTTTCAGGGTCCCCTCAACGAATAGGTCTCCGTTGCGGCAGCCGTATGTGTTGAGATCTGTCGCAATGGGCATACCTAGCGGGTGAGCTCGAGAGTTGACCGTGTATGGGCAACCACTCGTGTAGTTAGCGTCGGTCGTAGTTGATGGAACATTCTGAACGTAGATGACTCCGCCTACGGGCAGGGCACCGGTTGCTCCAGCTTTCGGGCATGCGGTGTTATTCGTCTGTTTGGTAAATGGACTCGTGACCGTCATTGTTCCGTTGGAGTTGAGTTTTATTCGCGTAGGTCCCGTGTAGAGACAGCCCCCGGCTCCGCTCGCGACCGAAGTTTTGAGTGTCGAGTTAGTTGGAGGCATCGTGAGGCTTGCGGTGTGTTTGGGGTCGTTCACATTTGCGAATACAGGGCGGCTTGTTGGGCACCCGTCTCTATACATTTTGCCTCCAGACCCGGTCCACGAGGTGGTTACATCTCCACGGAACTGAGGGTTTCCGCATAGGAGGATCGCGTCATTGGAGTGCACAGGGCCATTGAGCGTGTCAGCTGTGATGAATTGAATATCGGTGCAGTAGGCACCGTTCGAGTCGCTATCACCAGAGAAATCGGAGCGACCTGATACATCTCTCTGGCTCCCGACTCCTCCGTAGTAATACTTGGCACAGTATGTCTGTGCCTGAGCGGCAGAGAAAGGAGTCCCTGTATAAAGCGCAGGATCCACCGTTTCATAATCCGTGAAATAGAGGTAATCAAGAAAGCTCCGGTGTCGTAGAGAAACCGAGATGCTCCGCGTTACTCCATTGACTCGGCCTGTGGAGGTAAGCCGTAGTCGACCGTCACTACCGATGGTGCTCGTGTTCGGCGTGTAGTTGAACTGGGCGGGATTCTGGTCGCCAGGTATCGATGCCCAGTTTGAGAATGCTTGGTTGCCATCGGTCGGGAGATTGGCAGAGTTGTATTGCCAGTACAAATCATTCTCGTTGAGCCTAAAGATGTAGTCATCAACTCCGGCCTCAGCCGCCGAGAGTGCAGCATTCCAGTCTTGATCGTGTCGCGAAGTATTTTGACTACCGGTTCCATAGGCAATCATTGCAGTCGCCAAGAGTGTCAACGCCAATGTACTAACGAGCACAGTGATCAGTGCGAAACCCTGTTCATCGTTGCCGGTTGCTTTGGAGCGCAAGCGTTTCATCACCCTGCCACCGCGTCATAATCGAGATTTGGTAGACGGACCTGGTTGGTCATCGTTACCGGGTTGAGAGTCCCTGTAGTTGCCTTCTTAACAGAGAGCGTTACCTTCACGGACCTGATGGAGAGCAAGTTGGTTGCGTTTAGTGGGGTAGTCCCCAAGGCGACGCCTGCAGAGTCGTAGAAAGTGAAAATCGGCTCGGCGACGCTGTTTGCAACATAACGCCCCACGAATCGGATTTTGGGCGACCCTGTGAATGTGTAGTTAGGGGCTGATGAGCCAACATCGGCCGACCAAACCTTCTCAATTAGCTCCGAGGTGCTATCAACATAAATCAGAACTTTCTTAGGGGCACTAGTTGTGTCGAGGTTGGCATAGAAGGTGACAGTCCTAGCGTCTGCGACTACGAATGGAGATGTTCCTGATTGCAGTCGCACTGCAGTTCTTACATCTTTTGTCGTTGCCGCTATCAAGACCCGAGCTTCATCGAGGTTACGGAGCCGACTCCCTGTGTTCTCCAAAGCATGTTGAGTAGAGGAGAATGAGCCATAGATGGTTGTTAGAACAACCATCATCAGAGCGGTTGTGATGCTCGCTTCAATCAGGGTCACGCCGCTCTCGTCTTTGGCGAGACAACGCTTCTTGAAGATGCTTAGGTGTTTCACGACAACACCAGCGTGATCGAGTTGCCGGTACTGGTCGGTGATAGGTAAGTCGAGGGTTGCCCGCCAACGACGCTGCGTCCGAACACGCCTAGGCTCCACGTGCCGAACGGTAAGAGCACTTTGATCGTGCCATCAGATCCCGTTGTGCCGATCGTGTACGACTCCCCGGCTGTGCATTTTGCATCGGGCGTGTGAGAGGCGATGAGTGACGCACCGGAGACGGGCGTGCCATTGGAGTTCTGTATTTGCAGAGCGAGAAGTGCAAGATCCACGTTCCCCACTCCAGACGAACCTGGTGCGACAGGTACTGCGGGGCTTCTCACGCCACTCGAGTGGTACGCAGTTCCGTTCGAGTCGACCCCTTCTGGATCAGCATCAGCGCATGATCCTGCCCAAGTTTCATATCCGTCTAGAGATGGGAATAGGCCAGTGATAGTTCGAGAGGTACCGGTGCCACTGTAAGTACGGGTCCCAGAGGGAAGCAGTGTCGTGTTTCCGATAGTTAGGGGAACGTTTGCCGGAACTAGAGCACCATCTGGCCCCTCAATGGTGAACGCAATGGTTCCCTGACGGTCGTAATCGAATTGCGCCGATGTCACGTTTCCAATCGCAACGTTGGCGATCTGTGTAGGGGAGGTATTTCCCTGTCGATCTACGTAACCAGCACTATTCATAGAGACGTTGTAGGTCCCTGCAGGAAGAAAGGCGAAGAAGGCGCATCCTTCGGCATTGGTCAAAGCGCTGCGTGATGTTCCTCCTGCTAGAAGAACTCCTGTGAATGCTGAAGGCTGAGCATCGCGGTTTAGGACGCGTACTGCAATGTGTCCAGTCTGGGGATTGTAGGCACCGATTGGCGGAGTGATCACAGAGTCGCTGGTCACAATCGCGGCACCACGCCTGCGGGGCCAGTCAACTCCTACGTGAACACGTAGTACCTCCGGAGCGGTATTGACCCCATCGCATGGACCATTGGATGCATTGTGGGCTACCCACGTAAGCGATCGGTAGATCGTATAGGTGATTCCGCCAACCTTTTGAGTGACGCTTCGGTCGACGAGGCTAGAGAAGTCGCTTGCGCGGATTGTGTCCATCTCCTGACTTGCAAGATTCGCTGCGACACTGCGATGTTGATTGGTGCGGGTAAGTGCGAGTCCGGCCGCGAGCGTTGCAGCCACTCCTGTCATAACTATTGCGAAGATGCTGATTGCGACAACAAGTTCGATCAATGACATTCCAGACTCATCTGAGCCAAGGCGGGTATTTCGGCGACTACGTGCAACAAGTTTCTTCATCAGGGCTCGAGGTTGTCTCGATTCATGAAAAAACGGGGATGTGGTCACACCGCTTCATCGGCGCGTAGGGTGACTGAACTTGAGCCGATTTATGGGTCTAAATACCCGCCTCCAGCAGACGCATTGGGCGTGATTCGTTGCGATTAGCCAGCCCGGCCCTACCCTGATGATGCCCTCAGCAGGCGCGTAGCCGTAGAATGGCAGCATCAGACTCCCTCTGTAAAACCATCTATCCCCGCCCCAACCTCTGTAGACGCTCTGAATCTCCGAAATCTGGCCGCATTCGCCGCTACTAAAAAGATTGAAACCTCATGATTAGCGGTACCGGAATGACTATTGAGATTGGCCATAGAGCCCTTGTCAAGGACGCCCAATTTCTTGTGGCGACTGGCGAGAAGGTCGGCCTAGTCGGGCGCAACGGAACTGGGAAGTCCACTCTTATATCGGTGCTCGTAGGCGAACCAGACCCCGAGGTGCGCTCCTTTGGAGAGGTCAAGACGCAGGGAACGGTTGGGTACCTGCCGCAGGTGCCTAACGTGAGGGGCCTTGGTGTTGATGCGACAGGATTCTCACATGTCCTTAGTGGTCGCGGCCTAGATGTACTAGACGAGAAATTGGTTGCAGCTCGTAATGCGATGGCCGAGGATCCCACCTCGGAAGCAATCGAATTGTTTAGCGAACTTGAAGAGCAGTACGGATCGCTCGGAGGCTACGAGGCTGAGGCAACAATGGCGCGCCTCGCCGATGGCGTTGGGCTCCGACAAGACTTACTCTTCGAGGATATTGAGACTCTCTCAGGTGGTCAGCGTCGAAGGGTTGACATCATTCGACTGCTTTTCCAGACGCCAGAAATAATGATTCTCGACGAGCCAACCAACCACCTCGATATGAGCGCTAAGAGTTGGCTTATGGACGAGCTTTCATCTTTCGGTGGAACGATTCTTGTAATAAGTCACGACCTAGACCTGCTTGACAAGGCGATCGACAAAGTTATCCATCTCTCAGATGGTCGCCTGACCGAATACAAAGGCAACTACACGACCTTTACAGGGAGCTTGGCTGCGGACCAGGTCCAGCGTGCCAAGGCGTCTGTGCAGGAGGAGAGGGAGATCAAGCGAATCTCCACTCTCGCTAACACCATGCGTGGCCAGACCGAGAAGCGGGCAAAGACTGCAAAGGCTTTAGACAAGCGTGTTGAGAGGATTCAAAAGAATCGCACTGAGGTGCATCGGGTTGAGAAAGCGGTTCGTCTGAAGCTCCCGACACCTGCTCGATCGGGCGCAACTCCACTAGAGGTAGATGGCGTAGGCGTGCAGTATGGGGTTAAAACAGTTCTAAAGCGCATCGCCATGAATGCCCATCGCGGTGACAGGATCGCAGTAGTAGGGCGAAATGGAGCAGGAAAATCCAGTCTTCTGCGTTGTCTCGCCGGTGTGCAGATTCCATCGGGTGGCACGGTGAAGCTAGGACCGAATGTCAGCCTTGGTTACTTCGCTCAAGAGCACGAACAGATTGATCTTGAGGCACGCGCCCTTGACAACATTGACGACACAGTTTTGAAGCTCGAGGCAGAGCGCCGAGCGCTTCTCGGATCGTTTGGGCTAAGCGGGGCGGCAATGGAGCAGCCAGCTGGTTCGCTCTCCGGAGGAGAGCGGGCCAAGTTGGGGCTCGCGATGCTTGCTGCGGGTGGTTCGAACCTATTGATACTTGACGAGCCCACCAACAACCTCGACCCCGCCTCAGTAGATGCAGTTGGGCGAATGTTCCGTCACTGGGAAGGAACCGTGGTGGTAGTTAGCCATGAGCCGGCTTTTGTTGAGGCGCTAGCACCAACGCATTGCCTCCGCCTTCCGGATGAACGTTTCGACTTCTGGCGCGATGAGGATATTGACGTCGTCTCAATGCGTTAGCAGCTATTCACCAAGGGTTCGTTCCTTCATTTCGAGGGCTCAGAGGAGTAGGGTTTTTAGATGCTTGAAAGAATGACACGCATTAAAAATCTCTCCGTTGCATCTTTTGCATTGTTAATTGGTATCGGCGCCACGATCATCCCGGCCCAAGCGGCAGATACTCCAATCTGGAACTCCAGAAGGTTCATCAGCATTGCTCATGCCGGGGGAGACCTTGAGTCTCCGCACAGCACTCTCTACGCAATGAAGAAGGCGATAGCAGCCGGAGCGGATGTCTTAGAGATGGATGTTCGCTTGAGTAGCGACAACGTGCTCATGATTCAGCACGACGACACTGTAGATAGGACAACAGGGGAGACCGGGCCGGTTAATTCGTTTACCTCTTCGCAGCTTCAAGATATGGACAACGCGTATTGGTTCTATCCGCACTGCTGGTCTTGCCATAGCCAACCAATTGAAGATTATGTGTTTCGAGGTGTGCGCAAAGGAAACGTAGAGCCACCGGCAGGGTATGCACCTGATGATTTTCGCGTCCCTACTCTTCTAGATGTAGTCAACACATTCCCAGGGCAGCGGCTAAATATCGAAATTAAGGATGGCCCCACAGGGATGGCGGCAGCCGAGGCCTTAGCTGCGTTCATCAATTCTCATGGGCCAGCGAATCGCTATGTCGTGGCGTCGTTTGACGATGCGATTCTCGATCATTTTAAAGAGCTTGAACCCGAAGTTTTCACTAGTCCCGGATTGAATCTAATCACCTCTTGGTTTGGCTCAAGAGGTGCACTTCCAGGCCACAGAGTTCTTCAAGTCCCACCGTTCTATGGAGAGATCGAGGTTGTGACTCAGAAATTTGTTGATGATGCGCATGCAAACGGACTCGTTGTGTGGGTTTGGTTCAACGGTGACGAGGATGATGTACCCGATACGTGGGTTCGTTTAATGGGTCTCGGAGTAGACGGAATTCTCACTGGGAAGCCAGCAGAGGCAGAGCCATATATTGCGGCAGCTAACGCGGCGGCAGCGGTAGCCGTCACCACCACCTCAGTCCCAGCAAGCGCTCCAGAGATCGCCGCTCTGGCTAATACGGGTAACGATAATTCGCTATGGGCTTTAGGTATTAGCGCCACATTTATAGGCGCAGTACTTGTGTATGCGACGAGAAGGCGTGCCGCTGCGATCTCGCGTTGAGAAATAGGTAGAATAATCTTCATGTTTGACGACATTCTCGAAGCAAATAGCCGGTACGCAGCAGGTTTCAAACTCGCCGGTTTAGACCCAACAGCCGCAAAAGGCCTTGGAGTAGTTACCTGCATTGACTCTCGGATTGAACCGTTAGCAATGCTTGGTCTCGTTCCAGGTGATGCAAAAATTCTTCGAAACGCAGGTGCGCGGGTTACAGAGGATGTGCTTCGGTCGTTAGTTCTAGCAACGAACCTTTTAGGGGTAGACCGAATCTGCATAGTTGCGCACACACAGTGCCGTATGGCAGGTACAAGCGATGATGAGATCCGGGGGGCTCTAGGGAACACCCCCGATGCTGTAGCGATGGAGTTCCTTGCTATTAGTAATCAGCTCGAGACCCTTAGAGCGGACGTGGCGTTAGTAAGAGATTGCTCACTGATCCCTGTCAATACCGCCGTAGCCGGCTTTATTTACGATGTGGGCTCTGGTTTATTAGCCCCTCAAACTCAGATCTAGCCCGCCTCTTTCGTTCGCTTTCCTTCACGGTGATGTCTCTCCAATCGATACGAATACTGAGCTCCAGAAGCAAGCGTCCACGAGGGATGCAGTATTCCCAAGGAGTTTGAGGGCAGAGGTTTTTCCCCAATTTTGGCGAGGTTTTATTCCCTGAATATCGGGGTAGGATTATGGGGTCTCGGGGTTAAATTCCGATCTCGAAGTTGGATTTATGTCAACCATTATGGGAGCAAGCGTTGTTGTTGAGTCGGGCCCCGAAGCATCTCGTTTATCTAGCGTTTATTGCAAGCCTGCTCGGTCTTGTCGCTACATCTAATCCAGCATCGGCGCTAGTAACGACACCGCCGCCGCCGACCCTTGCTGCTGGTGGCAGCCATACCTGCGCGACCGTATCCGGGGGACTTGTTGCATGCTGGGGGCGCAACGTAAATGGTGAATTAGGCGACTCCACTACCCAAGCACGCAACGCCCCTGTAACTGCAAAGAATTTGGTTGGGGCCGTGAGCGTCGCTGCTGGATCAGGGCATTCGTGCGCCACCACGATTTCGGGTGCGGTTTACTGCTGGGGTAACAACGGGAGCGGGCAGCTCGGAGATGGAACAAATACTCAGCGCAAAGTCCCTACGGCTGTATCGGGTATCTCGAATGCGGTTCGAGTCACAGCTGGGAACGCGCATACCTGTGCCCTCCTAACAACGGGAAAGGTTAGATGCTGGGGATCTAATAATCAGGGCCAGCTCGGTGACGGCACAACTAATCAGAGAAGTACATCCATTGAGGTTCTCGGCATCTCGAATGCCGTCTCAATCTCTGCAGGTAACACATTCGGCTGTGCGGTTATATCTGATAATTCCATCCATTGTTGGGGTGGAAACGGACAGGGACAGCTTGGCGATGGCACCACAGCCCAATCCTCAAACCCAACCACAGTTGCTGGAATTACCGATGCTGTTGGGGTCGCAAGTGGAAACCTGCACACCTGTGCTATTCGCTCCAATGGTCTTGTCTCCTGTTGGGGAGATAACGCGAACAAGCAAATAGGCGTCGACCTGCCGGCGAATGCGAAGACGCCGATTGAAGTTTCTGGTGTTACTGGGGCGATCAATGTTGCAGGTGGAGCAAAGCATTCTTGTGTCGTATCCTCATCAGGTTCGATGAAGTGCTGGGGGGATAACTTCAATGGAAAACTTGGTGATGGGACGACAAATAACGCCACAACCCCGGTTGCCGTTCTGTCTATGACAACAGCAGTGCTGCCCGTAGCAGCCGATTCCCACACTTGTACTCGACAAGTGAATAACACTCTCCGATGCTGGGGGGCTGGAGGTTTTGGCGAGATTGGGGACGGATTGAACCTAGACCGATCGGTGCCGACCAGCGTGCTCGGCTTCACGACAATTGCAGGGGGCTTCACAGGCATAACTCCGTATCGAATACTCGATACTCGTTCCGTTGGAGGAGGCGCATGTATCTCCGGGGTCCGCAGTCTCCAAGTAGCAGGCGTGGAGGGGAGTGGTGTCCCTTCGAATGCGGCAGCTGTTGCTTTAAATGTCACTGTTGTCGGCCCGCGAGCTGCAGGTTTCTTGACTGTCTATCCGTCCGATACTGCACTTCCTCTAGCGTCTAATCTGAATTTCTCGACCGGTCAGGTTGTTGCAAATAACGTCAATGTAAAGACTGGTGCTGATGGGGCAGTAAATATCTACGCCAACGGAGGATGCCCCGACGTAGTTGTAGATCTCGTTGGCTCCTTTAGTTCCGGGGACCCCTCTGCCGGTGGGTTTACTGGTATCACTCCGGTTCGCATAGGTGATACCCGCTCCGACGGTGGCGCAGGGTGTGTGGCCGGGCCTCGTTCTTTCCAAGTTACTGGTGGAGTAACGGGAATTCCCTCCGACGCAGTCGCCGCGGCTCTTAACGTCACAGTGGTCACTCCTGGGGCGGCTGGGTACTTAACGGTCTACCCCGAAGGAATAACTCGCCCCGTTGTCTCAACCTTGAACTTCACCGCGGGTCAGGTTGTTCCTAACGGCACGCTTCTAAAGATCGGAAATGCAGGGCAGATAAGAGTATTCGCGAATGCAGGTTGTCCCCATGTAGTCGTTGATGTAGTCGGATGGTTCGCACCGGGTATTCCAACTCTCGGTGGATTCGTCGGGATCACTCCAGCTCGATTGGTTGATACACGTTCGACTTTTGGCTCTTCCTGCTTAAACAGGTCGGTAACTCAACTGGTAGCCGGTTCCGCAGCCGCCCCCGATGTTCCACTCAATGCGGGGGCTGTGGCTTTGAATGTGACTGCGATTGGTGGTTCTGTCCCAGGTTTCATAACCGCGTATCCCTTCGGTGTAGAGCCGCCTACTGCCTCCACCGTGAACTTCAATGCTAGGCAGGTAGTGCCCAACGGGGCACTGGTGAAAGTCGGTGTATCCGGATATGACGCCTTTACCACGAACGGCGGCTGCCCAGATCTAGTCGTCGACGTAGTTGGCTACTTCGTCGGGCCTGGGTAGTCAGTTCTGGCCTAAAGCTCGAGACTAATTTTTGGGCAAAACTAATGGGCGAGTTTGAGGGCTAAATTGTGGTTCTGATCTCTGGTCTTGAGTTGATTATCAAGTTTTGGTATTTGCGAATCTGCCTTTGCTATTCTGCTCGTTCCCCGTCAGCTCAACAGTTGGGAGGCAGCCGTGCCGATCTCCTTTATTACATCTAGCGCGAAGGTCAACTCGGCCGGAAGAAAAGGTCGAGGTATTTTTGCTACCTCTGTAATTCCCGCTGGCACTACAGTCGCCGCCTTCGGTGGGAGCATTACTCACCGAGATGAGTTCTCCGTTCTCCCCGAGTATCGTCGAACGCACTCTCTTCAAATAGATGAAGACCTTTTTCTGCTCTGCCCTGACGAGGATGAACCTGCGGACCTGTTCAACCATTCCTGCACCCCGAACTGCGGCATCGGAGGCAATATTCTCCTAGTTGCCATGCGCGACATTCAAGAGGGTGAAGAGCTGAGCTTTGATTACGCGATGTCAGATGCAGATGACTACGACGAGTTCATCTGCGAATGTGGCGAGATTGGCTGTCGCGGACTAATAACCGGCGCCGACTGGAGACGCCCCGAACTCCAGAGAGCGTATGAAGGATGGTTCTCTAACTACATTTCTGCCAAAATTCGCCGGAATTCGGCTGCCTTTGACCAAGTATCAGAGCAGGGCTTGCAGCACTAGCACGGAGGGTATGGCGTCCTTTTTGAGGGTATCCCTCTTAGTAGAGCCTCGAATCCATAAAATCTCGTTCTAATTAGTCGGCCGGCTTTAACGGCGAGAGATTGGGAGTGGCCTTATGAATACGAAGACACGGATCCTTATAGCGGAAGCAATTGGAACAATGATTCTGGTGATCGGAGGACCCGGTACCGCCATTCTGGCCACTGGGTATTTCGGACTTCGAAACTCCGTCACGCTGCTTGGTGTGGCGCTTGCATTCGGACTCTCACTACTAGTTGCCGCCTATGCAATCGGTTCTATCAGCGGCTGCCATATTAATCCTGCAGTAACTCTTGGGCTCTGGGCGATTAAGAAGACCAAGGGAGCGGATGTCCCTTTCTATCTCGTCGGCCAAATTCTGGGTGGTGTCGTAGGAGGTTTTGTCATTTTTGTCATCGCTCGTTCTTCAACAACAGCATGGACAGCTAACGCCAGCGGTTTTGCCTCGAATGGCTTTGGCGATCATTCGCCGGGCGGCTTCGGGCTCGGTGCTGCGATTATTGCAGAGATTGTCTTCACTGCTGTCTTCGTCTTCATCATTGCAAGCACCAGTCGCAAGAGTATGAGCCCAGGATTTACCGGTGTGGTTGTTGGCCTCTCTTTGACGCTGATACACCTAATCTCGATTCCTATAGACAACACATCTGTTAATCCAGCACGCTCTATTGCTACTGCGGTCTTCCAAAGAGGGTGGGCGATTGAGCAGCTTTGGGTCTTTATTGTGTTCCCAATTATTGGTGGGCTACTTGGAGCAGGAGCATGGAGAGCACTCTGCCCCTCAGAAGAGTTCTAAGAGAAGTATTAGAAGCCTCTACCTCGACGAAGGCGTCTACCCGAGGACCAGTCGTGGGCTTTAAGCCTTAAGGGAGAACGTTCATGGAGAAATTGGTATACCTACTCTGGTCCGATGCCGCAACAATGCCGTCGGATAATTACAGCAATATTCGCGCGGAACTCTCACCAAAGCTTCTCGCATTGGAGCCAGAGTCTCTATGGATACAGGTGGATGATCAATTCGCTGATGTGCCGGTGCCCCTCCCAATTCCAGAGGAAGAACAGGCTCCAATTGCAGTCGTCTCAATCTGGCTAAACCGCTACGACGATCGAGCACGCTTTGAGGAGGCTATGAGCGCGCACTCCAGTCGTATCGCCGGCTATTTGGTGCTCGAGTCGATGTACACAGATTACGGCGGTAACCGACACAGCGAGAAGCGGTCGTGGCCCGATGGTGAGCGCTCTCCGGGGGTCACCATGGTGACTTTGATGGAGAAGCCCGACCGTTTATCCGACGACGAGTGGCTAGATCATTGGCACACCGTTCAGTCTCCAGTCTCCGAGGCGATGCAGCCTCGAATCCGCTATGTCCGCAACACAGTCGTGCGTGCAGTTACACCAGATGCACCACCGTATAGAGGCATTGTTGAAGAGTGCTGGCCAACCCCAGAGCACATCACCGACCCGATGCTTTTCTACTGTGCCGGAGACGACGCATCACTGATGAAGGCAAACCTCAGCGAGATGCTCGATAGCGTGATGGCTTTCTTAGATCTAGATCGCATACGTTCCGTCACGATGAGTGAGTATTTACTCAAGACCCAATGATCGTTGAGACCCAGGGGGAGCGTGGCGCTCATCTCGCCATGTTTGCTGCGGCTGGAGCTGCGTTTGCTTGGGGTGTTGGGCCGTTGGCGGTCCGTGCCATAGATGCGCCGGTGGCTGTAACGGCTTTCTGGCGGCTCTGGATTGCAGTGCCACTGATGTTCTTGCTTGCTCGTTCTTCGGGTGGTTGTAATCGCAAGACACTAAGGCTCAGTATCGTGCCCGGAGTTCTCTTCGCCGGATCATTAATCGCAGGCTGGGGAGCAATCCGAACAACCTCGGTTGCAAATGCAACGATCATCCCTTCGCTCCAGCCAGTATTGGTATTGCTAATAGCGAGCAAGATATTCGGCGAGACGGTTCGCAAGCGCGATTTTGTTCTCGGCGCAGTTGCACTTATCGGAGTCCTAGCGTTCATCGTTTCAGCTAGTGAGACATCAGGAGCCTCTAGAAAGGGCGATCTTTTCGCAGTTGCGGGATTGATTATCTGGGTTTCGTACTTTGTTATTACTAAGCAGCTGCGTTCGGGGCGTGATGACATCAACACGATGCCTCTTCTCGCGGGCGTTATGTTCGTAGCGGCCCTGGTGGCCACGCCCTATGTATTGGTAGCAGAGGGTATACCCAAGCCGATTCTCGGCGTCGACTTAATTTGGGTGCTATTCATTGTCGTCGTTCCCGGTGTGCTCGGGCACGGTTTGATGACTTGGGCGCAGCGCCACGCCACGGCGTCGCTACTCTCAATAGTTATGCTCGGTTCGCCAATAGTCTCAGCATTCGGCGCATGGATTTTCTTCAACCAGGCTCTACTGCCGACTCAACTAGTCGCTGCTGTTGTTGTTTTGTCGGCAGTAAGTGGAGTTGTTGTCTCTCATCGCTCGGTGCCAGTAGAGATTGAAGCAACCTAGTAATACAGAGGTTTCTCCGCAAGAATTACTCCGCAACCGACTTTATTTTTAATGCCCGGTAAATGAATCAAGTATCCGATTGCGCATCCGTGCAGGGCGCTGTGTTCTGGTCTCGGATGAATCAATGCTTCTCGTAAGGGCGCCCATAGAGCGAATACCGAGCCAGCGAAAGGGCTCGACCTCCCATTTCTTGGACCTGTGCCCGACCCATGGTAAGTCTGTAAGTGGCGTGTTGGTGCCTGTAATTAGGTCCGAGAGAGTGCGACCCGCCAAATTGCTAGTGGTGACGCCATCACCGATGTAGCCACCAGCCCAGGCGAGTCTGCGATCAGCAGTGATCCCAACGCTGCTTTCCCAATCACGCGGGGCACCTAGTGGGCCACCCCAGCGGTGTGTAATGACTGCCCGGGAGGCAGAGGGAAACATCTCAATCAAAGCCTTCTGGAGCAAGCCGAATGTTTTGGAGTCGGAGTCGTAGGAATCTTTGATGCGCGATCCGAAGTGATAGGGCGCTCCGCGACCGCCGAATGCAATGCGGTCATCGGCGGTTCGCTGGGCGTAGATGATCATTCTCCTTGCATCTGTAAGCGTCTCGCCATTTCGCCAACCGATTTCATCCCAAAAATCAATGCTAAGAGGCTCCGTTGCAATCATCAGCGAGTAGATCGGAATTAACGACCGTTTGCGCTCTGGTATCTGAGAACTCCAAGCCTCAGTAGCGATCACTATTGTTTCAGCAGTAATTTTACCGCCCGATGTGATCACCACACCAGGGCTTAATGACAGTGCATTCGTCTGCTCAAATATTTTTCCTCCGAGCCTCTCGACAGCGATAGCTAAACCACGAGCAAGAACCGCCGGATTAATCCGCGCACAGTTGGGGGTAAAGGCTCCCTCTCTGGTGCCGGCAACTCTTATCATCTCGTCGCATTGGACCTTCGTTAGCAATCTTGAGTGTTGCTCCCCGAGCCCCCAGAATCGGTCATCTTCAACGGATGAAATCGTGCGCGCATCTTGGCTGGGGGAACGCGCAACTGTGAGCGTGCCACCCCTAAGGAAACTCGCGTCTATTCCTTCAACTCTGCAGGTGCGCCCAATATCAGCAATCGATTCGAGCATGGCTTGGTGCATTCTCAGAACACCCTCGACTCCATGAGCCTTGGCCATTGCCTCACGACTACCCGCAAATAGTGCTGAAGCCCAGCCGCCGTTTCGCCCTGAAGCGCCGAAACCCACGATCTCCTTCTCGATGATCGCCACGCGCATCTCAGGATGGTTTATTAATAGTGAGTAAGCGGTCCAGAGTCCTGTGAAACCGCCCCCGATAATCGCAACATCTACAGCGGTGTTTGTGTTGAGAGCGTCACGCGGGGAGAGCGATTCGGGGAGTCCGTCGAGCCAGAGACTTCGGGACCGGTAGCGATCAGTTGAAGCCGAGCCAGTCATACCGGTATTCTCGCACCTATTCAGTCAATTGCGCAGTGCATTTCGACACTGTTCTCTCTAAATCCTAGAATCCGGAGCGAAGAATGAGTGACCGCGATGTTTGATCGTCACGAAATTGAAGAGACCCTAAAAAGGTATGTTGCACTTAGGGAGGCAATCGATCTTGGGCGCAATCCCTGGACCGATTTATGCGACTTCTATACAGAGGATTGTGTCTACATAGATCCGGCGTGGGGGAGGGTCGAGGGGCGCGACTCAATACGCGCCTTTATGGTTGAGTCGATGACCGGTCTCGAAGACTGGCAGTTCCCGGTTGAGTTCACTGCAATCTCTGGAGATGATGTCTCAGTTAAGTGGCTGCAGATTCTTCCAGGTAACCGCTCTGATGGCTCGCCCTATGTTCAGACCGGTTGGTCACGCCTCGTCTACGCCGGAGATGGATTATTCCGGTATCAAGAGGACACATTGAACATGACACATGTAATAGAGGATCTAATAGAGAGCGGTTGGCGCCCCGGCGAGGGTTTTAGCTCACCCCCGAGAAACCCAAATCGAGACTTTACAATTCCGAGGTGATGCTCTCGTAGAGACCAATTCACGTTCAGTCTGTAAGTAGTTCCGAGAGGAGTCGAGCCAGTTCGACGGGTTGATCGCCCTGTATGGAGTGGCCCGCGCCCGCCACTACGACAACATTGGCATTGGGTTGTCTCCGGAGTAGTTCCGCTACATCTGCGTCGTCGACGACGGGGGAGTCAGAGCCTCGAAAAAGCGAGAGGCGTACGCCAACTGACTCGACGGCATCCCAGAGATCTCTGAATTCAGGCAACTCCGCTCCCTCTGGAAGGTGGTTACGGTCATAACGCCATGCCCATGTTCCATCGCTCTGAGGTGCGGCATTGTGTAGAACTCCGCGCCGAAGTGATGACTCCGAGCGTGTTGGATTGTAAAGAATGGTGCGCTCTAGCAATTCATCAAAAGAGTCGAAGGACTCCGGGCCGGCAATAAAGGCGGTAATAGCAGAGGCTTTCTCTTTATTGACCCCTGGGGTGATGTCGACAAGCACAAGTTCGCGAACAGTATGTGGGTGACTCGCGCAGAGCTCCAACGCGGTCAACCCTCCCAACGACATTCCAACGACGATGCGAGCATTCGGAGCTAACTTCTCGACGACGTCACCGATGTCAGATGCACTCTGCGCCGGCCAATATGACCTATCCTCACGCCAATCTGAGTGCCCATGCCCGGGTAGGTCAACGGCGATGGCGCTGCGCCCAAGGGCTAGGGCAACTGTGTCCCAAGTATGTGCATTCTGCGCTCCTCCGTGGATGAAGACAATCTCCGGGTCTGAGTCTCCCCACACGATTACGCCAAGTCTGCGACCCTCGTCAACGTCAACGAATACGCGCTTAACAGGCGGGAGGGACTCAAGCGTCAGACCAACCTCAGAGGCGTTCTCATTTAAGAAACTGAACTCGTCATAATGGTGCTCCATCTGTGAAAACCTAGTCTCCCAACCACGC
>Ga0209190_1000808_pt1 | contig 22493 bp, 14 predicted proteins | sample M_140205_XF_Meta_FD_187315 | JGI IMG/M metagenome (GOLD analysis project Ga0209190, IMG submission 187315) | Freshwater microbial communities from Lake Montjoie, Canada to study carbon cycling - M_140205_XF_MetaG (SPAdes) (version 2) | ecosystem: Environmental > Aquatic > Freshwater > Lake... | reverse complement strand
ACCGGAATAACAGGAGAAACAGGAGCAACCGGAATTACAGGAGTAACTGGAGAAACAGGAGCAACCGGAATAACAGGAGAAACAGGAGCAACCGGAATTACAGGAGTAACTGGAGAAACAGGAGCAACCGGAATTACAGGAGTAACTGGAACAACTGGTGAAACAGGAACAACTGGTGAAACAGGAGCAACTGGAACAACTGGAGAAAGTGGTGAAACAGGAGTAACTGGAACAACTGGTGAAACAGGAGCAACTGGTGAAACAGGAGCAACTGGTGAAACAGGTGTAACAGGAGCAACCGGAATAACAGGAGCAACTGGAGAAAGTGGTGTGACAGGAGAAACAGGAGTAACTGGAACAACTGGTGAAACAGGTGTAACAGGAGAAACAGGAGCAACCGGAATAACAGGAGCAACTGGAGAAAGTGGTGTGACAGGAGAAACAGGAGTAACTGGAACAACTGGTGAAACAGGTGTAACAGGAGTAACTGGAACAACTGGTGAAACAGGAGCAACAGGAATAACTGGTGTAACAGGAGTAACTGGTGTGACAGGTGAAAGTGGGCCAACAGGTGAAAGTGGGCCAACAGGTGAAAGTGGCGCAACTGGGCCAACATTAACCTTGTACAATACACTTATCGTCGCTAAAAATGGTAGTGATGCTCTTTCACCATATGGTTATTCATACGAAAATATATCAACCGCAATTAATGACGCAAATGACGGACAAACCGTATTAGTTCTTCCTGGAGAATACACCATTACGCAACCATTATCTATAAAAAATGGAGTTACTTTATCAGGTTTGAATAACAAAACGTCTATAATAAATATGAACTCACAACAATCAACCACGATGGTGACAATGGGACAAGATACTTCTCTAGAAAACTTAACGCTTAATTTATATAGTAATTTAGCTTCGGACATAACTCTTGTAGGAGTTAATTTTTCAAATTTAATTACTAAACCATCTAAAATAGTATCTACTAATATAAACATTAGTAATACAAATAATCTATCTACATCTACTACGAGTGTAATTGGTATAGAAGGTACAGGGTTAAACGCAATCACCAAAATATCCTTATTCGAACATATTAAAGATTGTAATATTAATATACAATCAACCGGACAAGGTATTAAACGAGGAATATTAATATCAAATAAGAATTGTTTAAATGTTATGGATTCTATTATATTAATTGTGGACCCAACTGACTCTACATCAACCGGTTCATATGTTGGAATTGAAACAAATGACCAAACTATAAATGGTCTTGGTGGGTGTCAAGTGTATAATTCTATTATTGAAGCGCCCATAAGTGACCCTTATTTAATACCGAATTGTTCTTTTACTTCATCCGATATTTTACAAACTACTCCGACAATAACCGCTTCACCTAATTATACAATTATCTCTGGAATTCAGTTAAGTCACGGTACAGATTTAGTTACAAAAAGCGCAGGTAGTAAAGGATTTATTAGTAGTACATATCCTCAAGTTATTTATTATGGAGCGAGAGGCACAGTTGATAATGATCGGTTATCAGGTTATTTATGGCCTGGAACATATAGGTTAGATAATACTTATCCTGATACAACAAGTCCTTCAGCTTATTATTATATTCAACAACCAACTATTATTATGGGTATATCTTGTGGCCTAAATGTTAATCCAAATGGAAATGTTTCATTCAATTTATTATATTCATTACCTAATGATAGTAGTTTATTAAATACTTCTTTTAATCCTGTAATACCCGCAAACACATATAACGCATCATATTATGGGTCATCTTTATCATTATTTACTGGTTCAAAAATATATTTATATATAACTTTTCCTGATAATCACGTAGAAGATGTTCAAGCACAAATTGTTATTTATTAAATTTATAATATTTATATAATTCATATGTTGTGTAAAACAATATTGTGTAAATCAAATCGCGGAAATAGAATCGATAAACTCAAAACTAAAACAATATTATGTGATACGGATTGTATGAATAATGTGGATGGTTTAAAATGTAAAACGTCGCCGTTTAAAGCCGAATTTGGAAATCGAAATGAAAAAATAAAAAGCAAAACGTTTTTGTGTAATATAACAAAATAATTAATATGTAGGGTAAACTCGGCGCGTTCCTTTTGTTTGAGCAGAAGTGAATGTTAGGCCTGGTACTGCGGCTGGCATATTTCTTGGCATAGTTCTACCCGTTCTAAGACGTGTAGTATTATGTAATGGTACCGATTTGAATGTTACTGCTTTCACACTTGCTAACGGCATACTCGCTTTCGGTGATTTTCCTTCTACAAATGGAGATGTTCTTTTCATAATTGGAATGTAATATCCTTGTCTTGAACGGGTAGGTACTCTTTTGTCATATAACCATCCGCACCGTTGGCCTGTTTTTAATTCATTCCATTCGTCTACCATTTCATTTAATTTTATATAACGTTTTATTCCTTTTCCTTTTGCTAACGAATCGTCAGTTTCAATGAATTGTGTTTCGACTTCTTGAACTGTAAACTGGTCGTAAAAATAATTATTACCTGTGTTTTGTCGTTGTAATCTGGGTTTTGTATTAAAATCGTTGTAAGTTGTTAAATCAAGAGCAAAAATGGGGTCTGTTCTTGTTGTGCCGACATAGGTGAACCCACTTTTCAAATAAAAACGCATCGCATTGGGTACAGATTTTAAAAAACATATGTTGTATTCGCATTCCTTCGCGGCGTCACATACTAATTTTAGTAATATGGTGCCTATGTTTACGTGGTGCGTACGCACACCGATTACATCTATTTCCATAACTTTATCGCTGTGTAATTTTAATGTTACTATTCCCAGTATTTTTTTATTATAAATATCTTCGGGGTTAGTACCATCTTTTTCTATGGCTACTATTAATACATTATTGCGTTTACACGATTTTTCTAAATAGTCTGGATTCACACCTACTGCTAACATTCTATGCCACGACAATATGTGTATGCCACCGTACCAACGCTCGGCCCTTCCAGGAATGGGGGATTCGCCATCTACAATGGTGTCTCTCTTTGTAAAAGACATATTCCTGAAATTTCGATTGCTATCAAAACAACTGCACATATTTGAATCTTTACACCAAAACAAAAAATCCATATAATATATATTTTATTTGATTTTTATAAAGTTTTTATTTTATAAAAGTTATTCCATAAAAATATTTTTATAAAATTATTTTATTAAAACTTTTTGACTTTTAAATTTTTTCATTCCCTCCCTCCCTGAATTTATACTTATACTAAAAAGACTTACCCGATTTTATGGTCACAAAAGGTATATTTTTTATACTTTATTTCTTACCACAACATATAACATTTATACCTTTTTTATAAAAATAGTATAAAAAGTATATATTTATACTATATATAATGGTTTTGTATAATTGCCCTCAGTGTAATTACAATACAACTATCATAACACATTATAATAGACATTTACAAACAGATAAGCACCTAAAAAGTAAGCCAAAAGTAAGCCTCGAAGAAGCCGCTAGTAACCCAATACATAATACGTGTAAAAAGGACATTTATGTATGTAAATATTGTAATCAGTCATATAAACATAAACAATCTCTATCCAAACATATAAAATACTCTTGTACTAAAAACAAAGATGAAGATTTAAAAGAGTTGGTGCGTTTATTAAATTCACAACTTGAACAACAACGCAATGAGTTTCAATCACAATTACAATCTCAGGCAAAACAAATCGAAAAATTAATGGGAAAACTTGAAATTAATGGGTCATTTAATACAACAAATACAAATATACAAAATAATATACAATTGTTGGCTTATAAAGATACAGACCTTTCTCATTTAACTGAAAAAGACTATGAATGTTGTATTAAAAAAGTGAATTATTGTGTTATGAAAATGATTGAAAAAATACATTTTAATCCAAATAAACCTGAAAATATGAATATTTATATTTCTAATATGAAAGATAAATATTTGATGGTATATGATGGTTCCAACTGGAACTTGGCGAATAAATGTGATGAAGTAAATAAGTTATATGATGAAAAAGAAATATTACTGGAAGAGTGGTTGGAAGAGAATAAAGATGTTGAACTGAAAGATAAATTTATGAAATATTTAAACAACAAAGAAACAGATGAATGTATAAATCGCATTAAAGAAGAGATTAAATTAATGATGTATAATAAAAAACAAATGTTAGAATAAAATAACATATAAATATGTTTAAATACAACCTATACATTAAATAAATGGATAATTATGGTATTTTTTTTTATAAACAAGATAAACTAGAAATTAAAGAACTTAGTCAAGAATTAAGTAAAGTAATTGTAGTTTCAAGATACAATGAAAACTTAGAATGGTTGAAAGAATTCCCTTTCAATTTATACCCTGTAATTATTTATAATAAAGGAACTAACGATGATTTTTATAAACCTGATAAATTAATAAAAATAGTTAATGTTGAAAATGTAGGTAGATGCGACCATACATATTTATATCACATTATTCATAATTATGACAATTTACACGATATTATTGTTTTTTTACCTGGTTCTACAAACGCTGAATATAGATTTGTTCGGTGTAAACATTTGATTCTACATATCGAAAAACAAAATAAAGCTGTGTTTTTATGTTCACGCGCAAATATGGATGAATTGTATAATTTTCAATTAGATAATTGGCAAGCATCTTCAGTTGAAAATAATTCAGTTAACCCAGAAAATAAATTAAAACCAGCTAATATACGACCTTTTGGAAGATGGCTTAATACAATGTTTGGTAATATAAAAATAAATTATATTTCTTGGAATGGACTTTTTTCAGTATCAAAACTTGATATTTTAAACCATCCTAAATCATATTATGAGAGATTGATACTCGAAGTGTCAGATAGTTCCAACCCTGAAGCGGGACATTATTTTGAAAGAAGTTGGGAAGCCGTATTTCATCCTATGGCAAACACAATAAAAATTTCTGGTTATTAATCATTACAGTTTGTTATAAAAACGATTTAATTATAAAATATAATGATTATAATTAAATGAATATCGAGACTCTTGAATTATGTAATGAGAGATATAATATGTCGCTGTGTACTATCTCGTGCTGGACAAATGATTTCGGAGATTATTCGTACATTCGTGATAAAATGTGCGAGTTTGTTATTATACAAAACAATGACGATACTATTGATTACAAAATGAAATTGATGAAGTATATCGATACTGAGATTATGATGATGAATAGTATGTTGTTAATGAACAATATGGAATTGTTCTAAATATTAAATAAATTGTCTATCGTACGCTTCTCCTCGTTCTATTTTTGGGTGATTTTGATTTTGTCTTGTTTGCCTTTGTTCTGCCTTTTGACCTCGACCTACTACGCGGCGGGCTCGATGGTTCAGTAAACCAATAACTGACGTGGTCAAAATATAATGATAGGGTTTTATATGACGCATCAAGTCCATTATCTCTTATAAATTTGTTCTTTGTTGCGGTTGAGACGGGTGTAATAGTCGGGGGTACTATTTGATACATTGATGAGGTAGGCATATCATCCGAATAACCCCCAATATACCATATTTTATGTCCATCGTGCGTTAATCCTACTTGTCTTGAGCCCGGGCACGCATATGTGTCTTCATTTATTTGGTTAACTGCTTTGTACATAATACCTTGCCCGTCTGGGTTGAATATTCTGAAAAAAAACGGGGCGTCTGGTATATGCTGTCTTAACGATGAATGCCACGATGCCATATATATACTTATAATATTATAAATATATATTAATATAGTATTCAATTTTATATTTGTGTAAAACGTAGAACGCATATTGTTAGTTTATTAAAATCCAGCAAGTTTTAGACCCAGTTCTGTCAAGATTGGTTTATTTATTATAGTATATTCTGGCAATTTCGCACCATATGTTTGTGGTTTTTTTCCGAATAATTTTGTATTTATTGGATCGTGAATCGTTGCTCTCAATTCATTGAATGCTTTTTGCCTCTTTTTTATGTTATTTTCTTTACATTTACTTCTAGGAGCATAACATACATATACAATTGCCCTCATATTTGGATGTTGTCGTGTTTTTTCTGCTTCTGTACCGCAATGTATGGTGCGACTATCCCATAATACGATTGAACCTTTCGGACATTTTATTTTTTTTAATTCACAATTTTTGTTTTTATAAAATGTTTGTTGTTCTTCTGTTAATTTATGCCATTGTTTATTTTTGGTCATTTTGAATTCTTCCGCAAATTGTTTGTGATATTTATGACTTTGCTCTAATATCACTAATGTGGCGTCGCCTTCATTTACATCGAGAGCAGTGACCCACGATTGTACTGTTTTTAATTCGTTTTGTGTAAAACTTTGGTCGCAGTGTAACCACAGTTTTGACTTTGACCAACCGCGTTTTGTTATTTCGGGTGGCAGATTAAAACTCAGACCATCAAACGAAATGAGCAATTCTTCTCTCGAACAATTATACAACTTTGCGTATACATCGACTATTTTTGGGTTTTGTCGAACATCCCAACTCACTTGCGCGTGTCCTACATTCCAATATTGTATTAACATTGAATGAACTGGATACAATTTATAAAATAATGTCCACGTTTTTTCATCGGAACGATTTATCGGAATTTCCCATTTTTGTGTAATGTATTCGAAAAAATCCCATATTCCCGTCACCATATTGTCACATTCAGTTTCATCCAGTATAGATGGAATTATCGCGACTCCATATGTATCGAGGGTTTGTTTTAAATTGTCGAGTGTTGTAAAATACTTTTCTCCTTCATACGATTGTTCTGCGGTGTACGACATTTATGTTTTTTATAAATATTTATTATTAAAATATATTATTCAATTTTAATTTTAAATTTATAATGGTTTAATATATAATGAAAGGGAACGTTAATATGTATATGGGGATTATGGTATTTTATATATTTTTATCATATGTACTATTTCCTTTAGGATTCTATTATTTAATAGATAAAACTCTTTTAAGTGCTGGTAATGGATTTATTGCGGGTAGTATAGTTTCTATTATATTGTGGTTGACTTACGGTAAAACAATGGTATAAAAACTTAACTTGTGTAAATATATCATTCAATAATTATAATTGAATTATATATGTGTTATAGTGTAGAATCTAGTTTAAAAACAACTACAATATCGTTGATTGCTATAATTTATTTATTGTCTTCTGGAATACCTTATTTTCAATGGATTGGAATTACATTAATTGGATGGTCCGGTATGCAGTTTGCCGAATTGTTATTATGGATGACAAACCCTAGAAAAAGTTGTACTGTGTGGAATAAAATAATAACAATGACTCTTATACCACTTGTGTTGGCATTCCAACCCTTAGGGTCATTATGGGGGTCGTTATTTGTTATACCTTGGGACAAATCAACAGATTTTAGAAAAAATTTTATGATATATTATTCTATTTTTATAGGTCTGGCAGTATATTTTGGACATTTTTTGTACATAAGTAAAACGTGTACTATAGTTACACCTCAAGGACATCTACATTGGAATACATCACCATTGATAAAGAAAAACTATGATTATACTGTATATTTTTTATGGGCGGTATTGATATATATACCTTTATGGATGTTTTGGAATAAACATAGAATTGTTAAGTTTTTGTTGGTATTCACTCCTTTACTTGGGTTTTTGTATGGAATATTTACTGATGGAAAACCGTCGATTTGGTGTTATTATACTAGTTATACTTCAATTATGGCGAGTTTTTTGTTGTTATTATACCAAACTAATATTTATAAAATTATTTAAGTGATTTAATAATATTATTATATTGTATATGAAAAAGTATAGAAATACTAAGAAAAAGTTTAATAAAACATTAAATAAAAGATTTAATAAAACTGTGAATAAATGGACGAATAAACGGGTAAAACGGACTATGAATAAACGGATGAATAAAACTAAGAATAAACGGGTTAAACGAACTATTAAAAGGTTTAAAATGAGGGGTGGGATGAATGATAATGCACCGTTTACTGGAAATACAGATATATCGACTCAATTATATAATGATGCATTTCATAACGCAACGGCGAATGGTATGGGCAACTTAGTGGCGATACAGTTGGCTACATTGGCACGTGATGCATTTCAGAACGCAACGGCGGATGGTATGGGCAACTTAGTGGCGACACAGTTGGCTAAAGTGGCATATGATGCGGCGGTTGTCGTAATCAATGAGGGGCGTAATAAGGATGCGATGTCTGCGGGGGAACAGGCATATTATGCAGCATTATTTGTGGCAAAAACGAGATTGGGTAATGAGACGTTGTATGTTAACTCTAGAGTGAATTATACAGGGAATGCCGCACAAGCGGGATTGGGTAATGAGACGATGTCAGGAAAATTTTCTGGCAATGCGGCAGGGAATGCCGCACAAGCGGGACTGGGTAATGTTGCGATGGTGGGGGAGGCACACGCTGGACCATCTCAGGGCATAGTTGAGGAGGCACACGCTGGACCATCTCAGGGCATAGTTGAGGAGACACAAAAAGAACAGATTGAGGAATATTCGAATAATGATTCTAATAATGATGACACAACATGGCTTGAATATTCAAATAATGAATTAAGACCAGCATTGAATGATTTTTTGATTTCGTCAAATTTGCCAGTAAAAATTACAAATTGGGGTCCTAATAGTAGGAGACCAAGTAAACTGGTGACAGCCTTGGCGATAAATAAGGCATATGAAGTAGTGACTAATCATGGTTCAAACAGATTGAGTGGTAAATGGGAGGTTGATGCGAAGGATATTATGATGAATGTTGCGAGTCTCGCGGTTGAATTAATAAAAACTGGTAAGTCTGCGGAGAATGTGGTACTTGGAGTTAAACAAATGGTGGTTGGTATGAGTCAGCCTAATATTACACCTAAGACGCTTTTAGAGGGTAGGTTTTTTCGTCCAATTGGTAACAAGGGGTCTGCGTTCTCTACTCCAACTCATTCGGAAGAGCAAAGGGCAGTACATCGCGCCACTTCAGAGCTTGGGTCGGGTTTTAATTGGAAACAACGAGAACAACAACCGGTTCACTTAATGCGGACTAAAATGTTTGAAAAAGGTCCATTTTATAAAGGAAGGGCGATGGTTAATAGGAATAGTAATGTTGCAAAAGGAAGAAATTTTGTAGCTTCAGTAAAACAGCATTTAAATTTTATAAAATTCACTAATGAACCAGTAAAATTAATGATAGATATGACTATTAAAAAAGGTGATGTATTACATAATCAACGTTTAATATGTGAAGCCACATTAATAGGCGTTGTTAAAGCAATTAAGGAATATGATTTATTAGCGACAGACCCAACAAAAGATAAATTTGTAAAAGAATTAATAGCCAGTGGTATTCACACAATAATAATAAACACGTTATTTGGTTTTGTTTTATGCTCAAAAGCATTATTAGATGAATATATTCCAAATCAACTCATAAATAATATAATAGAACGTAGTACTCTTACTAAATATGGTTTTCCTCGTTTAGGTGGTTCAACTTTTAGCGGAGGGGCGAATGATGAAGAAAATGATAATAATGATGAAGGAGGAGGAGGAGGAGGAGGAAAAGTAAAAGCAAGACCAAAATCAAACACTCCTTGGAAAAAAATGGAAGAAAAAGAAAAAATTCCAGCATTTATGTTATTGCATATAGATAATCACGATGGTGAATGTGTATGGGCTGCTAATATGAATATGTTAACTTATTATGAAAAATTTGGTAAAGGAATTTATGGAACTAATACATTTAATATATTATTTGCTTTAATATCAAGTTTTATTATGCCTGGTAGTGATTATTATAATATTATAAATGAAAAACATTTAGATTATTTAAATTATTTACATCAATTAGTAGTTTATGATGCTGATGTACATAATGGAAACCTACCATTATTTAGCTTTATTATTGGTTCTAAAGGAACAACTATGTTGGAAGTAACAATATCTATAAAAATTGGCGATGATGTAACAGACCCAATACCATTAAATCTTAAAATGTCGTGTACAGAACTTGAAGATATTGCGTTTGAATTAGTTCGACAATTATTTATACCTGAACTTTTACATTGTAGACGAGAAGATTTACTTCCTATAATTAAATTATATAAAAGATTAGAAGATGTCAAAAAACAAGTTAGAATTCCTATATTAACACGTAGACCCGGTCAAAGCAAAGAATCTAAATATCAAGTTGTGAATATATTACAAGGTATGATAGACACAGAAATAGCCAAATTAACCCAACCTAGAAGAAGTGAAGGTGAAACAACAGGAGGAAGCACACGGTCACCAAAAGTAACAAAAGGAGGAAGTATAAGTAATTCGAATAATAAATCTCAAATTGGAGGTATGAACGTTAGAGCAGAAGTGGGAAATGAAGTTGTAATTCAACCTACACTTGATGTGTGGACTAATGAAGAGATAGAAAAATCAACCAGAGAAGGACCGGGGGCTGCAAACAGAGGTGTGGCGGGGGCGGCAAACAGAGGTGTGGGAAAAAAAGGAACAGTTGAAAACGCATCAAAGAGTATGCGTAACGTGTGGCAACAAGCAATAGAATTGCTCGAGTCAACAACTAAAGACTCAGAACAAAGAAGAGATACATCTGAAGAAGAACAAATTGATTGTTTAAATCATTGGATTGATTATGCGGCACAGAATTATTTAAATAATAGTAATAATCAAGAACGAACACAATTTGTTGAAAAATTATATACTGAATTACGAGAATATACTGGATTACAATCAAATCGTACTGTTCCAGAAATACCAGGTGTTGATGTAGATTTTGGTGCTTTTATTGAAGATTGGATGAAAAAAATGCCCCCAAAAGCGAATCATCATAATAAATATTTATTATTTGATTATTTTCTTAGTGGTATTAAATTAATGTTAGATTCTATGGATACTGATTCTAAACGCAGATTATGCTTAATGTTGAGACAAATATTTGAAGAATTAATATTTGAAGAAGGTCACGATTTTGCGGTGAGTGATAAAAGATCACTCGACGAAAATAGAGCATTTATAGAATATATAAAAACTTGCTTAAAAGCATCAATGAAATTCGAACAACATAAAGTAAGAGGTACTAATTTAGTACCATCAGAAATATCAGACGGAATGAGGTTAATGCGAGTTTTACAAGAAATAGGAACAGAAAAAGTTTTTGTATTATTAAGAGATGAGGTATTAAACTTTCCTCGAGTTCAATTATTTACAAAAGATGGGGCAAAAACCATAGCTGGTGCTTCAAATTATAATGTAGCATTATTTCCAATGTATAATGTAGATTTATATATCCCTTGGGATATATATCGTGTAACATTTGTCTCTAGATTTTGTTTGACAGTTAATACAGAAGTACTTAATGTGGGTATGAATAATGTCCCCCCAAAGTCTGCAACCTCTTATGGAGGAGATTGTCAAGGAGGAAGTTTGTTTGCTCACAAAGATGGATGTATTTACGGTTGTGACGTTGGCTTTCCTATTCATCCAGAAGTTATTAATATGACCATAGATGGTTGGGAATTAAGTTCCGAAGTACGATTATGTAAAGTAGAACCACAAGGTAACGGTTCACAAATTGTACAAATTGTTGAAAGACACTCAACACCTAATTATATTGGAGATGATTTATTTGAACAAGGAACATTTATAATTGATGAAAATGGACAAATAATATGTATAAAATTGGATTTTAATACATTGGCTGATATAATGAAAAATATGTTAAATGCTGAAGCTAATGCTGGACGTGCTGAAGCTGGTGCTGGACGTGCTGAAGCTGGTGCTGGACGTGCTGAAGCTGGTGCTGGACGTGCTGAAGCTGGTGCTGGACGTGCTGAAGCTGGTGCTGGACGTGCTGAAGGCAAACTATATTATTCGTTTCCTTCTAATGTACAAAAGTTATTTAGTGATTTTTTACAAAATAACAAAGCCAAAATATTGAAATATTTAGAAGTTAATGTAAAAAGTGGATTAGATGGTCGACACGACCTATGGACCAATATTTTTGCTACTTATATAACGAATAAATGTGGAGAATATAATGTGGATGAAATTGGTAGGGAAACAACCGATAGTAAATATTTAAAATTAGTTAAAAAAATATATGAGGATAATGAAAGTTTTTATATGAGTGAAATAGATAATGCTTTAAGAGAAAAACGTAAAATAATTAGAGCACGTTCTATAGAGGGGGACGGGGATTGGGAGATTGAACCGTTTATGGGAGATGGACTTATGACATTAGATACATTTCGACAAAAGCAAATCCCAGAGGTAAGCTTGTATTCCAGTCTAGCAGCTTTTAAAGCTGCCGTGGCATCTGCTCGTGCTGCTGAACGTGCTACTGAACGTGCGGCTAGTGGTCCTGGTTCTCGTGCGGCTAGTGTTCCTCGTGCTGCAAAAGCAGCAGCAGCAACAAAAATAGCTGTATCTGCGGCAGAGGTAGCAGCACCACCAAGACGAGGACTAGGAGCACCAGCACCACCAGCACTACCAGCAGCAGCACCACTACCAATAATACCACGAGGAAATTCAAAAAAACAAAAACCAAATTCTAAACCATTTGACCCATTATTTAATGGGTCATCAAATGAAGAATAACAATTTAGAAAATACACCAACCTTATACAAATTCTATAAATGAAATATTCACTTTTCCCATCATATTATTTTAATAAATAAATAATCTAATGGTAGAGATATTAATCAATCAATTAGATACAGAAATTATAGCAAATTCATTTTCTATGAATGGACAAACCATTGTATTAGAAAATATTGATGCGTGTGGAGTAATCGAAATGAGCGTAAATCTATTTAAAACATTATTCTTCTATCAGTTAGATTCGTTTATAGATAAAATAAAATATTACACCGTACACAATCCGGATTTTGTTTTTAATCCAACCAACGCCAAATTAGATAGAGCGGGCGGGTTTGGGGCCATCGTTAACGTAGAAACAAGTTTAATGGATATAAAAAACGATTATATGAAATACCTCGCTTTAAAATTGTTCGGTACTTACTATGGAATTAGTTTATTTAAAAACACGCCCCAAATGTTAAGTTTTTTATCAACTGTTAGTCAAACTTCAGTATATAATGTGTATACCTCATTAATGACCTCTTATAATTTTATAGATGGTAATAGCGCATATATAACCACAAATACACAATTAGAACAAGTATATGATTATAGAATCAACCGTTATGTGTACAAATATACAAAATATACAACAGATACTTTTAATACAACGGACAATTTATGCCGAGAGTTGTTTTTACAGTTATCAGTATTAGCATCCGACCGATTTAATGATATTAGTAATTCGACTACACCGCAACCATTACCTTTTATAGCAGGCGATATAATCACTTTTAAAATAGCTATTCGCGCGGCAAACGGTCAAGAATTGATAACACGCGCGAGCCCTATACCCGTGAGAACATACCAAGTCAAAATATTATTAAACAACGACGCATATAAAACATTGCTCGCACCTCAAACAAAAGCGAGCGTACAATACGTACAAGGAAACGCATTTCCAAGATTAAACTTTATAAATTATAATGAATTAGAAATGTACGATTTTACATTGTTTTCTTTTTCGGCATATTTTCAAACGGCGGCAACGAATCTTAACAATGGCGGCAACGCCACAATCGCATACGTGACCGGTATGATACAAATATATCCAAAGGCATTTAACGGTACTACTACATTTCCATTTAACAATGATATAAACGGAAATAGTAATTATGAAACAACTACAATTAACCGTATGTTTTATATACATAATATGGCGAATGTAAACTCGGCTGCAGACTTATTAAGTATAACTGTAAACGCAAGTACTGGTGATTTTATATTTAATATAAACACAGATATGAATATTACAAGGATTGTACAGCTTCAAGTAGAATTACAAAACAATGGAAAACTCTCAACTCAAAATATAGCGAGTAAAAATTTCGATATAAATTTTATATAAGATTATATAAATGTCAAGTGTAGCACACATATATTATAATGTATCAACTCACGTAACACCTACACTTATTCCTACCATTGTATTTAAAAATGTAAGTACAAACGTACAAAATTATGACTTTTCATTATTTAGATATAGTATTTTTGTACAAACCGCTTATAATAATAATACTGCCATACCTGACAATTCAGCTAATATAACTAATTTTTCAAGGTGTTGTATGGGACAATTACAAATATATCCAGTTGCTTTTAATGGGGCTCTATCAACCCATCCGTTTTCAATTACAAATGATATAAGTGGAAATACCAATTATCAAATTCCTTCTGGATTGGAATATGCCCCGAATGGCCGGTTGTTTTACTCGAGCGGTTTTATACATTCCGGGTTAGTAAATATACTAACTTTAAATTGTTCTTATTTAAACAACGAATCTAAGTTATTGTTTAATTTTAATAAAATAACAGAAACACAGCTTACACCTAATATTAACGTCATTTATTCGATTCAAGTTGAATTGTTGAATTCTGGAAAAATTCCAATTACTTCAATATCAACTGAAAACTTTGACATAAACTTTTGATATAAACTTTTGACATAAACTTTTGACATAAGTTTATGACATAAATATATAATTATCATATATTATATATAATGTCAATCGCATCAGATTTAATAGAAGAAAGGTCTGTAACACAAATTATTTATGATGCGAATAAATCAAGTTCATTATTATTAAGTGGAACCAAAATTATAATACAAGAATTGATTGTAAATCAAAATGAAATACAATTAGATATAGATGGCATCACTTATAATACTGTAATCACTCCTTGGTACAATATAACCAATGGTCCTGAATTAATAAAATCATTAATCCAGCCATCCAATTCTTCAACTTTAAATATCAACAATACAATAATAATACAAAATGATTCTGATTCACCAAGTAAAACGATTGTTATATCGAGTGACATATCGGGGAATCGTATCGCGATTGATGGTGTGTATGGTTCAGCAAATCAAATATTAAAGTCGGGTGGTACAAATGACGATATTTTTTGGGGGCCTGGAGAAACACTTAGCGAAATTCTTACCAACGATAATGTCGCAAACCGTGATATTGATATGAACGAACATAGTATAAAAAATATTAGCAGTGTTTCTATTCATACGACGCCTATTCGTATTTCACCACTTACTCTTACAGGACTCGCTTTCCCAATTACAATTGACGGGACTGTATATTATTTACCATTGTATGTAAACCCTTAATATAATATAATTACATATATATATGGCTGTACCTCCCACGCAGATTAACTACCCACTCACAACTTTTTCATTCAGCGACCCGACCAATACTGCTGTTAACGCAGTTGCGCCCACAAGTGTTACTTTATCAAATATTAGCGGGGGAATAACATATACTGCAAGACTTAGTCCTCAAAATCTCTCCATCGTACAAGTAGAAGCTTATAATATTAAGGATATAACATCTTCAACTGGAACACCTAATCAAATTCTTTCAGGTGGTGATAACGGTGGTATAATATGGAAAGATATAATCACTCCTTCTCTTGCCGAAGTTATGGCTGTTTCACCGGCGGGTGATGCGAGTGGACAGGCACTTACTAATATTCCGTCCATAACTATGAATACTGGTTCCAATACTTCTTCTGTTGTACTATCTGCTATCTCATCTAGTGATGTACTTAGTATATCTACCAATCCTGATATAACAGGGTCTACAAAAGAATTTAGCCGAAAATATTTACCATTACGTATCGCAGGAACTACCTATTACATTCAGCTTTTCTCTGTTCCTGCTTAAATTATTTAGAAAAAATACGATATTATTATGATAATAATATATATTATTATCATATATGTCTACACGGATAGATTATCCAAATTGTGCAATTAACATAGAACAAAATGTGTCTGAGTATTCATTGTTAACTCCAACCAATATTACAATAAGAAATGATACCGATACTAGTGTGTTGAACTCATCTCAACTATCTATTACAGACACTATAAACACAACGACCATTAGTCCGAATAGTATCACCGTACAAAACGCACAAGATGATAAGTACATTTCTATAAATACAACAGATGGGTTAAACATAAACGGTTCATTCGGGACAACCGGCCAATTATTAACTAAAGACATTTCGAATAATATGGTTTGGAAGACTCCTATTGTAATAACTACGCCGAATTTATCAGCTGTTCTGAACCAAGGCGCGATTGCGAGTCAAACGATAGATATGGCTAATCACGATATAAGCGGTGTATTATACCTTCGCACAAAATATATTGTTGCTGACACAAATGACACACGTATGGAGGGGCAATTTATTTTTGATACTCCGCCACATATGCCCGACCCTATTTTTGGTGATGACGCAGTCAATAAAGGGTACGTTGACAGTTTGGTGGGTCAATACAGCGGAGGTCTTAATATATTTTTTAATTATTCGCAATCAAGTTCCATAAATGGTTATAAAGTACTTGGTTTTGAAGTGAGCAATGCGGCACAACAAATAGTACAATTGTCAACTGATACCGACCCTGTTTTAGTTGCAACATTTGCGACTATTGCGACTGGGTTAAGTGTTATTCCTGCCGGAATTTGGAATGCTTTTATTTATGGAAAAACTGATTCACTTACAACTCTGGCATATTACTTTTTTAAAGCATATATACGAGATGTAGATGATAATGAGACTTTGTTATCAACAAGCGCCGACAGTTCGCAAATTATAAGCGATAGTAATACAGGAACTTATCATTGTAATGCGACCATTCCTTTGCCTGTATCCATTGAATTAACCGACAGAATTGTTATAAAAATCTATTTTCGAAAGACATCCGGACCTACTTGTTTAATTTCTACTTATTTTGAAAATGATTATTATTCTTTTGTACAGACATCTCTCAATGCTGGAACAACATTATTGTCAAGTAATAACACTTGGACAGGGACAAATAATTTTAGTTCGCCTATAAGTACACCCTCGATTAGCGCACCAAACATTGAAATCGAAAGTATTAATCCAAGTGGTACACATTCGACACTCAATATAGGTAGAATTGGAAAAGCAATTAATATGAAAGGAAATGTCGATTTTCAGAATACGGTAACACTTGGTCAAAATACATTGTTTGGTGGTGATTCTGAGAGAACTGTTACAACTTCTTTTAACATTGGCGCGAGTGTAACGAATCCAAATTTGACATTTACTATTAATTTGACGGGTTCAAATACTGACCAAATAATTACACTTCCGACTGCAAAAAACAATTATTGTATTTATGTTGTAAATAAATCATTATTTCCTTGGACCATACAAACCACAGGAGGGGATTATATCACAGGTGGGCTTGCGTCAACATCTTCTAGTTCATTTATAATAAAACCTAATAAATCAGTACAATTATCACAAATTACAGGTTATCACGTATGGGTGAGTGAGTCAGTAAGCAATTCAGACACATCGTTGTTATCTTTGACAACGGCGGCCATAGACAATTCGGGTGGTTCAATCACTATTGGTGCGAACAACACGGGATTAACACTTGGAAAATCTGGAACTTTTACAGATATAAAGGGAGACTTGAAAATAAATGGGACGTCTGGAACAAGCGGGCACGTATTAACTACAAATGGAACGACCGCGGCTTGGAGTCCTACAACTTGGGTGGGGACGGCAACGTCTAATTTGAATATGGGTACATTTGCGATTGATGCGTCTAACAATAATTTATCAATTGGAACAGATACATCAACAGGTTTAACATTAGGTAAATCAGGAAATACTACAAATATACAAGGTAATTTAAAAATAGCAGGTTCAGGAGGTTTAAATGGTCAAGTATTAAGAAGTAACGGGACTACTGCTTCTTGGGGTGATAATTGGACTGGAACAGCGACAAGCAATTTATCTATGGGGGCTTACTCAATTACCAATGTGTCGACTGTTGATGCGAGTGGTACTCTTACTATCGGAGGGAATGTATCTACTAGGTCACTTGTCTTGGGTAGAAGTGGGACTAATACGTCTATGGTCGGTAATGTGGATATTGCGAATAAATTGACTTTGGCAAATGGAACTTTGCCTTTATATGGTGCGTCATCCGGCTCTTTTGGAACTTATGATTATTCAACCAATCGAACTTTTGCAACAGATTTCCCGTTTCCGAATACAAACTTTACTTTAGTTTTGTCTGGTTCAAGTAATAATACTCAAAAAACTTTAACACTTCCACCAGTAAAAAATGGATATTCAATTACAATTGTAAATTTGATCAATAGAAATTGGACCCTACAAACAACAAGTCCAGATATAATATATGGAGGGATGGGCACACCATCAGGTTCAAACAGTTTTAATCTTGGAATAAATAAAACATTAACTTTACAACAAATTAACTCTGCTTATTATTGTGTAAGTGAAAGTATTAGTAATTCACCTATAACTGGAAGAAATGTTAAAGGACAAGGCATAACACTTATTGGAAATGCAGCATATTATACTGACACTACCGGAGCATATTCTTTTTCTGATTTTTTTAGTTTTGTCCCTGTTATGATTTTTAGAATGACTGGAAATTTCGCTTCACCCACTTTTACATTATTATCAACATCGAGTATTTCTGGGGGGTCTGTACTTCGTGGAGGATATACTTTTATTATTAGAAATGATACAACGGGTATTTTAACTATTAAGTTGTCCGAACTACCTAATTGTATTTTTATTAATTCTTCTTCAACACCACAAGCAGAATTTAAAGTTGCTATTAATAAAACAGTAATTTTACAATCTTACGATGATTTAGGTTGGTTTGTTGTTTCATATGATGATAATTCTATAGCAACAAGCAATCTTAATATGTCCTCATTTGCGATTACCAATGTTTCAACTATAGATGCAAGTGGTACTCTTACAATTGGCGGGAATATGTCAACTACCACACTTACACTTGGACGTTCAGGTCAACTTACTAACTTAGCAGGTAATATAGCATTTAACAATCAATATGGAAATGTCGGACAAGTATTAAAAAGTAATGGTAATTCTTCTTTTCCTACTTGGGGAACAAACTGGGTTTCAACTGCTGAAACTGACCTTACTATGGGTGCGTACAACGTTTCAACGGCTGTAGTAGATAACTCGGGTGGAACATTAACGGTTGGTGCGAACAATACTGCGTTAACACTTGGAAAGTCCGGAACATTTACAGACATAAAGGGGGACTTGAAAATAAATGGGTCGTCTGGAACAAACGGGCACGTGTTAACCACGAATGGTACGACTGCGACTTGGAGTCCGCCCGCTTGGGTTGGGGTCGCAACAAGCAATCTTTCTATGGGTACAAATTCAGTAATAACTTCGACGATTGACACGTCTAATACTGTATTAACAATTGGTACAAACGCAAGTTCTATTACAATTGGCAATGTTACAAGCAATACTTTGGTCAATGGAAAACTAAATGCGTCTAACATTAGTACACAGTATATCGATTCAATTAACGCGTCTTTATTTATTGGGTCAAACACATCGTTCATACAAATTGGTAATGCGAATAGTAATACGAGTGTACTAGGTACACTTAATATCAGTGGATTACAAATAAATGGCACAAGTGGTAATTTGGGACAAGTTCTTACAACAAACGGTAATAATGGGCTTTCGTGGACTACAATGGTTACCAATCTTTCAACCGTGTTAAGTAATGGAAACTGGGCGGGTGATAATGGAATTGATATGAATGGACAAAACATAATTAATGTAAGTCTTATAAATGTGTCGTATATTGATTCAGTAAACTCGTCTTTATACATTGGTTCAACCACATCTTTGATACAAATAGGTAATTCCAATAGTAATACAAGTGTATTAGGCACACTTAATATAAGTGCGGTGACCATAAACGGAACCTATGGTACTAATGGACAAGTACTTACATCAAATAATAGTGGTAACCTTATTTGGGGGAATTTAACAATTGGACCCACTGGAGCAACTGGAGCTGGTGTAACTGGTGTAACTGGCGTAACTGGAGTAACTGGAGTAACTGGAGTAACTGGTATGACAGGCATAACTGGTGTAACAGGTGTAACGGGAGCAACAGGTGTAACGGGAGCAACAGGTGTAACAGGAGCAACTGGTGTAACTGGTGTGACAGGTGTGACAGGCGTAACAGGAGTAACTGGCGTAACTGGAGTAACTGGAGTAACTGGAGTAACTGGAGTAACTGGTATGACAGGCATAACTGGTGTAACAGGTGTGACAGGCGTAACAGGTGTAACGGGAGCAACAGGTGTAACAGGAGCAACTGGTGTAACTGGTGTGACAGGCGTAACTGGTGTAACTGGAGTAACTGGAGTAACAGGTATTACTGGTGTAACTGGTGTGACAGGTGTGACAGGCGTAACAGGAGTAACTGGAGAAACTGGAGTAACAGGTATTACTGGTGTAACTGGTGTAACAGGAGTAACTGGTGTAACAGGAGTAACTGGAGTAGAAGGTGTAACAGGAGTAACTGGATCAACTGGTGTAACTGGTGTGACAGGTGTGACAGGCGTAACAGGAGTAACTGGAGAAACTGGAGTAACAGGCGTAACTGGTGTAACTGGAGTAACTGGAGTAACAGGTATTACTGGTGTAACTGGTGTAACTGGAGTAACTGGAGTAACAGGTATTACTGGTGTAACTGGTGTAACAGGAGTAACTGGTGTAACAGGAGTAACTGGAGTAGAAGGTGTAACAGGAGTAACTGGATCAACTGGTGTAACTGGTGTGACAGGCGTAACAGGCGTAACAGGAGTAACAGGAGAAACTGGTGTAACTGGCGTAACAGGTGTGACAGGAGTAACTGGTGTAACTGGAGTAACTGGAGTAACTGGTGCAACTGGTGCAACTGGTGTAACTGGTGTAACTGGTGTAACAGGAGTAACTGGAGTAGAAGGTGTAACAGGAGTAACTGGAACAACTGGTGTAACTGGTGTAACAGGTATTACTGGAGTAACAGGAGTAACAGGCGTAACTGGTGTAACTGGCGTAACAGGTGTGACAGGAGTAACTGGTGTAACTGGAGTAACTGGTGTAACAGGAGTAACTGGTGTAACAGGAGTAACTGGAGTAGAAGGTGTAACAGGAGTAACTGGATCAACTGGTGTAACTGGTGTAACAGGTATTACTGGTGTAACTGGAGTAACTGGAGTAACTGGAGTAACTGGTGTAACTGGTGTAACTGGAGTAACTGGAGTAACAGGTGTAACTGGTGTAACTGGAGTAACTGGTGCAACGGGTGTAACTGGTGTAACTGGTGTAACTGGAGCAACTGGTGTAACTGGTGTAACTGGAGTAACTGGTGCAACGGGTGTAACTGGTGTAACAGGTGTAACTGGAGTAACTGGTGTAACTGGAGTAACTGGTGTAACTGGTGTAACTGGAGTAACTGGAGTAACAGGTGTAACTGGTGTAACTGGAGTAACTGGTGCAACGGGTGTAACTGGTATTACTGGAGTAACAGGAGTAACAGGAGTAACTGGAGTAACTGGCGCAACGGGTGTAACTGGTGTAACTGGTGTAACTGGTGTAACTGGTGCAACGGGTGTAACTGGTGTAACTGGTGTAACTGGAGTAACAGGTGTAACTGGTGTAACTGGTATTACTGGAGTAACAGGTGTAACTGGTGTAACTGGTATTACTGGAGTAACTGGTGCAACGGGTGTAACTGGTGCAACGGGTGTAACTGGTATTACTGGAGTAACAGGAGTAACAGGAGTAACTGGTGTAACTGGTGTAACTGGAGTAACTGGTGTTACTGGTGTAACTGGAGTAACTGGAGTAACAGGTGTAACGGGTGTAACTGGTGTAACTGGTATTACTGGAGTAACAGGAGTAACAGGAGTAACTGGAGTAACTGGTGCAACGGGTGTAACTGGAGTAACTGGAGTAACAGGAGTAACAGGAGTAACTGGAGTAACTGGTGCAACGGGTGTAACTGGTGTAACTGGTATTACTGGAGTAACAGGAGTAACAGGAGTAACTGGAGTAACTGGTGCAACGGGTGTAACTGGTGTAACAGGAGCAACGGGTCGTACAGGAGTAACTGGAGTAACTGGCGCAACGGGTGCTGGATTAACAGGAGTAACTGGAGTAACTGGTATTACAGGAGTAACTGGTGCAACGGGTGTAACTGGTGTAACTGGTATTACTGGAGTAACAGGAGTAACAGGAGTAACTGGTGCAACGGGTGTAACTGGTGTAACAGGAGCAACGGGTCGTACAGGAGTAACTGGAGTAACTGGCGCAACGGGTGCTGGATTAACAGGAGTAACTGGAGTAACTGGTATTACAGGAG
>Ga0209190_1000804_pt1 | contig 22526 bp, 17 predicted proteins | sample M_140205_XF_Meta_FD_187315 | JGI IMG/M metagenome (GOLD analysis project Ga0209190, IMG submission 187315) | Freshwater microbial communities from Lake Montjoie, Canada to study carbon cycling - M_140205_XF_MetaG (SPAdes) (version 2) | ecosystem: Environmental > Aquatic > Freshwater > Lake... | reverse complement strand
CTGTACACGCACACAGGGCTCACGCCCAACTCGCGGCACGCGCGAATCACACGCAGCGCGATTTCTCCTCTATTGGCGATCAGAATTCTTTTAAACATGATGGATGAATGTGAGTGGATGAAATGACAAATGTGGAATGTGTTGCTTGGAAATTTGCCAAGGCGAGAACGAAATCATTGCGTGGGAAACTTAGGAAGGTCGAACCAGGAAAATCACTTGACCAAACTCCACTGGGTCACCGCTCTTCACAAGAATTTTTTCAATGGTTCCTGTTGCTCCTGCGTTGATCTCGTTGAAGATCTTCATGGCCTCAATCAAGCAGACCACGGAATTCGCGCCAACGCTTGCGCCAATGGTCACAAAGGGCGGCTTGTCGGGAGAGGCCGATGCGTAGAACGTTCCAACCATCGGGCTTTCAATTTTGATCAAGCCTGCGGTGTCGTCGATCGCGGCTGGTGGCTTAGCGGCGCTTGAAGCCATAGAAGTTGGCGCAACAGAAGGCGCCGCAACTGCCATGGGGGCAAGACCCGCTGGCGCGTGCATAATTTGGGGGGCGCTGTGCGTATTGGGTCGGCGAATGGTGACCTGCTCATCCTTGTCGCGCAGATCCAATTCCAACAGCTCGTTGGCGGTCATTAAACGAATCAGTTCTTTCAGTTTTCTCATGTCAATCATGGCTTTGATCCTTCAGATTCCAAATGTGTTGAATTGAATAATTGTAGCGAAAACAATCCCAACATGCTCCGATCGTGCCGCCTTCATGCAATGTTGTGCAAAAACAGTGTTTAGATCACGACCGCAAGGCCACTGGTGGCGAAAGTATTTCAGCCATCACCATGCCTTGGCGCATGCTATTGGCATTCCAAATTCGCTTTGGTTGTGCGGTTTGGCCATGCGAATCCAAAGAAATTCGTTGGCTCAGTCGGCTTGCAACTAGGGCGTCGATTGCGCTGATGGGTCGGTTTGGCGATCGCCGTAAAGCGCTTTTGGAAATAATTGGCGACACAGCAGAATCCGCGTTTGACATCACTGAGGAAACCTTGGCTTGCGCTGTTTTGCTGCGCTTTAATGCTGAATCTTTGGGCGTGAAGTCGGTAACCCCAATTGGCTTTTGACTGACCCGAGGAACTTTAATTGGCTTGGGCTTGGGTGATGTCTGTGCATTCGACTGGGCGGAAAGCTGCACGGAAGAACGGGCAGCTGGCTGTGCGCCAACAGCGACTTGTGAAGTGGACGAAACCAAATTTCCTTTTTCATCAATCAAACCCAACGCGCGCGCTTGATCATTGAATGCGCGCGCGGCGCGTTGCGACGGCGTGAATTGTTGAGAAGCTGGCGCCGAACTTTGAATTGGCCGCGCATCAGGCCGCTCATTTTCATTGCCCGCAGGATCCACCGGCTTGGATGCAAACTTCTTGATCAAGAAATTGATCAGGCCAAGCACTGCAAGAATAATGAGCGTGTTGGACATGGTGTGATGATAGCCACTCAACTGGCGTTGATGGCGTCGTTCCACATTGGAAGACACAGCGGATTCGCGGCAAGATGTTCCACCATGCGAAACGGCACATTGAAGATGGGTTGCAAAGTATGCGGAGTAAGAATGTCCACGGCGCGACCAGCGGCGGCGATTTTTCCTTGCGCGAGCGCGACAACGTCATCCGCAATGGCTCCGGCGAAAGCGAAATCATGCGTTGCGACAATCACCGCCAGTCCCTCGCTTGCGCTGTGGCGCAACTCGGCGGCCAAGGCGCGCGTCCAACTTGGATCAAGCGCGGATGTGGGCTCATCCACAATCAACAGCTGCGTTTGCGCTGTTCGCTGGGCCAGCGCCCGCGCAAACGCGACTCGGTGCCGCTGCCCCTCGGAAAGATGTCCCACAAGTTCGTCAGCCAACGCCGCAATTCCAGTGCGCTCCAAGGCCAACTGCACTCGCGGAGCGTCGGCGCGCATGGCAACTCGCCCCAATTCCACGGAGGTTCGCACTGAAAAACCGGCGACAGATTCAGGACGCTGCGGAACAAACGAAAGCAAGCGCGCGCGTTGAGACGGCGTGATTTTTGCGATTTCCATTTCACCAGCAAGCGTGCGCGCCGAAGTCATGGACAACTCATCAGGGCGCGCGCTTTGAGATTGTTCCCACTGTAAGCGCGCGTGGCCCGCATGCGCGGGCAACAATCCAGCCACTGCTCGCAACAGCGTGCTCTTGCCGCCACCATTGGGACCAATCACCACGGTCACAGCCGCGGCACGAAATTGCAGATCAATTGGACCGAGCACAAAGTTGCCATTGCGTATCAACGCTTGTTCAAATTTCAAAGTCATCGCATCCACGCTTTCGCGGCGCCGCGGCGCAACAAGATGAGAAAGAACGGTCCACCCGCAAGCGCGCAGATCACTCCAATTGGCAAGCGGCCCGTGCTTGCCGGAGCAAAGTGTCGCACCGCATCGGCGGCGATAAGCAATGTGCTTCCAGAGATCGCAGCGGCCAACACGGAGGCGCGGTGTCGTGGTCCAACACAACTGCGCGCCATGTGTGGACCGATCAATCCAATAAAGGCGAGTGGTCCGCACAACGCGGTGGCCGCCGCCGCAAGAACGCTTGAACCAAGAACCAAATACAAACGCACCCGCGCCACATGAATTCCAATCGATGAACTTTCGTCTTCGCTTAAACCCATGGCGTCCAAAGTTGAGCCATTGCGAATACCCATGAATGTGGCTGTAAATACAGCAATTGCCGTGATCACAGCGACTGAAATTTCCGGCACCTCGGGCACGCGGCCAAGCGCCCAACCTGCCAGGGATGGACGCATTTCAAGCGGCAGCAACCATTCGATCAGCGAGGCCAAAGCCGCGGCGACTGTTCCAACAATCACGCCCGAAAGCACAAGCGAAATTGGATCAATGCCGCCACCTTTGCCGCGCCCAAAATACAGCGTGACCGCGAGCGCCAACAAAGCGCCAACAGTGGCCGGGAAAATTGCGCCCCCCATGAGCAGCCACGGTCCGCCAATGGCGGCAATCCAATACGCCGCCGCCACGCACGCTTGACTACCCGCGGAAAGTCCCAGCACAAATGGTGAAGCCAGTGGATTGCGCAACAGCGTTTGTAAAAATATTCCACTGAGCGACAACGCGGCTCCCGCAAGAAGCGCGCTGATCAGAGCGCCCGCGCGCCACTCGATTGAATCCGAAGTTGGCCAGGCGAAAGTCCACTGCCCCAGCGCATCGCGGCCCACAAGAAATCGACACGCAATGGATGCCACCAATAAAAACGATAGACAAATCCAACCTAGTTGTTGGCGGCGCGCTGTCATGGTTTATTCGCGCCTTGAGAAATTTGGTCGGCTGTCACTTCAAGAGCGCCCACTTGCGTGGTGACTGGCGCTTGAAGGGCTTGGGCTTTGGCCACGCAAAACTTCTGTATTTCGCCTCGAAACAACTGCAATCCTGTAGTGAATTCAGGTCCTGGCAACAACAATTGCGGAGCGTAAAGCACGAGCAGTGACACGCCTCGCTTGGCGCATGCGTCAACCAACACATCATGCGATTGCGCATGGGCTTTATCGTCAACGGCGCCAACAATGACAATGATTGATTTGGGCTGCGTGGCGAACAACTCCTCCATCGACAAATTTGGATTGCCACTTTTGGAAAACGCCAGCGTTCCACCCATGGCGTTCCACGCTTGCGCAAGATATGTATCGGCGCCAAACGCGCCAATAGGTTCGTCGCTATACAGCAAAATGGTTGGTGAAAGTTTTTGCGCCGCGGCGCACGTGGTCAATTCTTTTTCAAGCGCCTGCGCTAATAGTTGCGGACTGATGGGCGCGGGCTTTCCGACAGCCCGCTCCACGGCCGTGGGCAAATGCCGAATGTCATCCAAACTTGTGGCGGGTATAAATTCAATGCGCCAACCTTTTTCACGCGCCACTTGCTCCAATTGAGCCGGAGCACCGGATCGAGTTTGCTGGATCAAAATTAAATTTGGCTTCATGCGCGCAAGGGTTTCCAAATCCACGTCGTTCAAAGACCCAACAATCGGCGCGGTGGATTTGCACCATGGAGTGCGCCCTACGAGCGAATTTTCCCATCCAAGCGCGACCACGGTTGCGCTGAGTGCGGGTGAAAAACTGGCAATACGCGGCGGTTGATCGCTTAAATGCGCCGGTGCAGTTGCCGCGTCCTGCGGACGGCACGCCACCACCGCGAGCGCCATCAATAGGACCAACATCGCTTGTCGCATGCGCTCAGAGTAGCACCCATTCTTGGACCTCCTCTCGCTACACTCTCACACTGCGATGAATCTATTTCGTTCCATGGGTCAACTTCTGCTTGGTCCCCGAGAGGAGCCCGAGCAAGTGCAAACGCGCCGCATGCCGGACGCCGAGGCGGTGGCGACTGCGATCACCGAACTCGCCGAGCGCTTGCATGAGGATCAACACGAACGTGAAAATATAATGCCACTGCTGCAGCGCCTGCCCGAGTCGCTTCAAGCACTTCCAGAAATCGCGCGTCAGCAATCCAAATTGGGCGAGGCCATTGCAACAGCACTGGTGCAATCGCGCCAACGCGATCAATCCATCGAATCTATTTTGCAGCGCATTGCCCAAGGCGTTGGCCAGCAAACTGACACGTTTGGCTTGGTGCAGCAACAACTGGATCTCAACCACCAAGCGTCGCAGCGGATCGCCGAGGCCGTGGCCACTTTGGCGCAAGGCGTGGGCGATCTTTCCAGCGGACAGCGAAGAAACTCCGACGCTCTCGTGGGATTGCTTGATCGACTTCGCGACCGAGACGAGGCCATTGGAAAAATCCAGGGACGCCTGCATCTGTGGTTGGTGTTCTCCACAGCTGTGGCGTGTGGGTCCATGATCGCCTGTCTTTTATTGGCCTGGGCGGCAATTCGCGCGTTGACTTCGACATAATTGAATAGGCGAGTAGTATTCGCCCGCACCTTGGTGGGGTGGCAGAGCGGTTGAACGTATCCGACTTGAAATCGGATAGACCCGCAAGGGTCTCAGGGGTTCGAATCCCCTCCCCACCTTTTTTGTCGTGGCAATGACGTCAGCGACTTTTGATTTCCACGCCGGGCTGATCGACCACTGGAGCAACTGCGGAAATTGGTTTGGCGATGGGCGCCACAACAGCGGCGGGCTTCAGTGGAAATTCTCCGCGAGATATTCTGTCGCCAGCGCCGCGGGTGGTGATCGCCACAACAAAATTATTAAATTCATCCACGAAGTTGGCGAAGTCCGAATTGAAATATTCCAGAATCACCGCGTTGCCCGTGCGCAATTCAACCGCGCGATGTCGCCCAACTTTGCCAACGATCGCCTTGCTTGACGCCAATCTCCCGGCAAGTTTTCCGGTGGAGGCGTCTTGTATCAACTGTGAAAAACTCTCGCGGTACTTTCCGTTTTCGCCATCGCGCAGAAATTGCACCAACGCCCACACCTGCGAGTAATACGTCAAGAGCGAATCTTTTCCATCTTTCAAAAATTCCTGAGGCGTTCCATCGAGCAACTCGCCGAGTGGTATCAAATCATCACTTCGCAGGGACTCGCGCAGTTGCGACCAACGCTCAAAGTTTCTCCAAGGCCGAAATGTGGACGGACCTCCATCGCGCGAAAGTCGGGTTCCCTCCATGTAACACGCGATTCCCTCCTCCAACCAAGTGGGCAGAGGATGTTGCAGCGCTTGTTGGCTGAATTGATGCCAACCCTCGTGCGCCGCGATGGTCTGGGTATCCAAGCGGCCAATGTCATACAACACGCTCACCGAATCCGTGGTGTAACCGCCTTTGCCAAGGCCAATATAAATTTCGGCGTCACGGCCCAGTTTTTTTCGAGTCCATTTTTCCCATAGAGTGCGCTCGCCAAACACGTACATCTCCAATGCTTCATTGGGAACGGGGATTGTTCCGAGCGCGCTGGCATAGGCCACAAAACAAGTCTCCATAAAGTCAGGCAATCGATCCCGAAATGTTTCATCCCGCAGCGAAAGACGCAATACATAATGCGGAGTGCGCGCCACGATTCCATTGTCGCCACCATCTTTCCAGGGTTCGGTCACAACGGCAACTGGTTTGGAATCCGCGATCGCCGTTGGATGAACCTCGAGCGCGCTGGATGCGGGTTCGGTCCTCAAGTTGACAGTGTTGGAACAACCCGCCGCGCATAGGAGTGCCGCCAACTTAAAAATAGTGGAATAATTATTCATTCAAGATTGCAACCAGTTTTGAACTCTACGCAACAAATTGAACCAACATAGAAAATATTTTAGGCAAGTTCCCTGAGCGAACGCTCAACCGCGATCAATTCCGCCTCCGCGTCCAGCAACATCTTCTGCGTGTCTTGCACCACTTGCGGCGGCGCCTTTGCCACATATCCGGCGTTGGATAATTTGCCTTTGTAGCCACTCACGGCGCGCTGTCGTTCGGCAAGCAACTTGGTCAAACGCGCGCGTTCGGCGCCAATATCAAGCGCATCCACCAGGCCATCGAGCCAGCATTCCTGCCCCTCAAATGTCATCGCGGCGGCGGTTGGAGAACGCTCGTGCGTGATTGGCAAGACGCCATCCACGCCGGAAAGCGTTTCCACAACGCCGCCCGCGAGAGCCACCACCTGCGACGCGTTGGCGCTTGCAAGCAACTTGATGCGCTTCTTGGGATTCACTTGGCGTTCACCGCGAACATTTCTGATGGCTTCAACCAAAGCTTGCGCGCGCGCGAATTCAGCCTCCGCTTTGGTGTCGATCAAAGACGCATGCGCGACTGGCCACGACGATGTCGCCAACAAATCTGTTGATTTCATGTCAAGTCCACGCACCGCACACGCCGCGTGATTTTTCACGGCGCTCCACAATGCCTCCGTGACATGCGGCATGCCTGGATGGAACAGTCTCACAATTGCGCTGAGCGAACACGCCATCACGCATTGTTGCGCGGGATCATTTTTTGCCGTTGGTTTGGCGGCCTCCAAAAACCAATCGCAAAAGTCGCGCCACAATAAGTCGTAGCCCGCGGCGGCAAAATCGCTGAATCGATATTCAGCCAAGGCGCGATCGGCGCGCGTCAATGCGCCGGCCACGCGCGACAAGATCCATCGATCAAGCAGCGGGCGCGTTGATGGATCAACTTCAAGCGCGGGTTGAGGCGTATTCATCAAGGCGAATCGCGACGCGTTCCAAAGTTTGGTGGCCACATTGCGGCCCACATCAAATCGGCTTGATGTGTTTCGCGCCAAAGGCTGCGCCGCGCTGGACGTGGCCAAACCACTAGCAGCGCCGTACGTGGAAACCATTGTTTGAGTGGGCGATTTTGGACTTTTCTGGATTGGCGCCGCAACCATGTGGCCGCTTGAAGCGCGTATGAATTCAGGCTCGAATGTTTCGCCACTTTGCGGATCAATCATGTCAATCTGCACGCGCACATCCTGCGTGTCGGTGGTCAAGTCAAGCAACGTAAATCGCAACGCGTCGGCGCCGTGGCTGTGAATCACGTCGCGCGGATCAAGACCATTGCCCAAACTTTTGCTCATGCGTTGGCCAAAGCCATCTTGAATAACAGGATGGATATAGACATGCTTGAACGGAACTTTTCCACCTAGAAAATATCGGTTGAACATGGTCATGCGGCTCACCCACAAAGTGATGATGTCGCGCGCCGTGCTCAGCACGCTGCTTGGGTTGTAACGCTCAAGCATGCCCTTCATGTCGGGAAACTTTTCTGGATGCGGCCAGCCCAAGGTGCTCAGCGGCCAAAGCGCGGAGCTGAACCATGTGTCAAGAACATCTTGATCCTGCTCGAAACCTGCCGCGACCAATTGCGCCGCCACATGCTCAAGATCAAGCGGCAAGCACACTGATTCCTCAACGCTGCCATCGTCGCGCTTGCGCATGCGATGCGCCGCGCCCAACGTGGACCATTTGGAATTGACTGAAACCATTTCAGTGCCCCGCAAAGAAGTTGATTGAGTCAACGCCTCATCCTTGGCGTCGCGGGTCCACACTGGAATCCGGTGCCCCCACCACAGCTGCCGACTGATACACCAATCGCGCAATGACTCATGCCAATGTTGAAATGTCTTGGCGTAACGCGGCGGAAAGAAACGAATTTCACCGTCGCCCACGGCTTTACCCGCGGGAGAAGCGCCTTCGAATTGATCGGGCGCCATTGCCTTGAGCGCCGCGCCACGCAAACGTTGATCGGTCACGCGCACAAACCATTGATCGCTCAACCACGGCTCAATCGCCACGCCGCTTCGATCGCTGTGGCCAACAGCGTGCTTCCACGGCCGCTCATTTTCCAGAAGACCGTTGACCTTGAACCAATTCACGATCGCCTTGCGCGCGTCCTCGCGCGACAAACCAACAAACGCCTTCGCTTGCTCGGAAACATCTTGCCAACCGTGGCGATCGGAAATCGCGCCGTCGGGACCAAGCACATTGATCAGGGCAAGATTGTGGCGCCGACCAATATCAAAATCATTCGGATCATGCGCAGGAGTGACCTTTAGGAAACCCGTTGCCACCTCTGCCTTGGCGTCGCTGGAGTCGCCACCCATGGAAAGCGCCATCACAACATAGTCGTCCTCCACGATTGGAATTTCACGGCCAACAATCGGTAAAATTATTTTCTTGCCGCGCAAACTCGCGGCGCGCGGATCTTTTGGATTCATGGCCACGGCCGTATCGCCCAGCATGGTTTCGGGCCTGGTGGTGGCAACGGTGATCGTGCCGGAACCATCGCTCAGCGGATATTTCAAGTACCACATCTTGCCATCCACATCGCGCATCACCACCTCGTCATCCGCGATGGCCGTTTTTGTTTTTGGATCCCAATTCACAAGGCGCCGACCGCGCTCGATCAAGCCATCTTGAAACAGCCTAAAAAATCCCTCGCGCACACCGGCAGCGCACACTGGATCCATGGTGAAACGCGTTCGATCAAAGTCGCATGAACAACCCATGGCGACAAGCTGCTCCAAAATCACGCGCTCATATTCATCTTTCCACGCCTGCACTTGCGCCACAAATTCATCGCGCGTGAAATCAGTCCGCTTTTTGCCTTGCAGCGCAAGCCGCCGCTCCACCACGGTCTGCGTGGCGATTCCCGCGTGGTCAGTGCCAGGCATCCACAAAACATCGCGACCGCGCATGCGCGCATGTCGGGCCAATGTGTCTTGCAATGTGTTGTTGAGCGCGTGTCCCAAATGCAGCGCGGCCGTGACATTGGGCGGCGGAATAAACATTGTGAACGGCTCGGACTTTGAGTCGGGACGGGCCTTGAAACATCCACTCTCACGCCAACGCGCGGACATGGCGCTCTCGTGTTCGCCGGGGCGGTAGGATTTCGCAAGTCCACTGGCGTCAATTTCAGTGGCGGAGTTTGCGATCACTTCTTTTTGGACTTGCGACATGGCAAATCAATACTACCGCCCACATGCGCTTGTAACTATGCTTTTAATTTCAGTTTGTTTTCTCATGTCTTGCAAAGAACACAAGCCCGCGCCAATGATTTCGGCCGGTCAAGTGCAGGCAAACATCGCCGCCATGGATCGCTTGATCGACGCCAAACAATTTGAGAACGCGACGTTGGTGGCGCGCGCACTTGCAAGCCAAGCGCCACAGGATCCATTGGCAAGCGAGGCGTTGGCCCGCGCATTATTAAGCCAGTGCAACGCCAATCCAACCGTTGAATTGAAAAATGAAACCGCATTGGCGTACGCAAAGGCCGCGGCGCAACGGCCCACAAGTCCGGGGTTGCAATCGGCCGCGGGCATGGCCGCCTACGGCGCTGGAAACATAGAGGAGGCGATTCGCTTGCACCAAAAAGCGCGCCAACTTGAGCCGGGAAATCCGCAGCATCTGTACATGGAGTCCATGATGTGGAATGCAAGCGCCAAACCAATCACCGCCATCGAACTTTTGCAAATGGCTTTGAAATTGCAACCCGACTCCCCCGAAATTGAAATGGGATTGGCTGAAGCACTGGCCCAAAATGGCGAGGCGCAACCATCGATCCAACACATGCAACGCGCGCGCGGACTTTCGGATCATGATTCAACGATTCGCTTTCGCGCCGCGGCGTTGCTTCGAAGCGTTGGTCAACCTAGCGAGGCGGCTGAAATGTTGCTTGGCGCGGTTTCAATTGGCAGCGCTGATCGCGCGACCTGTGAACTGTGCGCCAACTGCCTCACGGACGCTGGCAAACACGCCCAAAGCGCAGAGGTTTGGGAGCAATTGGCGGCGATGACCTTGATGCAACCGCAACCACTGCTTGAAGCCGCGCGAAGTTGGTCGCGCGCGGGACAAGATGAAACCGCTTTGATATTTCTGGAAAAAGCGCGGCAAGCAAATCCGCCACAGGCGTATTTTGAATTGGTGCGTGAAGAAATTCTGGCGCGCCGACCGCGACATCCGTAGAAAAATATTTCGCCGCGCGCAGCAATGCGATCGATCGATCACGCCATTTTTTCTCTTTGAACTTTTCGTTTGAATCGCTTGCTCTTAAATCAATTCAACCAACATCGTGACCAAGCGATCTTCCGCCATCAAGAGTGATGGCGGCGCCCGTTATGAACGGAGCCTCAAGTGTTAGGAATCGAACTAGCACGGCCGCATCGTGCGGCGTGCCCACTCGCCGCAAGGGAACGCGCGCCACATACGCGTCTCGTTCGACTTGTGGCATGGATTCGGGCCAAGCGATTACGCCAGCCACGATCACATTCACGCGGATCTTGGGGGCCAGTTCAAGAGCCAGCGCTTGAAACCCAATTTGCAAGGCGCGCTTGCTCGCCAAATAATTTTTGAAATCTTTCAAAGGCCGAAAGTCAACATGAATGTCGCCAAATGCAATCACGCAAGCTCCGCCTTGCAGCGAAGATTCACGCAACGCGGGAGCCAGGGCCCGCGACAACTCAATTGGCGTGCTCGCGTTAATGCGCATGAATTGCTCTGCTTGATCAATAGCCCCACCCGCCGTGGAATCTTTTTCCCACGCGGCCGCGGACACGATCAACGCGTCAAGTTTTTCCAACCCAAGCCCGCGCACGCCAGCAAGCGCGCGATCCGGATGATTTAAATCCATCGTATGGAGATCAACTTTTGCGCCATGGGCGTTCGCCATGGATTGAGTTTCAAGCGCGCCAGAAAAATCGTTGTGATATGTGAGGATCAAATCAAATCCAGAACGCGCCAACTCGAGCGCCACCCCGCGGCCCACCCGCCGCGAACCACCCACAACCATGGCCAGCGGCCTCATGGACTTCCATCCATTCGCTTGGCTGATTCAACCCAAGCGTCCATCACTTTTGTGGAGCGCCGAGCCTCGTTCGAACGTCCAGACAATCGCCGCCGCATCGCATTTTTAAGGAACAAAATCAACACAAGCCCAAGCAGACCGCAACTCACAACAATCACCGCGAGCAAGATGATGATCGAGGAAAATCCAAATAGTCCAGGGGCTGAATCAAGCATGCTTGGCAAGAGGATACGAGGCGTAGTGAAATTGGCGAATCTCGTAGAATGAAAATGTGTTCGAGCGCAACCGACTGATCAACCGCCTTCTCACCTATGTCCAAATGATTTGGAATAGACGGCGCGGAATTTCGATCGCGGCCTTTCTTTTGGCAGTTTCTCTTTGGTGCCTGCTGAGATTCACGCCGGCCCTGAACTTCATCATTGAAACGGTGTTGCGCCGTGAAAGCGGAACAGAAACCAATGTCATCAACGCGCGCTGGGACGGTTGGGGCAATCTCAATGTTGACTCCGTGGTGCTGCTCGCGCCGAGTTGGCCGGGCCAGACCGCGGAACTGATCCGAGTGGATGGAATCGCGATTCAATTCCAACCTTTGCAACTGCTGCTTGGAAAAATTCTTGTGCAAGACATACATATTGATTCGGCGGCGATCAATATCGCCGAGAGCGCCAACGCACACGGCATATTCAATCTAATGGCGCTCCAGCCTCGCGCCGGCTCCAGTGGGTCGATCATTGAATTGCGCCAAGCGAGTTTGGACCATCTTCAAATTGCGTCATTCACTGTGGATGCCAACAACAATGTGAAATTGGAAGGTCAACACACCTTCCAAGGAGACATGAAGCCCAATTCGAAGTCGCCCACCGATTTTGAATTTGAACTTGTTGAGATCCCAAATACTGATCCGACATTGAATCGCAAAGCCAGCGAACTTGTGCTGGTGGGAAATTGGAATCAAAACACATTCGAGTACCGCATGACAATCACCGGGCTTTCATTTGATAAATCATTGCTGCCCATGCTTCCCAAATCCTTGCAGACCTTGTGGAGAAATATCAACTTGACCGGATCGATTGATTTGATCGCGGTGAGCGGCCGTCCGGATCGCCCCGTGAACCAGGCCACTTTGACATTGAAAAATGTGCAGGCCAATATTCCATTTCCTGGATATGAAACCGAGTGGGTTCGCTATGAGCCCAAAAAATTGCCGCCGCTTCCGGAAAATATTAAAACCGCCAGCGATGTGAAGGACCCGCCACGGCTGAAAACGGGTTTCCCAAGAATGCAAGTGGAAAGCGGAACTGTTCGATTCACCCAGAACATGTTGAAGTTTGAAAATTTTATTGGCAAGCTCGACAGCACAAAACCGCGCAGCCTTCCGGTGCCAATTGAAATTGGACTCGACATCACCTTGCCCTCGGAAGATCAGCCCACGTCGCTCGATGATACGCCAGCCTGGTTTGAAGACGCCTTCAAACGCAGTGGCGTGGAAGCCACAATTCACATTCACAATTTTGCGCTCACCAAGGAGAATGAAAAAGACTTTGACGGAGTGGAACTGCCCAAGCCCGCTGTGCAAGTGCTTGGCAATTTGCTGGCCAAGACATGGGATGTTGATCTTGACGTGAGCATCTCGCGCGCCATCGCCAAGAAGGACTCCGCTGGAGTGGCGCACGATCAAGTCCCCACCACAAAGGGAACGCTGAATATCCGCGGCGCTTCCGGTGGATATTTTCTGTTTCCTTATTTGCTCAACGATGTCAACGCGCAGATTGAATTGGACAATGATGCGGTGAAAATTGTCTCCCTGAAGGGCAAAGGCAGCGGCGGCGCGATCGTGAATATCACCGGAACTGTGACCGAACCAGGCGATGATGCCGGTGTTGATCTGCATATAACCGCCTCTGATTTGCCCATCGATGAGGCGCTGAAAAAGTCGTTTTTGTTTGGACCCAAAAAAGTATTCGAACTTCTGTACGACCACGCCGCTCAAACCAACCTGATTGCCGCGGGCCTATTGCAACCTAACGAATTTCAATTTGGAGGAAGTTGCGGAGTTGATCTGCAAGTGCAGCGCGCCATCAAAGGTGGCGCCAATGTGAAGACCACCGGCGAGGTCACCCTGCGGGATGCGAATGTGATTTGCTCAAAGTTTCCATATCCAGTGCATGTGAACTCTGGAAAAATTATTTTGGAGGACACTGTCGTTCGTCTTCCAATGGAGAAGTGGAAACTCACCACACAATCAAATGCCGCCGTCACCCTCGGTGGCTTCATCGATATCCCCCGAGACGGCGAGGATAGAAAAGTATTTCCAAATCTCACCATCACGTTCGAGAATGACTCGGTGAATTCGCTTCTGCTGGCCGCGATTCCATTTGAAACATCCAAGAACGCCCCGCGAATGTTGGGTTGGCCTGGAACCAATCTTTCGCCCGCCGCGCGCATGCTCAAGCAAATCGATCTCCAAGGCCAATTGAATGGAATTGGAAAAATTGGCGCTCTCGCGGACGAAAGCACCACATGGGATTTCAATCTTTCTTTGGCCAAGGGCTCCATTACTCCGCGTCCCAACGAAACCGGCATCGCCGCGGACGCCGATCAAATTCTGCCCCACGGATTTGATCTTAAAAATGTCAAAGCTCAAGTGAATGTCACGGAGAAAGCCACCTCGCTCATTTCCATGGCGGGATACATTGGCGATGGAGAGGTCGAAGCGAGCGGATTCGCCACACTTGATTCGCAGGAACGTTGGTTTCAAGCCACGGCCAAAAATGTTCCAATTGATCGCTGGATCTTTGGCTTTCTTCCCGCCGACAAACGCGATGAATCCATATTGACTTGGGGCGATTGCAATCCAACTGGCGCAATCAACGCCAATGTTTATTTGCAGCAGAAACAAGGGCAACCTGGCCGTCGACGAATCATGGTGGACCCCACGCATGTGAAATTCAACATGGATCCCGACCTTGCCATGATTGAAATTCCAAGCGGCTACTTTGAATTGATCGATGATTCAATTCATGTGCGCGATATGCAGATTGAATTCAACGACATGAACGCGCGCGTAGGCACCATGAGCGCCAATGGCTCCGTGAATTTTGGCGCAACCAACAAGAACGCTGACGACGTGATCGAACTTGATGCCAAGTTCCTATTCGCCGACCCGGTGTTCTTCAAGGTACTGCCGATTCAATTGCAAGAACGCCTTGAAAAAAATAAGTTTCAAAGCGAGGGCGCATTCGAAATCACCAATGGAAGATTCTCCATGCCCCCGCGACACTCCGGCGCGGATTTTTGCGCGGACCTGTTGCTCACCGATGCGCAGTTGAATATTGGCCCTCAACTTTTAGGCATCAATGCAATCTTGAAACTCAACAGCGATAGCGGCGGGCCGATTGATGGAATGAGGATCGATGTCGAACAGGGAAGCCTGTTTATCCAGAATAGGTTGGTCTCGGATATCAAGGGATCGCTCATCACAAATTCCACCACAGACAATTTCACAATTCCAAAATTAGAGGGTGATTTGTATGGTGGCCGTATTTGGCTTGATGCGTTGGTTCAAGGCCAAGGAACGCGCCCATGGACAGTGAATCTTGGGGTTGTTGGAAGCGATCTTGCGCAAGCCATCGCGGGCGGAACCGCCAAAGCAACGGAGCAAACCAATGACGGCGTGTTCAATGGCATGCTCACACTTGGTGGTGAAATATCCGGCGATCGCCCGCGCGAGGGACGCGGAAAAATCCATGGCTTCAACGCGAAATTGGGTGATCTTCCGCTTGCGTTGCGTCTTCTTCAAGTCACGCAATTCATGCCGCCACTTTCCCAAACATTGGACCAAGCCAAAATCGATTTTTATATTCGCGATCAAAAGATCCGCTTTGAGAAATTTGACCTCACTTGCCCTACACTGCAGCTCCTCGGATCTGGGTCAATTGACTTGGAAACATGGAAGATCAGCATGAGATTTAAAAACCGCGGAATTATTCCCGTTGCAAGCGATGTGTTTGGCGCCGCCACTGATTTACTACTGGCCGTCGATGTGGGTGGATCCCTATCCGATCCTCAAATCTCCGCAACCCCTATTCCCGTTTTGGGCAACAATCCATCTCTGGAGCAGAGTGGCAACTTCACACCTTCATCAACAAAGACAGCAACACCATGAGTGAATCTTCTGAACTCGACATTGGAATTCGCACCCGTATCGCGGCGCTTGTGGCGGAGGCTTCAGCAAGCCACCATGACCACGCCGGTGAAGCAAGCGCGCGCCGTCGTCGCCATGTGGAGGAACTTCTGGGAACCGGTCTGAAATTGCTGTCCGATGGTTGCGATGTTTCGCAAATCAAATTGATTGAAAATGCGGTGAAGGAAATCCGCCGCTCCTACCGCGTGTTCAATCGCTTCCGCGGTGTGCAAAAAGTGAGCATATTTGGCAGCGCGCGTACTCCCGAGGACCACCCCGACTACATCGCGGCGCGTTCATTCGGACAATCCATGGCGGCTGAACATTGGATGGCGATCACCGGCGCGGGAGATGGAATTATGAAGGCCGGCCATGAGGGACCAAGCCGCGAATCCAGTTTCGGATTGTCCATTCGCCTTCCATTTGAAACCAACGCCAACGACATCATCGCGGGCGACGACAAGCTGATCTCTTTCAAATACTTTTTCACGCGCAAGCTGATGTTCGTGAGCCATTCAGATGCCGTCGCTGTTTTTCCTGGCGGCTTTGGAACCATGGATGAAATTTTTGAGGTGCTCACGCTGATTCAAACTGGCAAGAGCCCCATCGTTCCGATTGTTCTTGTGGAAGGCGCGGACACCAATGGCAAGCCACGTGGATATTGGCGCCAATGGGAATATGGCGTGGTGGAAAATCTTTTGGCGCAAGGATGGATCAGCGCGGAAGATCCTGGCCTTTACGAATTCGCATCCAGTCCCGACGACGCCGTGGCGCGCATCTTGCGATTTTATCACCGCTATCACAGCAGCCGATATGTTGGCGACCATCTTGTGATCCGCTTGAAGCGCCAACTGTTGCCGGAGCAAGTTGCGCAACTGGACACGGAGTTCCGACCCTTGATCAAGAGCGGCCACATCACTCAAACTGGCGCGCTTGACAGCGAAAATGAGCATCCTGATTTGCCGCGCCTGCAATTTCATTATTCAAAGCGCGCCTTCGGCTTGCTGCGGCGCATGATTGATCGAATCAATCATTTCCCTGAAGCCAGCCCAACATCTCCATGACGGCACTTCCGCGGCGCGCTCAACGGATTGCGGCGCTTGCGCTTGCGCTGTTTGGAATTGGCTTGCAAGAATGTTCCAGCGCGCAGCGTCGTTCATCAAGCGACATCACTTCATCGCGCCAAGACTCCGATGGATTGGAGATTGTGCGCTGGACAACAACGCAAGACACATCGAAATTGGAGGGCATTCTGATTGGATTTCAAAAACGTCCAGTGATGAATCCCCTTGCGACTGAGTCATTGCTACAAGAAGGATTTTTCACCGCGATTGTCGATCAAAAAGATTTACCGCTGATTCGGGAGAAACTTGGACCGAGCCCGATTGACATCCACACAGCATTGGGAACGTTGCCAAATTGGCGCGATGTGTTCCAGCGACAAATTCCCCAAGGACAAGCGCTTGCCGTCAACGGCGCCACGCGGATCATTGCTTCGGAAATTTTGGAAATGATCGCCCGTGGCTGGACCACTCCCACGGAATCAGGCGGATGTTTCCAACTTGAAATTGTCACGTCGCTTGTGGCGACATCCGTGGCGCAAGAAGGCATGTTTGGTCGAGCCGATCGACCTCGGGGAATGCCAATCATCAACACTGCTATTGAGACATGCTTGCAACCAGATGAAGTGCTGATTGTGTTGCCCGCAAACCAAGGCCCATTTAAAAGTGGACGCGGTCCAGGCTCCGAGGCTGGCTTGCCACCAACCGCGGGTCGATTTCTGCTGGGGGAATCCGCGGACTTGCAAGGCAAGGAAACTTCCATGAAAGGCGTTACTCTTTTGGCATTCGTGCCCCACATTTCAAGTTCAATTCAACCCATTCGAATTCCCGCTGCCGCCGTGGGCAGCAATTGAATGAGCGACCGAAAAATTCCAATGCTTGAAACTCAACCAAAAATCAAAAGAAAAAAAACGCGGCGGCGATTGCGCGACACACGGGTCGCGCGCGGCATCAAGGTGTTGCCCACGCTGTTGACGCTGGGAAATTTGTTGTGCGGCTTCGCGGCGATTCATTACGCCGCCAAGCCAGTGGAGGCCAGCGAATTTTTTGGTTGGAGCACGCTCACCGTCGCGGGCACGTTGATTTTCTTTGGCATGTTCTTTGACGCGCTTGATGGCGGCGTGGCCAGGTTAACCCGCAGCACCAGCGATCTTGGCGCGCAACTGGATTCGCTGTGCGACATGGTGACCTTTGGCGTGGCCCCCGCCTTCATGATGTTGCGATTGGTCAGTCATTACTACGGGGCGGAGCATGGAACAAATATTTTGGGCCCCGACGCCGACAACTTTTACGCCAAGGCCACTTGGACCATCGCCGCGGTGTACATCTGTTGCACGGCGCTTCGCTTGGCGCGCTTTAATTCTGAAACAGTTGATGACGATGTGACGGCGCACATGTGGTTTCGCGGCCTGCCCTCGCCTGGCGCGGCGGGTTGCGTGGCCAGTTTAATTTTGCTGCATCAACATTTGTTGGTCAAGCGATATGGCGGCGTGTTGCCACCGCGCATCGAGGCCACTTCCAGTTTGCTTATTCCCGCCATCACGCTGCTATGCGCGCTGGCCATGGTGAGCACCATCCGCTATCCGCATGTCATCAACCGCGGTCTGCGCGGGCGAAAACCATTTTCCGTACTGGTGCAAATTGTCATACCAATCATCATGGCCATCTGGTGGTTGCAGGTGGCGCTGGCGATTTGCTTCACCACGTACACGGTGTATGGACCAATCGCCACCTTAAGCAGAAAAATGCGGCGGAATAAATCGCCGGATGCGCTGGCCCCACAATCACCAACCCTGCACTGATACGAGCGAGATAGAATCACAACATGACACGCGCGCTTTCAACTGTTCCAAACACGCTTGGTCGCTTTGGTCCCTATGGCGGCCGCTATGTGCCGGAGACATTGGTGCCCGCGCTTGAGCAATTGGAATTGGCCTACGCGCGGGCGCGCGCCGATCCGGCTTTCACCGCGCAACTGGATGAATTGTTGCGCGACTTTGTGGGCCGTGAAACTCCCTTCGCGTTGGCGCCGCAACTCACCAAGCGCGCGGGAGGGGCGCAACTATGGTTGAAGCGCGAGGACTTGGCGCACACCGGCGCGCACAAGATCAACAACACAATGGGTCAGGCGCTCTTGGCGCTTCGCATGGGCCGCACGCGCATCATCGCGGAAACTGGCGCGGGTCAACATGGCGTGGCCACGGCAACGGCATGCGCGCGTCTTGGTTTGAAGTGCGAAGTGTATATGGGCGCCGAGGATATTCGCCGCCAAGGTCTAAATGTTTTTCGCATGCGTCTGCTTGGCGCCACCGTGCATTCGGTGGAAACTGGTAGCCGCACATTGAAAGACGCCACCAACGAAGCCATGCGCGATTGGATGGCCAGCGTTGGCGACACGCACTACATCATTGGCAGCGTGGTTGGCCCGCATCCATTTCCAATGATGGTGCGCGACTTTCAAAGCGTGATGGGCCGCGAGTGCCGCGCGCAATGTTTGACCGCCACGGGTCGGCTTCCTGACGCGGTGATCGCGTGCGTGGGTGGCGGTAGCAACGCCGCGGGAATCTTTTATCCATTTGTGCAGGACGCTTCCGTGCGTTTAATTGGCGTTGAAGCTGGCGGCCGCGGCGCCAAAGCCGGCGACCACGCCGCGCCACTTGCGCATGGAACTCCGGGAGTGTTGCATGGATCGCTTTCGTATGTGTTGCAGGACGCCGCTGGCCAAACCGCCGATGTGCATTCATGCAGCGCTGGCTTGGATTACCCCGGCGTTGGTCCCGAACACAGTTGGTGGAAAGATTCGGGGCGCGTTCAATATGTCAGCGCCACGGACAATCAAGCGCTTGACGCGTTTCGCATTCTCTCGCAAGAGGAAGGAATTATTCCCGCGCTTGAAACCGCCCACGCCGTGCACTCGGCCATTGAATACGCGCGCACTCGCCCCGCCAATGAGATCGTGGTGATCAACGTGTCAGGCCGCGGCGACAAAGATGTGGTGGAGGCGATCCGCTTGCTTGAGTTGCGCGGCGATTCACTTAGCACAATGATGCCGTAAGGCAATGCAACGCTTGGCGGATTTGATTCGCTTTGGTTTGTGTCACATCAAGTAGGCGCCGGATCGTTTTTTTCAATTCAATCGAGTTGGCAAAACGAGGCGACATTTTTAGATTCTTAAAATTGTCGCACTTGAAATGCAATCACTTCGCAACTTCTTTGGCGGCTGGCGGCGCGGGCTCATCTGTCTTTGGCTTGGCGGCATTGCTAGCGACCACTTTCAAATCCAACGCGATCGGACAGTGATCGCTGGCGTAGCCCGAAGGTGGCTCATCTTTTTTAAAGTCGTAATCAGAGCCTGGCATGAGCGTTCCAAAGACAAAGAATGATTTTGGCACCGCAATTTTCACCAGCGCTGGCGAAAGCAATATGTAGTCAATGGTTCGATTGGTGATGTGGGTGAGATAAAGATTCCTGGCGGCTTTTTTATCCGCGGCGGAGTCGGCGGATTTCTCTTGTGAATTTGTCGCGCTCGCGTCAGCGGATTCATCAGCGCCAGCGTCGGAGTCGGCGTCATCTTGCGCGGCGGATTTCTTTTCCTTGGCTTGTCCAGCCTCGGGGCGAAACTCGTAGGCGCTGACAAATCCAGCGAACGCCTTGTCGCGATACAACTTTGCCGCTTTTTCCATGGGAGTGGCGTTGAAATCCCCCACCACGGCCACCAAAGCGTCGGCGTTCTTGGCCAGATCCTCCTTGAGCATCTCATTGATGCGCAGTGCCTCCAACTCGCGATGATGCACCGTCGCTTTTCCGCCAGCTTTGTGGTGCAGCACATACACGATCAGCGTGGTGTCGTCGGGTAATTGAATCGTGACCTTCAATGGACTGCGTTGAAATTTCAACGGCTCCTTCACCTTCGGGTCGTCGCCCCAACCATCCTTCTTGCGCTTGTCGGCATCCTTGGGAATATATTTTTCCATGGGCGCCAAATCTTCGTTGGTCCACACTTGAACATCTTTGATTGGAAATCGACTCAGCAGGGATTGCTCCACGCCGCGGTAGTACCCAACTTCTTTGCTGGCCAAATATTCGTAGCCCATGTCCTTCAGATAGGTGTCGCGAAACCAACGCAGGGCGTCCTCGCCTTCAACTTCTTCAAGACCAAGCACATCAGCGTCCAAATCGTGGATGGCTTTGGCCAAGGATTTGCAACGGTCCTCGCTGGTTTTCATATTTATGTCGTCGTATTCGCCGGACAAATTTGGATCATCAACACCGTCAAAGAAATTTTCAATGTTGTACGCACCCAGACGAATTGTGCCTGGAGCTTTAGCCGGCGCCTTTGCAATTCCAAAGATCAAGCCCGCTTCGCGCTTGGGCTTCTTAGAATTTGGGGAAGCCGATGTTGAAGCAGGCTTGCTCTTGGCGCCGTCTTTTTGCGCGGGCGCGTTCTGGGTCGCGGTTGTTGTGGAAGCTGGAACGACCGGTGGCGCGGTTGCCGCACAGAGACACGCGAACACGGCGCACGCAATCAACGGAAGTCGCAAATTATTCATGCGCGCAGTGTACGAATGCCACGCTTACTTGGGCTACTATCAATTCATGTCCCTACGCCGCGGCAGCCGCCGTTTGTACCGTGAATATCTCGCCGCGCTTCGTGAGCGCAAGAAGAAAGCCAAGTTGGAGCCCATGGCTATTTCATGGCATGGATCCGAGCGCAGTCTGCGGCGCAACCGAACCTTCGGACAACTGTTCAAATCTTTTCTAGGCGAATTGCGTCCGCACCGCGCGCCCATGTTGTTCACGCTGTGTACCGTCGCGCTTGGCGCCGCACTTACGCTTATTCCGCCCGCGGCCACCAAGCTCGCCATCGACAATGTTTTTATTGGTTCGCCACTTCCACAATGGGTCGATCGAATTCTTCCCGCCAACATCACCAGTGATCGCACCACATTGTTGGCTTGGATCGCCGCCAGCATTTTGGTGGTGAGTTTGATTGGAACCACATTCAGCATCGCGGGGCGTTGGCAAGCCACGCGCATTACCAAGCGATTACAGGCACACATTCGCCGCAAAACATTTGAGCATGCCGTTCATTTGCCACTGCACCGTGTGTGGCAAATGAAATCGGGTGGCGTGGCAAGTCTGTTGCGCGAGGACGCCGGCGGAGTTGCCGAACTTGTGTTCAACATGTTGTACAACCCGTTTCGCGCGATTGTGCAACTAGTTGGAATACTCACCATCCTTGCCATCACCGATTATCGATTACTCCTTGGCGCAACCATGCTTCTGCCAGTTGTGTGGCTGAGCCATTGGACTTGGATTGGGCGTATTCGTCCGCTGTATCGCGACATTCGTCAGCAACGCACCGATGTCGACTCGCACGCCACGGAGGCCTTTGGTGGAATGCGCGTGGTGCGCGCCTTCGCGCGCGAGCAAAGTGAGGCGTCGAGATTTTTGCGTGGTAGCCATCTCATGGCTCGTCAAGAAATTTTAACTTGGTGGTGGAGCAGAGGAATTGAATTGGCGTGGGCTCTGCTTATTCCAACCGCCAGCGCGTTGCTCTTGTGGTTTGGTGGTCGTCAAGTCATTGATGGCACGCTCACTCCAGGTGATTTGGTTCTGTTTCTCACTTATTTAGCCATGTTGCTTGGTCCGCTTGAGGCGCTTGCCAGTAGCGCGACTAATTTTCAAACTAATCTTGCGGGCTACGACCGCACGCTTGATGTGCTGAACGAAACTACGGAGTTACCTGATCGACCCAACGCTCTGCGGCTTGACCGCGCTCGCATGATCGGCGCGATTCGTCTTGAAGATGTGCAATTTAGTTACCCCAAATCAAAAACGCCCGTGATCAACGGCGTCACGTTTGATGTTTTGCCTGGCGAAACGGTGGCGTTTGTTGGCGCAAGCGGCGCGGGCAAGACCACGCTGTGCAATCTCATCGCGCGCTTCTTTGATCCAACCGCCGGCCGCATCTTGATCGACGGCACGGACTTGCGCGATTACCGCCTGCATG
>Ga0209190_1000803_pt1 | contig 22541 bp, 25 predicted proteins | sample M_140205_XF_Meta_FD_187315 | JGI IMG/M metagenome (GOLD analysis project Ga0209190, IMG submission 187315) | Freshwater microbial communities from Lake Montjoie, Canada to study carbon cycling - M_140205_XF_MetaG (SPAdes) (version 2) | ecosystem: Environmental > Aquatic > Freshwater > Lake... | reverse complement strand
TTTCTTTGGAATGACTCCTTTACTTACCTTAACAATTTTAACTTCATTTAGTTTTTCTTGCAATCGCTTTTTCTCTTCCTCTTCTTCTGCTGCTTTCTTTGCTTTCTCTTCGTTCTCTTTTACCTGCTCGGCCCAATTTGCAGCAAGTGATGCATATGTCATACGTCCTTTTGGTTGCTGCTGTTGCTGCTGTTGCGGTTTCTTCTGGGGAAGTGATGGAAAATCGTCCAATTGCATTTTATTTGCTTGTGTGGCAAGATTGTTTACTGCTGCATTTGATTCATATAGTGCTTTTGGCTCATATTTGGCCTTTGGCTCATATGAAGTCCGTGGTTCATATTTGGCCTTTGGCTCAAACGAAGTCCGTGGTTCAAATGGCGCCTTTGGCTCAAACGAAGCCCTTGGCTCAGATCTTGAATCAAATGAAGTCCGCGGTTTAAAATTGGAGTATCGTGCCCATCGATTTGATGCATTTGCAGCATTTGTAGTAGGCTCAGACCAAAAAAGATCTTGGTTCTCTTTCTCTTTCTCTTTTTTGAATGGCGGAATGTATTTTGCCATTTCTAATTACCTATTTTATGAATTGCTTGTTTAAGTTATTTACATATATACATCCATTTAAATGCAATTACATTGAATACATTGAATATTTCGTAACCATTTCTTCTAATCTTTTAATCTCTTTCCGTTTATCTTCAATTGAGCGATACGTTGTGCTAAGTGTTCGTTCATGATTTTTTATTAATTGTTCTACATACTCATGTAATTGTATCATTTGCGTCTTATTTTTCTCCAATTGTTTGACTGCATTTAGATGCAAATGCTTATTTTTCATAAATGGAACAACTGTATCTTTAATCAATTCATATAACGGTATATATATTTCCATGATTTCTTGGCATATTACCTTTCTTGTATCATAAGGAATTGTATAATCAAAATGCATAAATATACCACGAATAGAATGTTCACTCAGTATTAGTTCAATTCCATCCTGATATCGTAGTGACTTCAGTGGAGTCGAAGTAGACATTTGCGTATATTTTTTAAGACATTTCACTACATTATTATATGCATGAATAATTTCATCCGTTATAGTGACATTTGCCTCTACCATCATTTCATATACATGACGCATCCAACGAGTAGATGTAATTGGTGAACGTTTTGATGGAATATCCATTTTAAGTGCTACTTTGGTTTTCTTTACTTTGCTTTTCTTTGATTTTGTTTCTGCTGCTTCTGCTGCTTCTGCTGCTTCTGCTGCTTCTGCTTCTGCTGCTTCTGCTTCTGCTTCAACTGCTGCTTCTGCTTCCATTAGATCCGTTGGAAGCGCATTTTTTTTCTCTTTCATACGTTTCGATTTCTTTTCTTTTGTAATTTCAATTTCAGTTGCGCCAATTGATTGTTTCCACTCTTCCACCGTTGCATATTTAGTTCCAGCATGAGGACCTTTTACTTCTAGAACTTCATTATCCAACTGAATGGCTGTATAATGCAAATAAGCATTAACGTGATAGCGATACATAGTATGCGTGGACTTTTGCTTCAAGGAAAGTTGTTGATTGTGTTCTTCAAGCGACATAGCCATTGTTAGAAGCTTTACCTATTTCTATCAAAAATATTGTTTCAATTTTTTATTTTTGTATATTTTTTATTGGACTACTCCCAATAATGGATATTACTCGTAATCACGAATTGCAATTCCCACTGGAAATCTGAGTAGCCCTTCATCCGTTTTCTCTTGATATCGCACGGATAACATCTTCCCTACATAGTCTTCTCCCGTCTTAAACAATTCCTGTCGTTCCTCGCGTGTTCCTCTTGGTCGGCAGGCAAATATCTTTGGTTGACATCCAGATGTCTTACAATCTATCTTACATAACCAAACCACACAACCCGCATCCAATCCTTCGCCCTCTTTATATCCCACAATTTCACACTCCATATCAAAGAACTCTTTATATTTCTGTAAATGTACCGAACGATTGTTCGCATAGAGCCCTGCTTTATTACGCAACATAATACCTTCAAAATTTGTCTCAACATATTCAGCGTGTTTTTCTTTCATTTCTTCTTGGGATGCACACATTTCTGTCTTAACCAGAATGAGATGTTTGAACTTATTCTGTTTAAATAGCGTTGTAAGCTGCGCATAACGATTCTCAAAAGTGTCTTTTGCAATCATATCATATACGTGAAATTTAATCTCAGTCTGTTTCGGTTGAATCGTTTCATTCTTAACAATGCCCACAATTTCCTGAAATGTTAACGTAGTGGAGTAAAGTTCACCATCTAAGATAATGCTTGGTGAAAGTTTGTCAATCTCTTCACGAATATGCTCCAGATGAGGATATGCCTTCAAGTTGCGCGAGAAAAGTCCTCTTTGAGGCATAGCCACCATTCGTGTTCCATCCAACTTCGGCTGAATATAACACGGAAATACAATACTCTTACCACGCTTGTTATAATCGTGTGCCAACATGGGAGATGGAACATCATGGTCTACCGCCGCTGCACGTGATTCTTTCCGTTCTTCTTTATCTTCACTATCATCCTTAGGGTTAAACTTCTCATCCCGTTTCTTCTGCCACAAACTCTGCGCTTCAGAAATTGCCTGTTGCAATGGAGTCGTTTCATTCTTCTTTCCAATATTCTTTCCTTGTGTAATAGGTTTGTCAGTCTCTTGGATTTTACCACCTTCATAACCGCGATTTACACGAATGATTGGAGGTTGCCCATCGATTACTTCAATTGACCATTGCTTGACTTTACCTGTAGTGGATGTACCAAACAGTGTAGGAAAGTGTGCCATTGTTAATATAAGCAGTTTGATTGTTTATATTAACATTCTAGATTTCAATTTTTTATAAAGGATTTTATTAATTAATCACCTGTGAAGTATAATTGTATAGACCCAGTTGCAAATATTCATCGCGCGTTTTCAAATGATGAAATGTAATTGCTGTTGAAATTCTATCCTTATTAGATTCATAATTTTCAGGATGAAAATTACGATTATCCAAATCAAACATAATACGATCATTCATTTGCGCATCTTTTTTAATATCGAGTAACCATTTACCTACACAAATATCAGAACACCAGTGAATAATAGGATTCGGACAGGTACGCACATAAGTACATACTTTCTTATACAGAGTCTTTGATAATACAGTTCCAGCCCCACCGCTCGTATAGCGAAATAGCTCATTATCTACATGGTCTAAAATACATCCCATAGAAATGAGTAGATTTGGTGAATAATTTGCTAAGAGTCTTTTAAGACGATCGTGAAATACATATGTATCATCATCGATTAATATGTACCAATCATAATCTAATTCCAGATTCTTAAAGAAATCCATAGTTTTATACGGCAATGCATGATAATCATCGGATGCACCCCATGAATACAGACGCTGCTCTATATCCATCTTATGCCCTAAATAATAAATGTCTTCTGGCTTCACATTCAAAAGTGAAGTCTCCTTCTGCCATTTCACACGTGTATCAAAATATTTCTCACACGTGAGAATGACGTATGCAATTCGCATTTTCTTAAATTTGTTTTAAATTCTTTATGTTTGTTTTATATTCGGGGTAGAATTTGAGTATGAAACTGACGATCAAAATAATCAATGGACCGCCCAAAATTTGCACTCGGATGAAACGCAATGGATCGTCTCTGTTTAATAAATGCCATTGCATCCAATGCATGCATTTCTTCGTGTACAATTAAAAAGAACGCAACACACGCTGCTGATCTCTGCATTCCTGCCATACAGTGTATCAAAATAGTATGACCATTATTGTATTCTGTCAAGATTTTATGTGCTATCTCTGCAGCCCATAGTTCTAGATTACGTATTTCGGCTTCCTGTAAATTATCATCCACAGGCACTCTATACTTAATCGGTATCGCATAAGAAAAAGGAAGATCTTTTGTACAATTAAATACAACCTTGATATTGTTTTTACGAATAAACTCTTCATTAGTTGATGCTCGGACATTACCAAGCCATATTCGGGGAATGATTTCATCAGCATCATTGCGATGTGGCATATCTATCACATCAATATATCAATATTTCATCAGATAAGTCGCATAAAAAGATTAGATGTTTTCCTTCATTGCTACTAAAATCTCTCGGAGCAATTAAAGACCAATTCACCCTATTCTGAACAACACCCACTTCGCATAATACATAAGTAGCCAGTGCAGAGCACCAAAATGTATTTGTATGTTTAAAACGGTCCTGTTCTGGAAATGGACAATCTATGTTATATTCCGCACAGAGCCAGTCATACAAATTAAGGTCGTATGGCTTTTCATGGACTTGGTTATGGACTTTAATGAACTTCTTGTAGAAATCTTCCGTGCGCTGACAAGAAACATGGCGCACATAGACAGATCCTTTTGAATACTTCTTTAAAACATCATCTATATGATGTAATGTTACACCATTTCTCAACTTATTATCTTCTACATCAAATTCTTTTGATACAATAGATTCTAATACATAAATACCATCTTCTATTCCAGGATTAATAAATTTAGGGTTTCTTACAATAATACCCACATGACTATAGCGGCTTCGTCCAAAATATTCAAGCATATATGATATAAAACTTGTTCCTCTAAAGAGAATAATATCACCTGTTTGGAGAGATGCCTCGTGTACTGCTGATAATAGTGCTATTTCCTCCTTTTGTTCTTGTTTTATAGCTAATTCTGGTACTTCTGATGTAACGGGTTCTAAAGGCACTTTAGGTACCTTAGGAGTTGATTCATTTAATGTAGCAGCAAGAGCAAACATCCTATCAAGGGTTAAGAAAAAATTGAAAGAGATTTACTACTATAATAAATAGTAGAAGTATGCCGCTAACACGTCATTTCTACGATTCAGACGATGTTATTGCAGCGCTGTATTATAGCTCTTCACGGCGGGATGCCAAAGAAACCCAATTCTGGTGTACTGAACTTTTATTGAGTGGATATAGTAGTGAAGCCATTTCTGTATTATTTGAATCGTGGCTATTACAACGTGGACCATTCTATTTGCGATGGCTTATCAACGCTGATGTACTCGCAAAAGATAATGTAACAGAAGATGCAATACTCCGTGCTGCAGTAGAGCTGAGTTCTTACGCAGAATGGGATAATTCAGTTTGGTCCATACTTTCCAGTCGAAACCCGCCTGATAGAGTTACACCTAAAACACCTCCTTGGGTTAAAACACCCCCTTTGGTTTCGAATTGTAGTGACCAAGTATTATATTTGTACCGTGCAATATATCAGGGAAAAGGAAGAAGCGCATGGCTAATGGCTCAACAAATAGATAATGTATGGCCCATTCTTAAAGAATATGGTCGGCATCTTTCTCCAGATTATGATGCGTGTTTTACTATTCTAGAAAAATATGAAGATCTTCTTGGATATCGTTCTGATTCATATTCTATTGCAATAAAATGCTGTGCTGTATTAATGCTTTGCCTTTCGAAAGAAAAAATGGAACAAAGTCTTAAGATACGTCCAATAACAGTTACATCATTACAAATACCCATTGGAAGAAAAGCTGCACGATTATATACTATTCCATCTGTTATAACAGGGCATCTTGTTTCACAGTTACATGATGTTGAAAAAGGCATAAAAGGATGTCCATTTTGGGATACAATTACTGAAAATAATATGGATGCATTATATACATATTTTCCAGATGATATTCCAGATGAGTGGTCTGCCAAAGATAAAGAGAAATCACATCGTATCCATAAAGTTGAATCTACAATGATACAACGTTATGCACTTACAAAACCTTGTCGGCTTAATTGGAATACTAAAATATGTGGAAAAAAAGGGCATCCTTTGGATGGATTAGATGCAATAGATGCAGAGCCTTATAAAATAAATACACGGCCTATTATTCGAAAATATTTAGCACATTGATCTACCAATTATCGCACATGCAATTCGTGCACCAGAATGTCCTGTTACTTTTGAATCTTCAAAACCACCTTTCCCCAAATCATCTTCATCTGCATGAATAATCAATGAACGCCCTAGTAAATCTTTGACAGAACTTTTAACAGTGTATGATTTTCTACAATGTTTTTTTAGAATTTGGACATTTCCAAGATCTCCTGTATGACGCTCTTTGGATCTATATGAACCGTGATCATGCTTCCCTACATCATAATGTTCACATAGTCCTTTGCACCCTTCACCGCGAAGATCTCCTGCTTTATGAATATGAAATCCATGTTTTCCTTTTGGTAATTTAGTAAAAGTTGCATTTATTTTAACACCCTTTGCACAATTAGAAATAAGGACTTCTCCTTCTACTTGAGGCGTTTTAAAGACGGCAACTCCTTTAATGTTTTGATTGCGTTTAATGGTACTGCGTCTGGTACTGCGTTTATTGGTACTCCGTTTACTAGTACTCCGTCTGGTACTCCGTTTATTGGTACTCCGTTTACTAGTACTGCGTCTGGTACTGCGTCTAATCTTCATCTGTTATCGTATAGATTTTAATTTTCTGTTTATCATGATTTATCTTACCCGCAATAGTATTATTTGAATAATATAACGTAGTATCTGCCTCTTTCATCCAAATTGGAGGCAGCATATCTATATCTTTTATTTTTTGAATGTTTCTTGCATCATCTATTAATACAAGTGATCGATGAAACTGATGCTCTGCACAGAATGTTGTATTTAATACAGGCTTTCTACAGAATACTGTAAACTCTCCATTTTGAACATGAGCTTGACATAATCCTTCTTGCACTTCTTGTAAAAGAACTTTTATGGAATCTGCCGTGGGCATAACACGTTTATGTAATTCTTTTGCAGGAACATGTAATCTGTTTGCTAATTCCTCTATATACTTCTTACTTTGAGCTAATAAAACTGCTTCCAAATTCTCCCATAAAATTCGTGGGATTTTATATTCAAGATGGCTCATTTTGACTAAAATATTTGGATTTTATTTTTCAATTTTATCTAATGTCTGGTATGACGTCTCTTATGTGTATATTTTCTTGGCTTGGATCGTTTAGAACGTTTAAAAGTACGTTTATAGGGGTGTTTAGTACGTTTAGTACGTTTATAAGTTTTAAAACGTTTAGTACCTTTTCTTAAAAAACGCTTAGGGGTTTTTTGTGTTTTTTGTGTTTTTTGTGTTTTTTGTGATTTTTTTCTAGGCGATTTAAGTGAATTATATTCATTATTCATTTCAGCCTGTAATACTTCATTCTTTAATTCATTCTCATAATGATTTTTAATAGACACAGAATTAGACACAGAATTAGATACAGAATTAGATACAGAATTAGACACAGAATTAGACACAGAATTAGACACAGAATTAGACACAGAATTAGACACAGAATCTCTTAAATTCAAGAAGAATTGTACAATTACACTTTTAATAGTAGTATGTGATAATTCAAAAAAGTATAAATGAATGTACCATTTTGTTTTATCATGTATATCTGGACGATTACATAAAATAAAATTAACCTTACCTTGTATCTCATTATTACCCATTAAAGTAAGATCAGGATGGTCTTTTCCACCATAATTAAAAATAGGCTCTAAACCTTCTCTCTTAATTAATTCAGTTAGCTCTTGTTGTTCTTTTTCATGTAATTTAAACCGATTTGTTTTACGTGTTTGCTGCTCTACATGATTAAATAATTGTTTAGGGTTTGGTATTTTAATGTTTTCAGTTTTTAATGCTGTATTTTCATTTATAGATTCTATCGGATTTGCTGATTCTTCTGATTCTTTAAAATCTTCAGATTCTGCTGATTCTACATTATTTGTTTCTTCTTGTGCATATTCTGACTCTACATCATTTGATTCTTCTGATTCTTCTGATTCTTCTGATTCTACATTTGTATTATTTATAACTGAATTGGATTTTAAAGGCTTTATAGATGCAGATAATTCTATCTTTTGTTCAGAGAGTGGATATGATTCTGCTTTTACAGAATTTGCAGATTTTTGCATTGTTAAATTATAAGACTCTGCATTTTTTATGGGTTCGTCTATAAGATTTCCATCTTCATCTATACGATTTCCATCTTCATCTATAATTTCATAATTATTATTTGATATATTTGACTTATTTGACTTATTTGACATTCTATTGTATGTGGATAAATTTATTATTATTTTTATACTATAAAATAAAATGAGTCAAGTATCTCCACAAAATAGCATATGGGGTCCATCTTTATGGCTTATTTTACACTCAGCCTGTGAACGAATCGGTTCTCAACATCTAAAACGATTACCCTTAGAGGAGGCACGTATTTGGTTCGGACTACTTAATAGTCTACGATATTCCCTTCCATGTCCTCAATGCAAAAAACATTATACAATATACTCCAATCAAACACCCATTATGCAAGTCACAAAAGATATCGTTCGTAGATGGTTATTTAATCTTCATGATCAAGTGAATCAACGTAATCAAAAAGAATCCATTCCTTATGATAGTATTGTTTCACAATATGAAGTGCCATTTAACTTTACAGAACATTTTAAGAATGTATCAGACCATATGGCTTTAGCAGTTCGTCGTGGCGTATGTATTCATAATGATGTACAACGAACAATACGTTTTTTTACAGAAATGAAATGCTTTTATGATTTTTTTTAAATCTATGTTACATATTATACATTGTTGTATTTGAAAAATTAGCCTCTTTAGCCTCTTTAAATCTTCTTACAATAAATTTATAGTTATTTGGGTCTGTTTCACCATTTTCATATACAAGATTAATCCTAATTTTATTCTTTTCATTTATACCTTCGTTTAATTCTAATTCTATATCACTCTTGAACCATATTGCTTTAGTTTTAGGTTTTCCTTTAATAAAGTTGATTCGGGAACTCCTTACATTTGCCATATAAAATCCTTCTAAATGACTATATTTGTCCCAATTAGGGATATCATATTCTTTTTTAACAGAAGCTCCTTTATTTTTTTCCACAATATACATTGTAGGTCTTAAAATATTATCATCATTAACATAAGTTGATTTAGATTTACCTTTTGTAAATTCTTTTGGAATATCTTCCCATTTATCATAATAGTATTGACCATCAGTATCAATGATAATATGCTTTTTCTTAGTTTTAGCATCTAGTCTAGAGTTTAATTTTCTTGATGTCATAGCAATCATCTGTGGTAATTTAATTATTCCTGCAGAATATTGAGCACATGGAAAATCACCATATATTTCAATATCTATATTATCATTATCTGTAGATTTATAATATACAGGTCTTTCTTGGTCTTGAATAATTGTTCCTATTGGTGTATCATCCGTTCTAAGAGTGTGATACCATACAATAAATGGATGACATTTCCATTCAGTTGATCTACCAGATACTTGATTAATAACAATGATAAATGGTAATTTAGATTCATAGGATTCCTCCCAATGACTATAATTATCCCATTCAACTGTATTATCATTACTTCCAACAAATTTTAAACGAATATTGTACTTTTTTTCAAAAAAATCTTTATATACTTTCATTTTCTCAAATTGTGAAACAGTTGTACGATTAATTTTAAAGTTTCCAGCTAATCTAAGAATAGCAATATGTCTTTTATGTGTAGTATCTTTTGTATTCTCTATTAACTTACTAATTAATTCTTCGCCCTGAGATGTAATAATAAGTTCTTCTTTTTCATCATACGATATAAAGGGTGATGCTTGAATAAATTTATTGTTTTCTAAATATGAATTTATACCAAAATAATTTGAAGGAGGAATAAATCGTTTGCATTCATGAAAATCTTTAATCTTATTTGCGATCAAAAATTCATTTTTAGCAACTTCAGTTGTAGCGCTGTATAAAATAAAGTATACATTTGAATTTGTTTTATATTTACTCCAAATAGTATTTAACAATTGATTATCTCCACAACCAAAATCTAATTCATCTAAATGTACTTTAACTTTTTCATTTTTAGATAATAAATTATCAATGAATGTAATACAATTATCTTTTTTATTTTTATTATTAATTGAAAACACTTCAATATGAAATTTTTTTAATTCTAGTCTTTGTTTTTCATCTGCTTTTCTATGTAAAGCAGATAAAAAAATATGCTTACAGGTCCTATCTAGTAGAGAATAAATTTCAATCATACCCCGTTTTCCAGATTTAACTGGAGCATGAACAAGTTTAAATTTCTTATAAATCATATAGACCTCATCATGAATATAATTATATAGTTCAGATCTTTCTGTCTTAAAGTATTCAAATAGCTTTGCCACAAATGATTCAAAATCATGATCATGATCATCTGCGATCATTGTATATACTTTTATATGATCTAATTTCTTTAAGTTGATTTAGAATTTAAAATACATAAAAACGTATACGAATAGAATGATCATCGGTTCACATGATTCCTGTACATGTAAATCTAAAAATGATTGCGTATGTCTTTGCTGGCAATGGGCAAAAACACAAAGTGCAACTTTAAAGCAACAATTTGACCTCGGCGTACGTCTCTTTGATCTTCGTTATAAATTAAACGATATCTATTACATTAGTCATACACTTGATACAATGTATACTTTGGAAAATGCATTAACCGAATTAGTTAAATGCAGCATTGATGCAAATGAATATATCTATATTCGTCTTAAACGTGATAGCTCTTCCTATCCTCTTCCATCATTTGGATATACACTCGAATCCATTAAGATTCATGGCGTGCCATTAAGTCAATATCTTGTAGAATATGGGGCGGTTGATAAATCATTCAAAGGTGGTGCAATTCGGCGCTATATGAAAAAAATACCGACATCCAATCGACGTATTATTCTATATTCAGATGATAATACCCTATCTGAAGATAATGTCCCATCTGCATGGTTCTTTCCACAATTATTTGATACTGTTGAAACATGGGGATGCGCTCAAATAGACGATGCGGTATCTGTCATAAAAGATGGACATTTTAAAAACAATGGTCTACCAAAGGCAATTTTTGTTGATTTTAGTAGTATATACCCACCAGAAATTGCATTTGATTATATTTGGAAACGTGTTAAAGAAACTGTTATAAATTACATTATACGAGGTGATATTGATTGTATTGTAGTGAATCATATTTCTTATGATTTACTTGAATTGATTAAGGATATTTCTTAAAGGGATAACCTTAAGGGATATCCCTTAAAGGGTTATCCCTTAAAGGGTTATCCTTAAAGGGTTATCCTTAAAGGGTTATCCTTAAGGGATACCCTTAAGGAGAAGGTACACACGCAACAGGTCTAGTATCTGTTGCAGTTACATCTGGCTCAATTAAACGATTTGCAATCCCAAATAGATCTGAGAAGCAACTTTCATTTATACTACTTAATGCACCATACCATCCATAACCTAAAAATGTAAATAACATACCCGTTATAATAACAAGTATCATTGGCCATAGTTGTCCATTTGAAGTATATTCACATCGTGTAGAAAAACGATAGTATAATACAAATAACAATAATACTCCAATAGATGCAATTGATATCATAGTTTGTATTTTACGTTTTAATACTTTTGAATTATCACTCTTTTCATCTGATATTTTTGTAAATAAGCTAGATGCATTGTATATTAAATATCCAAAAAAGAATAACATCATTGCAAGCCATTCACTAATAACATGTATTTCTGGTTCAGATTTAGGACTATTTAAAGTAAGAAATGGCATAGCAACACGACAAATGTCAGCACTATTTGTTTTAAATGGATTTATTTTTTTATCACCATACCAATCATCAGGTATAATTGTAACTAACCAATTCAATAAAAATGCAGAGAATGGTGTAATAATAAGAAATCCAATTAAAAAGAATAACATTGCATAGTTACCCGTAAATAACCCTAATAAAAGCATTGTAGAACCAATACTTAATGGAAGATGCGTTAAACCTGCATATAAAAATCTTTTTATATTATTCAATACATCCTTTAATGATTCCATTTACTACTTCTTCTATAAAAATTAATTGCTAACCTTACAGATATAAATATTCTTACCAGTTACATCTTTTGTTTCAATTGTAGGAAGACCCAGAAAATTAACACCTTCTTTATCAAAAAGTAGTTTATTAATGTAGAAAAACAGGGTACCGCATATAAGAGCAAATACAATAGAAATTGCAATTTCTCCAAATGATTCACAATTAATTAGACGAATAATAATACATAATAATAGAATTGCAATCATAAATACACCTGATACCGCTGCACGGTATTGCCATTGCGCTCCCTTAGATTGCATCACATCATAAAATTCATATGTGCTAAGACCTAGATAGGTTGCAATTGCAGTTATAGAAAATATTCCATAAGATGGGTATTGATGAGTAGGAATTATTTGTTTATAGTTTAATTGCGCTAACTTATAGCCTGACATACATTGAACATTTTGAGAACCGGAAGAAGGACCAACAGTACCTTTAATTAACCATGATAAGAACTTATGTGATGCAATAAGCTCTATAATAAATAGTGCAAAAACACCGTATGCTGTACTAAGTGTTACTAAATATAAAATAATCGAACCAAATAAAATAGAATCTGGCATAGTTGCATGGAGTTGTACAATCACATTAACAATAGAATCCCATATCTTCTGGACAGAAGCTTCTGTATCAGCCATATCTATTAGTCTAAAGCATTATTGTGACTATTATATAGTGATTCGGTACAGTGACTCAGTAAAGTCAGCAAAGTCATTATGGGCATTCCTGCCTATTATAAAAAACTAACCCATACTATTCCAGGTTTAATATCTGTTCATCACCACGATGTTACTTGGCTTTTTATGGACTTTAATTGTCTAATTTATCACTGTATTGCATCACAACCCGCATATCTAGACGCAGAACGTATTCAATGGGAACAGGGATTAATTGAAACCGTTATTTCATATTGTAAAGATGTAGTAAAAGAAGTAGCACCAAGTGAAGGTGTCTACATTGCAATTGACGGTGTTGTACCTATGGCCAAAATGCGCCAACAACGCCTGCGGCGTTTTAAGTCTGTCTGGGAACAGAAGAAAGTAGGTAATGTGGCTAAATGGAATACAAATGCAATCACACCTGGAACACTATTTATGGATAAACTGTGCAATGAACTAGGTGTTTTATGTGTAGAACGCGGATGGAAATTTAGTAGCTGTTTGGAGCCAGGTGAAGGAGAACATAAAATTATGACACAATGGCGTTCAGGTCTATATAAAGGTTCAATTGCTGTTTATGGACTTGATGCCGATCTCATCGTGCTATCTTTATTAGGACAACACCAGTGCTCTCTTGGATCTATATGGCTATTCAGAGAATCTGAATGCGGATTTGACTGGTTTTCTATTGATCTATTGCGGGATTGGCTATGTATAGATAAAGGAGATAACTGGATTCTAACATACTGTTTTGCAATGTCTGTACTCGGTAATGATTTTCTGCCGAGTTCACTCGGATTAAAAATGCGCGATGGAGGTCATGATGAATTGCTACGATGTCTTACTGCACCATTAATTGATTCTAGTTTAAATATTATAGAAGAGAATGTAGTTGCGCTTTTTTTCTTACTGGCACAGACAGAGCATTCACGAATCATTCATTATGTACAACGAAAACAACAGATGTTACGAGGTGCATCCGATACTGCACTCGGCGAACACAATTGGCCATTAACTCAGATTGAAGAAGGACTTTTTAGTAAGAATTGGTTTCATCACTACAGAGAATACGTAGGTAAAAATACTAAAACAGGTGATGTTTGTTATAGCTATATTAATGGAATCAAATGGATTTGGTCATATTATACGGGCAAATCTGTTTGTTTTAATTGGTTTTATACATATACTTTACCACCATTATGGTCAGATCTTATTGCATATCTAAATAATCATGAAAAGGACAGATGTATGCAATCAGAAATGCCACTATATGTGCAAGCACAAGACATACAACCATCTGAACAACTTTGTCTTGTTCTACCACTTGAAAGTTGGTCATTGATTCCTGCTTGTTCTGAAAAAATATTTCCAATGATTGCTCCGCATTTCTTTCCTGATACATTTACATTTGAATCTGTCGGAAAACGGTTCTTCTGGGAATGTGAAGCGTTAATCCCTATTCCTACAATTGTAGAACTAAAAGCATTAATTTGCGCGTATCAGGATACTAAAGGACAATTTAAATAAAGTGTAGATGGGTCATACACAATCTATTGATCCTGTTCATCTACGGATGTATACTAATGTGATTCAGATTCGTGATCCCGCCAAACGATTACAGATTATACATACTTGTATGGCTTCTATGGAATATGTGCAATCTGCAAAACGTTCAGGAGTATATAGTTATCTTCTGAACTATATTTCTACCGTTCAAAATGGCGGAAATGCTCCTTTGTTGCCTGGTGAAAATGAGGCTACTCCTAAACAATCCTTTCAAGAAATTCAAGTTCCCCGTTCTCTACAACCTACACAAATGCACGGAATCGGTGCCACTCATCCATCCTTAATCGGTGCTGAAAAAGCAAAACAACAACTCGCTATTCGTCAAGATTCCACTCCTAGTTGGAAGATTGTCACTGAAACACCTAAACAGAAAGCCATATCCTATTTCTCATCCTGTTTAGAAGTCCTCGGTATTCAAGAAGAGGTTGCTCTTACAAATGAATCTTTGAAAAAATCCTACAAGAAAGCCGCAATTAGAGCACATCCTGACAAAGGAGGCAGCGAAGATGAATTTGAAGCTGTAACACGTGCATATGCATATTTAACTGAGATTTTGGCCGTCATGCAGCGCGGTAAACGAAAACCAGAAGCTCCTATTCATACTGGAGCCGCAGACCATTTACGCGGTACAAGAGATCATGATGCCAAGCAATGGGAACATACAGAACCAGTTCGTCTTAGCGCAAAGAATCTGGATATGAATGCCTTTAATAAGATATTTGAAGAAACACATATTCCTGATCCAGATGCGGATGGATATGGCGATTGGTTGAAATCTGAAAATGGTAATACAGGGCCGAAATTTAAAGGCGAATTCAATCGCGATGTATTTAACCGAATGTTTGACGATGAAACACGAAAATCAAAACAGCCATCTAATCAATTGGTTCATCCTGGTGAAATGGCTTTAACATTGAATGCCAGTTCTGGTACGGACTTATTAGCGACACGACCAGATTCTTATACGGCTGCACCAAACTCTCGATTCCAATTTACGGATCTACGCGGTGCATATACGTCAGATAATACTGTTTCTGATAAAGTTGCTAATGTAACGGTGGGAGAACGTAGCTTTGACCAGTATAGAGCATCCCGTGAAAAAGCTCCTGAAGCTCTATCTTCTCATGAAATGCAAGGGATTCGGGAGTTTGAAAGCAGACAGAAACAAATGGATTCAATGCGTGAGCGCAAGATGGCAGAAATGTCTGTACGCAATCAGAACTATCATGATATGATGAAACAAAGGGTGATTACAGATAATGCAACAGATTTAAACCAAAAAAGACTTGGATATTAATATAAAATATAAATAGAATGAGCACGGCATGCGTAAAGAAATATTGCCCAAAAGAGAATAAACGTGTAATTAACATGTTTACATTTGGTAAAACAAAAAAATCGAACAAACATCTAACAAAAATGGTAAAAGAGTCATGTAAAAAAACATATTGTAATCCTACATGCAAAAATACTGCATATGAATTGAAATCAAAAATTAAGGATAAATTGTTGTTATATGTACGCAAAACAATATCAAAAAAAAATAATATATTAAAGAATGGATTTTATGAGAAATTATCTAAAAAAGAGGTTATGGATCTTAAAAAACAAGGTGCTATTTCAGGATGTTACAAAGGAAAATTATAAAGCGTAATTATACACAATATAAACAACAAACAAATGAATAGAGCATGTCATACTTATCCTATTCATTGGAGCAATTTGGATTTACATCTTTAGAAGAAGTTACGGCTTCTCGTTTAAAACGCTCCTTTAAAAAACAAGTCTTGGTTCAACACCCTGATAAAGGCGGCGATGAATGTTCATTTGATTCTCTATTAGGCTCATATCTCTATTTATGCGAAACGATTGACAGATTAAATGGTGGACGCTCTACATTGCAATCCATCAATGCTCCTGATGAACTAAGAGAACAACGAGCCAATCAGTTTCTCAATGAATTATTTGATGAGCTTAATCTTGAAAGAGATGATACATCTAAAGCATTACCTGATGATTTTCACGAGCAATTTGCAGGGACACATATTAATGAACACGCAAATGGATACGATGCTTGGTTAAAACAGGATAATGATGATAGTTTTGAATTTGGACCGCATTATGGTTCCCTGACAATTAAGAAAGTAGTTGAAGAAGAAAAGTTTCAGAGTGCATTTGAAGAACAAGTCCGTGTAGGAAAACCTGCTCCTACCACTCTTGCACTACACTTGGATGAAATGGCCTATTCTGCTAATACGGGAACTACTCTCATTAAATCAGGATCATTCACATCAGCGCCTGGACTTCGCCCTGAATATACAGATTTGTATTCAGCATTCACAAGCGAGAATACGATGTTTGATAAGTTAGTGCCTATCAAAGAACGTACATATGAAGAATTGTTGAAAGAACGTGAAGAAGCCTATACTGTTTTTAAAGATGAAGATGCTGCAGTAATTGCAGCATATGCTCGGAAGAAAATAGATGATGAGATTGAACATAAGAAAGCATTGGAATCCTATTTTAAGAATGGAGCATTCATTGGAGATGGTGATGAGAAAAAAGATGGATTTGTGATTCAGTTATAATTCTTTCTTCTTATCTCCCATCTTCTACTATAGTATTAGATATGGATTCCTTTCATGCTCTTTGCACTTGTATAGGAGTTCTCTTTTTCATTGCATTCATCTACGCATTCTTCTATTCCAAACAAGCCATGCATCTAAATCCTTTCCTTGATAAACATTTGTTAGAACGCGGCTTATCTAAACCTATCCTATGGCTCTACTACAATGATTCAGATGTCAATCAACGCCAATGGTTAGATTTTGGAGCCCGCAATTCTCATGCCCTTAGTGTCCCTTTCTTAAATCTCTGCTACCAACGCATCGCAGAACACAATCACAATGATTATCAAATTCGTGTCATTGCAGGTCTCACTGGTTTAGCTGAATTAATAGGTGCTGATTCTCTTCCGGATGACCTAAAAACTCCCATTGCACCTGTTAATCATGCTGAAATGAACTGGATACGCACAACTGTCTTGTCGCGCTTCGGAGGTCTATGGGTATCACCATATAGTGTTTCATTAAAAGGTTTTGGAGTATTGCCAAAAGATAAAGTGGTATTTTTTGGAACTGATCTGAATGAAACCTATAGTGGCTCCGCTGGTACAGTTGTTCCTGGTATGCGTGTTGTTTGGTCACCTGTCAAACACCATCCTATGTTTGATGAATGGGAAGCAGTATGCTATGATCGTATTCAACATAAGCGCGGAGGACAACAGATTCGTCACGATGAAGCATGGGATTTTACACGGTTTTCTTCAAAATATGGTGGAATTATGATGGACCCTCATTCAGAACTGGGACGTAAGGCAGATGGCAAACGCTTACAACTAGAAGACTTGTTAGCGTCAGGCATTGATGGTGTTATTCCTTTTAATGTTTACCCCCATAGTGTTTATGTGCCATTCTCATGGACAGAGATGCGGGATCGTGAAATGTTTGGATGGTTCTTGCGTATGTCTGAAAAACAGATTATGGGTTCTGATTTAGCAGTTCGATATTTACTGGAGGGGAAGGTAAATGTTTAAGGATACTTAGGTATCCGATAGTGTCCTATTATCGCATTTATGCGATAATGTATAGTACATGACACTTAGGTGTCATGCAGTGTCTTATAAACCATATGCTGCAATGCCAAAATACTAGTATGCCCTTTACAATATGAAATCCATGCGTGAATTAAAAATTTATGAATAAAAATATTATCCTTAACAGACTCATTTCCAAAAATATTATTTATCATTTGAAATGATTCCAATATATCCTCATACGTATATCCACGTTTCCAAATATAGAGCAAACACTTTATAGACTCCACATAATCATTTGCAGACATTGCATTAAGAAGTGGAATAAAATCCACATAAAATGACATATAACATAGTATTCTAACGCGCTCTAATGTAATCTCTTCATTTAACGTTTCATGGATATCCTTAATTAATTTTAACAAGCGAATCAGATCACTTATATTATTTCCTGAAATATGATTAATCCAGTTCCACATATCCATTGTAATCTTTTCATCAGATAAATTAACATACTGTAAGAGTGGCTTCATAAACACTAATGTATCCAGACGATTCATTTTTATATGAATACATCGTGATCTTAATGCAGGAATCAAATCCTCTTCAGATGTTCCAATAAACAAAAACCGTGTAATATGCGAATAAGACTCCATTGGTCGTCTAAGAGCCTGTTGAGAAATATGTGGAAATGTATCTACATCATCTATAATAACCCAGCGATATATATTATTTCCTAATGCTTTCTGACGAATAAACATACTAATTTGCCCACGAATCGTCTGAATTCCACGGTCTTGCTCTGGTCCCAATAAAATACAATTATCAATTGATTCAACTCCCCATAAATGCCCACTAGGACAATCTTTTTGTCTCGCATATTCTTTTAATAATTCACGCATTAATGTTGTTTTACCACATCCTGGTAGACCTGTTATAAAAATATGACTTGGAGTATTGAATTGATTTACACAATCAGTCCATACAGACTCTTGACCGACTAAACTCGTCATTGTATAAAAATCTATTTTACACTTTAGACTGTAATAACTTAAAAGATAGGATGCAATACTTATCAATGTCTAAATCACTATATGATGTACTAGGTATTCCTAAAGATAGTAATCAAACAGATATCCGAAAAGCATATTTGAAATTAGCACGTATTCATCATCCTGATAAAGGTGGCGACCCTGACAAATTTAAAGAAATTAGCCAGGCAAATGATGTTCTAACTGATGAAAAACGACGGCGCTTATATGATCAGACGGGGCTAACGGATGAAAATGCGGTTAATCAAGGATTTCCTGGTGGATTCCCTGGATTTCCTCCTGGTTTTCCAGGAGGACCACCTGGCGGATTTCCATTTGAATTTAATATGAATGATTTATTTGGAAATATGTTTCCCAAAAATAATACCGTTCGCAAAGGACGCAAACCACCCCCAATTCAACAGATTATTGGTATTACCCTAGAGCAATTCTATTTAGGACATCAATTTGATATTCATATTAATCGACAGAGTTTCTGTATGGAATGCAGTCATACTGGTGCTAAAATGAAAGAGATTTGTAAAAAATGTGGGGGTCAAGGAAGCATAACACAAATTACTCAAATGGGTCCTTTTGCTATGCACGCTAAAGGACCGTGTATGGATTGTCAAGGAAAAGGTGAACGTATTCTAGAAACATGTAAGCCGTGTAATGGTTCTGGATTTACATCTGGGCAACGGAACTTATCTGTAAAAATCATACCTGGCACCGAATCAAACACTGTAATCCAGTTTCCAGAAGTATGCTCTGATAATGTTGATTTTGAACAGGCGGGCGATGTACATATTGTATTACAACCTGATGTAAATGATAATGCATTTAATATCTTTAAACGTATTAATCAACAGGATTTAGAAACGTCTGTTACTCTATCTTTAGCTGAAAGTCTATTGGGATGTGTAGTACAAATTGATAAACATCCTGGATATGATTCTGGACTATTTGTTCATTTACCGCCTTCATTTCAGGGTGATATGTACTGTTTGAAAGGATATGGTATGCCATTAGTTAATTCCGTTGGGAAATATGGTAATTTGCATATACGTGTTAATGTTATTGTTCAAGCGGCGGAACGTAAGCACTATTTGAATAGAGGACGCAATTTACTTGTTAGTGAATTTGAAGAAAAGGTACGACCAGTTGTCTGTAAAATGGAAGATGTACAGATGGAGGCGGAACTCGTGGTGTTATAACTGCGCTTGGAACTCGTGCAACAATAGTTACGCTTATTTCATTCCATTTTTAAATGTATATTTATATCTAGATTTCTCTTCTAATTTTGTTCTCTTCCCTAAAAATGTAAAATATTTACTTGCCAAAGCATATTGCTCAGGTTTTTTATTCTTCAATACTTTTAATCTAACATACATAATCATACCTACTTGCCATATACGCTTATGTGTATACTTTTTGTTTTTGTATAATTTTTCTAATTTATCAATAGTATTTTTAACATCATCTAGTGTTGTATATTTTATAGGTATTGTATCCGCTGGATTTTTATCAATATATACATCAAATGATTTATTAGGATTTTTTGGATTAAATAAAAATTGTTTTTTCTTTGTATAGTATTTCATATAATATAACGTATATTTTATGAAATATAAAGCACTGTATATAAACACATTACATAGCACTACGTTGCATGGCAGAATCAAACTCCACTGCATTTTTCCATTCAGGGTTTAATCCAGCCTGGCTGTATTGGGCTCCAGATAACAACATTCCCTTTGAAGGAAATGCAGCAAATCCTAATTCATGGCTACCGCCGCGTTTATGACGACGAGTGTGCTTCTTGGAGCGCTTACCGCCTTTTTTAGAACGCTTACCGCCTTTTTTAGAACGCTTACCGCCTTTTTTAGAACGCTTACCGCCCTTCTTGGAGCATTTGCTGCCCTTCTTGGAGCGTTTGCTATGCTTTTTACCATCCTTTTTAGCACGCTTAGATCGTCTACGTCTACCACCCTGTTGATCAGACAATCCTGCAATAGCAGCGAATGCTTTATCCAATCCACCTAAATGTGCCGGGCCGCGAAGGGCACCATCCAAACTAGATGCAGTAATAGCTGACAAAGGTGCTCCACTAGCATTGTATCCACCGTGTTGTCCTTGATGATAATTTAAAAACTGTTGACCTTGGCCTAATGATGCTCTTGATGCATTACTGCCTGCAAGAGAATAAGATAACGCAGCAGGCTCTAAGTGCATTAAACCACCGCGATGCTTTCTGTGTCGCTTGTTTCTTTTCTGTGTTTTCCGGACTCTACGCATTTCTATAGTATATTCACATTTTAATCATAACGGCGAATAAAACTGCTAGAATTTTAAACAAGTTTTAAACAAGTTTTAAACAAGTTTTAAACAAGTTTTAAACAAGTTTTAATTTAAAACTTGTTTAATATATCCGGTTCTAAAATATAATTCTAAAGTAGAAAAATGGAACCCCAACGAAAAAAACAATGGTCTGATGCTATTTCCGACGTAGTCATATGCGATTACTTTTATATTTTCTTTGTAATCTTCTCCATATTTGCTGCACTTTCTCTTCTTGGCGGCATCTATATGTTTACCATGAGCAACAAAATGTCATTGCAGATGTTGCTCGCCGTTGTTTTTAACACAGTTATGACATTTGGTATTTCTTGCACTAGTGCTCTCTTCTTGTACTTAATCTGCGATCGTGCCTTAAAACCGAATTATGAAGGCTATCAGAGTCGTCATTATGAAGATATGGCTGAAGGTAAAGCAGAAGGATTTTATGAGGAGAAGGAGAAAAAATAAATTTACAAATTATCATAAGCCTCTTGAAGAGAAGCCAAATTCACTTTGCGCTTCTGAATGTTTCCTCCCACAACATATACTGAATTTTCAGTAATTACAATGAAATCTTCACCCACTTTATATAGTTTTTTAATGAGGGAAGTAAATTCCTCCTTAGATTTAACCAGAATACGTTCTTTCGTCTCACCATCTTCTCCCAAGAATGCAGTACCTTTACAAGATTCACGGTAATAGTCCAACATAATAGCACGATCCTCGTTTAATGCAAGTTTTGCGGCTTGCATCATAGTTTGAGGGCTCGGCATTACTTCGGAGGGTTGAGTAGGCTTTGCTACCTGAGTATTTGCATTAGATGCATTTCCAGCAGATTGAACCGGAGCGCTCATCTTCTAAGTCTGTCAATAAAAGACAAATCCTTTTATATGATTTAACGCAAATACTTAACTGAGTTTATTCCGTGTTTGGTTTATCCGAAGGTATTGCATAATACTGAATTTATTCAGTATTAGGCTCATAAAAGATTTCATCATGATGCTTATCAAAGATCCTATTTAAGAAATCATAAGCAATATGAATCTGATTAATTTGTCTAGCACCCGTTACAATAATTCGTCCCGTTCGGAAAATACTAATCGTAATTCGCTTACACTGCCCATCTCCTTCTCCATTCCCTTGACCCTTGCAGAAATTTGTACAACAGCATACTCCATTTTCATTATTTGAATTGTAAAAGAACTTCGTATTAATTCCTTGATAAATCGTTTTTTCAAGCATACTAAATAGATTGTATTCAGTAATCAAGATTTGATGCAATACCTCTTG
>Ga0209190_1000798_pt1 | contig 22622 bp, 17 predicted proteins | sample M_140205_XF_Meta_FD_187315 | JGI IMG/M metagenome (GOLD analysis project Ga0209190, IMG submission 187315) | Freshwater microbial communities from Lake Montjoie, Canada to study carbon cycling - M_140205_XF_MetaG (SPAdes) (version 2) | ecosystem: Environmental > Aquatic > Freshwater > Lake... | reverse complement strand
CGCCGAGCAGTCACCGCCAAGTAGGCGGCTATGGCCGCAAGCCCCCGATAGCCGCGAATGCGTGTTGGCATTCGTCCATCTGGAAGTGGCGGAGCCTTGTCCGCATCCAACATCAATTTGGTGATGGTCTCTTGCCACAAATCTTCTCGTGACAAGCGACCCAGCGCCACGCGCGCCAATCTGCGATTCACTTCTGGTTGAACGTCCACATGAATAATGCTCCAAGCCGTGTCGATTCTCTCCGAGGCCGCGCCGGCCAAGAAAAGATCCTCTGGGAAATTCGGTTGCTCTAATCCAACGTGTTGTTGGAACCGAACCATGGACCACATCACGCTTGGCCATCGACGGCGAGCCGCCTGAAACCAATTTTCCGTTTGAGGCGCCGGAGTGGACATTTCTTTGATGATACACAGCATTCAATCGACTCCATAAATTTGCCGTCACAGTGCTCCGCATGAGTTGTCGCTGAAACGTCAGCGATCCACCGTCGAATAAATCAATGAACACGCTTGCCGCCGAACGCCTTGCCCAATCTTTTCATGGCAAGCGATGCGTTCTCCAAAGTTGTTGTGCTTGTGATTGGCTCCGGCGTTGCTGCCTGCGGCGCTGGCGTTTGTGCCGCCGCCGTTGACTGCGTCATCGGAATTGATCGAACACTTGGCGCTTGAATCGGCGCAGCTTGCGCGATGAAATTTTGAATTGGCTCCGGCGTTTTTGTCGGTAGCGCGATAAATGGAATATGCGGTTGATCCATCACAGGCTCCGGAATCGCCGCCGCCCCCGCCATTAGAGGTACTGATCGACTACCCGGATTGGTATCGACTTTGTGACTCTTTTGGAGGGGCGGGGCGGTGGGTCCGAGAGAAACTTCACGCACAAATCCATCACGACTCGCCACGGGAGCATCCCGATTTACCGCGGGTGCTTTCCATGTGTTGTCTTGCCCCAGCGTGGCAAGTTTTTGATCAAGCGATTCCAGAGTTGCTGAGATGGATTGCATGGTGCTTGAACCATTGATCCACCGATGCTCTAAAAGTCGCGCACAAGCAAACGCCACGAAGCCACCTAAAATTCCAGCAAATAAAGATTTCATTGTGTAACTCTCCTTTCAACACGTTCGATTTGGAAGTCAAGACCAGTTTGATCAGTAATCAGTCGGCCAAAGCAAGCAGCAACTTCATGTCGCGCGAGTCCATTACTTCGGCTTGATGCATCCATTGCTCGTTGAATGCGTCGTTCCAAACCCACTGGAACTAAGACCGCAAGATGCTCCCCGCCAAGAGCCACGGAAGCTGGCGCCGCAAATGCTGGAATATGTTCAACAACTCGCACTTGATTTGAGAACGAAGCCATTGATGTTGGCAATCCCCCACGGCGCCATTGTCCAGAGCTCAACACCGCTGAACCAGTCAGGCGCCCTTCTCCATCAACAAAGACCAAGCTCATGCGGCCGGTATCTATCAACTGCAACGCATCATCCGCGCTGCCCCAAGCAATTCGAGCGACGGGCTGCAATGAATAGTCGACCTTTGATCGAAATACACCGCCGGACGCCAAGTCAACTTTGGAATCTTTATTCACCATTTCATCCAGTGATGTTTTTGATGATTGCTTGGCATTCGCCAAGGCATTTTTTTGTGATTCAAGGCGCTCAAATTCCTGCTGCAAAGCGGCCTGCTGTGCTTGGCGCTGTTGTAATTCCAGGGCTAAAGAATTTTTTTGTGCTTCGCGTTGTTGCAATGCTTGCGCTTGCGCGGCCTGCTGGGCTTCGCGTTGTTGCAACTCTTGAGCTTGTGCGGCTTGTTGCGCTTCGCGTTGTTGTAATTCTTGCGCTTGCGCAGCTTGTTGCGCTTCACGTTGTTGCAATTCTTGCGCAAGTGCGGTTTGTTGTAATTGTTGCGCTAATGCAGCCTGTTGCATTTCACGCTGCTGCAACGCTTCGGCAAGAGCGGCTTGCTGCGCTTCACGTTGTTGCAACGCTTGCGCTTGTGCGGCTTGCTGTGCTTCCCGCTGTTGTAATTCTTGAGCTTGTGCGGCTTGTTGTGCTTGTGCGGCTTGCTGCAACTCTTGCTCTTGCGCAGCTCGCTGTGCTTGTGCGGCCTGCTGTGCTTGTGCCATAGCTGTTTGCTGTAACTGTTGCTCCAGCGCAGCTTGCTGCATTTGCCGTTGCTGCAATTCTTGAAACTGAGCCGCTTGTTGCGCTTCGCGTTGTTGCAATTCTTGAGCCAACGCAGCCTGCTGCAATTGACGTTGCTGCAATTCACGATTCATCGCCGACTCAGGCGGAGCAATTGCAACCTGAGCTTGCGGTGGCTCGGGCGCTGGTTGCTCTAACGCGGCCACCGGCGTTTCCTGGACTTGCGGTTCAGGTTGTTGGATTTGTTTGGGCTGCGCGGAATTAGGCTCCTGAAACGCGGCCTGCTCCCCTTGGCTTACATTTGCTAATTGCTCTTGAAAATCCTTGTATTTCACCATCGTAAGAGTGGACTTTGGCGGTTCTTGCCGATCATTTTGTTTCAACGGCTTCTCAGACTCGGGCGCCTCGGGCTTGGAATCCTCCATGGAGGTTTCAACATGCAACGCTGTCTCGTGGGAATTTTTATGGGCCGAGGAATTTTGAAAGTAGCTGCTCAACATCAGCACCGCTGGCACGCCGACCATGATCACAAAAATTCCGATCATGAATCCCAAACCCAACCGCCACGTCAACAAGCCTTCTTGTTCAAGCCGGCGCAATTGCGCATGAATTCGAGCTTCTGTTGAATTCGATGCAGAAACAATTGGTGGAGCATTTACAGGTTCCATTACCAGTGACCTGCTTGATTTGTTTCAACAAGCGTTGAACTTGGGAAATCTGAATCGCAATCTATAAATCTACTGGAAGCCATTTGAGATCCTTGCAAATGCAAATCAACTCATCCACACATTCATTATTCAATCAAAATAAAATCGGTTCTTCATGCGCGCCAGGCGTGCGGACCGAAGCCCGCACGCCAAGCACGAAATAATTACTTATTCACTTCTTTTGAAGAATGCCTCATAGTCGATCGAGGCCAACATTTGATTGCAGCGTTCATTCAACACATCATCTGTGCGTACGCGGCCATCCTGAAACACGCTCTCCACTTTTTGCGCGGTCACCACGGACTCATTCATGGAATCCGTGCCTGGCTTTGGTGGATTTGGAATAGGCATATTCCAGCGAATCGACATGGTCTCCAAGCGCAATTGCAGAAGATCAATTTGATCCTGCATTTCTACTTGGTGCGAGTGCATGTCAATTGGCTTCTGACCGGCCGCAACTGCATCGGCGGCCTTTGAATCCAACGTTGCCAGCTCCCGAACCAAGCGGTCACGCTTGAACACATTCTGATGAAACTCCGACTTGACCTCCTTTGGTGGTCCGTCAGCCGCCATCACAGAACTACATGTTCCAGCCAATACCAATGTCACCATTGCGAATTTATGAAAATACATTGTCATTCCTTTCCGGCGCTGTTTGGCGCCATACGATCCATACGGGTTTGCAATTCTTCGTCAATCGATGCTGGGGCTACTACTGAATCGCCCTTTGTTTCTAGGTTCTGCATGGAATCCACGCGGGACTCCAACTCAGCCATGCTGCCTTGCAAAGCGCCTTCCATGGATTGCGAGAAGGTTTCCATTTGAGACTGCATCAAACGCATGCCCTCAACGAAGCCTTCCATGCCTCCACCTTCAACAGAACCCAACAGCGCGTCCACGCCTTCAACAGTCTGCAAGAGACCGAGATAGTCGCGCAACTGAGTTGCGGTTCCATCCAATTGAGCGAAGAGCGTTTCGGAACCCAGCAATACTTGTTGCTGCGCAGCGGAAGCTTGATCCAAAACCTTCAGAACGCTGAACCACAACTTGCGTTGATCCGGCGTCATTTGCACGGACGCCTTGCGCACTGAGGCCAGCGTTCGGATGGTGCGATAATGCGCCACCAACTTCTTCTTCCTAGCTGGATCCTGGGTTTTAGAAATACGCGACGCAATCGTGTCCAACATTTTGGTTGACTCCGCGTCAGCCTTGCCAGCTATCGTGGTTGGATTGTTGGTTGTCAAACTTGTTGCAAGTCGATTGCGCACATCCGCAATCTGTGAATTGAGATAGAACTGCGCCTCCCAAAGTGGATCCACAATGGAATCACGCGCTTGAAGCACGCCATCCACCGCTTGCGCGCTCATGGCAACGGCTTCTTTAGTTTTGCCGTCCTCCATAAGAACAATCGCGTCATCAAGTTGTCCAACGAACTTTGGAAATCCACTCTTGATTTGGCCTTCGAGTGGTTGCACAGATGTCTGAAGCGTCTGCACAACTTCTCCAAAGTCATAGTCGCCGATCATGCCCTTTCCACTTTTGCCAGCACTTTTATTGTGCGACTTGGTGGGTAACGCCAACGTTGTTGGCGTGGTGATACCTATAGATGGGGCGAGCGCCGGCGCCATCGTTGGTGCTGGCGTTGGCGCGAGTGCGTACACAGGCTTTGGCGCGAGAGCGGCAACTGCCACAGGCATTCTTGTGTCCGCGACTGGTTTGGCAAACGCAACTTGTCGAACAACTGGGGTTGCTGACTGGGTGCTTGCGGTTTCAGTCGGAAACAGAAGGTCATACTGGCCTTCAGCTCCGGCTTGACCCAGCGCAGCGCTTGTCAAAATAAATGCGATTGGAAATGTGTTTATGAAACGATTCACTTGTTTTCTCCGTTGTTGGTTGACTTAATTGAAACTCCAAGAGAGCGCTCGTTTGCAACAAGTGCTCGTTTGAATTCTGGAACATCAGCGCCGGACCAGATTTGGCCGGCTTGATCACGATTGCCGCTGCGATATGCGGCAGCACCGCTGAGGAGTGTGTTCATATCCTCCACTTTCTTTAATTGGAGTTTGTTATTTGCATTGGCTCCCGCGGTGGCAAGATTGCTAGAAGCTTGATCTAGATCTCCACTGCGAATTTGCGTGACTGCTTCGCGCATTGCGTTGTCATAGTTCACTTGTCGCTGTGCACCATTGCACCCGCCAAGCACGCAAACTAAAATTGCAGCAATGACAAGTAGCCAGGGCAACTTCCCGGCTATATATGGTGTGATTTGGTCTTTCGATGGCATGATTATTCCTTGGTTAGATGGCTTCAATTCGAATGGGTACCTAACGGCACCCCTTGAATAGACGCACACAAACCATGGATTTGCAGGCCGCTGAAATTATTTAATAAGCTGTTGCTGCCCAACCAGAGTGGGCCATTGCAATAAGCCGCCGCGGGCGAAACTGGACACTTCGGGCAGCGCCCGTGCATCCGCCACCAATCGCTGAACGACCTGGGCTGAAGTTAAGTTGGGCTCTAACGCCAGCAAATGGGCGGCAGCCGCGGTGGCAAACGCGCATGCGTGCGAGGTTCCCTGCGCTAAAGTTGGCGAGCCACCACCATTTGAAACTGCCAACAACATTCCTGGCGCTAGCACATCGACAGATTTCAGACCGTACGCACTGCCACTGCCGTTATCCCAAGTTGCCAATCTGCCGCTTGAATTTAAAGCGCCAACGCAAAGAATATTTGGGCGATCAAGACAGGCGGGATACACCGGATTGATATCCAAGTTCTCGCGGTTGTTACCCGCTGCGCACACCACCACAACGGCGCGCTTCTCAAGTTCATTCCAAATTGGATCATCCGCGAAAGCGCGTAATGCGTTGGCGTCCAAACCAATTGAAAGACTCATGTTGATCACGCGGCAGCCCGCGTTCATGGCGGTGCGCAACGCCAACAATAAATTTTGTCCATCACCTTTATCAACTCGATACGCGGGACCTTCGATTGCGGTGGTGACACGCACGGGAACAAGTGTTGCGCCAGGTAGCGCGGATGGAAGCCACGTGGCCTGACCCGCGATCAGTGACGCAACTTGGTTGCCATGACGAATCGGCGCATCACCGTTGCGGCGCATTTCGTGGCGAAGCGCATCGCGTTGCTCCGCGTCCAAGTTGCGAAATGCGCGGGCAAGCACTGGGTCATCGGGATCAAAGTCGCCGTCGATGACTCCGATCAAAGGCGTTGATTCCTTGACGGTTTGCGGCTGCCACGCAATATCAATCATGTCAAGGCGATACTGGCGCAAAGGCCAATGAAGAATTTCATCCGAGCGGGCCGCACTGTCTTGACGACCCATCTGAATGTTTTCAAGCGCCAATTTCACTTGCGCATCGGGCGTGCTTGAATCTGCTTGGGGCAATGGATTTGGCTTTATATCGGGCGGTGTTGTGGGTTGAGTCGCTGGCTGAGTAATTACGGAAGGTGCGCTTGGAATTTCATTCTTGGCGGGAATATCTTGTGGCGGCGCAACACCACCACGCTCGATCACCAAGAATTCAATTTCCGCCGAGACCCATGAAGTTGCTTGAGCCGATTTGTTTTTATCAGCGGGAGCATTTCCCAATACATCGCCAAGCGCGACCTTTAAATAATCACTAGGTGCGACACCCGGAGGCGGATTCAGCGGCTGATCAGTAATAATGGCCTTCAGCCGCGTTGTTCCAAGTGGCGGCTTTACACGCAAATGAAAGCCTGCGTCCGTTGGAATGGTGATTGGAATGTCAGGCTGCATTTGTATGCGCGGGGCATTTTTATTTGGTATTAAAAGCGCCACGCTGCCCTGCGCATCCACGACCAACAGCGTAAGAAATCCAGCTCGCTTTGATTGAACTTGCACTTGCAGTTTGTCCCCCACTTCAAGCAAGCGCTTCTGTGGAATCATTTTCATTTGCACAACAGAAGCTTCACCGCCAACTCGCTCAAGCAAATCTTGCACCGTGCCTTGCGCGGGACTTGGCGTTGCAACCACAATTGGAATCACCGTCCCCGCTTCTTGGCGCAACCCCATCAGTCTTGCAAGTTCAAGCAAACTGGCGTCCATGTCGTCGATGGTTTTAAAGCGCACATTGGCGCGTGAAGTTTCTTTAATCACCGCGGTCACGGCGTCCACCAATTGCGCCGACACTATGTAGACGCCATCAACTCGATACACCGTTCCCACCAGAACCAAATCCGCGTTTTGAATGCGGCCAAAGCGCACGGCGGCGCCAGGCTGACTTAAATCACTGTTGGAAAAATCTTGCTCATCAAGAACTTTTTTAACTTGGCGCCGCTCCAAAAGTTCAATGTCATCGTGGCGAATTCGCTGCGTCAGAAGATCCGCAACAATGTCGCCAAAGCCATCAGGCACGCTGTTGCCATCAAAGCGAGAAACCACTAGACGGATTTTTGTTTTCGCCGCCACCGGAGTCGCGACCGTTGGCGAAGTCTGCCGCGGACTCGCGGCAATCAACAGTGTGCAAGCAACAACTAGGCATGTCCACATTATGGAGTAAGGGTAACAGGCGCGGGCGTGGTAACAGGTTGGTCGCCAGTGAGCCATGAATGTAAATTTATAAAGGTTCAATGCACTAGAACTTGCCCGGCGCGCCCGCCCCACCGTTCACTGGAATAACCAAGTCGCCCTCTGGTCTACCGCTAGAAGGCGCCCCTTGCGTTGGGGAATTTTTATTTGCAGGAAGCGTCAATGCTGGTCGTGACGTAACTCCTGCACCTCCCTTAGATCCACTATTGGCATCCATTTGATCACGCAAGGCGTTCGCCGCCTGCGCCGCGCTTAGCGAAAACACCATTACACAACCTTCCGTTGTCACATCGCTCATTGGGTGCTTCATAGACCACTCATGCACCACGGAGCCGCCTTTCATCTCTAAATCCGCGCTCGCAATGCGAATTGTTTGAAGCCGTTTCTTGGCGCTTTTATACTCATCCGTATTCGCTAATTCACCAAATTTCTTTAAATCAAACCCGCCTTGCAGATCTGTCTGACTCGTCATCATGTCTCCCAGAAACAAACGGCCCGCAATGTTGGCGTTATCTTTTGCCTCATCCAAAGCCACGTCAGCAAGATCTTGATCTTCACGAATTGGCGTTGCTTGTCCAAATGTCACCAACACAACTTCCCCATTCTCATCTGTCCGCATCTGTGCTCCTTGGGTATAAAGAAGATCAGTTGCCCCAAGCGCCTTCGCCCAAACACTGATTGATTCACCGGGGATTTCTTGTGGGGCTTTCCCTTTGCCTAAAAGTGCCCTAGTCAATTCGCCTGACTTGGTGTTGTAAATCAGTATCACGGCAACACTGCCCTTCTTACCAATTTCGATCGACTCAAACATGCGATACACCTGAGCGCCGGCGATCTCTGCTCGAGAAAATAACGCGGCGGCCTCCTGGAAGTTCTTTTGCATTACCAGGTCTAAGGATTTCTTACGTACTTCTTCTGCGTCTTTATTTGCCGACTCAAGCTTGGAGGTGGCGTCAACATCTTGACCGGCATCTGCGGTTCCAAGACCTCGTTTATTCAGTTCCTTATTCACCTCGTCTTGTAAAATCAAAATTGCTTTATCCATAAGCGATTTGGGAAACACCAAGTCCTGCGCAGTTTCGGGCAATGCAATTTGACCGACAGATCCACTCTTTAACATCTTTGCCATTTCAACCTGTAAATGATTTCCCATGGACTCAGCCAGCTTTTGTTTCGCATCTAGCAGGGCAAGCATGAACGCCCACTGGCGCGCGTCATCAAAGCCGTTCTTGCGGCCTTCAACCGCGAATGTCTCTGATCCGATAGCGACAAAAATGCCATTCTTCTGGTCAAACCCCTCTTTCAGTTTGCGTGCATCAAGGAATTCCCTAGCTTGCTTTTTCGCGTCCTTCACTTTTTCACCAGTGCCAAACTTGGGATCAACCTGCACCAACTCCACAACAACGCCGCCAGCTGTGGGAATCGCTTCGGACGTCTGTCCCATGCTTGCTGCCGCCAACATGCATGATGCCCAAATGCCGATGACAACACATTGTAAAGGCTGCGTTCTTTTATTTTTGTAATTGCGTTTCATAAAATGCTCCATTGGTTTGTAAAAATTTTGAAATTTAATTTTAGAAATATAAAAAAGTCACAGAGCGCGGAATCCCTACTCTGCTGGAACCGCCTCCGAAATGCCAATTTGAATTAAATCAATATCCCCTTCAATTACTTTCGCCTTGGCAATTCCATCTTTTATCAGGATCACTTCTATCACAGCGACCTTGTCTCGATCAACCAAAAGTTTGCCCCCAACTTCGATCGATACTGGGGTTTCTATTTTAAATCGAGCTCCAATCTTAATCTTGGGGTGCTCCGCATCCAAAGTGATTTCTTGACCTGATATGCGGATCATCCTTATTGGTTTTTCTTCAGCTTGTTTTTGAGCCAGTGTTGTCCCTAGAACATTCTTCAAGCCTGCAACAAGTAAAGCGCATGCCCGGCTACAGGCCAACTCCGCCGGAGCCATGCTGATCTCGGCTGGGTCTTTCATGTCTTTGCCTGCCCGCACCATCACTATTTCACGCCCAAGTAATTTCACATTGGCGGTTTGTTGCCAAGCGGTTTCATTGGTTGCGACATTTACAAGACGACACTGAATATTGGCTAGTGCCACGTCTTTGCTTTGGACGTTCTCTGGCTGTGGGCCAGACTCGCCTGTGAATTCGATGTGATCAATTTGAACCAGCAGCGCAAAATCTGCGGACAGCTCATGGCCAAGTTTGATTAATTCCATTTCATCAAGCCGCCCCTGCTGGGCTCGTTCCTTTAATTTGTTGCGCATGTCGCTTAACTGACTATTGTTGGCTTCATCAAGAACTTGGTACTTGTTTGAAGTCAACAACGTTTGCTCTAGCGCGCGCTCCACCAATTGCGCGTACTCATTCGGGTTTTGCGGTTGCCCTGCCACCTTGACCGCGCCAGAGGCAACAATTGCTGGCAACACAACTATCGTGGGCGACAAACCAAAGCGCGGATTATTAGGATCAAAGCGCACCATATTGGCGCAAATCCGGACATCAACACTGTCATTTAGGCCAGGCTTGCTTTCGAGCACCGCATACGAATGCACAAAGCCATTGGCAAAACTACCGCCGCGCATGCTCTGGTCCACACTCGCCTCCGCCATTTTTTGCACGTCTTGATTGACTGATTTTGTGGCTTCTTTATATTTTTTTTCTAACACACTACCTACCTCGATCATCGCACCCTCCTGACGGATTGCTTCAAAAAGCGCGCGCTCGATAGCTTCGGACTCATTGCGCCCAACGCCAGCGACTTGCACTGATCGAATAAATTTCACCATGTTGTCAGGAACGGCAGGACAACCAACTTGGGGTGGCGAGTTGATCGTATTTAAATCCGCAATCGATTTATCCAACACATATGCCGCAATGCAAATCCTACCCGCATTAGGGTCATTGATGATTCTGGTGCCAACCAATACGGCAGAAATTTGATCTTGAGCACTCGCCGTAATGTGATCTTTCAATTGCTTCACGTCGCTCAATTCGGTAGGCAAATCCTGTATTCGTTTGATCTGAAGCAATGCTTTACTGAACGAATTGCATGCAACCGAAGTTGCATCAGCCACTACAAGTTGAGTTTGTGCGTCCTGCCTTGAGACATCACATGCTGCGTCTTCAAGAGCGTCGGAGCCCTGAACAGCTGCTTGACTGATAGCGACAAGGCGAAACTTGCCGTGCTCATCAATTAAGTAACGCGTTCCATAAGTGCGCGACAGTGTCGCGTCATCCAAACCCTCAAACCATTTCGTCAACGTATGTTCTGAATCAATATGTGTATTTACATGCGATGAATCAGCATATTTTGTGAAATACACTCCCACCACTGCAACCATGGCTTGGTCACCAACAATTATTTCAAAGGTCTGCTGAGCAGAGAAACCAACTAACGCGACTTGCGCGGCGATCTCTGACACTTTTTGCAATTCTTGTTCAAGTTTGAAGGCTTGATTGTCGGCAACGCCCGTCAATGCCTTGGCAAGTTCTAGGTTGCCAATCACTTGCGTTAAATCCTTTTTGGCAATGATCGAAGCGCTGATCTCTGCGCTTAGAAATCTTGCGGCGCTTTCACGAGCGTTCGAAAGAGCTAAGTCAAACGCTTTTTGGCGCGAGATGAAATACATCTCACTTCCAGGGGTGCTCCCTACCGAGGCGTACTCCACGACAACCAATCGATTCTGTTTTGAGTCCCAGCCCTGCGTAAGACTATTAGATTTCAAGTGCGCATTGACCTGGCTTTGAATTTCTTTCCTCAGGTCTTGCGTGGTCGCAGAGCGGGCGTGAGTTGCCATGCAAAAAATGAAACTCATAATGACCACAGAAGTTCGCAGTAGTCGAATGGACATAAGTGACATGGTTGACTCCTAAAAGCGATGAGAAGGGAGTTTCTAAACTTCCCACGCAACCGATCTCCTTACCTGACTTGACGGAGAATTATCCCCTATTTGCAAGATATTGGAAATATGGGAATTCGTGCAAAATCAGGCTGGAATTAAAGAGAAACCAGGAAGTGGAAAATTCTGACCATGAATCATTTCTTGGTATTTACGCCCTGCTTAATCAATTGAACGATTGCGTTATTGACGACTTTAATTGCGTGTGACTGCACTGGAGTGTCATAACTAAACATGCCAGCATCATCTACAACCGTAATTGACCATAAAATACTGCCGTTACTAATATTAATTGCCCTGACCGAAAATCCGACAATAGTATTGCAGTCGGGCTCAGTTGTTTTATTGCCTTGATCACCTCCTGAATAACCGCCGTCGTAACCACCAGAAGATGTCATGTAAACTTGCCCACCCCCAACGTACATAAAACTACTACCGCCGCCACTGCGATAAGAACGGTCCATTCTTCCTTGCTGATAAACTTGGACTTTTCCCAAAATTAAGATATCCGCATCAAGCAACTTCGCTAGCTTGGCCGCGCCTTTGTCACTACCACTAGATTTTAAAAATGACTGCATTTCAGACTCATTCAAAACGTCATTGATGCGCTGCCGCTCTATGACTGGCCAGCCCAACTGGACTATTGATGTTTGGAAGGCTTCGGAAACTTGAAGCCCGGCAGTGCTAACACCGGTTTGATTTTCGAATGGCTTTATCACTATCGCCCGAGGACAATAGGTTTTACCCGCTGGCGAAATGCTTATGGATTGATTCACGCACCCTATGAGATTTAGAATCGCCAAACTTAAATACAAAAATGTAACCAACCGCTTATAAAAGCAAAAAAAACTTTTGGCGACCATTAATTCATGGTACCGCATTTATAAGGCTTACCCAAGCACGCTTACAGAACCATTGAGGCGACCTGAACCTATGCGATTTTATTTATCGGTTAAAAACCAATTGCGGGCTTGGAACCTTGCTTTGAAATCTTAATTGATTCTTCCCACGTAGTATTGCCCGTTGCCGTATCCGTAAGAGACATTTGGAAAGCAAATGTTGACTGCTTTGTGTTGCCTACGCTCCCACGGACTTCTAATATTTTACAAGTCAAAGTAAACTTTGGCATTGTTGGCATTTCAGTGCCTTTGCCGTTTTTAAATTCCTCCATCTCCTTAGCAGACTTGGCCATTGGATCCTCGGCCTTACCGCCCAATCCCACAGTATTACTTACTGTAACCTTTCCCGATTTAAGCAAAGCAACACGAATATCCTTGATAAGAAGATCCGTATCAAATTGATCGGTAGTGTCATTGATGATTCTGCTAATACCTAATACAGCTTTGTTCTTGTTCGAATATTCAGCAAAGACTCCAGATGTTGTCATGCTTTGGACAAGTTTGGTGGCGGCTTCGTTGAAGTCTTGAATATCAACTTGTCCAACAGTGGTGATTAACTCGGTTCCGCCCGAATTAATTTTTCGTGCGGGGGTTCCACAGGCGCACAAAATAGATACACCGACTAACGAGATGAATAATTTATTAACTTGAAGCATGGTGAATTTCCTTGCAATAAATGGGTTATTGTGAAAGCGGAAGATTGGTATCACTTAACTGAAGGCGCCACGTTGACGCGGTAGAATTTGGTGCAATTGAATTAAGAATGATTGTTTCTTGGGGCATGATTCTTTGCGTTTGCCACGAGTCGCCAATGCTATCCACATGCATGCCCCCAGGAGTGAGCCATTCAAATCGATATGAAAAACTTTGCGCACTGGACTGGTTACTAAACACTGAAACTTGCACCCGTTTTTGATCGCCGTTGACAATGTCCTCATGCACATCAGTAACATTGGCTTTGTAATTCAACCATCCATTGGTCACCACTTGTTGAAATCCCGGCGAACCAGGGCGACCATTGGGCACCGGCACGACAGAATTCACAGTATTGCATGCGACCATAATCGGGAAAATATTGCAAAGAATTAAACTGCGAATCAGCTTCATAATTATTTGGACGACCCTGGTTTGATAGCAAACATCATAACGGACGGCTTTGTTCCGGCATTCACAGTTCGAATCCGTACCACAGAGACAGCCTCATCGGGAACTTTGACCGTTATAGCCTGTCCGTCAGACATGCGAATAGATATGTCCCCCGAAGCCGGACGATCAACACGTGCCCACAAGACTCGTTTAGGCAAAGTGAGCCAACAACGCAAATCAGCTGAATTCGTAGCCACTTGATACAGAGCGCCAGCCACAGCTCCGACCCCTCCACCAACTTTCTGTGCGCCATAGGTGGCGAGAGCCTTTGTAGCACTTGAAACAAGAGTAGCCACAATGATTCCCGGTAAGCGATGATTAAAATCCTGAGCAACTACGGCGTCCATATCTGTTAACAGCTCAGACTGAACAGCTTTCTCTAAATTAACCGTAAATGCTGTTACCGAAGGCTCTTTATGAATTTCAAGTACTGGGAAAGCGGCGCCGACATATGGAACTTCTTTTATGCCAAGCGGAATATCTAAACGGAACTCTTTCAGAGACGGTGCTCTGCCAGCCTCTACAAATATAAACACACTTTTTGTGGACTTCTTACCCGTAATAATTGACTCCATTAATGCGACATCATTCTTAACTAAATCCGATGCCGGCGGAACAAGCATTTCTGCCACGTGCTTAAAGTCATTCTTTGATTGCTCCCATTTAGATTGCGTACCCATGGCAAGTCCATTGACTGCACGCAAATAAACCGCATAGGGAATTTCATAATTAGCATAAGCCCGCATATCTCGGACCGTTCCGTATTGCTTATCCATTTCCGTAGTGAATTTCTTGTCCTTTAATGTACTTTGAATGTCATAGCCTTTGTCTTTTCCTTGACCTGCCATAACTTTTTGTTCTTCATCAATCTGGGCATTATCTTTTTTAATATAATCCGTCCACTTATTGGCGCGGTTAAATTCTATATTTGCCTTATCCGCCTGTTGTGGCTCAACAGCAAAGTAATTCAAAGCTTGATATGTATTCATCATGATACGGTCATACGAAGTACCACGGTAGGTTCTGGTTGTTTGATTGGTGGTGGCTGCGGCTAGTTCCTCTGTCACTTTAGTTTCAGCAACATCACCGTAATATGGAATAACCGTTTCATAAACACCCTGATAGGTTGCAATACTGCCTTTATAATTCCCAGCAATTTGCTGAATATTAGCCCCGTCAAGATTAAATACCACACCGTTGATTGGCGCATCAGGCTTGCCGTCTCCGTCTTTGTCTTGAAGCGTGTACTCCGACAATAATGGTTTTATAGCAGCCTCAGATTTTAAATAATCTCCTTTATCAAAATCTTGCATGACCGGTCCCATTTTGGAGTTGTGACCTGCACACCCAACAAGGCCTATGAACAACAATCCGTAAGCAAAGAAGGTTTTGAATAAAATTTTAGTATTTTTTGTCAAATTGATTTCAAACATGGGTGATTTTCCTTTTTATAGAAATTAAGTTTGATTTACACATTTAAAATAACCACTATTTACGAGTGCGCTATTTATTGCCGGAGTTTGTATTATCTCGACCAGAATCCAGGGGACAACAAATTGGTAGTTGGCGCATCCTTGGTATCAACCTTGTAATCAACACGATAGCCAGACTGTTTCAATGATTCGGCCATACCTTCAAGCACCTTCGCTTGTGCATCCGTGAGTTGCTGATCTTTTTTCAAGCCCTGTAAAAAAACCGTGTTGTCCTTCCAACGCTGATAAGAAGGCTCGTCCATTTGTAACGCAACAATCAATTGGAGCGGCCGATCAGCAGGCACACTGACCATTTGATTCCATGGTTTGAAACCAGCTCGAGTAATACCAACTTTATGAATACCCACAGATGCCTTCAAGGGAATCATGTCCGGATTTGGCGCAGATCCAACCGCCACTCCATCTACGGTAACAGTCGCAGAAAGCGGCTCGGGTTGTAAATTGAAACTATTCTTTGTGATTGTGTACGCCCCGGTTTTGGGATCTTTATTTACATCCGGCACCGTAAAGTCTTGCATCGTACAAACCACTATTATTCCAGCACCTGCCACCTGCGCGGTTGGTGCAATAATTGTGCCGCCATCGCATCGGGCATTCAATTTTTCCGCCAACTTCTCGGCTGCCTGATTATAAAGGGGACCCAGAATTGACATTTCTTCTTTTAGGTTAACTGTATTCTCGACGGTCTCTATGGCTTGCACTTTCCCAGCATCCGCTGTTCTTCCTGTAGAGGCATCAAGAATTTTATATGTTGCTGTAAGCGTGTATTCCATATTGTCCACATCAAGGCCCATTCGTTCGCTACGAAAGTGCCTCTTGTGTGTGTCAAGTGAAACCAAAGACGAAATTAACACATATTCGCATCCCATCATTCCAGCAATCTGGGATGCAGACGCATTGTCCGAAAGTTTCTTATCAAGATCCTCGTACCGCTCCGACCCCCCCTGTAAAATGTCATAAACATCGCGGGCAGTCTTGGCAAGGTCTTTTACGGATCCTTGGGTACCCGCATTTGGCCCGCCCTCTGCAAAATTTTTAACCGAATTAATAACATCCTCGCGAGATACGGGTCGTATGCATTTAGTTTCAAGGCTTGCGATGATTAAATCCTCTAGCTTGGACACATCGTCGCCAGGAATTTCTTTGCAGCGATTTTTTACAAATATGGCGGCTCCGTATGGCGGGGCTGGCTTCGCTAGTGCAGCCGCTTCGCTTGTCGCGCCTGCCTTAGTAGTAGTTGCACTATTTCCCTGAACGGCTGCAGGTGTAGTTGGTGGTGGTGGCGCATTTTGCGGAGTGGCTTTGGGTAATTCTAGATTCGTTCCAGAAACTGCTCCGGGAGAGGCCTTTACACTTCCCGAGCTATTCTTGTCAATTCGTACAATAAATCCTCTTTGTATTCCAGTGTCATTCCCTAGTATTTGAGCTATGGACTTAGCTGGAAGAACCTCATCTATTTTCACTTGCCCAATTTTTAGCTCGGCCTTGCCCAGACTTTCGCCAGTATCAGGATCAATTTCATCCTCTCCCAAAGCATAAACATTCCAAATTTGTCCTGGTTGAATTCCGGTTCCTAGAGAACGATTTATAGTAACTTGACCTGCCGTAATAGAAATTATTTTTGCTGGATACAGATAGTCCACAACTTCATTAGACACACTCTGGGCCATTTGAGTTCCCAACTCAACTATGGCTTTCTCAGTAACGTCGCCGCCTTTTTGCTGCGTGATAAAACTAGGATTTTTTGCAATAACAGGATCTAGAGGTTCAGAAACAATACTTGCAGTATGAAGGGATTTCCCGGTAGTGGAGTCAAGAATCTTTACAACGACTGAGAATGAAAGAATTCTTTTCGTCATCTTCTCTCCAACACCATCAAATGAGGCTGACTGGACTACGTCTTGAAAATTATCAATTGTTGTGACAACAATATATTTAGCCCCCGCAACCTTGCCGCTCTTTGCCGTGTTCTTGTCTCCTTGATCCACAACGCCACTGCGGCCCAAATCCTGCTCTTCTTTCGCTGCATCAAGATCAACTCCTGCAATAATGTCAAACTTTTTGGTCTTTTCGAGCGCGGCGGCCAACTTGCCATCCAGCGATTCTTTTACAAGAGCCAATTCGCTTGCCTGATCATTTGCCTTGGTTCGTTCAACTACTGAAGGATTTACCTTGACCATACTTATGCGCAAGGGAAACTTAGTGGGTTTTGGAGCTGCCGGCGCTTGGAATGCGTGCGCAGTTGTGACGCATACAAATACGCACAAGAACAATGCTCTATAAATCGAGTTATTTTTAATCATTTTCATTTTCTACCTTAATAAAATTCCGACCGGGACGTTTTTAAACGAATTCTGAAAATGAAGAGTACAGGATTTTTGAAATATGAAATAGATTCGGAATCACAAAATCATCAAATAATTAGGGTAATTTTTAGCCTTACATTAAGCGCGTTAGACAGAAATTAACTGCTTCAATACGAGCGAAGACGGTTAAGAATCCTTGGCTAATTCGTTCCAACGCCTTGCTTTACAAGATCATCTACAACTTTGTCAACCCGTTTAATTGCATGAAGTTGAATATTAGTCCAAAAACTGAACATGCCTCCATCGTCAACAACAGAAACTGACCAAAGAGTGAGCCCCGTGCTCACTTCGATCGCCCTGGCGGTAAAGCCAAACATGGTATTTCCTCCGCCAAGCGCCACAGGACGGCCTTGCTGAAATATTGTGACTTTACCAATTATGATTACATCAGCCTTGAGTAATTTTTGGACCAAATTTAATGATTGACTTGAATTCGGGGATTTTAAGAAGGCTTGCATTTCTGACTCATTTAGAACGGCCTTGATTTTTGATCGTTCAATTACAGGCCAACCAATCCTAATCACGCCTGCCTGAATTGCATCAGCTATCAATTCCTGATGATCATTATCAAAGGGCAAAATAGCGACCGCTTTAGGCTTGAGTATTTTTGCCTGTGGCGAGACGGAGACCACCTGGGAAACGCATCCTAGGAGATTCAAAATTGCTATCAGCAACAACCAGCACGCATTTCTGCGCCAATGGAAATTTAAAAAACATTCTTGCCGTGAAACAAAGAAGAAATGGAGTGATTTCATAAAGCCACGATTATTTTCTTACTGCAACCACCGAATGAATTACCGCAAGGCAATGATAGCATGATCAGATTTTTATAAGTCTAATAAACTTAATAAATCAACTCGATCTGCTAATCTATTTGCTTCGACACAACTACTAGGATGAATCAGTTATGAATACAAATCGATTCGGGTATGCAGGCGCACTTGTCATGCTAAGTACAACCTGTGTTTCTTTGTTGGGTTGTGCGGGTAGCAATCCGTCGTTTACGCACGTAAATAAATCGGTTTTTTTAAATGTGGATGAAATCAACAATGCGTCCAAAAAAATTGTTGACGAAATGATTCAAGATCCAAGATTTTTAGAGTATCAATCGAAAGATAAAAAAAATGGAATTCAGACTGTTGTTTTTATGTGCGAATATGTGAATCAATCTGGTGACACCCGTATGGATGAAACCGAAGGATCATTTCAAATTTTATTTAGCGCTCTCGAAGAGCAGTTTTTAAAATACAACGTTCCATTTCGTCAAGATTTAGATTCGGGTAATTCTGCTGGCGCACTGAAACATCCGATTACAAGCCGTGCCTCAGGAATTGAAGCAGTTGATAAACAGGATTCAGATCCTCGGTATGACCCAAAGTCGGGAAAGGTCACAACATCAGCCGCCCTTAAAGCTGTGCTAGGTCTTCAACTTGAACTCACAAGACTTGACACCACGGATGGCAAAAGCGCTCAGTTTTGCTTTGTGCTTCGAGCAAGATTAATTGATGGAGAAACGAAGGTAACACTTGTTTCAAAAAAAGTGGAATTCCAAAAAACGAACTAAAAGCAAAATGCTTTCATTTGTTGCGATTGTCGGAAGGCCGCTAATGAATTGTCTGCGTTGGAACGCAGCTTTTATCTAAGCAGCAACAGCAGCAAAATGCAAAACAAGGCTGGGAATAGGTAGCGAGAATGGACTTCAATTCGGTGCGACAGTTTCTTCATGCCATCGCTTAGCTTTGATAGGTTGAAAGTGATAACAGTTTGCGCCATGGCGTAGAAAATAAATGAGTAGACCAAATAAAATATTTTGTCCACGATGGTCATGTAGGACACTTTGGGCAGACTGTCGTTCAGGGTCCACTGGAAGGCGATGGCGGCCAACAACGCCGTAACGGTAAGAGCAGACGCTGTTCCGATTTCATAATCTGGAATGTAAAAGACAAGGTAAGCCAAGATCAATACAACAAGCAATGGAAGCGCGAGTTTCTGAAGTATGCCGGCGGGATTGCGTTGCAGATCCACGATGAACGAAATCCTTGAGTATTGCTCGTTGCCTTTCACGCCCGGATCGCCAAAGTTTGTCTTGTAGGTGTACACAGAATTCTCACACTTCATTTGTGAAATTGAGTACTGATCGCCATTGAGAATTTCAATGTTGTTTTGCTTCAATTCATTCATGAACGGGCCCTTGTCTTCGGGCGCATACACAATTGAATCAATATTATTATTTTTATTTTCAATCGAGATTTCCAGCATTTGCGTGTCAAATGGAAAGTTGGCGTAATTTGCCTTGTACGGAATCGTGGCCTTGCAACGACCAGTCACGTAGTAAAAACCTTTGCTCAGGTCTTCATTTTTTTTGTCGATGTCAATCTTGGTATCGGCGTTCACAAATTCAATATCTGCAATATCGGCGTAATTGATTTTGGGATCTACGGAATCAACTCGAAACCACCAGTAAAACAACACGTCAAAGACTTCTTCTTGCTGGTGAATTTGTATGGTTTGTATGTAGATGCCGGTATTGCAAATAATTGGCTCCGATGCACTTTGCGCGAGAGGCGTTGCGCTAGTTGGTTTGATCGGAACTTCTTTAACGAGCGACTGAGCGAAAATCTGACCACACGCAATAAGTAAAATGAATAAAAAAAGTGTTTTTTGATATTTTCTCATGGAAGCACTATGAGTTAATGATTTGCAAGTATTAAATTACTTGGGACCACCCAGACTCTGCTCACTATATCAAAATGTTTCATTAGTGACTGCCACGATTGAGTTACATCGGCATCAAACTAAGCAGCAACAATTTTACTTTGCAATTCGGTATTCAGAATTTACTGCAGCTTTAACGAGCCGTTGGTGTTTTTTCACCCAGGTCTTGTTCAATTTGTTCAAGCGTGCGGCCCGCTGTTTCTGGCAAGAAGAACAGTACGAACAGCAACGTGAACATGGCAACGCTGGCGAAAATAAGAAACGTGTTGCTGGCACCTAGTTTGGTGAGCAGGGTTAGAAAGGTGGCGCCCACAATGAAGTTTGCAAAATAATTTCCGCCGCACGCAATGGCGTTGCCGGATCCGCGCGCTTGTAGCGGAAACATTTCGCCAATCAGCACCCACACCAATGGACCCATGCTGAACGCGAAGCATGCGATGTACACGATCACGCACACCAAGGTCAGCCACGCCAAGGTTTCCGCGCCTTCGCTAGTGCTTGGTAAATCACGGGGTGACGCAACATCCACAGATAAATCAGTCGTAGTGACAGCGGCTAAATCGTGTGGCGGAGCGGGATCCGTTGCTAATCGCTGGGCTGCAATTTTTGCGGTTTCGTTGGCGGATTGAGCACTGATTTGCTTTGCGGTTTGCGCGGCGGAGAGTGGCTCGGATTGTTGCGCATCTTGCTGGGAATAGTGTTGCGCGGATTTCTGCGCGTCGGCGTGATCAAATTGCTTGAACGCCAGGCCTAAAATACCAAGCGACGCGACCATGCCGCTTAATCCCCAAATCAACAATGTGCGGCGACCAGATTTATCGACCATGCCCATGGTGATAAATGTGGCGACAACATTCACCACGCCAACCACCAGTGTGGCCCACAGCGCGGCCTTGGCGTCGGCGAAACCCGCCTTCTGAAAAATGCGCGGCGCGTAATAAATAATCGCGTTGATGCCAATGAATTGTTGCAATACCGCAAGCGTGGTGGTGATCACCAACGCGCGGCGCGCGGCGCGTGTGCCAAATGCCAACCACCAATGCGGCAGACCTTTTTGAATATCTAAATCATTCTTAATGTCTTTCAGCGCGCGCTCCGCCATGGCGGGCTCCAGCGTGCGATCAAGAACTTTTTTGGCCTCATCCATGCGGCCGCGTGAAGCAAGCCAACGCGGACTTGAAGGCATGAAACTCATTCCCACCGCAAGAACAACTCCAGGCACCGCGCCAAGTCCAAACATAATTCGCCAGTGCGGCGCGGCGGCCAGATCAACTATGTAACTGACCAAAATTCCAATGGTGATAAATAGTTGATACAGCGTGATCATTTGACCGCGGCGATCTGGCGGCGCAATTTCGCCGATATACAGCGGCGCAGCCACGGCGGTTATACCAATGCCAAGACCCACTAAAAGCCTAGACATGGTCAGTGTTTCGGTGCTGCCAGAAGCCGCGCTAGCGAAAGCGCCCACAACAAAGATTGCGCCGGCCAACATGTTGGCGCTGCGGCCACCAAAACGGCGTGTGTACCAACCCGCGCCAAGCGCGCCTAAAAAACTTCCAACCAGCACGGCGCTTGTCACCACTTCCTGCCCCTGATCGCTTAACTCAAACTTTTTTTCCAAGAACAAAAGCGCCCCGCTGATCACACCAACGTCATAGCCAAACAATAATCCGCCACACGCCGTCATGATGGCGATCAACATGACATAGGTATTTTTATTCATGCGCGCAGAGTAATATAATTTGAATTACTCCACTATCTATCGCGCCGCGCGTTCAGAATTGCGTCTTCAAACGCAGCGCCAATGACACCACTGGACTGCCGTCGCCACTTGCGGGATTGAAAGACACTTGTAAGTCTGGGGACAGCTGCATGCTGTCGGTGATTTGCAGGCGATAGAAAGTTTCAAACATGCTGGCGCTTGCCGGATCGCTGCCCGCGGGCTCATTGCCGTAGTTGTTGTTGGGCTTGGTCCACGCACAGGCAATTCCAAAGTCGTCATCGGGCCGACCAAATGGTTTCACAATGGAAACGCCCGCGCTGAATTCCTGTTGCGCCACCGCGCCCGTGCTTTGGCCAAGTCCGTACTCGGCGAACACTCCAAGCCAATCGCCAATTTGTTGCTGACCCAGAAATCCAATCATGGAATTGGTCTGCTTCACGCCGGTCACATTGCCGTAACCGGCGTAGGACTGGTTTCCCGCGTTGGTGGTTCCAACGGTCACGTTGTAGCGGGAAAAGGCGTCAAGAAAATTCGGCGTCCATCCAACTTCAACACCGGCCCAATATAAACCGTCGTTTATATTTTGAAATGAGTTGCCTGGATAATCAGCAATGTCGAATATGCCAGCGTTGACATAGATGTTGTCGAATGGAACTATTTGCGTGACAAAGCCTGGGGCATACGTTCCTTGCGCTGGCTGAAAAACGCTGTTGCCGTCAAATGATCCGTTGAGAAATTGGCGCGACTCATCGTTGGCGTAAAAGTTCAACATGAAATATTGATTGGGATGCATCTTGCCGACATTCATGATGAGTTTGTCGTCTATAAATCCCTGTTGATAGCTGAGAATATTCAGCGTGCTGTTGTCGGCGTTCTGCAGCGAGTTCATAAAAAAGTATGTGCCCGACGCGCTGCCCGGCGTCCAATTAGCAGGCTGACCAATG
>Ga0209190_1000797_pt1 | contig 22639 bp, 29 predicted proteins | sample M_140205_XF_Meta_FD_187315 | JGI IMG/M metagenome (GOLD analysis project Ga0209190, IMG submission 187315) | Freshwater microbial communities from Lake Montjoie, Canada to study carbon cycling - M_140205_XF_MetaG (SPAdes) (version 2) | ecosystem: Environmental > Aquatic > Freshwater > Lake... | reverse complement strand
GTAAGCCAGAATTTGATTTGGTAATTGTAGAGATTGGTGCTGTATTAGTGGCCGGCGCAGCCGGTGCCACCGCGGTCTTGGGTGCAGGTGCAACAGGTTGTGTCTGTGCCATGGGTGTTTGTATTGGTGGTCTGGGTTGTTTAAGCCATTCCGTGGACAAGTTCTTTGCCCATGCACTCAAGTCAGCCTGTTGACGCTGTCCTACTAGCCCTTGATAATATTTGTCTCTGGCATCTTGATATCCTCTTGCGCTGGTAAATGAGTTAGGCGTGTTCATAGCGACTTTGGCCTTGTCAAACGGTGCTTTGACAGCATTTTTAATGTCTGACCCTATTGTTCTTGCTATATCGCCTAGGCCTTCTTGTATTAAAGTTATTTCATGAATTTGCATCAGTGCGTCTCACAGTGCGGGTAAATTTACCTGGATCACGCTGATTAATGGCGTTGATCAACTTACGTTGTAAGTTTTGAGCATCTTCGGCTGTATAACTGGCGTCAATTTGCTCTAGCAAGCGTATGGCGCTGGCTATCACATTAGATGCGCGGTTTTCAATGACATGACGTTGATCACGCTCGACATACATTGAGTCTAATTCTTCTAATAAACTGCGAGTTTTCTTTTGCATTTGGGCCAGAACCTTTTTATTATTTAGTGAGATTCAACACTAAATCAGTATATTACTAGTTGGATTTAATTTGCCCCAAAAGCTGTTTTAATTTAGCACTCTGTACATCGGCAGTAACTTTGCTAATTTCACCAGTGTCAGCGTCTACCGTTTCCTTCATTGTGCTTTTGGCTTTAATACTGTCAAGCAAGTTGCCTTTGGCAAACGAATTAACTGGCCCTGCATCCTCGCCCGGGTCTGTAATACGCATAGTTTCAATATTGTAGTCCAGATCAATTTTCATACCAACACCTGTACTACTGCGCGACTTCATACATTGTATTTGATACTTGCCACGCTCTTTCATAGCACGACTTGTAAAGATACCAAACACGTTATCTGCTGTGTTGATCTTTGAGATACCACCTGAGATGTGACTGTGGTCAAATTCAATTTCTTCTACAGCACTACGATTCAACTGCGAAGCTGTTACAAATAACACATTAAGTTCTTTGGCCAAATTACGCAGTTCTTCTGACACATATTTGTCTTTGACAAACAAGTCATTTGGACTAACTTTGGCACTGACCGGCATCAACAAGTCTAAATAGTCACACATGACAAAGTCAATTTTGATGCCTGTTTGCACTTGCACTTCTTTGATGTAACTGCGAATGTCATTGATGTTGCTTTGTGCAGGTAATGCTTTGATACGATATTGTCCAGTTTTCTTTGATACTAGTTTGACTTTGAGTGTTGCTTGATCAATGTCTTTGCGAATTTCTTTAGTGCTCATTCCGGCCAACATAGCATCAGTTCGTAATGCACACAGTTCTTCACTGAGTTCTAAACTGATATACACACCACTGAGTCCTGCTTGTAACCAACTCAATGCTATGTTCATCATAACAAGACTTTTACCCGAACCCGAGCCACCTGCAAAAATGTTGAGTTCTCCACGGCTGAATCCGCCATACAGGATCTTGTCCATTTGTGGCCATCCTGTGCTTACTTGTCCGCCCGAGTTGAAGTATCGGTTAATGCGAGCACTAGGATCACTAAAGTAATCCGTGCCCATGTCTTTAGTAAGTGATATTTGTACCGCATCTTTGATTAGTTTTTCTACCGGATCGTATTCGCCCTTTTCCAGCAAGTCCGCACTCTTTAAAATTGCACGTTCCAGTTCTTGTCTACGAGTGAAGCCTTCGAACTCATCCATGAACCATTCAAAATGTCCGTCATTTAAGTCTGGAATGACATTGAGTTTAACACCTGTGCTGGCACTGATTTGTTCCACTGTGGGCAGTGTCTTGTGCTGGTCGCTGTGCCGCGCAATAAACTCAGCCGCAGATCGCAAACTACGATCAAAGTTTTCTGGATTATAAATGTTCTGCACACGCACATATGATTCTGCGTCCTGCAACATCATTTCTAAAAATAGTTTTTGAACTTCAAGAGAATAATCTTTAATCATAAAATATTATAACATATAAAAATAGTAAACACAAGTTAAAAATGTATCTGATTGCCTTTATAAAGCAAGTACGAAAACGGGTTTGGATTAAATATCTCAAACAGCACACATCCATTTTGATCCCAGGGTGTTGGATCCCATGCTTCGTTGTCAAGATAATCACGTAACGAGTTAGGTGTTTGACCAGACTGAATGGGTCTATAATCTACTAGATTTGATATAATAATACTATTATTAATTTTTACACCTGCCAAAGACATACTTAAAAGTTTTATAGATTGATTGTCTTGATTAGTTTTTCCAGACAATACCAACATGACTCTGTTTGGCAAATAAGTAGAAACTTCAATGGTTTCTATATTATTTTCAACTGTTCGTTGAACCGGCAACGGCTCAAAATCTACTCCGTAGACATCTATAGTCATAACGTTATTGTTATTACTTGTATGCTCAACAATAAATGTCAAAAGAAAGGTGCTACTTTGTATCCGCATTCGTTAAGGACCTCAATGAGATTTGTTCCGTGTTGTCGTCTTTGCAATGCTGTGTTATTAAATTGCTCAAGATCGGTTGTTCTTTCTAACCCTGTACCGGCCAATATAGCCGGCAATGACAGTTGGACATGTTGTATTGTAACATTGGCATACTCTTTGTGTTCTCTAAACCATTGTTTGACTATTTCATAGTCCTCAACTGTTTCAGTAGGATATGCTGCAATCATTAATAAATTTGTTCTAATTCCATATTTTTTAAGCATCTGTAAATGATGGTCGAGATCATCATTATCAAATTTTTTCCCAAGGGCGATTCTAACCCGGCTCACAATGCTTTCTACCCCTGTTAATAAAAATCCATTGCTGCGTTTTATTAATTCAAATAATTCTTCTTTGTGTTGTGTAGCGGGTCTCACAATAAAAGAACCTACCCAATGTATTTGTTCCAAATGTGTAACGCTGTTATTGTAATCCGCTATCAATTGCACAAGTTTTTTAAATTCTCGCATATTGCCGTTACAAATGCTACTGGCAAACTGAAATCTATATACACGATAGTCTGTTATGTGTTGTAACATCTGATTAAAAATATTGTCAGCTGTGAGATATTGAAACTTGGTCCAAAACTCAATGACGTCACAAAATTCGCAAGTCTGCACACATCCACGGCTATCCACAATAGGTAATAGTGTATATTTGTATTTAAAAAATCTATAGTCTGAAAAATCTGGAATGGGCAACTGATCAAAAAATTTATTAGGTTGCCAATTGGTTGAATTAATGCCAGGATAAGAATAATTCCCTCGCACGTATTCAACCAGTGCAGTTTCGGCGTCGCCGGTAATATAATCGTCGATCAGTTTTAATTTTTTAAGCCGATCTGGAAATTTAAATAAAGAATTTTCTAGAGTTTCAAGTCCAGGACCACCAATTACAATTTTGACTTCAGGTGCTTGCTGTCGTAATACAGCACATAGCCATGCAGTAAAGACCTGACTATCTTTGGTAAAAAGACTAAGTCCTATAATGTCGGGTTTGTGCGATAACAATTCTACCGCATAAAAATCCAACATTTTAGTTAGCTCGTCGATGATTTCTTCGTTTATTATTTGTTTATAGAAAAAATCAAGGAACAAATTCCTATTAGGATAATGTTTTATTTTATTGTATATTTCAATGTTAAGATCAAGCCCTACACAGTCGATTCCGTTGGCCTGCAAAGACGCTTTTAATACCGCAGGTGCAGCAATTGGAGTGTCTTCATCAATGAATGGCACCGTGGTAATAACTACCTTGGGTGATGTTGGTCGACTAGAATTTTCTGTATTATTTTCGTAGTCTTTTAACAAGTTGTTTTTTCCTTAGTTCAATTTTAATCTTACTAGTTTCTTTAGCCTGCATTATAGTTAGCAAAGTTGCCAAGCGGCCCCAACGAATTACAGCATCGTTTACATCTTTAACATCAGCAGGCCATTCAGGCATACTAACTGCCCAGCCTAGTTCTACTGCCCGGTCAACCAACCGCATACCGGCTTCGTCTTGGTCCGGAACCACTATGATTTCACGTCCCAGGCTGCGTATTAGTCTAACTTGTGCGTCGTTGATCTCTGCGTGTAATACTGCAAGGCCATTTATGCTGAGTGCATCAAACACTCCTTCCAACACAATAACATGGGTCCAGTTATCGTGCAATAAGTCTGTGCCAAACACATAGCCGGGTTGTATGTCCTGTATATATCTAGGAGTGCGGTTATCTAAGAATCTTGTAGTATGGCCTACAACTTGATTGTCATAGGTAAACGGAATAACAACTCCGGGTCTGGGCATTGTTTTGTAAAGGAATGGATAGTCTAAGGGTATACGCCTGTTCTGTAGATATTCTCGGGCTGTATCGTTAAGTGGTTGTGTAGTCGCAGGCAAATCTCTATCTTCAAACGAGATACTTTGCAGTTGTTGCATAATGGCTTGACGTTCACCCAACAAGCCTTCAATTGACCTATGCTTCAGACTTTCAAGATTAATGCGCTCAATTTCTTCTTGCGGTACATTCATCCACTCAAGTAATCGACGAGCTTTGAATGTTAGGTTACGACCCAATACAAAACTTGCAGTATATCCACAATTGAAACAGTGGTAACTCCAAGAACCATCTGTGGTAGGTTTGATTCCACCACGCGATCGTTTGTCTTGCGTATCTCCGCGATGAACGCAACAGGGTGCGTTGAAACTCGTCCAACCACTGGCTGTTTGTTTTCTTTTATTCGGAAGAAAAGAAATCACATCAATCATGCTACGATTATAGCAGATTTATTACTATACCACAAGAGAGTTCGGTATTATCTATAAAGAAGGTCAACCACATAACCCGTGCTGATTATGACCGCAGCACCAGTTTGGTTAGGATTATTTGGATAGATACCTGCACCCATACCTGCATTGGGCAAATACCAATAGCCCGAACCACCATTGGTGACTTCAACTCCGGTAACTATGCCGTCTGACACTGTGGCCACTGCTGTGGCACCGGCACCGTCGCCAATGAAGTTAATATGTGGTGGAGCCAAATACCCACTACCACCGTTGGTAATAGTAACACTAGTCACTACACCATTTTCTGTGGTTGCATAACCAATGGCCGGAGTTCCGGGTTGTGTTGGCACAGCAAATATGCTGTTGTTAAAAGCCAATCTAAGTAAAGGATGCCATCCTACAATGTTCATATAGATAGTACGAGTTTCATTGTAGTAGGTAGTTGACTCAGAAACATTGTACCAAATACTCTCGTAGTTTGGCGCAGCCTGAGCTTTGATCGTTCCAGTATATCCCACTAGAGTCATTTGTATAGTTGTAATGGCATTGGTGGGTTCGATGAAACTGCTGTAGAATTCTGTGTTGGCAAAACTATTCCAGTAGTTGCCGCCATTGGGGTTGCCTGACCAATAAGTGCCAGGACTATAACTGCCCCAGGCAGTGCCATCTAAACTGGCCTGAGCACTTAATTTAATAGTAGGTATTGTCAACGGAGCACTGGGCACATGTTGCGGCAGTATACTATCTACAATGTTTGCAGGAGCACGAGCGCCTGCTTGTGCATTGGTAAACACTGCTTCTGTTAAATTGCCACTGGTACGTTGAATGCTGTAGCTAGCAGGCTGTGCCAATACCTCTAATAGATCTGCCGTGGTCAACGTAACCTTTGCACGACCTGTGGCAGCATTGAGTATAACCATTGGTTTTTCAACCAAGATCTCAGAGCCAGCAGTGCTAATAGCACGGAACAGGAAATCACTTCCTGTAATGTTGACAGGTTTTTCCTGCTGGTTGATAAACTCAAACAACAGCACATTGTCAACGCCTTTGTTTATGGTTAGTTGTTTTGCATACACGGGATCGTACCTATAGATAAAAGTTTCGCCTGCACCTGTGTCCATGAGTAACACTCGAGTAATTTGCTGATAGATATAGGCTTGGGTTGAATACATACAATATATTTAGCGCCTTTGCTAGACCTGGCGAAATTGGTCTGGTAAATATCCGTAGACATGACAAACGATTTCTTTGAAAAATTAGCTGAAAAATACCCATTTATTACCCTGTGCGTTTACGCATCAACGGAATATGTAGGTATTATACAAAATCAAGATGATGCAATAACTACAATTTATGATTTTGGTGCCATATCAAATGCAGATCTAAAGCGTCATTTTTTAGAATTGGCCAATGTTTGGTGGTGGGAAAGTAATCGCAGCATTCCTATCAACATATTCCTTAAAGGTGACTGGGACATATTCAGACCGTATCTTAAAACTTTTACCAATAAAGATCTAGAAGTATTACACGGACCTATTTGTAGTTTGGCAGAAATGAGTCGTAAAAAATCCAAGCGTAAATCAATTACTCTCGTTAGGCGTGTTGAGTAAATTCATATGTAGTGCCACTAGAGCTGCATAGCCAATGGCATGTGCATGTTTGAACACAAATCCACGGCTATCATCCCCATCCCATACTGATTCAAATACTTCAGCCCAGGGCCTAGTTTGTAAATGAGCTTTGCCAGGGCGAATAATACTGATAAAAGCTGCCATCCTCGGAATTGAATCGGGTTGCATTGTCTTCAACAACTCAGTATAGTTGCCCACATGAACTAGTTGTCGGGTCCACTCTGAATCAGTCCATAAACGCGACCACTGTGGTTCTTTAGCCAACAACTCTTGATAGTGGTCTGGACCAGTAATTAATTGATATACGGACATGTTTAGTAAATCAATTTTAAAATACCCCAACTGCTCAGCCGATTCGTAATCTATAGCAGCACAGGCATTAACAGGATCATACGGAATATCTGTAACATATACACCCGAATTGTGTCGACGCACTTGTCCTTGATGCAGTTGACGTGCAGGCGTAGCACGAATCAATTTCAACAGTTGCTCTCTGTCTGCCAAGTCAATGTCAATATCTGCGCTCATTACCATCCTGCCTTAGTTAATATATCTCTAGCATACTCTTGGTCTGCTGGATAGTCTTGAAATTTCTTCATCCAAAAGTCTGCATCGATGTAGGGCCATACCATGGCCACTTGTGTGGCATCTAATTCGCTTAGAAACTTTTGTCCAGATTCACTGTTGTAAATGATCCAAGGGCTAATGCGACCTGCAGTCACAGCATACACCATAGCATTGGTGTTGCCATAACGTAAGCAATCTTCTGCTGGGTGACCCGACTGCTCTGCCCAGTCAATACCAAACTCCACAGCACGGGCCAATGCATCGTTTATATTTTCCACACGCAAGTAATCGGTTAGGTATTCAGTATATACTGTATCTTTGCACCAATGGTCAATCTTTTTGTTTTGTTTCAACACCCATTCTACAAAACGTGCTGGATTTACTGCACGAATGTCTACACAATAGCGACCAAACTTCACAAATGCACGATAGTAAGCACTTTCACAAAAGTCATCAAATGTTTTTAGCTTGGCACTACCCTGTGTCAGTTCATAGAACTTTAAATAAGCATTGAATCCTAAACGCACCCCTGCTTCATCTCGTTCCATACGACGACGTCGCGGTTCGCATGAATGCACCGCAAGACTAGACTCTTTCATAAAGTCTTTACGACAATACTGACAGGTATAGGTCATTTCTTTGTGTCTTGTCCTGAGGCTCGTAAATATTCATCAATGTCTTTTTTGGTATTGATCTGGGCCATCAACTCTAGTTCATCGTCTTTGAGATGTGGATATAGTTCTGCTAATTGTTTACGAATACTACCAGCACCGGGTTCTTTTTTCTTAGGAGCAATCCACTGATGACGCTGTGTACCTAACCCCGGACTCACTGTGGTAGCACACAGCCATTGTAGTTTTGGATGCCGATTGATATTGAAAAAATGTTTGTTGAGTCGTTCGTTAGTTGAGATCAAGTAAAACTCTTGCAGGTCTCGACTGCCTTGCACACTTGAGCCATATCGAATCATTAAGAAGTTGCTGAACTTTTTACGTTCTTCCACAGTTAACTCACTGTAAAACTCTCGATCCTTACGATCAAATACAGCCATTTCATTGTTGATACTAAGTTTATCGCTCATTGGTTTTGATCAATTGATATATCATTATAACACGTTCCAGGGCTTCTTGTAAAGTGGAATTGGTTTTGGCCATTCTGCGGATTTCTCCCCACATTTGATCTTCCATAATGTGATCATGTAAAGGTCTACCATCACTTGTCCTTGGATCTACATAATTGATTGCCATTACCACGCCAAGTTATAGTTTACCACTTCACAGTTACGACTGATGTCTTTGACAAAATACACACACTCAGGTTCATCGCCTTCGCTGATTGGCACACACAACATTTGACCATTCTTTAGTTTAGGCGCATACCACGACACTTCTTGATATATGTCAATGATTTCAATGTCCGGAAAGCTGGGTCTGAAACTGCTGAGTGGATTGAATTGAAATGCTTTAAACCCACGATCGTTTATGGATGTCAATGGCAATACTTCAAGATCACCAATGTCGGGTTCGCCGATTAGAATCTGCCAGTCCACAGGCATACGGATTCTGTGCGAACCTATTCGTAGCACCAGAGCTGGCGCTGTAAAACTTTCCAAGAAGATTAAGGGAATATAGTGATAGTCTGGGTCCTTGGGGTCGCTGTTGTCAAAAATAGCAAAGCGCATGTCATCTACTTCTTCCGGAAGGTGATCTAGATCAAATGGTTCATTGTCAAGTGTTAGTATTCTCATACATGTATTATAACATATTTTACTATAAGTGCAACCTTTATTTCCATTCCAGTTTCTCTTGTGTAAATGGATAGTTGGCTTCTTTATAAAACTGTTTGCGCTTGGTCAAATGGCGCTTGGCAAATTTACAAGTGCTGGTCACGTCCCAGATCTGGACGTGGTCCTTGTCTTCCGCTTTTCTAATGCCTCTTCCAATTGATTGTATAACGCGGACAAAGCTCTTTCCGGGCTCCACAAGAACCAAATTAAAAATCCTAGGCAAATTAATACCCACAGCGGCCACACCGTAAGTCGCCACAATAATCTTGCCAGTGCTGGTGGCAACTTCATCATACTCATCTTGTCTATCCTTTGCTTTGGTTGCTCCACTGACAAACACTGCCAGGTCACCTAATAGTTCTACCAAGGCATGTCCCCCGGCTACTCTATCTACTAACACCAATGTATTGCCTGTGGCATTGACCTGTGCAATCAGTTGAGCTATTGTTTTAAGTCTATCGGGTTCTTCCAATAAGAACTTCAATTCACTTTGGTAATTGGTAAACTCTGCGTGGTCAACCAACTGCACAATGTTCACATGGCACTGAGCCAACACGCCTTGGCTTTGTAGTTCACTGGCAGTGAGTTTGCCAATAACCGGGCCAAGACTACACTTGAGTGCTTGCGACTCAAATGGTTCTTTAGGTATGGTTCCTGTGAGTCCCCAACGTATGGGCACACGACTCATTACCCCAGTCAGCAAACTCTTTAATGCATCTGCCTTGGCCATATGCACTTCGTCAACAATAACACACACTACATCTTCCAAGAACTCTTGTATGGTTACATCACCCACTGAGTTCTTTGTATTCTTCAGCAAAATATTCAAACTTTGCCAAGTGCAGATGGTGTGCTGTCGTCCCCATTCCTTACGGTCGCCAAAATACACACCCACATCCTGTTGCATGTTGATATAGTCTTTTTCTGTTTGTGTTACTAGACTTTTGTTAGGAACAATTACCACTGTGCGGCCATATGGCGCTACTGCATTGCTGAGTGCGGCTGTGATAACTGTTTTGCCAGCACCTGTGGCAATCTCCTGGATGCATTGTGGATCAGCCAAAAAGTTGTTGATGATCTCCACTTGATAGTCACGCAACACCATTGGTTCGCCTTCTAGCGGATGACCTTTGCCCCAAGCAATATGACCAAATGATTGCTCAGTTACACTTTCAAATTTGAATGTGGTTGAGTAGTCACGCTGGTCATCCAGTTCAATGTCATAGTTAAACTTTTCAAGTATAGGAATGATCTCTGGCAACAGGTTCACATAAGTGCTGCCACCTAGTTGGAAGTAACTGACCTTGCCATCCCATCGTCCTAGTCTAACTGCTGGCAAGTAACGGGCACCTGGCACATCATACTTGAAAGCTGTAACCAATGCACGACGAGCATCAAGTTCAAGTCCTTCTATTTTGATATTGACTTCATCACGGATTATAATTTTAGCTGTTCGCATTGTAACAGTATAACATACTTATTTCTGCGAAGTCAAATATTATGACAGTTCCATTGCAATTATTTCTTGAAGTTCTTTCCACGGTCCAAGTAATTTGATTACCGTTTCGGTTAGTATCTTTCTGTGTTTACAAAGTTGAACCAATTTAAATATAAATTGTTCTCTTTCTTGGACTGTAAACGGAAGATTAGGTATGGTATTTTTTGCGTAATTAAGCATTGTGACCAGTTGTTTTTGGTTTAACTTAAATTTTTTATAATTAGAAAAAATAAAATCAGCTGCTGATTGTTTTTCTTCGGCTGTAATTGCTCCCCATCCCATATCTCCACCTATCAATTGCCAGTGTGTTTCTATATTATTATCGTTCGCCCACTGAATCCATTCTAGTATACCAAAAATATTCAATGGTTGCACCACCATGACCAATTCCAAGTGTGCATTAGGTAATTGATTTTTATAATTTAAAATATTTGTTTTAACCTCATTCCACTTTGCAGGATATCTAATAAAGTCATAATAATCATTAATGCCATCTATACTAAAACGAAGACTTAAATTTTCAAACGTTTTTAAAATAGAAATGTGTTTGTCATTACAAATAGTTCCATTGGTTATAAACTCAACATTGGGTATTTTTGCCGTCTGAATTGCTTCCAATATTTTTAAACAATGTTTGGAGTAAAAAAATTCACCGCCGGCAATATGAATGTATTGTAAGTTTGATAGTTGTTTTAAGGAGTCTAGAATTAAATCTGTCTCATCAAAATTATAGATCTCAGTAATCCATCCTAATTTTTTTTGTTCTGCAGCGACCGAACTACTATGTTTTGGGCCGCACATTATACAAGCTAAATTACAAGTGTTTGATGGAAAAATATCTAATTCTTGTATAGCTGTCTGTTGCAACACTAGGTTTTGGAAAAATTTATTTTTAAGTTGTCTTACACTAAGTTGATTTTTTGATTCAATAGTAGAACAACTATTGCATCCAGGAGGCAATTCGTCTTGAGTAAGTAGGTGTTGTTGAAGATTTTTTAAAAAATCAGAATGTAAATAGTCATTAACATTTGTAAAAGCTGGCAGGGTTGTGTCTTTATAAAAACAACACGGCCTAAATCCCATTGAATTTAAATTTTTATTGTCTTCAATCCTGACAGTTATAAATGGTAATACACAATATTTTTTCATGGTATATTACTATTTATAATAATAAAAAAACAGGTATCTTTTTACAGATACCTGTTGTAAATGGGTAGTTTGCACTACCCAGGAGCTAACTAATTAACTGTTCTTCATACAGGTACTAGCGGCCAAGGACTTCCAATTTGTCTCGGACACTTTGGTCAAGTCTGCAATCTTAAGAGCCATACGCAGGCTCATTTCACGTAAACGAGTTTGGTTTGCTTCCATAAACCCAATGATCTCATCACCTTGTTCCGAGTTAAAATCGTAGTCTGCGAACAACTCGCCTTTGAGATAAATTTGCTTGATACGCAAGAAGCGATCACGCATAGTGTTGAGTGTAAGGTCCAAAAAGTGGCAACGACTCTGCAATGCCTCCAAATGGTCTTGCAACTTCTTGCTTTTCAGATTTTGGAACTGCAAGTTAGTGATGAAGATACAGGCACCTTTGAAGTCAAACATGTCTGGAACACCTTCACGACGTAGCATGGCACTATCACTGTTCCAATAGATACGACGCTTCTTGCCAGAGTCCAGGGCGGCCTTGAGAATGTTCAAGCTCAAGTCGTCCTGGAACACTGAATCACAGTCATCAAACACCAACACATTGTTCTTGTCTGAATGTTTATACAAAGTGCAGTAGAGACCAATTGGAGTCATTGCACCTTTAATAACCTCATACTTGATCTTGCGACCACTCAACTGATCAAACAAGCCCGAATGCTCCAACTGTTTTTCAACGCCATAACTCTTGCCTACACCCGGAGGGCCAACTACAATCATAGCACGGACATCACCGGCAATTGTAGCCTTGGTCATTTGGTCTAGGATATCAAAACGCTCGCCAATACGAGTCATAACTTCTTCGTCAGTTTCCACTGGTGCTTTAGCCGGAGCAGTTGCAACAGGTGACTCAACAGAGCCACCTGCGGTAAACTCTATATCTTCAATTGAATTGACACGGATACGAACTACATCTGGCGTTTCTTCACCAAAGTAGCCTTCGGCATTTACTGTCACATAGCCTCCTTTAGCTCCAGTTTGATAACCTTTGACCAGGGCGAAGGTTACATTGTTTACGGGTTGATTGCGATAACTACCATTTTTTACAAGAATTGTAGACATTTTTAGCTCCTTAACTATGTTGTTAATATGTGTATATTATAAACTAAATGGATTTAATGGTCAACCTTAGTTGGCCATCAGTGTAATCTGCACATCGTGCCCTTCGTGGGTGATACCAACACCCACTGGGCGGCCCTCGCCAGCAAAACTGCTATGACGGCGATCGTAAGCCAATTTTTGAATTGCAAGGCGCAGGGCGGCACCATGCGATACTGTGGCTGTTTTTGTATAGATATCGTTTATGGTAGCATACATGCCAAAACCATCGATAATAAAACGAATCTTTGTGCTATTACTAAAACCTGATACGTGTCGCATGTTTGGGCTCCTTTTTAGTTTCTATACAAGTATTATAGCAAATGGACCATTTTGGGTCAACCGAAATCAGCAATCTTTTTATGCTTGGGCTGGCGCTGATAACGGGTTTTAAGCTCAACTCTTTTGGGCTTAAACGGGGTGTTGCAGGAAAACAACACCATGTGAGCGCGAGTTTTGCGGGACGTTTGCTTGACTTTCATAATATCATAATTGTAGCAAAATGGACTTTTTTGGTCAACCACAAAAAAACCCTCCAAAATGAAGGGTTTTTAGCAGGTTAGTATATACTAACTTTAGTCTTCATATAGTCCAGGAACAGATATAGTAAGGTCGTGCTCAAGTGTTGACCCTGGATTTACTGTATAATGCCATGTGCCTTTTCCTAATAATCTGTTGGCTTCTTGCTTGACTCCGTCAATAATAACATTAGTACGAGGATCTCTGACGCCGTGCTCGTCGTCGACTGCAACATCTGTATATTCGTCAGGCCCGGTGCTGTATGTAATTACCGACCCAATATCTACTTCAGTATAATTTGCTACAATCTGGCCAAATTCTACTGGATTACCTTTTACAGAAATTATCATGTGTTTGGTTCCAAGAAAATCCATTGGGAGTTCAAATGTAAATACAGTGGGTGATGTTTGCTCGCTTTCGTTATCGTCGGTTTTTTCTTCTAATGTAACCTCACCATCGAACACTGTGGTTCCGTCTAATACTGCGGTTATTTCAGCTGTACCGGATCCCCAGCCCGACATGTGTATTGTTCTGTTTGTCATATTGTTATTCTCCTAATTTTCTATATTTACCAACTTGTTATCGGCGTTCAATATCTTCTTCAACGCAATTGTCACCGTATTGTATTTCTACAATTTTTAACGGAGCGTCAGTTTCGTTACACAACTGATGCCATTCTTCACAATTGATATGTATATGCGTGTGCGGACCAAATGTGCCTACAAGCTCTTGATCGCTTTTTCTATTTATACCGTAAACTGTGGCAGTACCTTCGGCAACATGCCAATGCTCGGCACGGTCTCGGTGTCGTTGCATACTAAGTCGTTGTCCGGGCATAACAGTAAGTTCTTTAACTTTGGTGCCTGGTACATCATGCAATACTCGGTAATAGCCCCAAGGGCGTAGTGCCTTGGGGGCTTTCCATTCTTCCAAAATCCAACTACTACTATTTGCTTTGTCAAATCCACCGACACCAAATGCAAATTGTAAGTTGTCGTCTTTGACATCCATTTCTGGAATATTTGAGTGTGTGCGATCACCACCGTTTGCAAAAATAATTTTATCATTAGGATAATGTGCTCGAACTTGACGTAGCAAATGGCAAGCAGTTCCGTCTTCATCGTCAAAAGTATATACTTCGTCTACTGAAGATAAGTTGTTTAATACACATAATCTTTCGTTCCACGGCATAAAGGCACGACCTTTTTTGCGAGTCAGCCACTCATCGCTGTTGATTCCTACAATCAACATATCGCCCAATAAACGGGCTTCCTTTATCAGTTTAATGTGTCCCGAATGGACCGGATCAAATCCGCCGCTTACTATTACTATTTTTTTCATGTAAATATTTATAGCCCATTAAACGGCCATGCTCAATAAACTGCCGTCGATCCAAGGAACAACTAAATCCTGTTGTCTTAGAGCACTGTGAGCATAAATGCTTTTCACAGCAGACTGGGGCAAAAGATTCTGCTCTACCAGTGTGTGCCAGTTGGTGTTGTGTGGATTTTGAGGAGGCTGGATGCTTTTGTAAACCACCGCATGTATCCACGGCTCCGAAGGCATTTGTTTAAAAAATCCAGCGCCACAATCCCATCCAGCTGTGGCCAACATATACATGAGACTAACCATGGTGTGATGATAATAGTGTCCATTGGGCAACGTATAAGCAAGTTGTCGACGATGTATTTGTTGAGTCACTGGCACAGTCAGTGATAGCATGCCACCAGGACTGGCAATATGCCACCAATTACTAAGAGTTTGTATTGGATTTAAGGCATATTGAAACGCATCGTGACACCATAGCACATCAAACCCACCATCTGGTACAACGATTGTGTCTTCAAAATTATATTGCTGATATGAAATATTTTCATGTTCTTTAGCAACCGACGGATTTCCGCCTAGGTCAATGCCGTAACATTTGATATTCAACGGCTGAGGATTGTCATCACGAGTTGTTCGTGTGGCCCACCAGACCAAATCGTCCCCAGAGCCACATCCAAGATCAACCACGGTGCGGAGACTCAGCATGAAGTCATCATACTCGTATAATTGATTTAGAGTTTCAAGACTGTGTTGATGGCTGTCGCCCGGGTGTGCAAACATTATACTTGAACATCCTCCATACCAGCTGCTCGTAATCTTACAATGTGCCCGAGCATGAAGTTTTTACTTTCCATTCCTTTAAGAATACCTAAATATCGATTACGTAGCAATGCAACTTCGTTGATTAAGGTTTCAAATTCAATGACCTCGTCCTCACCATCCACATACTTTTCAGCATCTCTACTAGTCAGCGCACGAGCATAACCTTCGAGATATTTTTGAAAATGCTTGCGGCGTATTTTGCGTAGTTGTATATTGAGATAATTTAATACTGCTTCAATTTCTTGCAGTTGATTAAATCTATGTTCTGTGATGCCGGGCAAAGCTGTAATATTTTTTTCAACAAGTCCACCAACTCGACAGTCGCGTTTGGCCTCGTTGAGTTCGTGTTCGTAATGCGTGATAAAATCTGGAATATTGCCTAGATCAGCTACAACTTTACTATACCACATATTCTTGATTTTCTATAAAGTATTGATCTAACCAAGGAAAAACTTTTGTATAGTCTAGATTTCTTCGTCGATCGATTTCAGCAAGGAATCTTTTGAGTTGGCTTATTTTTGCATAGTCAATTTCAGACAAAGACAATGACTTGTGTAAGCCATGCATATAATCTTTAATATTCTGATCCCAGTCAGTTTTTTCTGGCAGGCAAGCCAACACTTCATTGAACTCTGAATCAAAAAATCCAGCACCAAACGCACTACAATGTAGCCACGGTCTATTATCAACATGGCCAAAACTATGATGTATTTTTCTTTGCTTTCTAAAATTATTAAGATATTCAATCATTGCTGGCATGGTTTTAATAGTCAACGACGTAATTGTGCTGTTGACATTGAGCATGATCCATTTTTGATCGACTAAAAATTCAAAATTTTCTTTTAGTTGTTTTAAATCTAACCCGTAACGAACATATTCTTGTTCGGCCCCAAAACAATCTAAACTGACCATGATATCCAAACGTCCTATTTTTCGTTGTATCAATAATTGTTTCATTGATTCAACAAATTCCTCAAGTCTTGGTTTTGATATAGCCAAACTGGTAACAATATTTAATTCAAGGTCTGGGTTGGTGTTTTGTTTTACAAAGGCAATCAAACGATCAAAACTTTTTTGATAAAAAGGCTCGCCACCTAATATTTGTAACCTTCTCAATCCAGAATAGTTATTTTCTAAATATGCAAAAAATTTTTCAACCAATGCGTCAAAATTGCTGTGACGAGGTACGGGCATTAGATTTTTAAATTCTTTTATGTAGCCAAATTTTTTATTTTCTGCTTCTATACGAGAACTGTTCGATTCATCACAATAGATGCATCTTAGATTGCATACATTGTCAAGGAATACTTCTAAAATTCGAGGAGTAACGTGTATAGCTTCTGGATCTGTATCTAACTCTAGTGGATATAGATTTGGTATTTTTAAATGGGTCATTCTATCGCTGACACCACCTGCTTTTTCAATAGTTTCGCAATACTGACAACCACCCTGCGGAAATTTTCCAGCCAGTTGCAGTTTTCGTTGTTCCAGCCACTTTTCGTCGTTATGGAAATTGTTAAAATTTTCAGGAGTTAAAAATAATGGGTCAACACGATGGCAAGATTGTGACGTCCCTTCCTGTAACTTAATGGTATTCCACGTCCATTTAAGCTGACAAGCAACTCCTTTTTTAATTGGAAAATATTTGTCAGACATTAATAGTCGTCGTCTTCTTCAAAGTCGTCTTCGTCGTCTTCGTCGACTACGTCGTCATGATCTTCAACATAACTAGCCAAGGCTTTTTTGATGTCACTATCGCTTTTAAATGTGGATTTGATTTCGTCGGCACTTACGTCATTGTCAATTAATACTGATATCAGTGTTTCTGCAGCTTCGTCTCGATCCACTACATTTACATAACGTTTGAGTTCATCCCAAATTTCTTTGCTTAATTCTATACTCATGCTTATTCCTCCGCAGTGTCTTCATCAATACTTAGCTCAGCGGCTTCAACAGCTTGTTTACCAAACTCTGAAATAATTTTGTCCAGGCATCCATCATCATTGGCTTCCCACTTCTTACGGAACTGTTTGATAATCTCTCCATCCAGTGTGGTGTAAACCAAACTGTTGCCCTCTTTCTTAAGCAGGCCCTTTTTCTCTGCTAAATCAACCATACCCGAATATGGACTCATACCTGTAGCATAAGGAATCTTAACCTGTACACCTTCAAACGGTTTAGCATATCGTGTTTTCATAATCTTACAACCGGCACGAATACCATTTACTTCAGACACTTTATTACCATCTTCATCTTCTTTCAGCTTCATTTTTTTCATAGCAACCACAATACTTGATGCATAGATAAAGCCTTGACCACCTGAGATTTTATCATCTGGATCAAACATATCTTGTGACGCATAAGTGTGATTGGTACATACCATACCTACGTTATAACTACCAAACATGTTTACACAGTTACGAACAAGTGCAGTAAGTGCTTTGGGCTTACGACCCATGTCACCTTTTAAATCACCCGCTTCAAATTGATTCATGTCGGTTGGAGTCAACAACATACCCAACGAGTCAATAACAAATAACACTTTCATACGGTCACCGTCTGGTAATGCCTTATAGTCGATCATAAATGTTGAAATTGTTTTAGCAACGTCATCAATCATGGCCATGTTGAGCTTGAGCAACTTTTCTGGGCTGGTGTCTACGCCAAGTGCATGTAACCACTTTTCATCAAGTGCGTTTTCTGTATCGACTAGAATAGGAAAAATACCTTGCTCTTGTGCATGTCGAACAATGTTACCAGAACAAATGTAGCTTTTACCTGCACCCGACTCTCCGGCAAACACAGTTACTTTACCAAGTGGAATACCTTTGTTAAAGTCTCCTGATATAAGGTAATTCAAGGCAAAGTTGCCTGTTGAGATCCAATCAGTTGGATCATTAAATCCAATGCTCAAACCTTCAATGCTTTTAGTGATGTCCTTGCGGAACTTGCTGATGTCAAATGGTTTTGCCATGATTATTTTCCTTCTTTAAGTTTGTATAATTCTGTAAAAATCTTACTGCTGTCTACTCCACGCCGTTGATCCATTACTGCCAGTTGGTTGAATGAATTTGTCAAATTCTTTTCAATCGGTTGCGTTATATAGTGTAACATGTTCCGATAACTATCTTCAAGCAGATATCCTGGATTCTCGTCGATCTTTGATTGTAGTTTTAACTCTAACAAGTGTAACACATTTTCCGGTAAATGTCTAATATTTAGGTAATCCGGAGTTAGTAGTGCTCCAATAATAAAACTGTTGTTGTGGAATCCTAATACTTTAAGGTAATCAACACATTCAAATACTGTGTCATAATTTAGCAAAAACCATAACATGTTAAAACTTATTTTATGATCCAGTTGTCTGATTCGATTTAGATTATCTAAAAAATCAGACCAACGGCCACCAAATCTAATGTATTCAAATTCTTGTTCAATAGTTTCAACGCTCACTGTCCAATGGACATTTTTGAATTGACATACTGCATCAAACACACCAGTATCCACCTTGCTAAGGTTAGTGTTTATCCTTAAATTAACGTCGGGATTTAATTCTTGCAGCAGTTCTAAATTTTCTTTCATTAGTAATGGTTCGCCGCCGGCAAGATAAACGTGCTTCAATTGCTTGGCATGTTTAAATATGTATTCTTTAAATTTTGCTTGTTGTTCATCCAATGGTGTGGATATATCAGCATTTAATTCGTTGGCCCATTTGCTGCTAAATTCAGGACTACAATACACACAAGCAAAATTACACAAATTTGTCCAGCGTACATCGATAGTTTGTAAATCAAAATTATTGACTCGATAGGTATCAAGAGGAGTTTTTTTAAATTCTCGTATGTAGAAAATTCTATCACTAATAATATCAAACCCTTCTTTACCATGTTCTAGCTCATAACAAGTATGACAGCCGGCGGCTGGAGCATTGGCTATTATATTTGTTTGTTTAGTTACATTAATAGGTCCTAACAGTATTTCTTCTATAGGTAAATTTTTAATATCACCCAAGAGGCCAGTTTTACCATCACTGCGAATACAGTTTTTAACTTTGCCATCAAAGTTATACATCAATCCTGTCCAGGGCATAGGACAAAAATGTTTGTTTGTCAATACATCTTTTGGATTCATCGGTTCAGTGGCCCTAATGATATATCTGGAATTGTTAAATTATTATTTGTAGCCATGTTTAGTAGATCTAACAATGTTCTTGCCCAGTTGTCAACATCAGCCGCAGGAGGAACAGTTTTATCTGGGCTTGTGGCAATGTTGCCAGGGCGAACTATGGTAATTTTTACTTTGAGTCGGCGATGTCGTATTTGGCGCACTGCTTCTTCTAGTGTAACTTTTTGCAAACGATAATGGTCCATGTCAAGTCCAGACAAAGACGATACAGGTTCTTGTGTCATCATAGTGCTGACAACAATGATATGTTTGCCGGTGCCGGACCAACGTTTGGCCATTTCAAACAACAATTCAGTCTGAGAGTAGCTGCCTTGAGCATTGTTAACAAATACATCGCACGGTTCGATCTGATCACAAATTTTAGGTGTGTTGCGAATGTTGTTGCCTTCGCGTTGACTTAGCCCTACAATTTCATGACCATCAAGAACGTATTCCTTGGCAAGAGCTTGTCCTATGCCGGCGGTATGTCCTGTGATTGCTATTTTCATTGCATGCCTCTAATTTGTTTTTGTTTTGCTATATATGCTTCTCTTGCCACAGCATCGGTATTATCAACACTCAACTCAATAGGTGTAGTTAAATAAGCGTAACTGTGTTCAATACTGTGTTCTTGGGCAAACTTTTGAATGTTGAGTAGGTCGTCTACATTTAATATGCTGACTGTGGTCCATAAATTTAATTTGACTGGCATTGTTTTATACTGCATTAGATTGCGGTAAAAATCCGGCCACAGTATTGGCCAACGAACAAATTCAAAAACAGATCCAACGCCATCACAACTTGCAGTAACAGTAACTTCAATACCTTTTGCGGCAATATCAACCAGTTCAGTCAATACTGTGCTACAATTTGTATTGAGTCGTAAAGTTTTGAGATTAGGCGGCAAATTTTTTAATAGTCGTTTATAATTTTTACTGTAACTGGGTTCGCCACCATTGATATCCAAGTGAACAATACGCTCTTGTGGCAGGTTATAAAATTGTTCAATGTTATTGATAATAGGAAATCCGGGACCTGTCAAACTGCCTATTCTGGTGCTTAGGTTTTGGTTACAGGTCTGACAAGCGGCATTGCATAAATTATCTAATACACCGCCCACTTGCAGCCAATCTGTCTGTACGGTTTGTTTGTCTAACTCAATAGCATACTGTCTTATACTGTTGGGTTCAGTTTCTTGGCATCTCACACATTCATCAGGCCACTGGCCGCTGGTCATTAGGTGTCGAGCATTGATCAACCACTCACTGGATTCCATTGCCTCAAGCGTGGCAAACTGTGGTGCGTTGACCATGTGTCCGCATCGACTAACGGTGCCATTAGAATTAAATCGAACAAAATGATCTAATCTAGGACAATACATAAGTTGGATTTAAAATTTTTTGAGAATGACCAATTATATAATTGTATGCATCAAAATCAACTGTTTTAATATGCTGAATTAATTGTTCAAATGTCAATGATTTTCCGATACAATTGAATATAATCTCGTCTATTCTCAAATACATTTCATTATTTTTTAAATTTAATAGTTGTTCTCGAATCTCCAGTGTCACTGGATCCACACCGTTTGGTGGTACATGTAAACTGGTAATAGATTCAATGCTATCCATTCCTATGAAATTTAATCGAGCATCACTGTTTGTATATGTAGACAGATGCAATAACCAATGCAACTGAGGACAATAATGTCTATTTAAAAACAAATAATTTTTTGCAAACCATAATATTGTTGCAGTATCGAGCGTAGGATTATCTCGCTTGGTCATTTGAACGTAAGAATTGATTCCAGAAACAAATCTTTCTAGTGGACGTCTAATAACCACATCAATTTCATTGAGCTGTGCAATTTGTTCATTTATTTTAATTCGCCAATTGTTCTTTCTTGCTGCAATACGTAAACTAGAAGAACCATTTTTAAAAATAGAATAGACATACCGCTGTGAGCGTACGACTTCAATTACCTCACAGCGGTCTGGAAACAAAACGCGATCTAAATGCGATAGCATTTGTTACGCTTTTTGACGGGCCCTAATCATAGCCAAGATGTCTTGAGCTTTGTCTGAAGATGGTTTGGCCACTACCGGAGCACTGGCCACTGCTGGCTCATCATCAAAATCACTTGATGCCGCTGTTGCGGGTGCTGACTTGGCTTCAACTTCATGAACATCACCGTGTCCATCAACAACGGCTGTTGCTGGTGCTGGTGTAGCACTGCCTGCTGGAGCATTGACACCGGCTGGGCGGAAATACTGACCCCAACGTTCTGTGTCGTAGCTTTGACCATCAACACTTGCTTCAAACATTTCCTTGATGACCTTGAGTTCAACTTCGCCTGGCTTCTTGGGCATAAATGTGCTCAAGTCAAACAGACCATGTTTCTCGATAGCCGCTTGTTCGGCTTCAGTGAGTGCTGTCTCTTTACGAGCCCACTTTGATCCGTTGTAGTCGGCAAAGCCACCTTTACTACCCTTGCTAATGCGGAAGTCTAAACCACGCAGGTAGTCTGTTGGCAATTCTTCCAACTCAGGATCCATCAAGGCGCCTTTAATAGTTGTAAAAATTTGTGGACCAATGATGAATCTACGAATTGGATTCTCTGGAGTCTTGTCATCGCCCAGTGGGTTCTCGCGAACAAAGCCTTGGAAAATGTATGAACGTTTTTTCCAATACTTACGACCCATTTCTTCTAGACTTTTATCTTTGAACCAAGTGCGAACTTCGGTAAGCACTGGACAAGTTTCTTGCCACATTTCCACGCAAGGGACTTGCACGTATACTTGTTTGGATTCCATCTCACCTTTGACGCCATTGAATGGCAAACGAATCATTGCTCGTTCTTGCCAAAAGAATGTGTTCTTGGTGTTGCCGTCTGGGAGGAATCGGAGTGTTGCGGATGCGCCTTCTTCCATGTTCCAGTGTGGATAAATTGCATTATCGCCACCGGTGGAGTTGCCGCCTTGTTTGTTACCTTCTGATTGTGCGAGTCTCGCACGGATGTCTGCTAATGATGCCATAGTTAGTTGCCTTTCAAAGTTTAGTTACTATGTTGCCTATCTAAAAATTTAGATTCGAGTTGCCTGTGATGCCAATGTAAAAAGCGCATACACTAGAGTTA
>Ga0209190_1000796_pt1 | contig 22649 bp, 19 predicted proteins | sample M_140205_XF_Meta_FD_187315 | JGI IMG/M metagenome (GOLD analysis project Ga0209190, IMG submission 187315) | Freshwater microbial communities from Lake Montjoie, Canada to study carbon cycling - M_140205_XF_MetaG (SPAdes) (version 2) | ecosystem: Environmental > Aquatic > Freshwater > Lake... | reverse complement strand
CTTGTTGATGCCGCGCTGCAGCGAGGTCGGGTTGGCGCCTGCCGTGACGTTCTTGAGGCCCTCGCGATAGATCGCTTCGGCCAGCACGGTGGCGGTGGTGGTGCCGTCGCCGGCGATGTCGGACGTCTTCGACGCGACTTCGCGGACGAGTTGGGCGCCCATGTTCTCGTAAGGATTCTCGAGCTCGATCTCCTTGGCGACGGTGACGCCGTCCTTGGTGATGGTCGGGCTGCCGAATTTCTTGTCGAGGATGACGTTGCGTCCCGACGGCCCGAGGGTCGCCTTGACGGCTTTCGCCAGTTTCTCGACGCCGCGGAGCAGGCTGTGCCGCGCGGCCTCATCGAATTCCAGTTGTTTAGCTGCCATAGTATTTAAGTATTATGTTTACAGGTTTCTGTGTTCAGTTGTTATGAAAGCACGCCGAGGATATCGTCCTCGCGCATGATGAGGTAGGACTTGTCGTCCACCTTGATTTCGGTGCCGCCGTATTTCGAGAAGAGCACCTTGTCACCGACTTTGACGGTGAACTCGATTTTCTTCCCGTTGTCATCGTTCTTGCCGGTTCCGACGGCGACGATTTTGCCCTCCTGGGGCTTCTCTTTGGCGGTTTCGGGGATGATGATCCCGCCTTTGACTGTTTCCTTCTCGTCGAGCGGCTCAACGAGCACGCGGTCGCCGATCGGTTTGACTTTGGATGCCATATTTTTGGTTTTTACCTCCGTTGGTTGTTGTGTGTTGTATGGGTTGCTGTTGAAGGCGTGAGCGGACACCCGTCCGCCCCCGCGGGTTCAAAATATTTGGCGGACTATTTCTTTTTGTCCTCGTCCACCATCTCGAACTCGGCGTCGACGACGTCGCCCTCCTTCGGGGCGGCCGCGCCGGCGGCGGCTTCGGGTCCGGGGCCCGCTTCGCCGCCTGATGGCGGGGGCGGTGCCTGCTGGGCCGAGGCCTGCTTGTAGAGTTCGCTGCTGACTTCCTGGAACTTGGTCTGCAGGGCGTCGGCGGCAGACTTGATGGCGTCGGTGTCCGAGCCTTTGAGGGCTTCGCGCACCTTGGCCACGAGATCCTCGACATCCTTTTTGAGGTTGCCGGGAACTTTCTCGCCGAGATCCTGCAGCTGTTTCTCGCTCTGGTAGGCGAGCGAGTCGGCGTTGTTGCGGATCTCCACGCCCTCCTTCGCCTTGGCGTCATCGGCGGCGTGCGCTTCGGCCTCCTTCTGCATGCGATCGATCTCGTCCTTGCTCAGGCCGCTCGATCCGGTGATGGAAATTTTCTGCTCCTTGCCGGAACCGAGGTCCTTGGCCGAGACATTGAGAATACCGTTGGCATCGATGTCGAACGTGACTTCGACCTGCGGGACGCCGCGCGGTGCCGGCGGGATGCCGTCCAGATGGAACACGCCGAGTTGCTTGTCATCCTTGGCCATGGGGCGCTCGCCCTGCAGCACTTTGATTTCCACACCGGGTTGGTTGTCGCTGTAGGTCGAGAAGATCTGCGACTTCTTGGTCGGGATGGTCGTGTTGCGAGGGATCATCGGCGTGGCGATGCCGCCGGCCGTCTCGATGGCTAGCGTCAGCGGGGTCACGTCGAGCAGGAGCACGTCCTTCACGTCGCCCTTGAGCACGCCGCCCTGGATGGCAGCACCGATGGCCACGACTTCGTCGGGGTTCACGCCGCGGTGCGGGTCGCGCCCGATCAGGTTCTTCGCCGTCTCGATGACTTTAGGCATGCGGGTCATGCCGCCGACGAGGACGAGTTCCTGCACTTCGCTCTTGCCGAGCTTGGCATCCTTCAAGCAATCCTCAACCGGCTTGATCGTGCGGGTGAAGAGATCGTCGGTCAGCTGCTCGAGCTTCGAGCGGGTGAGTTTTTTCTGGATGTGCTTCGGGCCCGAGGCGTCGGCTGTGACGAATGGCAGGTTGATCTCGTATTCCTGCGCGGAAGACAGTGCGATCTTGGCCTTCTCGGCTTCCTCCTTGATGCGCTGCACGGCATCGGGCTGCTTCGAGAGATCGATACCGCTGTCGGCTTTGAACTCGGACATGATCCAGTCCATGATCTTGTGATCCCAGTCGTCGCCGCCGAGGTGCGTGTCGCCGTTGGTCGCTTTCACCTCGAACACGCCGTCGCCGATCTCCAGCGCCGAGATGTCGAAGGTGCCGCCGCCGAGGTCATAGACAGCGATCTTTTCGTCCTTCTTCTTGTCCAGCCCGTAAGCGAGTGAGGCGGCGGTCGGCTCGTTGATGATGCGCATCACCTCGAGGCCCGCAATCTTGCCGGCGTCCTTGGTCGCATTGCGCTGCGAGTCGTTGAAATAGGCTGGTACGGTGATGACCGCCTTGGTGATTTTCTCGCCGAGTTTGGCTTCCGCGTCGCTCTTAAGTTTGGCCAAGATCATCGCGGAGATTTCCGGCGGGCTGAACGATTTTTTCTGCCCGTTGATGTCGAGTTCGATGTGCGCATCGCCATTGGCGGCCTTGACCAGCTTGTAGGGGACGCGGCGATCGACATCGGTCAACTCGTCGAATTTGCGCCCCATGAAGCGCTTCACCGAGAACACCGTGTTGGTCGGGTTGGTCACCGCCTGGCGCTTGGCTGCTTGGCCGACGAGACGCTCGCCGTTTTTGGCAAAGGCGACGACCGAAGGCGTCGTGCGCGCGCCTTCACTGTTTTCCAGCACGACGGGTTCCCCGCCTTCCATGACGGACATGCAGGAGTTGGTCGTGCCGAGGTCGATTCCGAGGATTTTGCTCATAATTAGGAAAATTGGTTAATGTTGGAGTCAGTCTCCTAGCAGGATCAATGCCAAGGGATTTGAATATAGATAGAAAACTTGCGGACAATGACTTATGACGAAATAAACCGCGCGATTCAGCCCTGAAGAGATGCGACATCATGGCACAGATGACACATTCTATCGGCGTGAGTGCGACAGGTTGGCGCACCTGCATTTTGGCGCGCTTGACCGAAGGTCAAGTCCGTGCGTATTTGGCACTTGGATTGCCTCTTTTCCGCCCCATGAACACCCGACTCAGGTTCGGCCTGCTTTTCACCGCATGGCTTGCGGCGTCGGCTTTGCCGGCGGCCGCGGTCGACTGGGTGGCGCGCCACGGGCTGACATCGGCGGAATTCCAATCAGAGTTCAGTATCTGGACGGCTGCACCTTACAATTTCCGCCTTGTTTCGGTCTGCGGTTACGACGAGGGCGGTGCGGCGAAATTTGCCGCCGTCTGGGAGAAGAAAACGAACAGCACCGCGTGGGTGGCGCATCACCAAATGACGCCAACGCAGTTCGAGCAGCTCCGCACGAACTACGCGGCGCAAAATCTCCAACCTTTCTTCCTCAGTGGTTTCGGCCTCGGAGGCCAGCAATACCTCAGTGCGATTTGGGAATATGCCTCGGACACCAATGTGCAAACGCGCGCCGGCTTGGCCTGGTCGGATTACTTCACTGCCGAGGCCGCGCTCGCCGTCCAAGGTTACAAGCAATCGTTCCTCTGGGAATACGGCGTTGGCGGAACAAATTATTTCAACAGCATCTGGCGCAAGGATCTGCCCGCGAGTTACGTGTGGACCAACGCGGAGCACCGCACGCCGTCAGAATACCAGCAGGCTTTCAACGCGGCGAGCGCCGGGGGCTTCGAGTTGGTTGCGGCGAGCGGCTCCTTTGTCGACGGGACCAGCTACTACACCGGCCTCTGGCGCAAACCCGCGGTTGCTCCCTGGTCCTACAGCTACTGCGGCCTCACCGCGGCCAACCATCAGGCCGAGACGCTCAATGCTTACTACACCGGTTTTCGTCCCGTGGTTGTCGGCGTTACTCCGGATTCCAGCGGCCCGCGTTTCCATCCCGTCTTCCATGCCAACGGCGGCATGCAACCGACCAACCTTGCGCTGATCGACAACGCGATGCGTTCCTACATGCAGAGCAACCAGATCAACGGTCTTTCCTTGGCCATTGCCAACCAAGGGAGATTGGTTTACGCGCGCGGCTTCGGGCTGGCCGATGTGGAGGCCGGCGAAAGTGTGCACCCGCACCACCGCCTCCGCATCGCGAGCGTGTCGAAAACGTTCACCGCGGCGGCGCTCCTCAAGCTCGACGACGATGACGGCCAGGGCTCTTCCATTTTGAACCAGACTGTCTTCGGTGGTGCTTTTTCTCTGCTCGGAACCAACTACGGCACCAATGCCTACAGCACGTGGGAAACTCAATTCACCTTGCGGCAGTTGCTCAACCACACCACGGGTATGTCGACGAACGGCAACAGCTACATGTTCAACAACAGCTACGGCGACATGCATGCGCAGCTCATCGGGGACTATCTCGATCAAAACGATCCGGTCAATGCGCCGGGCGCCTTTTTCGACTACTCCAACATCGGCTATTGCATCGCGGGTCGCGTTATCGAGCGGCTCAGCGGACTAACCTACGAGCAATACCTGAAGGACAAAATTCTCGCTCCCTGCGGAGTCACCGAGATGGAGATCGGCGGTGTAGGACTGGACGCGCGCAAGACCGGGGAAGTGCGCTATTACGATGCTGGGGGCTCGGATCCCTACACGGGTATCAACCCGCGCCGTATGGACGCGCACGGCGGCTGGATCGCCAAGCCGATTGATCTGCTCCTTTTTCTCCGGCGGATCAACAGCGACCCGGCCTACATCGATATTCTCTCCAGCAACAGCATGACGCAGATGCGGACCGCTTCGATCACCAACTCCGACTACGGCCTCGGAGTCCTCCAGCTCAGCTCCGGCACGGAGTGGGGGCACAACGGCACCATGTCCGGCAGTGTCGCCTTTCTCATCCAACGCAACGACGGTTTCTCTTTCGCCTTCGCGTTGAATACGCGCCCGACGACCAACAACGATCGCTTCGGCACCACGCTTCGCGGCACGATCGATGGCCTTATCAATACGATGAGCGCCGCTAACGGGTGGCCGGGTTACGATCTCTTCCCTAGCGGCAATCCCAAGTTCAGCGAGTGGGTGAATTTCAAGTTCGGGCGCGAAGCGCGGCAGCAATTTTCCATGCAGAGTTTCTGGTCTCCGGACGCCGATCCGGACGGCGATGGGTTGCGCAACTCGGCGGAAGCTCTTTTCGACACCGATCCTCTCTCTCCGAATGCAGCTCCGGTCACCGCAGGGATCGAGGGGCGCGAATTCGTGGTCCGGTGGATGACTAAGACGAATGACGTCGGCGTGGTGGCCCGTCCCCTGCAGCGCACGAATCTCGCTGCTGTTACCGCAGGATGGCAGACTGGGCCGGCCGTCAACTCGATGACAAATCGTTACGGAACACAAGTAACCAACGAAACACGCGTGCCGATCGATGGCCGTAACAGCTACTTCCAAACGCTTTCTGTCGGGCCGCAGTGACGCGTCGCTCAGCTGATTCCCCACAGCCACCGGATGGCCATCCAGTAGAGCGGGATGCCGAGGGTGATATTGAAGGGGAAGGTGATGCCGAGGGAGAGGAGTTCGACGAGGCCGGGATTCGATTCCGGCACGGCGTGGCGCATGGCGGCGGGGGCCACGATGTAGCTCGCGCTGGCGCAGAGGATGGTGAAGAGCAGCGCATCGCCCGGGGCCATGCCGATGGCTTTGGCCAAGAGGATGCCTAGGGTGGCGTGGACCAGCGGGGCGACCAGCCCGAAGATGACGAGCGGTGCGCCGGTTTTTTTGAACTGCCCAATGAGGCGCCCGGCGTGCATGCCGGTGTCGAGGAGGAAGAAGATGACCATGCCCTTGAACAACCCCGACATGAATGTCTCGAGCGACTTGCCGTGGGCCGGCCCAGTGACCCCACCGATGAGCAGGCTGCCGAGCAGCAGGAAGACGGAGGCGTTGAGGAAAGATTCACGGAGCAGCGAGGCGAAGGTGGTTTTCGGAGCGGACAACACGCGGCGCGGCGCGAACATGCGCACCAGAAATATGCCGGCCACGATGGCGGGCGACTCCATGAGCGACATGATCGCCACCATGTAGCCGCCGAAGGTCTGGTCGTTGCGGGCGAGGAACTCCGTGCCGACGATGAAGGTGACGATGCTGATCGAGCCGTAGGTCGCGGCCATGGCGGCGGCGTCGTAGACAGAAAGGAATTTGCGAAGGATGAAAAATGCCGCGACGGGCACCAGCACGGCCATGAGCATCGCGGCGGCGATGTAGAGGAGCACGGTTCCGCTGAGACCGGAGGCCGCGAGCTTGGTCCCCCCCGTGTAACCGATGGCGATGATGAGATAGAGCGAGAAAAGCTTTGGCAGAGGAGAGGGAATCTCGAGGCCTGTCTTGAACAAAACAGCAGCGAATCCCAGCGCGAAGAAAAGCGCCGCCGGGTTCAATACATTCGAGATGGCGTGTCCCAGGTCCATATCAGGCATTGCCGTTCGGGCCGGCGGGCACAAGTTCCACCCATATTACGCCACGGCGTCAACTCCTACATGGCGTTTCATGCTAGCCAGCGCGTCCGCGGTTCGGCTACTTTTCCCGGTCACCAAAATCCATCATCATGAGCAAATCTAACGTCGTCCAAGAAGTCGAAGCCGCCAATGCACAATACGCCGGGCGCTTCGGAGAAAAGTTGAGCAAGCTGCCCATTCCTCCCGCGCGCAAGTTCGCGATCCTGACGTGCATGGATGCGCGCATCCACGCATCGAAACTTTTCGGGCTCGAGGAGGGTGATGCCCATATCATCCGCAATGCGGGCGGCCGGGCCAGCGACGATGCCATCCGCTCGCTTGTCATCTCCTACAAGCTGCTAGGGACCAAAGAATTTTTTGTCGTCCACCACACCAATTGCGGCATGGTGACATTCAACAACGGCGTGATGGCCGGACTGCTCGCCAACAGCCTCGAGACAGCGGTGCACGATGGCACCGCGTGGAAAGATGTCGGGCAGGGTCCGGGTTCGGCCGAGGCGGCCAAGATCGACTGGCTGACCATCACCGACGAGAATCAGGCTGTCATCGACGACGTGAAGCGCATCCGCAATCACCCGCTGGTGCCCAAGTCGATCCCGATCTACGGATACATCTACGACGTGCGCACGGGGAAGTTGGACGAGGTAACCGAGGCCACGGCGGCAGGGATCGCATCCTGAAGTCCTCCGAAGTAGCGTAAATCTGGCCTCGTGCAGGGGTGGTTTGCCGCGCTCGCAACGGCATTGCACGTTGGATAGTGGAGTGTTGCGTCGGGGAATTGTACGGATATTTGGACAGCGTGCAGGCGCGATTGATCGGGTTGGGCGTCGCTTTTCACCCGGCGTATTGCTCGTGCGGAATTACCATTTGAACGGGTCTCTCCCCTGCCGTATCAAAGGCGCATGAAGATCTTCGTCACCGGCGGTGCGGGTTACATCGGCAGCATCTGTGTCGAGCAGATGCTGGAGCGGGGCCACGAGGTCGCCGTTCTCGACAACCTCACCGAGGGCCACCGCTTGGCGGTCGATCCGAGGGCCACCTTCTACCGTACGGATCTGGCCGATCGCGAGGCGGTTAGGCGCGCCATCGGTGAATTCGGTCCCGTGGCCGTCATGCACTTCGCGGCCAACGCGCTGGTCGGGGAGTCGATGACCGACCCGTCGAAATATTTCCGCAACAATGTCGCCAACGGGATCAACCTGCTTGATGCGATGGTCGAGAACGGGGTGAAAAGTTTCGTCTTCAGTTCGACCTGCGCGACATTCGGCATCCCGGAGCGCATGCCGATCGACGAATCGCTGCCGCAGCGCCCGATCAACCCCTACGGTGAGTCGAAGCTCATGTTCGAAAAGATCCTCCGTTGGTATGACGAGATTCACGGGCTTCGTTTCACCGCGCTGCGATATTTCAACGCAGCCGGGGCCTCGGAGAAATTTGGCGAAGATCACCGAATCGAGACCCACCTCATCCCCAATGTGCTCAAGGTCGCGCGGGGCCAGAAAGAGGCCGTGGAGATCTACGGCACGGATTACGAGACCCCCGATGGCACCTGTATCCGCGATTACATCCACATCCTGGACTTGGCGGATGCGCATATCCGCGCGCTGGGCCGCGGGCAGAGCGGTTTCTACAATCTCGGGACGGGCGGCGGGACCTCGGTGCACGAGGTGGTTGAGTGTTGCCGCCAATTGACCGGACGGAATATCCCGCTGATCGAGCGCCCGCGCCGTCCCGGCGACCCGCCCCGCCTCATCGCCGCCTCCGACCGCATCCGGGCGGATCTCGGGTGGGCTCCCCGCTTCCAAAGCATCGAGGCTATCGTGCGCAGCGCGTGGGATTGGCATCAGCGTCACCCCGGCGGATACGGCGACTGAACCTCCCTTTTGGGGTTCGCGGATTTGCTTGGCCTGCGTCGGGGACTTCTCTAGGGTCTCCGCAGCATGCGCAAACCGCCTCTGGCCCTGCTTGGCCTCCTACTGTTTTGCCAGCCAGCGGCCGCCCAATTTGGCAGCTTTACGGATGTCCCAGTGGAGATCCGGGCCGACGGAGAGACGCGCTTTGTCGGCGGTGTGGCCGTGGCGGAGGACAATGTGCAGATCCACTTCCGGGGTACGGATATCTATTGCGACTACGCCGAATACAGCCCGGAGACCCGCGAGGTGCTGCTGGTGGGGAATGTGCGCATTTATCACGAAGATCAGGTTCTCAACGGCCATCGCGCGATCTACAATATGGAGTCTCGTCAGATCAAGGCGCTCGACTTCGACGGCGGCGACCAAGCGATCAAGTTCAGCGCGCTCAGCATGCGTGCCCCCACGCTCAAGCAGTTCCGCGTGCGCTCCATGACTCTCACGACCAGCGACAGCTCGGAGCCTGATTATCAGGTGAAGGCGAAAGGCGCGCGGATTTATCCGGATGACCGGGTGATTTTGTCCAACGCGACGCTTTACGTCGGCCAGACGCCGATCATGTGGTTTCCCTACCTCTACGCCCCGGTGGGCCAAAGCGGTTGGGATATCAAGCCGGGCTTCAACTCGACCTGGGGCGCGTTCCTGCTCCTCGGTTACCGATTTCCTCTCACGGCCAAAACCGATGCCGAGGCGCACTTTGATTACCGCAGCGAACGCGGGGTGGGCTTGGGTATCGACCTGAATTCCGTCTACGGGCCGAAGGACAAGAGCACGGCCAAATTCCGCGCCTACTACGCCAACGACAACAACCCCACGGAGAACAACACCGCTTTCACGCGCTCGCAGGATCCGAGCAGCGACCGCTGGATCGTTTCTTTCCAAAACCGTCTTGTCATCAACGACGACGTTTACGCGACAGCGGACATCAACGCCATCAGCGACCAGTACTTCCTGCAGGACTACTTTCCCGCCGAGTTCGTGCTCGATCCGCAACCGGACAATAACGTGTCGGGCAACTGGCTCACCGAGAACTTCCAGTTCAACATCTTGGCCCGCTGGCAGATGAATGACTGGCAGGAAGTCACCTCCAGGCTTCCGGAGTTCACTTGGACAGCCAAGCAGGCTCCGCTTTTCGGCCTGCCGATTTTCTACGATGGAGCCACGCGCCTCGGCTATTTGCAGCGGCAGTATCCCGAAGGCACCCAGCCAGAATACATCACGCAACTGCAGGACGCGGTCTATAATTCCAGTGTCGTGGCAGGCCTGCCGCAGAGCACCAGCGATCTCGATCCTTACAGCGCCGTTCGCTTCGACACCTTTCACCAATTATCCTATCCGCACACCTACTTCGGCTGGCTTTCGCTCACGCCGCGAGTCGGGTTGCGCGGAACTTATTACAGCCGTACCGGCAACTCCGAGGCGGTTTCCCTCGGTGGAGACTACAGCGAAGCCACCTTCCGCCCGATCGTCAACACCGGTCTGGAAGCCTCATTCAAACTTTCCGCCCGCTACGAAAACGTGCAATCCACGCTCCTCGGTCTCGACGGCTTGATGCACGTGATTCAGCCGTATTTGAATTATTCCTACGTCGGCAATTTCGGCAAGAGCCCCGACGAGATCCTGCAGTTCGACCGCCTCGTTCCTTCGACCATCCTTCCCTCGCTCAACTTTCCCCAGTTCACCGCTATCGACAGCATCGACACCTCGAGCATCCTCCGCCTCGGGGTGCGTAACCGCTTTCTCACCCGGCGGGACAACGACACCTTTGCCTGGCTGTCGCTTGACACCTTTTTCGACGTGAACTTCGACAATCCCTACCTCGATGATCCGGGGGCATTATCCAACGTCTACAACATCCTCGAATTCGCGCCGGTGCCATGGCTGACGGTCGGCGTTCTCTCGCAGGTCCCGATTTCGGATGGCGATGGCAGCTACACCGATTTCAACACCTTCTTCCGGTGGCAGCCCATGCGCGATGTCGCCGTGACCCTGTCGCAGCGCTATATCAACGGCAACCCCTACTTTCAGGATGACAGCCAGGCCACGGGCGGCACTTACTGGCGTATCAACGACAACTGGTCTGTGAGTGCGTCGGGAACTTACGACTTCACCTACGACACATGGTATTTCCAGCGCTACATGGTGCACCGAGATCTCAGCTCCTGGCTGGTCTCCGCTGGGCTTCTTGTCACCGACAATCGCGCGAACTTCAACGACCACAGTTCCGGCGAGGTCGGCGTCGGCGTCCTGCTCATGCTCACGCTCAAGGATGCGCCGCAGGTGAATCTGCCGCTCGCCTTCGATGCCTTGGGCAACCAGCAGCAGAACCAGCAATAGCGACGGGCGATTTCCCTTGGGTCGCGGGGATTTTATGCTTTGCCGTTCAAGCAACTTTCACCCTTCATGGATTTCCTGAGCAATGTCATCTTCCGCCCCCATTGCGGTCTTTGATTCCGGGGTGGGGGGCCTCACCGTGGTCAGGGCCCTACGCCGCGAACTTCCCGCCGAGTCTGTCATTTATCTGGGCGATACCGCCCGTGTCCCGTACGGAGGCAAGAGCCGCCAGACCATCGAGCGATATGCCGAGGAGATCGTGCGCGCTCTGCTCGCGGATGATGCCAAGATGGTCGTGGTGGCCTGCAACACCGCTTCGGCCCTAGCCCTGCCGCGGCTGCGCGAACTTTTTTCCGTGCCGATTGTGGGCGTGATCGAACCCGGGGTGGATGCGGCAATCGACGCAACCCGCTCCGGCCACGTTGCGGTTATCGCGACGAAGGCGACCGTGCGAAGCGGCGCCTACGAGCAGGCGCTGCATGCGGCCCGGGCGAATGTGCGGGTGACGAGCTTGGCTTGCCCGTTGCTGGTGCCGTTGATCGAGGAAGGCTTGATCGAGGATCCGCTGACCGATTCCGTGCTGCGGAGGTATCTCGATCCGGTGCTCTCCACCGATGCCGACACGCTGGTGCTGGGCTGTACCCATTATCCGCTTCTCGCGGCGGCCATTGCGCGTGCGGCTGGTCCCCGTCTCAGGCTGGTTGATTCCGCAGCCAACTGCGCACGCGCGGTCCGGGAGCATCTTGAAAAGGAATCGCTTCTCGCTCCTGCGGACAGCACGGGATCGCTGCGGCTTTTCTTCACCGACGCACCTGATATTTTCCTCGGCGTGGCAGGTCACGCTCTGGGATTGGAAACCAGATCAGCTTCGGTTCGTCCGGTGCCCCACCTCGGCGCTGCGGGGGACGGTGCTGCTTAAGCCAGAGCGGCCGGGGCAGGGGAGGCTATGGGGTTCGTTACCTTGGTGCCTCCGAATTTCGGGCAAAGATACTTGGCCGAGGGGCTGTTGGGACGGGTATGACCGAAGGCCTCGGAGAGGCCGCGCGCCTTGAGCCCCTCCAAGGTTGCGGCGAGCAGCGCTCCACCGATGCCCCGGTTGCGGTATTCGGTTTGGACGCAGGCACCGCTGACCAGATGGACTTCGTTTTCCTCCGGCGCGCAGTCATAGACCGAGACGCCGATGATGCGGTTGCCGTGATAGACAAAAAGGCACGTAGGCTCTTTGGTCAGGGCCTTTTTCACGCCAGGCAGCACGTTGTCCTTGATGTGGAGGGCGCATCCGCTCCACTCGGGATCAAGATTGTAACTTGCGAGCACGATGGCCATCGCCTCCTCGATCTGCTGGTCGCCCGCGGCGCGCAGAACGAATGGTTTGGAGACTTGTGCGGCATCGGCGGGAATCGCCGACAGATCCCAGCGATAGCGGACGAGTTGCACGGGTTTGGAGGTTATGGACATGGTGGCGGGAGGCTTTTCGAAATCATGAGCCAGAGCTGTCATCGCGGCTGACCCACCAGACTGTGCAGAATAGGACGGCAATGCACGCCGCGAGGGACCCAAAGCTCAACATGATCTATCCCTCCAAACTAATCGCCAGTTTTCCCCAGTCAATGTGATTCACTCGGCGGCCCGGAAGAAGTCGGCCAGGACGGAGCGATAGACCGCCTGCTTCATGGGCGGAGCCAAATTGACGGGAAATGATGCTACATCTTCCCAGCGGACTTCGGTGAACTCGCCGCAGGTTCCCGCCAGGTCGATCTGCGGCTCTCCGGCTTTTTTCATCCGGCAAAGGAAATAGGTCTGCTCCTGCCCGTGGTATCCCCGGCGGTCGGGGCCAGCAGGAAAGTCGTAGCGGTAGCCGCTCCGTTTGGCCTCGATTTCATAAGCGGCTGCCGGAATCCCCACCTCCTCCATCACCTCGCGGCGGAGCGCCTCGTCCGCGGATTCCCCCTTGTCGATGCCGCCCTGGGGGAGCTGCCAGCACTCCGGGTGATCCGATCGACGGCCGATGAGGATCCGGCCGTCGGAGCGCTTGATAAGCGCCGCCACATTGGGGCGGTAGATTTTGTTCACCGGCCCATGTTGATGGCCGTTCGGCGGGGGTGCAAGCGAGGCTTGCGTTGCCAAAAAATGCGGCGGGGCTAAAGTCTGGCCCCGAACAAAGTGCACACCTTGAACGAACCAACCGGGATACCTAAACACGAATGCGGCGTCTTCGGTGTTTTCAACAACGCCGACGCGGCGATCCTCTCCTACTACGGGCTTTTCGCGCTGCAGCATCGCGGCCAGGAAAGTGCGGGCATCGTCACGTCGGAGGGCCCCGGCCAGCCCTTTCATGTTCACCGGGCAATGGGCCTGGTCTCGCAGGTCTTCGATGCCGCTTCGCTGGCGCGCCTCACGGGACGGAGCGCCATCGGTCACGTTCGATACTCGACCACGGGTTCGAGCACGCTGGCCAACGCGCAGCCTCTGGTCGCCGACACAGTGCGCGGTCCGCTGGCCATTGCGCACAACGGCAATCTGACCAACGCCGGTACGCTGCGCGACGAGTTGGAAAACAACGGTTCGATTTTCCAAACCACCGCCGACAGTGAGATTATCCTGCATCTGCTCGCGCGTCAGGCGGCAGCGGGCGAACCACTGGCCGCCTTGCGCGCCCTGCGCGGTGCCTATTCGCTCGTCATGCTCACGACCGAGGCGATGGTCGGCGTGCGCGATCCGCATGGCTTCCGTCCGCTCGTGCTCGGTCGTCTGGGCGAGTCCTGGGTGCTCTCCTCGGAGACCAGCGCTTTCGACCTTATCGGCGCCAAGTTCGAGCGCGAGATCGAACCGGGCGAGGTTGTGGTCATCGACGGAAAAAATCCGCGCTCGCTGCGACCATTCCCGCCGGCGCGTTCCGCATTCTGCATCTTCGAACTGGTTTATTTCGCGCGACCGGACAGCAACCTTGGAGGCGGCAACGTCGCGGAGATGCGCGTGGAGATGGGGCGCCGTTTGGCCCGCGCGCAACCGGTCGAGGCGGATCTGGTCGTGCCTGTTCCCGACTCGGGAAATTACGCGGCGCAGGGCTACTCCGAGGCGAGTGGGATCCCGCTGGGCAACGCCTTTGTCCGCAACCACTATATCGGCCGCACGTTTCTGCAGCCGTCGCAGATCATCCGCGACTTCGATGTCCGCGTGAAACTCAACCTCATCTCGGAGGCGGTGCGCGGCAAGCGCGTGGTCGTCGTCGACGACTCCATCGTGCGCGGCACCACGGCGCGCGCCCGCGTCGTCAACCTGCGCGAAAGCGGCGCGCGTGAGGTGCATCTCCGCATCAGCTGCCCGCCGCACCGCTTCCCCTGCCATTACGGCATCGACTTTCCCGATCCGCAGGAACTGCTGGCCAATCGCATGACGCCCGAGCAGATCAAGGATTTCCTCGGCGTCGACAGCCTGGCCTATCTGTCCGTGGAAGACATGATCGCCTCGACGGGATGGTCGCCGGATTCTTTTTGCACCGCATGCTTCACCGGTGACTATCCGTTGCCTGTCCCGCCGCAGGGCGGCAAAGATTCGATGGAACGGGGGCGCATCCGCCCCGGTTTTTTCCATGACGATGCGCCGGGACTGTTCGACAGGGTCAGTTCATGAAAAAACGTGCCGCCTACGCCCGCGCCGGAGTCGACATCGATCTCGGCAACACCCTCAAGGATCGGCTTCCTTCATTGGTCCGCCGCACGCACGGCCCGCGCGTGCTGGGTGGGATCGGGAGCTTCGGCGGACTTTTCCGCGCTGTTTTTCCTGGCATGAAGGATCCTGTGCTGGTTGCCAGCATGGACGGCGTCGGCTCCAAGCTGAGCGTGGCGGTCTTGGCCGGTCGTCACGACACAGTGGGTGAGGATCTCGTCAACCACTGCGTCAACGATATCGCGGTCATGGGCGCCCGCCCGCTCTTCTTCCTCGATTACCTTGGAGCCGGGCGTCTGGATCCGCGCGTTTTCACGCAGGTCATCGCTGGTTTGGCGCGCGCCTGCCGCCGTGCGGGTTGCGCCTTGATCGGTGGTGAGACAGCGCAGATGCCCGGGCTTTACCGCGGGGCGGATTATGATCTGGTCGGCTGCATTGTCGGCGTCGTCGATCGTGCCCGCATTCTCGACGGATCACGGGTGCGACCGGGCGATGCCTTGGTCGCGCTGCCCTCGAACGGATTGCACACCAACGGCTACACTCTGGCGCGCGACGTGCTGCTGGGCCGGATGAAGCTCGGGGTGGATGACGGCCTGCCGGGGAGCCGGCGGACGGTTGGGGCGGAATTGCTGCGCGTGCACCGCAACTACGAGCCTGCGCTGCGCTCTGTGCCGCCGCGCACTCTACACGCTGCAGCACATATCACGGGCGGGGGACTGCCTGACAATCTGCCGCGTGCGCTTCCGCCGGACTGCCGTGCTTTGATCGAGCGCCGCCGTCTCCGTGTGCCGCACGTGTTCCGGTTGATCGCCGGAGAGGGCAAAGTCGACGATGCGGAGATGCTGCGAACTTTCAACATGGGCGTCGGCATGGTGCTGGTTGTGTCGGCGAAGGAAGCGGACAAAGTTGCCAAGCTATTGCGCGGGCGTGTCATCGGCCGGGTGGAAAAAGGACGTCGCGGCGTAGAATTTTTCTGAGGATCCATGGCCGCGTTCTGGAAGAAAGGCCTCGGCATGGGTGTGGGTGCTGGTCTAGTCGGAGCTGCCGTCGTGGCCCTTCGCTTGCGCGGCCGACCGTTGCCGCAGCCGATGCTTCCGGATGTGATCTCGCCGTCTGTGTTCGCGCGGCGTGTGCAGCGCACCACGCGGGGACAGATCGTCTACCACGCGAGCGGGGAGGGTGCCCCGCTGGTTTTTCTCCACGATTTTTTTCCCGGAGCCGCATCTTACGAATGGTCGAAGGTTTATCCGGCCTTCACCGGGTCGCACCGCGTGATTGCGCCCGACTGGATCGGCTTCGGGGAAAGCGAACGCCCGGACCGTCCGCTGCGGGCGGAGGACTACACGCAGAGCCTCTTTGAATTTGTCCGCGCCACCTGCGGCGGCAGGCGACCGATCCTCGTGGGTTGCGGCATTGGGGCTGCCTTGGCCTGTCTGGCATCCGCACAGCATCCCGAGTTGGCCGCCCGCTTGGTGCTTTTTCATCCGGCCGGCACCAAGCACTGGCTTTCAAGTCGGGTGCCCGCGGCGGTACGGGCGTTTGCGTGGTCGCCCGGTGGGCGGGGCTGGATTTACCGAAGCTATCTCTCGCCGCCCGCCTGCCTTGAGCAGTGGCTCTCGGCCCGCCGCAGCGCCAACTCGGACTTCGCCTTGTCCGAAGCCGTCTCGGTTTACGCCTCTTTCGCCCGCCAATACGGGGCGCAGTGGGCGCTCCAGCGGATCATGTCCGGCCGCTTTTGTACCGAGGCGCTGCCGCGGCGTGAGCACCTTTGTGTCCCGGTCACCATCCTCTGGCCCGGTCGGGTTGCTGGTGACCCGCCGGATATCGCAGGAGGCCAGACCCAGATCCGCCTGCACTGGATGGACGATGACGGCCCTCTGGCCCCCTTGGACCGTTCGGATGAGATGGTGCAGCGCCTGCAAACCGAGATCCTCCACCCCGTTCACTTGGCCGGCGCGTGATCGGAAATTGACAGGGCGCGTCCCGCAGGGCATGCTCGTTTCCCGTTCTGAATCATTCCGACCATGTCTCATACTGAAATCATCCTCACCACGCACGTCCCCGGCCTCGGCGCGGAAGCCGACATTGTCAAAGTCCGCCGCGGCCACGCCCGCAATTTCCTCATCCCGCGCGGCATGGCCCACGAAGTGACTCCGGTCACCTTGCGCATGACCAACTCGCTCAAGGCTCGCCGCGCCGAGCGGGAGGCCGCCGAACTCAACGAGGCCAACGAAGTCGGCCGTCGCTTGGCCAAGGCCAAATTGACCTTTATTCTCGAGACCGGCGAAAGCGGCAAAGCCTTTGGTTCCGTCACCGCCAAAGACATCGCCGAGCGACTCAAAGCCGAGACCGGGCAAGAGATCGATCGCCACAAAATCATGCTTGAGCGCGCGATCAAGGAATCCGGCGAGTTCCCCGTGGAAGTCCGCCTCCATCCCGATGTCCATACCAAGCTCAAGGTCACCATTGTGGCCAAGGGACCGGCGCCGACGGCTGAGGCCTCCGACGCCGAAGGCAAGCCGAGGAGCCGCCGTGCGCCAAGGCAGGAGTCTCCGGCCCAAGAGGCTTGATCTTCTCGGAGGGTATATAATTTTTTCGGTCCGCGTTTGACCCCACGGTCAAACCCGCCGCAAAATACAGCGTTCGGGACCAGCATGAATGGCTGGCGCTCGGCCTCCCCACAATGACACCTGCTACCGCTGATCTTACGGGGGCGTCCGCTCCGCGGCGCTCCGGCACTGCGCGACGCAGCGGTAACGGCGCCGCCAAATCCTCTGCGCCCGGAATGTCAGACCCACATCGTCCTCTCCCGCAGGCGATCGAGGCCGAAAAGGGTTTGCTTTGCTCGATCCTCCTTTCGCCACGCGAGGTGCTCACCGATTGCGTCGACCAGATCGAGGAGGAGGCCTTCTACTCCCCGGCCCATGGCGCGGTCTTCCGCGTGCTGGTGGAGATGTGGTCGGCCAACCAGCAGATCGATGTCATCACCCTGACCAATCGTTTGCGCGATCTGTCCTTGCTCGATTCCGTGGGCGGTCCGGGCGCGGTGACCGAACTTATCGGCTACGTCCCGACCGCCGCCAACGCGCCGCACTACCTCGAGATCGTCCGCGAAAAATCTCTGCTCCGCAAAATGATCTCCGCGTGCACCTCCTCGGTCGCCCGCTGCTACGAGGAGCAGGGCGACGTACCGCAGTTGCTCGACGATGTGGAGCGCGAGATCTTTGTCATCGGGGAGAAGCGCTTCCGCAAAGGTGCCCCGCTCATGCGCGACGAGGTCTTCTCTGCGCTGGAAAACATCGAGAAAATCTTCCAGCAGCGCGGCCGAATCAGCGGACTCGCCACCGGATTCACCGTCTTCGACCAGATGACCGACGGCTTGCACCCCGGGGAGATGATCATCGTGGCGGCGCGGCCTTCGATGGGTAAAACCGCCCTGGCCATGAACATCGTCGAGAACGTGGCCCTCAATCTAGAGGAACCGAAGCCCGTCGGCGTCTTCAGTCTCGAGATGAGCACGCAGCAACTGGTCCAGCGCATGCTCTGCTCCCGCGCGCGGGTGAACATGAAGAAAATCCGCTCCGGCATGCTGGCCCGCGCCGAGCATGGCAAACTCAATGATGCCGCCGCCTCCCTCAGCGAAAGCAAGATCTTCATCGATGACACGCCCGGGTTGACCATTCTCGAACTGCGGGCCAAGGCCCGACGACTGCGCGACCGTCATCGCATCGAGATGATCGCCATCGACTACCTGCAATTGTGCCGCTCCACCTCGCGCCGCGGACAGGATAACCGGCAGATCGAAATCTCCGAGATCTCCGCCGGTATCAAGGCGCTGGCCAAGGAACTCGAGATCCCGATCATCGTCCTCGCCCAGCTCAACCGCCAACCCGAGCAGCGTGGCGGTGGCAAGCCGCGCATGTCCGACCTGCGCGAATCGGGTTCGCTGGAACAGGATGCGGATGTGGTCGCATTGCTCGTGCGACCCGAGGTCTACGAGGAGGACGAGGAAGTGAGATCGGACCTTTCCGGCAAGGCCGAGTTGATCATCGCCAAGCAGCGCAACGGTCCCATCGGCGAAATCCCTCTCACCTTCATCAAGGAATACACGCGGTTCGAGAACTGCGCGCTGGATCGTCCGTCTGAATCCCAGGGCTATAGCGAGGGCTGATCCCCGCCGCTGAACACCGGCACGAACGCGAACTTCGTTCCGTCGAACAAACCGAGATCGCTCAGCTTCAGGGCGGGAATGACGAGGAGCGCGAGGAAGGAAAGAGTCATGAAGGGAGCCTGCAGCTTGCTGCCCAATTCCTTGGCTGCATGCGAAAGGCTGGCGTAGCCCTCGGCCACTTCCTCGGCAAATCCATCGCTCATCAGGCCCGCGACAGGCAGCGGCAGCACCAACTCGCTTTTGCCCCCCACCGCGGCGATGCCGCCCTGGTGGCGGATGAGGAGATTCACCGCGCGGGCGAGTTCCTCATCCGAGGCGCCGACCGCCACGATGTTGTGGCAATCGTGCGCCACGCTCGAGGCGATGGCCCCTTTCTTCAACCCGACCCCGCGGACAAAAGCCACGGCGGGTGCGGCGTCGGCGTAGCGGTTCACCACGGCGATCTTGAGCAGATCGTGCGCAGGATCCGCGAAGACCCGCCCGCCGGTCACGGTCGCGTCGGCCTCGCCGGAACCGGTGACGATCTGCCCGTCGATCGCCTCGATGACGCGGATCTTGCCGCATCCGGCTGGCACCGCGAAGTCCTCGGGTTTTTTGGCCGTGGCCAGAAATTTATTCACCACCGGAGATTTGGTCCGCGGTAGCAGCGATTTGCCGTCGCGTGCGACGCATTTTCCGTCGATCCAAGTCTCTTTGACCTTGAAGCCGGTGAGGTCGTGCAGGCGGATAAAGTCGGCCGGGTCGCCCGGTCGCAGCAGGCCGCAGCGCAGACCGTAGTGCTGCACCGGGTTGAGGCAGGCGGCGCGCAGCGCGTCGAAGACCTGCACGCCCTCGGCCACCGCGCGGGCGCAGAGGCTGTTGATGTGGCCCTCCATCAGGTCGTCGGGGTGCTTGTCGTCGCTGCACAGCATGCAGGAGTCCGGATGCTCGTTGAGCAGGGGCCACAGCTCGCGGAAGTTTTTTGCCGCCGATCCCTCGCGGATGAGGATCTTCTGCCCGAGCAATATTTTTTCGCGCGCTTCGTCGATCTGGAAGCACTCGTGGTCGGTCTCGATGCCTGCCACCACATAGATTTTCAGTTCCTCTCCGCGCAACCCCGGGGCGTGACCGTCGATGTGCTTCCCGTATTTTTTGGCGATGGCGATCTTTTCCATCACCATGGGATCGCCGTGGATGACACCGGGGAAGTTCATCATTTCCGAGAGGTAAAGGAGCGACGGATCCGCGCATAACTCCTCGACGGCTTCCGGGCCGATCGTGGCGCCCGCCGTCTCGAAACTCGTCGCCGGCACGCAACTGGGGATGCCGAAATGGATTTTGACTGGTGTTTGCGCGGCCAGTCTCTGCATGTAGCGCACGCCTTCGAGCCCGAGCACGTTGGCGATTTCATGCGGGTCGGAGACCGTGGCGGTTGTGCCGTGGATCACCGCGATGCGCGCGAACTCCGGCGGGGTCAGCATCGAACTCTCGATATGGACGTGCGCGTCGACAAATCCAGGGCAGAGGTAGCTCTCCTCGGTCACACTGTGGTCCTCAACGACCGACTGGATGTTTCCGCCCGCGACCTCGATCACGCCGGGAAAAATCCTGCGGTGGATGAGATCAATAATTCTGCCGCGATGCTTTTCCGTGGGCCCCGCCATGGCCTTGCAGGCTAGCTAATCTTTGAAGTGGCGCAAGGCCGCGAGCGTTCTCTCGACCGGCAATCCGATGACATTGGAGCGGCATCCCTCGACCGATTCGACGATCAATTCCCCGTGTTCCTGCAGGGCATAGGCCCCCGCCTTGTCGAGCACGTCGACCCGGGACAGATATTCGCCAACCGCCGAGTCGCTCAGCCGTCGGAATTTCACTCTGGTTATTTCGTGGAATTGCACCCGGATATTGCGGCTTATTTGCACGATGTGCACGCCTGTGGCCACTTCGTGGGTGCGATCCGACAACGCAGCCAGCATGAGGCGCGCCTCCGCCCCGTCTCTCGGCTTGCCCAGCGGGCAGCCATCCATCCAGACCAGAGTGTCGGCCCCGAGAACAATTTCCTCCGGATGGCTTGCCGCGACTTCCAGAGCCTTGGCCTCTGCGTTGGCTTCGACCAAGGCGTACAGCCCCATCGAGGCGTCGAAACTTTCCGCAACGGTGGCGGGTATCATGCGAATCTTTTTGAGTCCAGCGGCCAAGAGCAATTCTTTGCGGCGCGGCGAGGACGAAGCGAGAATCAATGGCGGGATCAATAGAAGTCGCCGTCGTCAGGAAACCCGTGGTCGTGGCGGATTGTCTCGAGGCGGCGGCGCGTGCGGCGGCCTTCGCCCAGTTCGCGGTTCACGCGCACCCCTGCGCCGATCAGCAGGGGAATCGTGGCGGCCAGACCCGCAACGAGCGCGGCAATGCCGATACGCTGCCGCGCATTGCTGCCTAAACGGCCAGCCACCAGAAGTCCGGCGCCTACACCGACAGCCATTTCGGCGGCAGCGGCAACCGAAGTCGCCGAGAGGTTTTGGGTGAATCTTTCCAGAAGTGGAGCCATGATGACGAACCCTTAGCCCCTTTTTGTCCTTCTGGCAACCGCCAACTCCCCTGGAATGCGCTTTTCCTCGTGCCGAGGGTTGCGCCGCGTGCCGCAAAAATGTCACATAGCAACATGTCAGTTAATTTGTATGTGCTCATCCTCGCAGGCGGCAGCGGTGAGCGTTTCTGGCCCTGCAGCCGCCGGGCGCGCCCGAAACAACTGCTCAAACTTTTTTCCGACCGTACCATGCTGGAAGAAACCGTCGCGCGCCTCGGCCGTGATGTTCCGCCCGAACGCATTTTCGTTCTGACTAATCGCGACCAGGAGGCCACGGTGCGCGTCGCTTGCGCGGGACTGCCCGCGGAAAACATCGTGGCCGAACCGGCCAAGCGCGACACCGCTCCGGCCGTGGCCCTCGGCGTGGGCCTTGTTCTGCGCCGCGACCCGCAGGCGGTCATGGCTGTGTTACCCGCAGACCACTTGATCAAGGATGACGTCGCCTTCCGCCGCGATCTGCTCGCCGCCGCGCAAGCAGCGCTCGGTTCCGGGGCGCTGCTCACCATCGGGATCAAGCCCTCCTGGGCGTGCCCGGGCTTCGGCTACATCGAGCAAGGCCCTCGCCTCGCCGGCGACAGCGAGATCTACGAGGTCAAACGCTTCCGCGAGAAACCGAATGCCGAAACGGCCGAGTCGTTCCTCAAGCAGGGCAACTTCCGCTGGAATGCCGGCATGTTTGTCTGGTCGATCCCGGCCATCATGGCCGAGCTGGCCAGGCAGGCTCCGGAGTTGGCGGAATTTGTTGCGCGGATGCGCACGGCCGACGACCTCGAGGCCTTTCTCGCCGCAGAATTTCCGAAACTGCCGAAAATTTCCGTGGATTACGCTATCATGGAGAAAGCCGCACACGTTCTCGAACTCGAGGCGGGCTTCGACTGGGACGATGTCGGCAGCTGGCTGGCGGTGGCCAAATACCTCGACCAGCACGAAGAGGACAACGCCTCCAACAGCCCGCTGACCACCGCGGGCGCCTCGCGCAACATCGTTTTTTCCGACCGTCCCAAGCATGTTGCGCTCGTCGGGGTGCAGGATCTGATCGTCATCGACTCGGGCGACGCTCTGCTGGTCTGCCATCGCAGCGAAGCCGAGAACATCAAAAAACTCATTCCGCAGATTCCGGAGGAACTGCAGTGAATTCGAGGGTCGAGGGCTCGGGGATGAGGAAAAAGCGCTTCACTGTTTCAGGAATTTCCTCAGTGCTCCTTCTGGTAAGCATCGCCGTCGCTTGCCTCCCTCAGCCACTTCCATGAGTCGTATCATGGCTGTCGATCTCGGGTCGGCCCGCACAGGCGTCGCGGTCAGCGATGAGCTCGGCATGCTGGCCCAGCCGTGGAAGACACTGCCCGGCGGCGAGGCTGCGCTCGACGCGGTGGTGGCCGCCGTCGCGGAAATGAAGCCCTCCCGCGTGCTCGTCGGTTTGCCGCGCAACATGAACGGCACCTACGGCCCCGCAGCTGAGGGAGCCCGCGCTTTCGCCGAGAGCTTGCGCGCGCTTGTTTCCTGCGAGATCGAGTTGTGGGACGAGCGCCTGACCACGGTCGCTGCCCACCGGGCTCTGCGGGAGAGCGGACGGAAAACGCGCG